>Ga0213839_1002478_pt1 | contig 10241 bp, 8 predicted proteins | sample SWPATP21_FD_160075 | JGI IMG/M metagenome (GOLD analysis project Ga0213839, IMG submission 160075) | Coastal seawater microbial communities from Marineland, Florida, United States - SWPA TP2 #1 | ecosystem: Environmental > Aquatic > Marine > Coastal | place: USA: Florida | collected 2016-08-14 | reverse complement strand
GGGTCGAGGACGTAGTTGTAGTCGCCGAGCACCACGTCGACCTGCTCGGAGGTGTCGATGCCGAGGGCGAAGGGGCAGACGACGTGCTCGGAGCCCATGGCCAGGAGGGCCTCGGGGGCGATGAAGCCGTGCTCCACGAGGCGGGGAACGACCGAGGCCTCCCGCACCCGGTCGTGGTAGCCCTCGGCGAAGCCGCAGCGCTCGGGAGAGCAGGCGACGACGTCGTTGAGGCAGACCTTCTCCTTCGCGCGGATCTGAAGGACGCGGAGGGGCAGGCCGGCATCCCGGAAGCGCTGCAGGGTCGTCCACGCCGCGAGCTGCTGGGTGCCGCGGGCGGTGGCCCAGAAGACCTGCTTGTCGGTGGCCATGGCGTGGGCGAGGACCGCGTGGAGGACAGCGGCGGTCTTGCCGAGTCCGGTGGGGGCCTGCACCAGCTGGACCCGCTGGGCCTCGAGGCCGAAGCGGACGGCCTCGGCGATCTCGGCCTGGCCCGGGCGCCACTGCTCGTGGGGAAGGGGAACCACGGCCTCCCTCCGCCGGGCCATCCAGGCGAGCCGCCGCTCCCGTCGTGCGACGAGCTCGCGCAGGGAGGTGGTGACCTGCTCCCCCACGCGGATGGCGTCGAGCGGCACGCCGATGACGTGCTGGGCACCGTCGGCGACCGAGACGAGGACCAGCCGGCCGACGGGGCTGGCGTGCTGGGCGGCGTCGAGCATCCACAGGTACACCTCGAGCTGGGCGATGTGGCTCGGCCAGTCGGCCCGGTCGGTCTGGTAGAGGCGTGTGCCGGGAAGGGCCGTGGACTTCACTTCCTCGACGACGACGTGACCTGCGATGTCGGTGAGGCCGTCGACCCGCCCCTGGAGGGTGATGGTCCAGCCGTCGAGCTCCAGCTGGTGCTGGAGACGGACCTCTGCACGGTAGGCGTCGTCCCGCTGTTGCTGAGCCTCCTGCCAGGCCTTGTGGACGTCCCGACCCTGCTCTGCGCGGCGGGTGCTGCGCTGGACGACGTCGAGGGTGAGGTGGCCCCGCGGGCCGCCCGCCTCGGCGAGGTCGCGGACCGAGAGGGTGATGGAGCGGGCGTCGTCGTCGTAGCGGACGGCCATGGGTCAGCCGCGAAAGGGGCGGAAGGTGGGATGGGTCGCCAGAGCGAGCATCGCCTCGTCGCCGGAGGTGTCGCCGTAGGCATGGATCTCGTCGTAGGAGGACACGTCGAGCTCAGCCTCGATCCTTGCAACCTTTTCGTCGCCATTGCAGTTTGGACTGTCGAGATCGCCGGTGAAGCGCTCGCCGTCGAAGCGGCCTCGGGTGCACAGGACCCGGAGGTCGTGGCGGGCGGCCCAGGGGAGGAGCCACACGTCGAGGGAGGCGCTGACGATGCGCACGGTGTGCCCCTGGTCCCGGTGCCATGCCAGGCGCTCGAGGGCCCCGGGTCGGAGCCAGCCGTCCACGACTTCGGCGAAGGTCGCCGCGTGTTGCTGGAGGCTCGTCCGATCGTACCCTCCGAGGAAGTGACGGAGGAAGAGGACCTTCGCACGGTCGTTGGCGACGAGCTTCAGCTTCATGGCCACCAGCATCGGCGACAGCCAGAGCATGCCCGCGACGAAGCGTGGAGTGCCGCGGACGTGGCGGCAGAACGCCAGCATGGTGTCCCGGTCCGTCAGGGTGCCGTCGAAGTCGAAGAGAGCAAGGCCTGCAGGCATGGCGGCGTCTAACGTGGGGAGAATACCCTGGGGTCGTGAACGGCGAGACCAGCTTCGAGCTCGTGGATGTGGTGCTCACCATCGGGGTGATGGTGGTGTGGACCGTCATCGCGATGGGGGGTGCGTCGTGGGCGGCCCGCCGACTGGACATAGGGGTGGCGAGGAGCGAGCTCCACGGCCTCGGACGGGCCCTCGGCCTGGACGTGGTCCGGGGCGGTCTGGCTGGCGCTCGGCGCGGCGTGCTGGTGCGGCTGGACCGCCACACGACGTCGGGGGGCGACGAGGGCCCCTGGCAGGTGGAGCTGATGGACCCCCGAGGCCCTGGAGGCCTCGACCTGGTTCGCGAGGGTGTGGTGCCTCTGGGCTCGAGGCTGCGGGTGGGGGACCGGTCGTTCGACGACGTCGTGCACCTGACGAGCGAGGACGACGCCCTCGCCTTGGCTTGCCTTCCCCCCAGCAGCCGCGAGGTGGTGCGGGAAGGGGTACGGCAGGGGTGGGAGCGCCGTGGCGCCGCGTGGCGCCTGCGGGGTGTCGGAGCGCTGTGGGAGGTGCTCGACGTCGCCGTGGAGCAGGGGATGCGCCTGTGCAGTGTGCTCCGTTCGGACGGGGTCGGCGTTCGTCATCGCCTTCGCATGCGGTCCCTGGATCCAGTGCCCGAGGTGGCCGCCCACGCGCTTCGGCTTCGGCTCGACCGGGACTGGGTCGACGCCGACGAGCTTCGCGCGTTGCTGCACCATCGCGCCTGCGACGTCGCGGTGCGGGCCGCCGCCACCCTGGGGGACCTCAGGTGGCTCGAGGAGACGGCCCAGCGCGCCCCCGGCCTGGAGCGTCGACTGAGGGCGGCGCTGGCGCTCGTGGAGCGGGGGGCGGAGGAGCGACGCCCCGTGGCGGTGGAGGCACTGCTCCTGCGGGGTCTCGACGGGCCACTCCACGACCGCTGCGTGGCTGCGCTCGCCGAGGTCGGCGACGAGCGGAGCCTCGGGGAGCTCGCGGGATGGCAAGGCGCCGAGTGGGCCGTGGCTCGGATCCAGGCGCGTCGCACGGGGCGGATCGGGGGCGTGGCGCTCGCGGACGATGATGGCGGGCAGCTCGCCCTGGCCCCCGGTGGGGAGGTCTGAGCGCCGTGTATCCTCGCGGGGATGCTGGTCTGTCCCTCCTGTCGAGCCGCCTTCCAGGATGCGTCCCACTGCCCGCGGTGCGGGGCTGCGGCGCCGACGTATGTGCCGGGGGCGTCGCCCCCTGCGACGGGTGTGGTCGCCGAGCCTCCGTCGCCACCGAGTCGGCTGCTCGCGGTCGGCACCCGGCTGGGACCCTACCGGATCGAAGGTCTCCTGGGCGAAGGGGGGATGTCGGCGGTGTACGCCGCTACGGACCTGGCCCTGTCCCGGCCCGTGGCTCTGAAGGCGCTGCATCCGTTCCTCCTGGGGGATGCCGGGATCGCTGCCCGCTTTCGTCGCGAGGCTCGGATCGGACTCGGCTTCGTGCATCCCAACGTGGGCCGGATCCACGACCTGGTCGACACCGGCGACGTCCTCGCGCTGGTGATGGAGCGGATCCAGGGGGTGGTCCTGCAGGACATCGTGCGATCCTGGCCCCAGGGGATGCCGCTCCCGGAGCTCGGGCAGGTGGTGTCGGGGGTGGTGGTGGCCCTGCAGGCGGCCCACGAGCGGGGACTGGTGCACCGGGACATCAAGCCGGGCAACGTGATGGTCGAGGTGCGAGACGGCCAGCTCCACGCCAGGGTCATCGACTTCGGCATCGCGCGGGTCCTGGAGGGGACCACCTACACGCTCTCCGGTGCGGTCCTCGGCACCTGCCGCTACATGTCTCCCGAGCAGGTGCGGGGCGACGCCGTGGGGCCGGAGTCGGACCGCTACAGCCTCGGTGTGATGCTGTACGAGCTGGCCACGGGCGTGCCCCCCTTCGCGGGGGACCAGCCCTACGCGCTGATGATGGCCCACACGGCCGAGACCCCGGTGCCGCCTCGGATCCGCCGTGCGGAGCTGCCGGAGGTGGTCGACGACCTCATCGTGCGGCTCCTCAGCAAGGCGCCGCCGGATCGACCGGGTCTCGACGAGGTGGCAGCAGCGTTCGCCGTCGCCGAGCGCCCGGTGCCGTCGGTGCCGGCCGAGCGAAACGGTCACCAGCTGATGCCCGTGCCTGCGGGAAGCTTCCGGTACGGAGAGGGAAAGGTGCCGGTGGAGCTGTCCGCGTTCGCCATCGACCGCTTCCCGGTGACGAACCGGCAGTTCGCCGCCTTCCTGGATGCGACGGGCTACCGCCCCGAGGAGGGGGAGAGCTTCCTGAAGCACTGGCGGGGCGAGCGCCCTCCGGTGGAGCTGCTGGAGCACCCGGTGGTGTGGGTCTCCCACGGGGATGCGCTCGCCTATGCGGCCTGGGTGGGGCTTCGGCTCCCCACCGACGCCGAGTGGGAGAAAGCGGCCCGAGGGGAGGACGGCCGGCGGTACCCGTGGGGTCGGGAGACGCCGAGCGATGCCACGGCGAACTTCGGCCGTCGGAGCGGCACCAGCCCCGTGGATGCCCACCCGGACGGGGCATCTCCCTACGGCGTGGAGGACGCGGCGGGCAACGTCTGGGAGTGGACGGCCGACGAGCTCCGGCGGGGGCCCCCGGTCGACAGCATGGATCCGAGCGCCCCGGCAGGCCCTTGGAGCGCCCAGGTGGTCACCCGGGGCGGGTGTTGGTGGTTCGACGACCCCAGGGCGGTGCGCTGCACGGCGCGAGCGGGGTGGCCTCCTGCGACCCGGAGCGACGCCATCGGCTTCCGGTGTGCGGCGTCCTGAAGGGTTCATCGCAAAATGCGGAAGGGATACTTACATAAGTGGACCGGGGTGCATATAAGTGATGCTTACGTCGTGGCGTGTGGAGACGCCGTGGGCCCGCGCCCCGGAGGCCCGCTCTCCGGCGACGGGACGGGTGCGGGATGGTGCCCGACGATGCTGGGCACTCGCTGAACGGCACCCACAGGCGGGGTGGTGCGGATATCTTGAGGCCGTGACCCTCCTCCTCGACACCGAGCGCTGGGCTGAGCGCCGGCGCCCCTTCGATCGCCTCGAGGCCAGGGTCGTCCGGCTGCACCTCAAGCGCCCCGACGACGACCTGGAGCCCGTGGTGCAGGCGCTGCGCTACGTCCTCAGCTTCGCCCGGCTCACCAAGGTGCGGAACGCCGAGGGCGTCGACGTGGATCTGGCCGGCCCCCTGGCCCTCCACGCTGCCGAGGTTCGTCAGGCGCTGGAGGAGCCCCTGGTCAGCAGCTCGTCCCTGTGGGAGGGCATCCGCGCGCTGCCAGAGGTGATCGAGCGGACACGTCGAGCACGCCAGTCCGTCCTCGACCACCTGCCGCTGGATCGGGCGTCCCTGGAGGCGGAGGTGACCACCCGGCTCCTGGCCGTTGCCAGCGGTGGCGGCGGTGGCGCTGGGTACGTGTACCCGGGCTGCTACGACGTGCTGGACCGCAGTGGCCTGGTGCCGGACCTGATGGTCGGCACCTCGATGGGTGCGCTGATGTCGATGTTCCGCTGTCGTCGCCGACCCTTCGACGTGGCGGCGCTGGTGGCAGCGGCCCGTCGGCTCTCCTGGACGAAGATCTTCCGGGTGCTGGACGCCTCGAGCCGCTACGGCGTGCCGGCGACGCTGCGGCTGTACCTGCGGGGTGCCCTGGGCTCGCTGTTCCTCACGGAGGAAGGGGAGCCGATGCGGCTCGGCGACATGGCGATTCCGCTGTACATCGTGGCCACCGGCCTCACCGTCGACGCGTTCAAGCACGACCTCGGCTACTACGAGCACTTCCTCGACGACGCGGTCAAGAGCCGCCGCGGCGGACCGTCGATCCGCGGCACGATGAAGGCCATGCGGATGTTGCTGGAGTTCCTGGGCAATCGCGAGGCCCTGGTGACCTGTGCCCTCGGCCGCGATGAGGGCACCGAGTCCTTCGACACGCTGGATGCCGCGGGCTTCTCCTCGGCCGTGCCGGGGGTGATCCACTACGACGTCCTCCGCGACGACCCCCACATGCACCGGGTGCTCAACGCGATGTACGCCGCCCGAGGCATCACGCGGCTGGGAGAGGGAGGCCTGGTGCACAACGTGCCGGCGCGCATCGCGTGGGAGTCCGTGGTGTCGGGCACCTGGGGGCGTCGCAATGTGTTCGTGCTGGCCCTGGACTGCTTCGCGCCATCCACCCGAACCCTGGCCTGGGCGGCGCTGCAGCAGGCGGTGCGGACCGCCAACGTGGACTACAACCGTGCCTTCAGCGACCTGTACGTGCCGCTCCGGCAGACGCTGTCGCCGATGAACCTGGTGCCGGCGGTGAAGGACGCGATGGGGGCGATCCGGTGGGGGCAGGAGGAGATGCGCCCCCACATGCCCTTCGTCCGGGCGATGTGCGATCCGATCCCGGTCCTTCCGGAGCAGGGCCACGTGGTGCCCTAGCGTGCTGAGGTCCGGTGGGTGAGGCGTTGGCGGCAGGATGGCGGCGATGGCCACTCGGCAGGCCGGCGTTGCATGCGGACACCCGACGTCAGGAGCCCGAAGCCCCGCGCCACAACCTGGGCACAGCTGGCGAGGACCCTCCGAGCCGTCGCCCCTGCACCACGGAGAGGGCCTGCCCTACTTCGGCGTCTCGTCGGTGAGCTCGTCGAGCACGCCCAGCCACGTACCCCCGATGGTGCGGCCGACGATGCCGCGGTTCGGCGCGACCTCGCTGGAGAGGGCGTCGAGGTGCTCGGCGATGCGCTTGATGGTGCGCCGCTCGTCGGCCGAGACCGTGAACAGCACGCCGAACAGGCCACCGGCCGACTCGGCGACCACGGCACACAGCTCGACGATGGTGTCGATGACGTGCTCGGGAACGTCGGCTCCGAGCCCCGTCTTGCGGTGGGCCAGGGTGGCGACCAGGCGACGCCCCAGCTCGAAGGTCTCGTCGGTGGGGCGGGTCTCGAGCCAGCCCTCGACGACGGTGGCGGCCTTCCCGGTGAGCAGGTCATGGCCCTTGGCGATGGCCAGGATCGCCTTGCGCTCCTGGGCCTGCACGGCCTTGTCGGCCCAGGCGACCTCCACCAGGGGTAGGAGGGTGACGGCACGGAAGCTGTCGGCATCGAGGCCGAGGCGGTGCAGCTCGGCGATGAGCTCCAGGTCGTTCATCGAGTCCTCCCGGTCGGGGCTGGCTATCGGGACCCCGGCCCTACCGCTACCTGCTGCGGGGGCTGCGGGTGGGGAGGAGGAGCTCGTCGATCCCGTCGTCGTCGACGTCGTGGCTGACGATGTGCCGGCCGACCCGCCGAAAGCCCTGGTCATCGGTGATCGACAGGTCGGCGTCGCCGAGCTGCTCGGTGTCTCCCAGGGCGCGGGAGCCGAGGAACACGCCGATCTGGCCGACGTCGTAGAGCTGGCCGACCCGGCGATCCGGGCCGCCGACCAGCAGGTCCGGCAGGCCGTCGCCGTCGAGCTCGGCCACGGCGACAGTGCGCCCGACATGGTCGGTGGTGGTCTTGTCGTTGTTGATGCGGGTGCGGGTCTGGAGGCCGACGCCCGTGAGGTCGCTGGCGTCGAGCCAGATCGCGGCGCCCCGTCCGCCATCGTGACCGGGAGCGCCGACCAGGAGCTGACCGCCCTCGTCGGGCCGCTCGAAGGTGGCGACGGACTCTCCGAGCATCTCTGCAGGCCCGCCTTCGAGGGTCGGCCGGACCCTCGCCCCGATCGGACCACCCAGGAAGCCCTGGCCGCTGAGGACCAGGTAGATCTTTCCGGCGCTCTCGTTGAACTGGGGGGCGCCGAGGACGAGGTCGAAGAGGCCGTCGCCGTCCAGATCGGTGTGGCAGTCGAGGCCCACGCCGAGGCTGTGCCCCGCGTCTTCGCCCCACCACACCGTGGCGACCTCCAGGATGGACCGGGTGTCGCCGACGGTGGTGGCCAACAGGTCGTCGCTGTCGATGAGCATGACCGCGCCCGCCAGGGGCTCGACCGCGGGGCGATCTCCTGCCGGGTCGAAGGCGTCGAGCTCGGGGACGTCCTGCATCCAGGGGGCGGAGACCAGCAGCTCGGGGAGGCCATCGCCCGTGCGGTCGGGGCAGAGCCGGAGCCGCTCGCCGAGGCGGTCCCCCTGGCTGGCTCCCTGGAGGCTCAGGGAAGGCTCCACGGTGCCGCCGGAGGCGTCGGCGTAGATGTGGAGGACGCCGCGGTCCCGGTCGGCGCCCGGTGCGGCCACCACCATGGACCAGGAGCTGCCGTCGGGGGCGGGCAGGATCGCGATGGCATGCCCGAAGTCGTCGTCGTTGGAGGCCCAGAGGACCTCAGCCCCCTCGTCGGCCACGGCTCCCTCGGGGAGGGAGAACTGCCGCACGCTACGGGCCTCGGGCTGGCCCACGACGAGTCCGCCGGGAAAGGCGGCCGTGGAGAAGGCGCTGCCGCTGACCACGCTGCCGACGATGGCTCCACGGGCCACGTCGTCGATGAGGACCTCCTGGCCATCCAGAGGGAGGTCGCCGAGCAGGTCGACCCGCCCGTCGGGGTAGGCCCCCTCGCAGCCCGGTCCCCGGCACTCGACGGTGCACCCCTGCCCGAGGGTCATCGCGGCCAGGCACAGGGCCGCGACGTCGGTCACAGCGAGGCTGCCGAGGAGCCCTTGCGCGGACGTCGCCAGGGCCCGGTCGCTGCGGTACCCTCCCTGCGAGGCGGGGCAGGGGACTCCGCAGAGGAGGTCGTTGGTGGCAACGGGTGGTGGGCGCACGATGACAGTGGTGCTCGGCGGGGGGAGAGGCACGCGGCTCTACCCCCTCACCGCGCAGCGGGCGAAGCCGGCGGTGCCGTTGGGGGGCAAGTACCGACTGATCGACATCCCCATCAGCAACGCCATCAACTCCGGGCTGCGCGAGATCTTCGTGCTGACCCAGTTCAACAGTGCCTCCCTGAATGCCCACATCGCCCGGACCTACCGCTTCGATATGTTCTCGAACGGCTTCGTCGAGGTGTTGGCGGCCGAGCAGACCGACGACGATGCCGCTTGGTTCCAGGGTACCGCAGACGCCGTCCGCCAGCACCTGCACCGCTTCGCCCGTCCGGGCGTCGAGAACGTGCTGATCCTCTCGGGGGATCACCTCTACCGCATGGCCTACGACGAGCTGATCGCCCACCACGACGCGACGGATGCCGACATCACCGTCGCGACCTACCCCGTGACCCGGGCCGAGTGCGATGGCTTCGGCGTCCTGGCCACCGACGACGAAGGCCGCATCACGGCCTTCAAGGAGAAGCCCGGTCCCGACGAGGATATCTCGGCCTTTCGGATCCCGGAGGAGATCCAGGAAGCAACGGGAACGACCAAGAACTACCAGGCGTCGATGGGGGTGTACGTCTTCAAGGTCGACGCCCTCAAGGAGTACCTGGCAGACGGGGCCCTCATCGACTTCGGTCGCGACATCCTCCCCAAGGCCCTCGACCGCCACAAGATCGTGTCCCATCTCTTCGACGGCTACTGGGAGGACATCGGCACGATCCGCGCGTTCTACGAGGCGAACCTGCTGCTGTGCGAGGAGAGCTCCCCGTTCCGCTTCTATGTGCCGGAGGCCCCGATCTTCACGCGGCCCCGCTTCCTGCCGCCCTCGGTGATGCGGCAGGGCCACGTGGAGCGCTCCCTGGTCGCGGAGGGCTCCCTGGTGCTGGGGGCTCGGGTCGTGCGCTCCATCATCGGGCTCCGCTCCTGGCTGCAGCCCGGGTGTCGGGTCGAGGAGAGCATCATCATGGGGGCGGACTTCTACGAGGTCCACGAGCGGCGAGCTGCGGTCGAGGCCGCGGGCGGCATTCCGCTGGGGATCGGTGAAGGGGCGTCGATCCAGCGAGCCATCATCGACAAGAACGCCCGCATCGGCGCCGGCGCGGTGATCCACGGCAGCGACGACCGACCCGACGAAGACCACGGCACCTGGGCCGTTCGCGACGGCATCATCATCGTGGCGAAGGGCACGACGATCCCTCCAGGGACCGTCTTGTAGGGCTACTCCTGCGCAGTCGTGGCGATGGCCCTGGTGCGCTCGGCCCCCGTCGGGGTCCGGAAGGTCACCGTGTAGACCCCCGGCACGACGTCGTGGAGCACCACGGTGCTGTCGGGGTCCACCTCCCCGACGCCGAGCGACTCGATCGACAGGCGGGAGGGACCGCCCAGGTGCGGGTTGTGGATGACCAGGTCCCAGCCGGGGGCGACGTCGGGGAGCGGGCGGCCGGGTCGCAGGGCGGGGACCCAGGTGGAGGGCGTGACCCAGGTGGTGCGAAGGCCTTCGATGCGCGGGGGCCCCTCGTCGGGCGCGGGGGGAGCGGCATGGAGAAGGCCGATCAACAGAGTGGTGAGCACGTCGTCTCCAGAGCGTCGGGCCCGGCAATCCACTAGGTTGTGGAACCGATGCTCGACGAGGATGACATGGAACCGGAACGGGTGCTCCACCTACCCCTGCTGCTCACCATGGACCCGGCCCTGGGCGAGGGGCCCCTCGGTGAGCTGCGCGACGCCGCCATCGCCGAGGGGCC
>Ga0213839_1002475_pt1 | contig 10243 bp, 4 predicted proteins | sample SWPATP21_FD_160075 | JGI IMG/M metagenome (GOLD analysis project Ga0213839, IMG submission 160075) | Coastal seawater microbial communities from Marineland, Florida, United States - SWPA TP2 #1 | ecosystem: Environmental > Aquatic > Marine > Coastal | place: USA: Florida | collected 2016-08-14 | reverse complement strand
CGACGATCGCCTCCGGGACCCCTGGGCGCCTCGGGGGCGCGCCGCAACCAGCCACCCCCCCCTTCGCGCGCCGTCGAACGGGGACCTGAGAGCAGACGGAAGAGATGGGGAAAACCTGCTTCTGGGGCTCGCCGATCAGTGGAGGTGCGCCGCGACCAGGGCCGAGGTGAGGCCATCCACTACCTGCGCGACCTGCCGCTCGGTGATCGACGCGTTGAGGAACGCCGCCTCGTACTGCGAGGGCGGCAGGTAGACCCCGCCCGACAGAGCCGCGCGGAAGAAGCGGCCGAAGGCATCGAGGTCGCACTCCTGCACCTCGCTGAAGTTGTTCGGCGCAGCGCCACGGAAGAACAGGGTGAACATCGAGCCCACCCGGCGGAACGAGCAGCCGTGGTAGTTCACGGCCGACGACATCCCCTGCTCGATGCGCGCGCCGGCGGCTTCGAGGCTCGCGTAGACGGTGGCGTCGAGCTGGCGGAGCGTGGCGAGGCCGGCGGCCACCGCCACCGGGTTCCCGGACAGCGTGCCGGCCTGGTAGACCGAGCCCACCGGAGAGAGGTGGTCCATGATGTCGGCGCGGCCACCGAAGGCGGCCAGCGGGTAGCCGCCGCCCACCACCTTGCCCATGCAGGTGAGGTGGGGCTGCACGCCGAACAGCTCCTGGGCACCGCCGCGCGCGAGCCGGAAGCCGGTCATCACCTCGTCGAAGATGAGCAGCGCCCCCGCGCCTTCGCACAGCGCGAGGAGGTCTTCGAGGTAGCCGTCGCCGGGGGCGATGCACCCCATGTTGCCGGCGACCGGCTCGAGGATGACGGCCGCCACCTCCCCATCGTGGGCCTTCAGCAGGTCGGCCACCGCCTGCGCGTCGTTGTAGGGGGCCACGAGCGTGTGGGCGGCTGTCGCGGCGGGAACCCCGGGGCTGCCCGGCTCGGTGGTGGCCTTGCCGTCGGTGAACGTCGCGACGCCCGAGCCTGCCTTCACCAGCATGGCGTCGTGGGCGCCATGGTAGTTGCCCTCGAGCTTGATGATCTTGTCGCGCCCCGTGAAGCCGCGGGCCAGACGCACCGCATGCATCGTGGACTCGGTGCCCGAGCTGCACAGCCGCACCTTCTCCACCGACGGCATGCGGGCGACGATCTCCTCGGCGAGCTCGATCTCGGCCTCGGTGGGCGCTCCGAAGCTCGAGCCGCGGGAGGCGGCGGCCATGGTGGCGCCGAGCACGGCGGTGTCGGCGTGGCCGAGGATGAGCGCGCCCCACGACGAGATCAGGTCGATGTAGCGGTGGCCGTCTTCGTCGATCAGCTCGGCCCCCTCGCCCCGCGCGATGAACGGTGGATCGCCGCCCACGGCGGCGAACGCCCGCACCGGGCTGTTGACCCCTCCGGGGATCACGTCGCGGGCACGGGCGAGCAGGCGGGACGATCGAGACATGCAACCTCCTGGGGGAGGCCGCCCTAACGCGCCAGAGCGCGGGTCACCCGCGGCAGCTCGCCTACTCGACGCGGATCTGGATGGTGGCCCCCGACTCGGTCTTCAGCTCGACCTGCTGCGCGGGCGACGTGGTGCGGACCTCGATGCCCTCCGGAACCTCGCGGGTGGGGGCCGGCTCGGGGCTCGCTGGGGCTGGGGTCTCGTCGCGGCGTGCTTGCATGGGCATGTCGTCGTCGGGCAGCGCATAGGGCTTGGGACGGCGGCGCTGCAGCGCATCGACCCTCTCGGCCCGGATCGGGTCGGGGAGATCGACGTCTTCGAGCTCTGCGAGCGCGGAGTCGAGGTCGCCCAGGCGCTCGAGGCACACGGTGCGCCCGAGCTTGGCCACCTCGACCAGGGAGGGGTCGTAGGTGAGGTCGAGGCTCGTCTCGAACAGCGTCAGGGCGCGCTCCACCTGGCCTTTCCGCAGTCGCAGCTGGGCGCGTCCCACGTAGGAGGCGCCAGCGAAGGCGGGGTGCTCCCGCTCCACCTCGCGGTAGAGGCGCACCGCCTGCCGATCCCGACGGTTGTCGGCGAGCACCGCGGCGGCCCGTAGGAGTCGCTGCCCGGCCAGGGGATGGTGGGGCATCGTGCGTGCGGCGCTCTCGAAGCGCGCTGCAGCACCGGCCGGCTGCCCCTCGTCGAGCAGCACCTCGCCGAGCTGCTCGAGCAGCGGCACACGGGCCTCGGGGGCACCGGTGACCGCGAGCACCGCTTCGAGGTGGCGGCGGGCCTCGGTGGGGCGACCCAGCTGGCTGCTGTAGATCAGCGCCGCTCGTCGGTGCGCGTCGTTGCGAACCTCGAGCGAGGTGTGGGTGCGGGCGATGGCCTCGTAGGCGCCGATGGCCTGCACCGGGTGCCCGGCCCCCAGCGCGTGGTCGGCCACCGTGAGAGCCCAGGGGGCGCCGGGGTGGGGCAGGCCCCAGACGGCCAGGGTCGCGAGGCCGATCGCGACCAGCGACCCGCCGATCAGTCCGCCCAGGCCGAGGTGCCGCCGGATGGCGGGCAGCCAGCCATCGACGGCGCCTTCGTGGGGCTCTGGGCGCGCGGTCCGGGACGCCATCGGTCCTCCCGTCGGTACGATCCTATCCGACCGGGGAGCTCGGGGCCCCGAGCGCGGTCACTCCTCGGTGCCCGCTTCTTCGCTGCCCTCGGCATCGTCGGCGTCGGCCGACACCGCCTCGTCGCTGTCGTCGTCTTCGTCTTCGTCGGACTCGGGCAGCAGCGCGAGGTCGACGATGCGCTCGTCGTCGTCGAGTCGCATCACCCGCACGCCCTTCGAGCCACGGCTCTTCACCAGCCGCACCTCGCCGGCCGAGAAGCGGATCACCCGGCCGGTGTCGGTGACGAGCATGATCTGGTCTTCGGGGGTGACCTCTCGGGCCCCCACCACACCGCCGACCCCGTCGGTCTTGTGGCTGATGACGCCCTTCCCGTTGCGCCCCTGGGCGGGGTATTCGCCGATGGGCGTCCGCTTGCCGTACCCGAGCTCGGTGATGGTGAGCAGGGTGGGGCCGCAGTCTTCCTCTTCGTCGCCGAGTGCCTCGTCGTCGTCGCTGTCGCTGTCGTCGGGCAGGTCGGCGAGGTCGACCTCGTCGGTGAGCTCGTCGTCGCCGGTGGCGGGCACCAACAGCATGTCGACCACGATGTCGCCGTCGCCCAGTGCGATGCCCTTGTTGCCCCGGGCGGTGCGTCCGAACACCGGCGCACCCTTCGGGCCGGCCTTCGGGAAGCGGATGCACTGCCCGCCGCGGGTGAGCATCATCACGTCGACCGCGTCGTCGGGGTCGAGCAGCTTGACCACCATCAGCTCGTCGTCGTCGGCCACGCCACAGGCGATCAGCCCGCCGGTGCGGATGTTCTTGTAGGCCGACAGCGGCGTGCGCTTGATCAGGCCCCCTCGGCTGGCGAACACCAGGTCGCGTGGGTCGTCGTCGTCGATGTCGCGCACGGTGACGACCGCCGTGATCCGCTCGTCCTTGGGGATGTCGAGCAGGTGCACGATCGGGCGCCCCTTGGCCGTACGGCTCGTCTCGGGCAGCTCGTAGACCGGCAGCGGGAACACCTTGCCGCCCGTGGTGAACACCAGCAGCTTGGCGTGGGTGTTCGCGATGAAGATGCTCGTGACGAAGTCTTCTTCGCGGGTGGTCATGCCCTTCTTGCCGACGCCTCCGCGGCGCTGCATCTTCCACTCGTCGGGAGAGACGCGCTTGATGTAGCCGAGGTGGCTGATCGTCACGACCTGGTCTTCCTCGGCCACGAGATCGTGCATGGTGAGTTCGCCGCGCGCGTCGACGATGCGGGTGCGCCGCTCGTCGGCGTACTTCGCACGGACCTCGACGAGCTCGTCGCCGACGACACCCATCAGGAGCGCTTCGCTGCCGAGGATGGCCTCGTACTCGGCGATCTGGGCGAGCAGGCCAGCGTACTCTTCTTCGATCTTGTCGCGCTCGAGGCCGGTGAGCCGCTGCAGCCGCATCTCGAGGATGGCGGTGGCCTGGATCTCGGACAGACCGAACCGCTGCATCAAGCCCTCGCGGGCCTCGGCGGTGGTCTGCGAGGCGCGGATCAGCGCGATCACTTCGTCGATGTGATCGAGCGCGATGCGGTAGCCCTCGAGGATGTGGGCACGCTCACGGGCCTTGCGCAGCAGGTAGCGGGTGCGACGCAGCACCACCTCGCGGCGGTGGGCGATGTAGTGCTGCAGCATCTCTCGCAGGGAGAGGATCCGCGGACGCTGGTTGACGATGGCCAGCAGGATGGCACCGAAGGTGCTCTGCAGAGGCGTGGACTTGTAGAGGTGGTTGAGCACCACCTCCGGGAACGCGTCGTGCTTGAGCTCGATGACGATGCGCATGCCGCGCCGGTCGGACTCGTCGCGCAGCGCGTGGATGCCGTCGAGCTTCTTGTCTTTCACCAGGTCGGCGATCTGCTCGATGAGGCGGGCCTTGTTGACCTGGAACGGGATCTCGGTGATCACGATGGCGTTGCGACCGTTCGACAGCTCTTCGATGTCGGCCTCGCCCCGCACCACGATGCGCCCGCGGCCGGTGGCGTAGGCGTCGCGGATGCCCTTGCGCCCGTAGATCGTGGCGCCGGTGGGGAAGTCGGGCCCCGGCACGATCTGCATCAGCTCTTCGAGGGACAGCGAGGGGTCGGCGATGAGCGCGGTGCATGCGTCGATGATCTCGCCCAGGTTGTGGGGCGGGATCTTGGTGGCCATGCCCACCGCGATGCCGTCGGCGCCGTTCACCAGCAGGTTGGGGAAGGCCGCGGGGAGCACGTCGGGCTCTTCGGTCGCGCCGTCGAAGTTGGGCGAGAACGAGACCGTCTCCTTGTCGATGTCGACGAGGAGCTCCTCGGCCAGCTTGGTCATCCGGCACTCGGTGTAGCGGTAGGCGGCGGCGGGGTCGCCGTCGACGCTGCCGAAGTTGCCCTGACCGTCGACGAGCGGGTAGCGGAGGTTCCACGGCTGCGCCATGCGCACGAGCGCGTCGTAGACCGCGGAGTCGCCGTGGGGATGGTACTTCTTGAGCACCTCGCCCACGACGCCGGCACACTTGCTGTACTTCTTGTTGGACTGCAGCCCCTCGCGGTCCATGGCGTAGAGGATGCGTCGGTGGACCGGCTTGAGCCCGTCGCGGACATCGGGCAGCGCGCGCCCGATGATGACGGACATGGAGTAGTCCATGTAGGAGTTCCGCATCTCGTCTTCGATGCGGATCGGGATCACCTGCTTCGCTACCGGATCCATGGGCCCTCGGGGTGGCGGGGGAACAGGGGTGGGTAACCCACCACCGATCCCCGGTCACCCGCTGTTCTGGGGCCGTCAGAGTCGGCGTAGAACGCAGGTCAGCGGCGACCGCCCCGACGGCCACGGCCCATCCGCCGCCGCCGGCGCCGGGCGCGGCGCACGCGACGCACCATCTGCTGCTCCCGATCGTCGAGCTGCTGCTGCCGCCGACGGAGCCGTCGGGCCTTCATGCGCAGGGCGTTCTCGCGAGCCTCGAGGGCGTTGTCGTCGAGGTCGTCGACCTCGGGGTCTTCCTCGTCTTCCCAGCCGTCGTCGTCGTCGCCGAAGTCGAGGTCGTCTTCGAGCTCGGGGTCGGCGCCCCCTTCCTCGGGCGTGGCCGCTTCGGCCTTGCCCTTCAGCAGCATGGCGCCCACGGCGATGCCGCCGGCAGCGCCCACGGCCACCGCCGCGGCCTTCTTGAACCAGCCGCCGCCTTCGCTGCCGTCGGCGTCGACCTCCACCGGCACCTCGGCCACCTCGGGCGCGGGCTCGTCGGCCGCGAGGGAGGCCTGTGCATCGTGCACGAGCACCCGGGCCACCGACTGGATGCCCGTGTGCTCGAAGTAGTTCGTGGAGCCGTCGATGGTGGCGGCCATCAGGTCGAGGCCCTTGCCGCCCACGTCCATCACGCTGCCCACGTTCTTCGCCAGTCCCTCGCGGGTCAGCCCGCGGGCGGCGACGAACTCGCTGACGTAGGCAGAGCCCGACGACAGCGTGCTGAGGATGAAGCCCTTCTGCTCGTCGGGCGTGCTGCCGGGCATGAGGCCCTTGAGCTGGGCGAACAGCGCGTTGTCGGTCATCGCCGACAGGTCGACGTCCTCGATGACCTCGCCGATCTTGCTGACGAACTCGGGGCCGAGGGGGAGCAGGCCGTCGAGGGTCATCCAGGCGGCGAGGCGCATCATGTCCGCCCGCGCGTAGGTGGCGAGGGTGGCGGGGAAGGCCTTGGCCTCGGCCAGATCGGTCACGGGGATGCCACGGAGCAGCGCGAAGGCCACCACCTCGGCGGCGAGCTTCAGGGCGGCGTCGATGGCCTGGGTGGTCTCCGGCTTCGGCGTGAACCGGTTCAGCACGCCGAGGAGCTGGAAGCTCTCGCCCACCTGGTTGGCGAGCACCGCCGCGGCGGCCACCTTGTCGACCGAGTCGGCGGCGGAGAAGATGCGCACCGCCCGCGCGTAGTGGGGCTGGCTCGCGTACAGCGCCTCGGCGCGCTCCTTGACGCGGGCCACCTCGGCCGCATCGCTGATGCCGAGGTTCGAGGTGATGATGGCCTCGAGGCTGGTGTGGTTCTCCCACTCGCCGGGCACCACGTAGTCGAGGGCGCCGAGCACGGCGGGCGTGACCCGGCTGTCGGCGAGCTGGTTGAGCAGGATCTGGATGTCGGACATGGAATGCCTCCGTCAAGGTCGGGCGGGACCATACCCGAACACAGGTCGTCGCGGGTTGCGGCGGTGACACGGCCGGGGTCCTACGCCGGCTTCGGTACACTGCCCGACCCGGAGGTCGTCATGCGCCGCAAGCTGTCCGAGCACCCCGCCGAGCGGAACGTCACCCGGCTCCGCCTCGACCTCGACACCTGGCAGCTCGACCTGTCGATCGCGTCGTTCCGCGCCCTGACCATCCTGGAGCTGCGGGGCGCGTCCGCCCCCGAGCAGTGGCCCGCCGCCTTGCGGCACCTCGAGCAGCTCCACACCCTGGTGGTCGATCTGCCCCTGCCGGTGCTCCCCGAGGTGTTCTTCCAGCTGCCGGCCCTGCGGGAGCTGCGCTACGTGAACCAGCGGCCTACCTCCTTGCCTTCGACCTTCGCCGCGGCGCCGATCACCTCGCTCGAGATCCGCGTGGGCGACCACCTCCCTTCGGATCTGCCGCGGCTGCCGCTCACCAAGCTGGTGGCTCGGGGACCCCTCCTGGGCAACGCCGACGTGCTGCTGTCGCTGCCGGGGCTCACGGAGCTGGCGCTACGAGACACGCGCCGCCCCACGCTGCCGTCCCAGGTGACGCGCCTCCGCCGGCTCGTGCGTCTCGACCTCGGTCGCCACGCCCGTGGAGCCATCGGGGAGGCAGGGGCGCGCAGCTTCGACGGCCTCACCCGGCTGCCTCGGCTCGAGCACGTCGACGTGTCGGGCTGGGACTTCGCCGGCGCGCTCCCCGACAGCTTCGGCCGGATCCTGTCGCTCCGCTCGCTGTGGGCCCGTCGGTGCGGCCTCACCCGGCTGCCGCGTCGGGTGCTCTCGGCGCGGCTCGAGGAGCTGTGGGTGAGCGACAACCCGCAGCTCGCCCACCTCGACGGCCTGGCGCGCTGTCGCTCGCTGCACACCCTCCATGCCTCGGGCACGGCGCTCACCGAGCTGCAGGGCCCGCTGCCGGCGCTGCGGTCGCTCTCGATCGACCGGACCCGCGTGGGCGAGCTGCCGGGCGCCCCTGCGCTGGCGTCGCTGCATGCCGCCGACGTGGTGACGCTGCGTGGCTTCGACCGCTGGGAGCAGCTTCGCGACGTGTGGGCCTCGGGGGCTGGGATCGAGCGACTCCCGGAGGGGCCGGCCGAGCATCTCCAGGCCCTGCACGTGCCGTACACCTCCGTGAGCGAGCTCCCCGCTGCGCCAGCGCTGCGCAGCGCCGACCTCCGCGGCTGTCCCCTGGATGCGGAAGCCCGGGCCCGGGCCCATGCGCGCGCCGCCGAGGGGGTGTCGGTGCGGCTCGACGACGCCGACGAGCTCGGCGAGCTGCTGCAAGCCGACCTGGCGGGTCCGCTGCGGGAGGCCCTCGAGCGGCTGGGGGCCTCGGTCCCTGCGGCCGAGAGCTCCGAGGTGGTCGATCGCGTGCACCTGCCCGCCGCCCTCGTGGCGCTGGGCGGCGTCATCTGGCCCGACCAGGCGGCCGAGGCAGGTCTTTCTGGGCGCAGTGCGGGCCTCGTCGCTTTCGACCTGCGCCTGCCCGACGGGTGGGGGCCGGGCCCCGAGGTGTGGGGCCACGGAACCTGGTGCATCGGGCGCGACCGGTTCGACGGCACCCGCCTGGTGGTGCGTCTCGACCAAGACCCCACCGATCCCCGGGTGTGGGCGGTGGCCGCCGACCGCGAGGCCCCCGTGGCGCTGGGGCCTCTGTCGACGCTGCTCGAGCTGCAGTGGCGGTCGCGCGCGCCGCAGTCCCCGCCCCCGCAGCCCACCGAGCCGGTGGGCGACAAGTGGAAGGAGCATGCGATGGTGGCCGCGGCCGGGCACGGCGACCTCGAGGCTGTCGATCGCTGGCTCGCCGAGGGGGTCGACGTGAACGTCAAGCCCCTGAACGACACCGCCCTCGACCTCGCCGGGGCCGCCGGGAACCTCGACATGGCGCAGGCGCTGCTGGAGCGCGGCGCCATGGCCGTGCGTGGCACGATCTACAAGCTGTGCCTCAAGAAGCAGACCGGCGTGCTGCGGCGGGTGCTCGATGCCGGCGCGTTCGACCCCACCCACGAGGGGCTGGCCCTCGGCACCGCCATCGACAAGGGACTCGAGGCGATGGTGGGGCCGCTGCTCGATGCCGGCGTCGGCGATCCCGATCAGCAGGAGTGGAACGGCCCGGTGCTGTTCCTGGCCTGCAAGGCCGGCCGGGGTGAGGCGGCGCGGGCGCTGCTCACCCGCGGGGCCGACCCCACCTGCCAGCACGAGGGGGGCTACGCGGTGCTGTGGACGGGGGTGCACGCCGACCTGGCCACGCTGCGCGCGTTCCTCGACGCGGGTCTCTCCATGGACCACGAGGCCCTGGAGCACGCGATGTTCCAGGCCCTCGCGAAGGATGCTGCGGCCTATGTGCGGGGACTGCTCGACCTCGGCTACGGCGTCGAGCGCTCCACCCGAGGGGCCTCTCCGCTGGCCGTGGCCGCTCAGTACGGAGCCCGCGAAGCCGTGGCGGCCCTCGTGGCCGCCGACGCCGCTGTGCGCCCCGATCATGGTCCGCAACCCCACGACCTCGCCGTGCTGGCCGACCGGGATGCCGTGGCCAAGGAGCTCGAGCGCCTCGGGGCGCCGGCCTCGTCGGTCCCTTCGGTGGTGCGGGCGATCCGGCAGGGCGACAAGATCACCCTGGGGGAGGTGCCGGTCGATGCCCGCACGTTCACCGGCACCCTGCTGCACGAGGCCTGCCGTGCCGGCAACACCCACGCCCTGCGCGCCCTGCACACGGCCGGGGCGAACCTCGATGCCGTCACCCGTGCCAGCGGGGAGGTGCCGCTGACGGTGGCCTCGATCAACAAGCAGTGGGTGCTGGTGAAGCTGCTGCTGGGCTTCGGGGCCTCGGTGGCGCCCGATCCGTCGGGGCGAACGGCCCTCGTCGACGCGGCACGGCATGGCCAGTCCGAGCTCGTCGAGGCGCTGCTCGACGCCGACTGCTCGCTGGAGGGCGTCGACACCAAGGGACAGACGGCGCTGATGCTGGCGGCTTCGGGGGGCCACGTCGCCATCGTGCAGCGCCTGCTGGCGGCCGGTGCGGTCGTCGACGTGCGCTCGGCGAGCGGCACCACGGCGTTGGTGGGCGCGGCCGCGTCGAAGCGGTGGGACGCTCTCGAGCCCTTGCTGCTGGCGGGCGCCGACCCCGACGCGGTCTCCGACGAGGGGAACACCTCTCTTCACTACGCGGCCAAGGCCGGCCATGCGGGCGCGGTGAAGGCGTTGCTCGGCGCCGGCGCCGACCCCCTGGTGCGCATCAAGCTGCACGAGCAGACCGCCCTCGACCTCGCCAAGGGTGACGCCGTGGCCATCGTCAAGGACGCCGTGCGTCGCGGGGAGAGCGCCGTCGCGCTGGCGCTCGCGGCCCAGAACGGCCGGCTCGACACGATGCGGCAGCTGCTGCGGGCTGGGGTGTCGCCCGACGGGCAGGGCGCCGGCAAGCTTCGGGTGCTCCACCACGCCGTCGCCGGAGGGCACGTCGAGGCCATCGAGCTGCTGCTGGCCGCGGGCGGCGACCCGAACATCGGCGAGTTCCGCAACAAGCCCCCGCTGA
>Ga0213839_1002474_pt1 | contig 10246 bp, 5 predicted proteins | sample SWPATP21_FD_160075 | JGI IMG/M metagenome (GOLD analysis project Ga0213839, IMG submission 160075) | Coastal seawater microbial communities from Marineland, Florida, United States - SWPA TP2 #1 | ecosystem: Environmental > Aquatic > Marine > Coastal | place: USA: Florida | collected 2016-08-14 | reverse complement strand
ATGGTCACCACGTCGTCGCTGACCGGCTGCAGGCGGAAGGACGCCACGGCCGTTCGCCCCTCGGGGGCCAGGAAGGTGAGGGTGCGGTCGCGGCCGAAGCCGGTGGCCCGGAAGACGAACGACAGCTCCTTGCGGCTGCCCTCCGCGAGCTCGACGCGACGGGACCACGACGTGGTGCCGGCGTGGGCATCCTCGTCGAGGGACAGGGTGCCCTTCGTGGCGGGTCCGGTGTTCTCGAGCACCACGCTCACCGTGACCCAGCCCCCTTGCCGGTGCAGGCCGTCGGCCACGGGAACGGCCGCCATGCGGAGCATGTTCAGGCGCTCCATCTCGGCCTTCAGGTCGGGCTGGGCGTGCGCTGGCTCCGGGGCGGCGAGGAAGGCGGCCCCGGTGGCCAGCGCCAAGAGCACCCGGAGCGACCACGCGCGCAGACGCACGGTGAGCGCCGTGAGCAGCCCGACGGCCAGCAGTCCCCATCCCATCGTGCTGACCAGGTAGGACAGCGCCCCAGCACCCCCTGCCAGCGGCGGGGCCCACCACCGCGCCGGCACGGCCACCCAGGCTGCCTCTGGGAACAGGCGGCCCATCGCGGCTGGGATCATCAGGAACACCGTGCTCAGAACCATCACCATCCCGAAGGCGCTGCGGGGGTTGCGCACCCGGACGCCTGCGACGAGGGAGCCGGCGATCACCGTAGCCCACACCGCCAGCAGCCACGCCCAGGTGAGCGCGGCATGGACCGTGCTGCGCAGGAAGTGGCTGTCGTCGCCGCCGAGGGCGTTCCACAGCTTCATGTGCGGCACGCCGAGCACGAGCAGCGGCAGCGTGGTGAGGAGCAGCGGAAGGGTGGCGAAGCACACGCCGGCTGCCTTGCCCATGACGATGCGCCCGTTGCCCATGGTGGTGGTGAGGAGCACCTCGAGGGTGCCCCGGCGTCGTTCCTCGGCGACCGCGCGACAGCCCATCCATGCCGCGAGGAGCATGGCCACGACGGCGTTGCCGATGGCCACGGCGAGGATCCCTCCGGGGATCATCCACCATCCGGTCTGGAATACGCCCATGAGCACCAACAACCAGGTCGAGAGGATCGGGGCGGCGGTGCGCGACCAGGCCCGGAACCGCGCCTCGCGCCACCACACGGGGTTGGTGCCCACGTCGATGGGGCCCATCTCGTCGCCGGGCTTGCGCCGCGGGTGGAAGATGCCGTCGAGGCCGTCGACCACGTCGAAGGCGATGCGCAGGTAGGCCCAGGTGGCCACCGCGAACCAGCCCGTGCCGATCAGCCACACCCAGGCCCGTGCCGCCAGGGTGACGGGCCACGGCAGCGAAGAGGTGGAGGCGGCGTCCATGTAGCAGATGGGGGAGGCCGCCAGCAGGGTGAGGGACGCGGCGCTCAGCACCCCGAGGGCGACCAGCCAGCGTCTCGTCTGCCACACCTCGTGGCTGAACGCGTGGTGCAGCCCCGCCCCGGCGGACTTCAGCTGGAACAGCGGCAGCAGCAGCCCCCAGAGCACCGCCATGCTGGGCAAGTAGGAGAGCGGGGTGAGCAGGGCCGAGGGATCGGTGGCCATCGAGGCGGCGAACGGCGAGAAGTGAGCCGTCGACGATGGGGAAGCCACGGTCAGCGCGTAGGCCCCCGGCAGCACCAGGAAGAAGGGCACGGCGTAGGAAGCGGAGGCCATCACGCACAGCATCGGCGACCGCGTGAACAGCGCGAAGAACGCGCCGAGCAGCCCCATCAGCGCCACGGTGGTGAGGGTGTGGACCGTGACGGCCACCACCTCGAGGCCCGACACCCCGCCGAGATTGACGACCAGCGCCGTGATCGGCAGCGAGCCGAGCACCACCGTGGTGAGCACCAGCAGCCGCGACACCACCTTCCCGGCGATGATCTGACCTGCATCGAGCTTTGTCAGCACGAGCAGGTCGAGGGTCTGCTGCTCGGACTCCTCGATCACGGCGGTCGCGGTCATGAGGGGCGCCAGCAGCGTCGAGAGCCCGAGCTGCGCGATGGCGAACCCGATGAACAGCCCCCGACCCAGCCAGGCCAGGTTGGCGGAGTCGACGAGGCTGCTGCCGGTGGCGGTGACGGCGCCGTGGATGCCGAGGAGCAGCACGGCGATCAGCGCCGCGGAGAAGCCCGTGCGGGCGGCGAAGGTCTGCCAGCGTCGGCTGGTGCGCGCCGCCTCCCGGAGGAGGATGGCCGTGGACACGAGCCGATCGATGCGCCCGACGCTGTGCTGGAGGACCGCCTGGATCATGAGTGCCCGTAGGTGTCGACAACGCATCGTACACGTGGGTTCCTCGGGCGCTCCCTGTACGATGGGGTCACGGAGGCACCGTGGGCACCAACCTCGGAGATCTGCTCGCGCAGGCGGGCTTGAAGGGAAGCGGCGAAGCAACCGACGCGGTCGAGGCTTCGGCGCCAGCTCCCCCCGGGCCTGAGCGCCCTACGTTCGCGGGGAAGGTCGTGGTCCGGCGCACGCGGAAGGGGCGCGGCGGTCGCACGGTCACCCTCGTGCAGGGGGTGACGGCCGGGCACGACGCGGTGGCGCGCCAGCTGAAGAAGCAGCTCGGCGCAGGCGCCCGGGTGGAAGACGGCGAGGTGGTGGTGCAGGGCGACCAGGTGGAGCGCGTGGCGCGCTGGCTCGAGAGCCAGGGAGCCGCCGAGGTGGTGCGGAGCTGAGTTCACCCGTCGGTCGACGGGGTCACCCGACGACGCGCCGGCGCACCGCAGACACGACGGCCTCGGGCGTCGGGAAGCCCTCCATCAGGGACTTCTTGGCGACGATGTCGCCGTCGACGGCCACCTCGAAGATGCCGCCGGCGACGGGAATCAGCTCGCTGTCGATGTTCAGCTCCTCCCGCAGGGCCGCGGCCGCACGGGTCGCGCGCGGGAGGTAGTTTCAAGAGCGACAATAGGTGATCGTGACCTTCACGTGGTTGCCCCTTCGGTGTGGGTGTCCTACGAAGAAGTACCGTGTTCTCGGGCGCGGTGACGACAAGGACTACCGGATTCGTGGGGGGATCATGGAAGGTCTGGGAGTAGGACTGTTGGCGGCGGCCCTGGTGATGTCGCCACTCGCCGTCTATGTGCTGTGGCGCTCGCTGAAGCGGAAGCGGGAGATGGAAGAGGCGGCGGCCAGGGAGCCGGTGGTCGACCGAGTGGAGAGTCGCGACCGCCTCAGCCGCGGGCTGAAGACGGGCGAGATGCAGGTCAAGGAGCGGGAAGCCACGGGGGCCACGCCGCTGCCGAACTTCTACCGCAACCGGAAGAAGGCCACGGTGGAGCGCCCCGAGCCACGCCGATACATGTAGTTCATGCCCCTTCCGTTCGTCGTCGCTGGTGCGGTCGCGCTGGGCGCCACGGTGGCGACCGGGGTGGCTACGGGAGCGGCTGCGGGCGCCGCGGGCGCTGCGGCCACCTGGCATCACCGGCGGTGGCTCGCCTACCACCGCCGCAAGGGGGTGGAGCCGCCGGCGGGGGCCTACCGCCTGGCGCAGGTGGAGAGCCGCGACGGTGCCGCGCTGCTGTGGTGGTCGCTGCGGGCGGCCTGGCGCGACGGGTGGATGCGTCCCCACGACGTGTCGGGGCCTCCGGTGGTCTGCGTCCATGGCTACACGCAGAACGGCACCAACTTCTGGGGAATTCGCCGCGCGCTCGCTGGCTGCGGTCACCCGACGGCTGCCGTGTCCCTTCACCATCGTCTCGCGCCCATGTCCTGGTACGCGCGCCGCCTGCGCCGCAGCCTCCAGGGATTGCTCGCGCCGGTTCAGGAGCCTGTCGACGTGGTGGCCCACTCCATGGGTGGGGTGCTGATGCGGCTCGTGCTGGCCGACGACGAGGCGCTGCGGTCCCAGGTGCGCAGCGTCATCACCCTCGGCAGTCCGCACCGCGGCACCGCTGCGGCACGCGGCATTCCGCTGCTGCCCGAGGTGCAGGCGCTCAAGCGGCGTGCGGCGCTGCTCGACGATCTCCCGTCGCTCACCGAGCTCGTGCCCAGGGTCACCAACCTGGCAGGCACGCTCGACACGGTGGTCTACCCACTGGCGTCTGCGCTCGAGCCCGGTGCTCGCCACGTGGTGCTGCCGGTGGGCCATGCAGGACTGCTCACGCACCCGGCGGCGGTTCATGCGGTGCTCACGGCCGTCACGGGCAACCGAGATGGCTGCGACACCGCTGCCTGACCCACCTGGGCCCGTCGCGGTGTACCCTCACGGCTCGTAGACCCTGGGAGCTCCATGTCCGCCCCCCACGCTCGCTCCGTCGTGCTGGTGCTGGCCCTGTGCCTGCCCGGCCTGGCTTATGGCCAGGATGCCGATGGTGACGGCCTGAGCGATGTGCAAGAGGCCACCCTCGGAACCGATCCGAACGATCGCGACACCGACGAAGACGGCCTGTTCGACAACGACGAGGTGATGGGCACCGGGCCTCTCGCCGCGTTCGGCGCCACCGATCCCCTGCTTCCCGACACCGACGGCGACGGCCTGTTCGATGGTCTGGAGGCCGGTCTCACGTCGGCGTCACCGGCCACCGACACCGGCGCGGGCTTCTTCGTCGTCGACGCCGACCCGGCCACGCGCACCGACCCCCGCCTCAGCGACACCGACGGCGACAACCTCGCCGACGGCGTCGAAGACGCCGACCTCGACGGTCGGGCAGGCCCCACCGAGACCGACCCCACCCGCGCCGACACCGATGGTGACGGTCTCGACGACGACGAGGCGGGCATCTTCGGCACGAGCGCCCTCGACGCCGACAGCGACGACGACGGGATTCGCGACGGCGACGAGGTGCTCGGCACCGGGCCCCTCGCGGGCATCGGCACCACGTCCCCGATCGAGTTCGACAGCGACGGCGACGGCCTGGGCGACGGCCTCGAGGTGGGCGTCGCGTCCCCCACGCCCGACACCGGACCGGCCTTCGTGCCCGACCTCCACCCCGCCAGCCGCACGAACCCCAACCAGATCGACTCCGACGGCGACGGGCTGGTCGACAGCGCCGAAGATGTCGACGGAAACGGCCGGCACGACGTGGGAAGCGGCGAGAGCGACCCCACCCGCGCCGACACCGACGGCGACAGCCTCGACGACGGCGACGAGGTGGTCGCGGGCACCGACCCCAACGACATCGACACCGACGGCGGCGGTGCGCCCGACGGCCTCGAGGTGTTCGTCGACGGCACCGATCCCCTCGATCCGGCCGACGATCTGGCCGACAGCGACGGCGACGGCCTCAGCAACTACGAAGAGGTCGCGGTCTGGGGCACCGATCCCACCCTCGCCGACACCGATGGCGACGGCCTCGACGACCCGGTCGAGGTGGTGGGCGCCACCGACGCCACCGACGCCGACACCGACGACGACGGGCTGTCGGACAGTGTGGAGATCATGGGCACCGGGCCGCTGGCGGCCTGGGGTCCCACCGACCCGGTCGACGCCGACTCCGACGACGACGACCTGCAGGATGGCACCGAGGTGGGCGTGGCGTCCCCGCTGGCCGACACCGACACGTCGGTGTTCCAGCCCGACCTCGACCCCAGCACGCTCAGCGACCCCCACGACGAGGACACCGACGGCGACGGCCTGCTCGACGGCACCGAAGACGACAACCGGAACGGTCGCGTGGATGGCGCGATCGGCGGCACCGGAACCACCGGCCGCGGGGAGACCGATCCGTCCGACGCCGACACCGACGGCGACACGCTGTCCGATCGCGACGAGGTCGTCGCGGGCTGGTCGCCGGTCGACAGCGACACCGACGACGGCGGTGTGTCCGACGGCGACGAGGTGCTCGCGGGCACCGATCCCGACGATCCCAGCGACGACGACTACGACACCGACGGCGACGGTCTCACCGACTGGGAAGAGGCGTTCGTCTACGGGTCGGATCCTCTCCGGGTCGACACCGACGGCGACGGCTACACCGACCCCGAGGAGATCTTCGACCTGGGCACCGATCCTGCCCGCGCCGACACCGACGGCGACGGCCTCACCGACCCAGAGGAGATCGAGACCTACGGCACCGATCCGCTGAGCACCGACACCGACGGCGACACCCTCACCGACGGGGAGGAGGTGCTCGACCTCGGCACCGATCCCCTGGCGCTCGACTCCGACGGCGACGGCCTCGACGACATCGACGAGATCCGCCTGTACGGCACCGACCCGGCCGAGGCCGACACCGACGGCGACGGGGCCGACGACGACGAAGAGCTCGACGCGGGCATCGACCCGCTGGTCAGCGACACCGATCGCGACGGCCTGCTCGATGGCGCCGAGCTCGATCTCGGCACGCTCCCCGGGCTGCGTGACAGCGACGCCGACGGCCTGTGGGACGGCGACGAGATCCTGCAGTACGGCACCGATCCGCTGGTGGCCGACAGCGATGGTGGCGGTCGCTCCGACGGCGCCGAGGTGCTGCTCGACTTCACCAGCCCGGTGGATCCCTCCGACGACGGGGTCGACCCCGTCGACACCGACGGCGACGGTCTCACCGACGCCCGCGAGCTCGGGTTCGGGTCGGACCCCGATCGTCCCGACACCGACGGCGACGGTCTGCCCGACGGCGACGAGGTAGCTGACGGCTCCGATCCGCGGGCTCCCGACACCGACGGCGACGGGCTGACCGACGGCGAAGAGGTGGCGCTCGGCACGCTGGTCACCGGCCGCGACAGCGACGCCGACGGCTTGTTCGACGGCTTCGAGGTGCAGCTGGGCTCGGATCCGCTGTCCACCGACTCCGACGGCGACGGGGTGAGCGACGGCATCGAGCTGCGGGTGCAGCGCACGAGCCCGGCGGTGGCCGATGGCGACGGCGACGGGCTGTCCGACGCCGAAGAGGTCGCCCTCGGCACCTCGCCCTACCTGCCCGACACCGACTTCGACGGGATCCTCGACGGCGACGAGGTCGACAGCGACCCGCTCCGAGCCGACACCGACGGCGGCGGCACCCCCGACGGCGTGGAGCTCGCCGACGGAACCGACCCGCGCATCCCCGGCGACGACGTGGGGCATCCCGACGCCGACGGCGACGCGATGTCCGACGACTTCGAGGCCCTGCTGGGGACGAACCCCGATGAGCGAGACACCGACGGCGACGGCATCCGCGACTACGTCGAAGTGATCAGCTACACCTCTCCGCTCCTGGTCGACACCGACGGCGACGGCTTGCTCGACAACGAGGAGGCGCAGCTCGGGCTGCCGGGCAACAACCCCGACGCCGACCTCGACGGGCTCACCGACGGCGACGAGCGTGGCAGCTCCAGCCCCACCGACCCCGACTCCGACAACGACGGTCTCGAGGACAGCGTCGAGGCGCTCGTGGGCTCCGACCCGCAGCTGCGCGACACCGACATGGACGGCCTCGACGACGGCGAGGAGCTGGTGGCCTTCGCCGGCGACCCGCTCGATGCCGACAGCGACGGCGGCGACGTTCCCGACGGGGTCGAGGCGCAGAACGGCACCGATCCCCTCAACCCGGTCGACGACTACGACGACACCGACGGCGACGGGCTGCGCGACAATCTCGAGGCGCTCTACGGCACCAACCCCGAAGAGCCCGACACCGACGGCGACGGCCTCCTCGACGGGGTCGAAGTGGCGCTCGGCACCGACCCGCTCGATGTCGACACCGACGGCGACACCCTGCAGGACGGCAACGAGGTGGCCCGTGGCACCGATCCCACCCGCCGCGACACCGACGGCGATGGGCTCGGCGACGGACGCGAGGTGCAGCGCGGCACCGACCCTCTGCGCACCGACACCGACGGCGACGGCCTCGACGACGGCTACGAGGTGGAGATCGGCGCCGACCCGCTCCGGGCCGACTCCGACGGCGACGGCCTGCAAGACGGCGACGAGGTGTTCGAGTACGGCACCGACCCGGTCAACGTCGACACCGATGGCGACGGCCTCGAAGACGGCGTGGAGGTGAGCCTGCGGAGCGACCCCGTCGCCTTCGACAGCGACGGCGACACGCTCGGCGACTACGAAGAGGTGCACACCTACGGCACGTCACCGTCCCTGGCCGACACCGACGGCGGCGGCGCCGACGACGCTCAGGAGCTGCTCGTCGACGGCACCGACCCCAACGATCCACGCGACGACCTGGCGGGCGACGGCGGCTACGCCGGCGGGCAGGGGTGCGCCACCGGGTCGCTGCCCACCGGATGGTGGGCGTGGGTCGGCGTCCTCGGACTCTGGCGCCGCCGGGAGGTGGGCCGATGATTCTCTGGCTCACCACGCTGGCGCTCGCACAGTCCGAGCCCGTGGGCGTCCCCACGATGAACGTCCAGTACTTCCGACCGAGCATCGACGCGACGGGAACGCTGTGGGTCGACGACACCCGGGGCGGCACCGACGGGCTGTCGTCGCGGGTGCTCGTGCACTACACGGGGCGGCCGCTGTCCTACCGCTACGAGGGGGGCAACTCGGTGCCCGTGGTCAACGGCGTCGCCATGGCCGACCTGCTGTTCGGCTACGGTGCGGGGCCCGTGCGGTTCGGCGTCGACGTGCCCGTGGTGCTCTCGGCCGAGGGCATCGCTGCGTCCGGGGAGTTCGGCCTCGGCGACGTAGCCGGCGACCTGCGGTTCAACGTGCTGCAGCCCGAGCCCGACGAGGTCGGTGTGGGCGTGAACCTGCGCTATGCGCTGCCCACGGCCTCCACCGACAACCCGCTGGGCGCGCCCAACGGCGACTGGGAGCTCGCGCTCATCGGTGACTACCCGCTCCCGGGGCCGTTCCTGGTGGCGACCAACGTGGGCATCGGCGGTCATCCCGGCGTCGAGGTCGAGGGGGTGGCCAACACCCAGGTTCGGGCCCGCGTCGGCCTCGTGACCGAGCTGACGGCAGATCGTGGGTTCGCGCTGGAGCTCGCCAGCCGCGACCCTCTGAAGCGCCCCGACGACGGGCAGCTCGCCGACATCAATGCCCTCGAGGGCATGCTGTCGGCCTACGCGCGGGCCCCGGGCGTGACCGTTCGCGGCGGGCTGGGATCGCGCTTGTTCGAGGACGGCATCGGTGCGGCGGATCTGCGTGCGGTGCTCGGGGTGCAGTGGACCAAGCAGCCTCCGCCGCCCGACACCGACGGTGACGGTATCGCCGACCCCGACGACCTGTGCCGCACACGCCCCGAAGACTTCGACGGCGTGCTCGACGACGACGGCTGTCCCGACGCCACCCCGAAGGTGATGATCGACCTCGTCGACGCCTACGGCCAGGTGATGAACGGAACCATCGCGGTCTACGACGGCGAGCGCCGCATCGGCAAGCGCGACGGCGGGCAGCAGTGGGAGCTCGAGCCGGGCAGCTACCGCGTGGTGGCCACCGACCCCGACGGCAAGGAGGTCGAGCGCGAGCTGGCGGTCGACCCGGCAGCCGCGACGGCGCTGTTCGAGGTGCCGATGGCCATGCTCGGCGCGGTGCGGCTCAGCGTGGTCGACGAGGTAGGCAACCCCGTCGAGGGCGCGCGCTACTTCGTGCGCAAGGAGATGGTGGGCAAGGGCTCCAAGTTCGCGGGCCAGATGGAGGCGGGCAAGAACGGCATGATGATCCGAGCCAAGGGCTTCCGGCCTGCGCGGATCGTCGTGAACGTCGTCGAGGGCGGCGTGGCCACCAAGCTCGTGCGGCTGAAGCCCTCTCAGGTGGCGGTCGACGGCGACCGGTTCACGCTGGGCGACCGCGTCTACTTCGAGTCGGGCTCCGCGACGCTGGCCGCGCGGAGCACCCAGCTGCTCGACGAGGTGGTCGGGGTGATGCTCGACAACCCCAACATCCTGGGGCTGCGGATCGAGGGGCACACCGACGCCCAGGGCTCGTCCAGCGACAACAAGGCGCTGTCGCAGTCTCGGGCGGAGGCCGTGCGCGACTACCTGGTCGACAACGGCGTCGAGGCCGCGCGGCTCGAGGCCGTCGGCTACGGGGAGGAGCAGCTCGTCGACCGGGCGAACACCGAGGAAGCCCACGAGAAGAACCGTCGTGTCGAGTTCGTCGTCACGAAGCGAGCCCGCTAGGCTCATCCGGAGGAGGGGCGATGGACGACATCAAGCGAGACGTGGTCGACGCGCTCGTGTGGCTCGACCTCGCCGGCGCCCAAGAGCTGCTGCGCGCGCTCCTGCGGGATGATCGGGCGACCCAGGAGCGCACCCTCAAGCGGCTCGTTCCCGACCTCGTGGGGGTGGCGGATCTCGGCGACCCACTGTGGATGGATGCGCTGCTCGAGGAGCTGGAGCTGCGGGTGTCGCCC
>Ga0213839_1002471_pt1 | contig 10250 bp, 10 predicted proteins | sample SWPATP21_FD_160075 | JGI IMG/M metagenome (GOLD analysis project Ga0213839, IMG submission 160075) | Coastal seawater microbial communities from Marineland, Florida, United States - SWPA TP2 #1 | ecosystem: Environmental > Aquatic > Marine > Coastal | place: USA: Florida | collected 2016-08-14 | reverse complement strand
CGTCGGCGCCGTTGTCGTCGTCGTCGCCGGTGTCGTCGTCGTCGTCGCCGGTGTCGTCGTCGTCGTCGTCGTCGCCGGTGTCGTCGTCGTCGTCGTCACCGGTGATGCCGTCGTCGTCGTCGTCGTCACCGTGGCTGTGGTCGGTGTGGTCGGTGTGCGAGCCGGTGTCGTCTTTCTCGTCGCTGCCCGAACAGGCAGCGAGGGCGAACAACGGGAGGAGGGAGAGGACGATGGGGCGCATGGCGTCTCCGGGTTCAGAGCGGTGATGTAACAGGGTCGCTGCCTGTCGGGGGGGCGGTCCGTCCGTGGTCAGACGGTGTGGATCCGGCGCACCACGGCGCGAAGGCGACGGGCGGAAGCAGGGTGAGCGCGCGCCACGCGAGAGGCTCGGGCGCCATGGGAGCGCGCGCGGCCGACACGCTGGCCAACCGCTCACCACCGGCGGTGAGCACGATGACGTTGCGGACCCCGGCGCACCCAGGGCGGCGCACGACCCAGGCGGCGTCAGGGGCGCGATCGCACGCCGCAGCGAGCAGCGCCGGTAGCTGAACGGGCCGAACCTCGTGGGGGGACGGATCTCCCTCGAGCATCACGAGCAAGCGCAGATCGAGCCCGGCGGCCCGTCCGAGGAGGGTCTCGAGGGCGTCCAGCGGCAGAGGGCGGCCGGCATCGTGGGTCACCGGGTGTGTGGTGCAGCAGCGGATGCTGGACATGGCGGCTCCTGGGAACGATTCTACATGAAAATGAATTCCATTATCAATAAATTCCGCGGGGGCCGGGAGGGGGCTACACTGAGGCGGGAGGCGGCATGCGCGGCTGGGCAACGGGGGTGGTCGTCGCGTGGGCGGTGGCCGGCTGTGCCGACGAGGCGCCGATCACCGAGGCGTCGGCCGAGTCCTACCAGCGGGTGCCCTGTGAGCCCCTCGCTCCTCTCTTGGTCGACACGCCACTGGTCGATCCCCTCGACGCGGGCGCAGACGACGACTCTCTCTACGTCATCGACCAGATCGACGATGGCTTCGCCGTGTTCGTCGGCGACGACCAGCGGCTGCAGTGGATGCCCGTGATCGGCAGCCGCGACAGCGAGGTGGGCAGTGTGCAGCTCTTGGTGCTCCACGTCGACGACGGAGGCCCCGACGGGTTCACCCTCGCCCGTGACGTGCGCGCGGGGCGTCCTCGGCAGATGGCACGGGCCGTCGGGCACTGGTGGCCGAGGCACTTCGACGAGCTGCTGGCCGTCGGCGAGTCGCTCGTCGTGCATTCCCCGACCGCCATCGACGACGAGGTGTTCGCGTTCGCCGAGCTGACGCCGGTGGTGTCCCACCTCGCCGAGCTCTCCGACGGTGGCTTCGCCGTCGTGGTCGACGACGGCCAGGGCGACGATGCCCTCAGACTGTTCCTGGGGGCCCTCGATCAGCTCGAGGAGTGGCCTGTCGATCATGTGCTCCGCGGTGGCGACGGCGCCACGATCGACTTCTTCTGGGGCGACGAGCTGGCCACCCTGTGGTTCCAGGCCGACGCGGCGGGGCCGAAGGGGGTGTCGCTGCACCATGGCGACGCTCGGGAGGCTGCGACGTGGCGCCTTCCCTCCGAGCTCGATCCGACGGCGGCCTTCTCCTGCCTGCCCCCGTAGGCGGCTACAGCTCGATCTGCAGCGCGTCGGCCAGCTGCTCCAGTGCGTGGGCGGCCCGATCACGCCAGCGCACCGAGGCCCAGGGCGTGATGCCTGTCTCGCCCAGATCGATCTCGACCGTGGGGCGCCCGGCGGCGTGGGTCACCTGGGTGGGGAGCGCGATGTACGGGAAGGCCGCCTGGGTGCCGACGCTGAACACCACGTCGAAGCCCGTGGTCAGCTCGTGCTCCAGCGCCTCCACGGCGGTGGGCGGCAGCAGCTCCTCGAACAGGACGACGCAGGGGCGCACGACAGCGTCGCAGTCGGGGCACCGCGGCAGCGGCGGCAGGTGGGCGTAGTCGAGCACCCGCTGGCGGTAGCGGCAGCGGGTGCAGGCCAGATCGTGGATGTCGCCGTGGATGGCGATGATCGTGGTGGAACCCGCCCGGTGGTGCAGTCCATCGACGTTCTGGGTGAGCACCACCACCTCGTAGCGGGCCTGCAGCGCGGCGATCACCCGATGGCCCACATTGGGCTCGGCGCCGCGACAGGCCTCCTCGATCTGTCGGATGTAGCGCCAGGTGAGCGCGGGATCGCGCTGAAACGTGGGCCCGGACAGCACCTCCTCGATCGTCATGCCCTCGGGTGGGTCCGCCTCGGCGTACATCCCCCCCACCCCTCGGTAGGTAGGAAGGCCACTGTCGGCGCTCAGCCCCGCGCCGGTGACGAACAACACCCGCTGGGCGCCCTCCAGGGCGGCGACCACTCGCTCGACCATGCCGGCCTCCTCGGTGGGAGGATACGCCGATGGCGAACCGAGATCGCCTCCGAGGACGGGGTGTTCGAGGGGCTGACGACAACGATACGCGGTGGAGGGAGGTTCCATGTCCCGTGACCCTGCGCTCGATCCTTCGGTCGACCCCGCGTCCCTCACGCCCTCGGACTGGGCGTCGCTGCTGAACCCCATCGAGTTCCGCATCCTGCGCGAGTCGGCGACCGAGCGCCCCGGGATGGGTCGCTACCTCGCCGAGGAGCGAGCCGGCGCCTACCACTGCGCCGGCTGTGGACAGAAGCTGTACGGCGCCGAGCACAAGTTCCACTCGGGCTGTGGCTGGCCGAGCTTCTTCGACGCCGTCGAGCCGGGGGCGCTCACCACGCTCACCGACCGCACCCTCGGGATGGTGCGCACCGAGATGCGGTGCAGCCGCTGCGATGGGCACCTCGGGCACATCTTCGACGATGCCCCGCAGCAGCCCACCGGCCAGCGGCACTGTGTCAACGGCTACGCGCTGATCTTCGTGCCCGACGGGGCCGACCCCCAGGAGGTGCTGCGGGCCCACCGCGCCGCGGGTGGCGACGCTACCAGGTGAACCCGGTGGTGCGGGCCACGCCGTCCTCGCACACGGCGAGGATGGTGCAGTAGTCGTCGCGCACGTCGCCGTCGCCGTAGACCAGATCGTTGCAGTGGGCGCTGCCGCAGCTGGCGGCGTAGCCGTTGAACTCGCTGTGCACGAGCTCGCCGCTCACGTAGTCCCAGGTGGCCTGGGTGGAGATGTCGTCGAGGTCGTCGAAGAAGGTGACCTCGCCCGTGCAGCGTCCGGCCCCGCTGGGGTCGGAGGCGCCCTGGGCCATGGCCTCGGCGGGGATGTCGATGGACAGCTCGACGGTCTCCCCGGCCGCGCAGGAGGGCCCGGAGGGCCGGCCGTCGTCGACGACGAACTGGAACTCGGTGGCGCGGTAGCAGCCGTCGAAGCGGGACAGCGAGCGGCCCGTCTCCGCCTCCACGGCGTCGATGAGCTCGTCGGTGTCGCAGCCGCCTCCGTTGTACGGGAGGCTGTAGCCGCAGGCGGGATCGCCGTAGAAGGTGACGGGGATGTCGCCCGCGCCCTCCACGATCTGCTCGTGGTAGCCGAAGACCACGATCTCGGTGAGGCCGGCGTCGGCGCCGAGCTCGAGGTTCCAGGTGACGGGCTCGTAGCTCGACAGCGCGAGGACGTGGTCGCCCGGCAGATCGAAGACCACGCTGGCCTCGCCCATCGGGTGGACCCCACCGCCGTGGTTGCTGTGGGTCTCGTAGACCGCGGCGAGCCACACGGCCTGCTCGGAGGCCTCGCCGAGCCAGGTGTCGACCTCGTAGCCGGCGTCGGTGGCGCAATCGAGGACGACCTCGTCGAGGGAGCTCGGCTCCACGACGTCGACGGGATCGGGGGTGGGCAGGCCGTAGCGAACGTCGGAGGCCTGGTAGCAGCCGTCGAACCGCGACAGGTCGCGGCCCGCGGCGTCCTCCACCTGGGCGATGAGCTCGTCGGTGTCGCAGCCGCCTCCGTTGTACGGGAGGCTGTAGCCGCACGACGACAGGCCCGACGCGCTGTCGACGAAGGTGACCGGCACGTCGCCGGCGTTCTCCACCAGCTGCTCGTGGTAGCCGAAGAGCAGGATCTCGGTGATCTCGGCGTCGGGGCCGAGGGCGAGGTTCCAGGTGACGGGCTCGTAGCTCGACAGGGCGAGGATGTTGTCGCCGGGCAGATCGAAGGCGACGGTGCCGTAGCCCATCGGGTGGTCGCCGCCGGCGTGCTCGCCGTGGGTCTCGTAGATGCCCGTGAGCCACAGCGCCGGCCCCTCGGTTCCGAAGATCGCGGTGTCGACCTCGTAGCCGTGGTGGATGGCGCAGTCGCGGATGACCGGCAGCAGCTCCGAGGCGTCGACGGTGTCGCCGGCCGGATCGGGGTGCTCCATGTCGGTGTGGTTCAGCCCCGTGTCGGCGGGCTCCATGTCGGTGTGGTTGAGTACACCATTCGTGCCGCCGTAGGTGCCGTTGCGGGCGCCGGCTCCGCCGAGGCCGGAGAGCCAGTCGTGGGCCGGAGAACAGCCCATCGACAGGGTGAGGACGAGAAGAGCAGACCGTCGCATAGAACCTCCTGGTGCGATGATCATCGCCTGCCCCGAGGTGGGGGTCTACCTCTGGTCGCCAGGTTCCGTTTACGGCGTGAGTACACCTGGCTCAGTACTTCTGCAGCCCCAACACCACGCCGGTGATCCACGAGACCATCCAGATGCACCACACGGGCACGCTCACGCGATGGAAGTTGGCGAGCAGTCCCTCGTGCTTGCGGACCACCGCGAACACCCCGCTGATGGTGACCACGAGCATGAGGAACAGGGCGGTGTAGCCGCTGATCGTGTGCAGATCGTAGGTGACCCGGCCCTCCACCGAGGCGGCCATCCCGCTCGTCGCGGCGATGTCGGTGGCCAGCCCGCAGCAGAACAGGACGGCGTGGGTGGTGGTGAGCCGCTTCTTGAAGAAGTTCATCCACACGGCGCAGGTGTAGAACACCAGGGCCGCGCAGATGGAGATGACGGAGACGAGGATGATCGTGGGCATTCGGCGCCTCGCGGGCTCGGGAGCGCTCGGTTGTACCGCATCGGGCGACGCTCAGGTGGACGAGGGCGGCTCCGCCTCGCCCGACCTGTCGGATTGACCGGCTGTGCCGCGCCACATCCGCACGATGGTGCCGTCGCCGTCGCGGAGCTGCGACAGACCGGCCCCCACCAGGTGCAGCGCGAGGACACCGCCCCCGGCGACCCACAGCGCCCAGTGCAGCCAGGCGAACAGGTCGTGGGCAAACGAGGTGGCCGGCGGCTCCTCGTACATCCGTGGGATCTCGAACCCGAAGAAGTAGATCGGCAGGTCGGCGGCCCCGGTGGTGAGCGCCGCCCAGCCGCTGATCGGCAGCGCCAGCAGGAGCAGGTAGAGCAGCACCTGCACCCCCTTGGCGAGGCGACGACGCCACGGGTCGAGGCCCGCGGGGTAGGCGGGACGAGCGACGTTGAGGCGCCAGTTCGCGCGGAACAGGGTGAGCAGCAGCACGAGCAGGCCAGCCGTGTGGTGGGCAGCGGCGCCCATCCACTCCCACGCGGCCTCCCCCGTGGCGCCGTAGGTGGGGGACCGATCGGCCAGCCACAGGCCGAGCATCACCGCTCCGACCACGAGCGCGGCGGTGCCCCAGTGCAGCCAGCGGGACACGCGGCCCCAGGTGGTCTCGGTGTCGGTCCACATCGGCGGCCCAGTGTAGCCGCTCATGGGCTCCGCAGCGGATGGACGGCGACGTGCAGCCGGGCCCTCAGATGGCCTCGCCACGACGGGGGCCCCTCGGTGAGGCTGAACAGAGGCGCGTAGTCGAGCCGCAGCCCGCTGCGTGGCACCCAGCAGGCCGCCATCCAGAAGCACGCCGGCTCGATGCCTGCGGCGGGTCCCTCGTAGTCGAACACCGCGTAGTAGGTGCGGCGCTGACGCCAGGCCAGGATCGGGGGGCCGGGCGTGGGGGCGTCGGCGGCGACGAGGCGCAGGCAGCGGAACTCCTTGGCCGTGCTGCCCCGCTGCCAGCCCCAGGGCTGGGCGAGGGCGCCGAGCGTGAAGGGGCGCACCCGGGGGGCGGGGCGCACCAGCGACAGCATGCCGGCCGTGACCGGCAGCATCGTGAGCCCGCGCACCAGCACGGTCCACCCGTGCAGGGGACCCAGGGCTTCGATGCGCGGCGTCGGCGAGAGCCCCGGCGGGCAGTCGCTCACCAGCACCTCGGCGGGGATGGGGTCGGGGACGGGCGGCTCGGCGTCGGTCTCCTCGCGGCGGAACCGCGACGGCGGTCGCTCGAACTGACGGCGGAAGGCCCGGCTGAAGCCCTCGACCGAGTCGTAGCCGGCCCGCTGGCCGATCTCCCGGGGACTGAGGTGCTCCTCGTGGGCCAGCTCGTGGGCGGCGCGCTCCAGCCGCAGCCGGCGGTGGTAGGCCGCGGGCGACTCGCCCACGACGTCGCGGAACAGCTCGCCGAAGTGGTCGACCTCGTAGCCGGCCACCTCCGCGCAGCGCTCTCGGGTCCACACGGTGTCGAGGTCGGCCTGCATCCGGCTCAGCACCTCGGCCACGCTCTGCCAGGCGACCGGTGGGCTCACGGCACCCTCATTGACCGTTTCCGGGTTCGCCCTCGGGAACACGCCCGTCGGCCGCTACCATGGCCTCGGAGGTGGAGATGACCTGGATGGCCGCACTGCTGGCGCTGACGACCTTGGCGAGCGCCGAGGAAGACAACCCGAAGTGGGGAGGCTTCGGCCACGCCACTCAGGGCTTCATGCTCGGCGACGTGAGCGGGGTGGGCGACGAGCTCGAGAACATCGCCGATGGCACCGCGCCCGGCGCTGCCTTGCTGCTCGGCGGCGGAGGCCGGATGGTTCTCGGGGGAGCGGTGGTGCTGGGTGGAGGCGGTCATGGTCGGTTCGGCATCCCCACGGAAGGCGAGCTGGCGTCGGTGGCGTCCTACGGTGGCGGGGGCCAGCTCGACATCGGCATTCTCTTGTACAACCGTCAGCGGTCGCTGCTCTATCCCTTCGCGGGCGTAGCCATGGGGGGCACCGATCTGGTGGTCGCCAACCACGCCGATCAGATCATGGCCGTCGGCAACCAGGCCCTGCAGCCCGGGGCGCGCACCGAGCTGTCTGGCGGCTACATGAACGTGGAGCTCGGGGCGGGCATCACGCGCCTGTTCTTCGGCGACGACACGCAGGGCGGGATGATCCTCGACCTGCAGATGGCCGTGTGGATCCCCGCGTCGAACATGTCTCTGGGGGCCGGGTTGTCGGGGGCGCCGAGCGGCATGCTGTTCCGGATGAACTTCGGAGGCGGGGGCTTCTTCTACTGAAGCTCAGCCTTCGTTGTTGGCGTCGCCGCGGGCGAAGATGCTCGCCACGTACTGCAGCACGTCGCTGGCGCTGATCTCGTCGTAGCCGTAGTGGTCGATGAGCCGCTGCTTGACCACGTCGATCTTCGCCTGAGTCTCGGCGTCCATCGTGTCGCTCACCAGGCTGGTGAGCTTGATGCTGTCCTTGCTGTCCTCGAACAGCTTCAGCTCCAGTGCCCGGTGCAGCCGCTCGTTCATCGTGTAGTCGAAGGTCTTGCCGTCGAGGGCGAGCCCCGCGATGTAGTTCATCAGCTCGCGTCGGAAGTCGTCTTTCCGAGCGTCGGGGATGTCGATCTTCTCCTCGATCGACCGCATCAGCCGCTCGTTGGGCTCCTCGTACTCACCGGTGAAGCTGTTCTTCACCTTCTCCTTGAGCACGTAGGCCCGCAGGTTGTCGATGTAGTTGGCGCACAGGCGCTTCAGCGCCCCCTCGTCGGCGGCGATGGCCTTCTGCACCTCGTTCTTCACGATGTCGGTGTATTCCTCCTTCACCACCGACAGCAGCTCGCGGTAGCGCTCACGCTCGTCGTCGTTGGCGATGAGGCTGTGGTTCTTCAGCCCGCTCTCGAGCTCGTTGAGCACCATGAACGGGTTCAGGCACTTCAGATCGGGGTCCTTCACCAGCGCGTTGCTGATCTTGTCCTGCACGTAGCGGGGGGAGATTCCCTGCAGCCCCTCGCGCTTGGCGGTCTTGCGGAGCTCCTTGACGTGGTCTTCGGTGAACCCGCGGACCGAGCGCCCGTCGTAGAGCTTCGACTTCTGCAGCAGCGTGAGCTTGTGGTTGTTGGGCTCCTCGAGGCGGGTGAGCACCGCCCACAGCGCGGCGATCTCGATGGTGTGCGGTGCGATGTTCGCGCTCACCCGCTTGCTGTTGAAGTCCTTGTGGTAGATGCGCGCTTCCTGGCTGGCGCGGGTGATGTAGGGCACGTCGATCTTGATGGTTCGATCGCGCAGCGCCTCCATGTACTCGTTGCTCTGCAGGCGACGGTACTCGGGCTCGTTCGTGTGGCCGAGGATCACCTCGTCGATGCTCGTCTGGGCGAACTTCTTCGGCTTGATCCGCTTCTCCTGGCTGGCACCGAGCAGGTCGTAGAGGAAGGCCACGTCGAGCTTGAGCATCTCGACGAACTCGATGAGCCCTCGGTTGGCGACGCAGAACTCACCGTCGAAGTTGAACGCGCGGGGGTCGGACTCGCTGCCGATCTCGGCGATCTTCCGGTAGTTGATGTCGCCGGTGAGCTCGGTGCTGTCCTGGTTCTTCTCGTCTTTGGGCTGGAAGGTGCCGATGCCGATGCGGTCCTTCTCGGACAGCACGAGGCGCCGCACGCGGATGTGCTTCTGCAGCTCCATGAAGTCGCCGTGGTGCCGCTTGAGCAGCTGCCGGTAGTAGTAGCGGCAGACCGGGTTGAGCTCGCCTTCGAGGCGGATGGGGTAGGGCCCCTTGTTGGACTTGTTGAGCTCGGAGAGCACCGCGTCGCGGGTGGCGTTGGGCAGCAGCAGCAGCGGCTCGTCGTTCATCGGGGCGGGGATCTCCTCGCCGTCGATGAGCCAGCTGTAGGTGAAGATGCGCCCTTGGTCGGTGCGGCTGTAGTGCTCGAGCCCCTTCTTGAGCAGCCGCGCGATGGTCGACTTGGCCGAGCCCACCGGGCCGTGCAGCAGCAGCACCCGCTTCTCGGGGCCGTAGCCCAGCGCCGCGGCCCGCAGCACGCGCACGAGCTTCATCAGGTGGATGTCGATGCCGAAGACCGCGTCGCGCCCGTCCTCGAAGGGATCATCGAAGAACTTGTACCGGCGGATGGTCTTCTTGTACTCCGTGTACTCCTCGTGGCCGTAGCCTTCGATGAGGTCGTACAGACGCTGGTAGGCGTTCCGGGCGATGCTCGGCTGCTGCCTCACCATCTCCAGGTACTCGGCGAAGGTGCCCTCCCAGAGCAGCTCCTGGTAGTGCCCCATGTCTTGGTGGGCGGCGACCACACCGAGAAGTCCAGAGGGTTGTTCGTCAGCCATTGGGAGCGTCTCCTGGAGCGGCGCGCAGCCAGGGACGCTCGGCCGCGCGGCTGACGACCCGTCGGGGCCAGGGGCCTCGACCTGCGGGGTCGTCGTGCGAGTGAGGGGTGGGAGAGCGGCGCGGAGGTGGTCGAGGGGCGAGCCCCTGTCCTATTCTCACACGTAACAACGCCTGGTCGCAGGCCGTTGTTCCCTCTCTCCCTGCCCCGCGGAGACCGCATCCGACCTTCCCACGTCGCCGTGCACGGTGGTTCGGTGGACCTGACCGACGGGGAGGTCCGGGGACGCGCTGCCCGCCTGTCGCCGACCGAGCGTCGTCTGCTCGGCGAGCTCGCCGCCGCCAGTCCCGCCATCCTGGCGCAGGAGGTGCTGCTCGAGCGGGTGTGGGGGCTGCCCCCCGACACCACGAGCCGCACGCTCTACGCGACGGTCCAGCGGCTGCGAAAGAAGGTGGAGCGCGACCCCGCTCGGCCCGAGGTGGTGCTCACGGTCGCGGGGCGGGGCTACCAGTATGTGCCGCCCAGCGGCTGGGTGGAGCGGCAGCAGCCGCGGGCCCGACACCTCGACGACTTCGTCGGCCGTGACCACGAGCTGATCTGGCTCGAGCGATGGCTGCTGGGGCAAGACCCGCCGCCGCTGGTGGTGCACGGCCCCGACGGCATCGGCCGCTCCCGGGTGCTGGCGGAGCTGTCGCGGCGCCAGGCAGCATCGCTGGGCACGGTGGCCTGGGTCGACGCCCGGGGCGTGAGCGGGCTCGACGAGCTCTGTGCGCGCATCGCGGCCGTCGTCGACCACCCCATCTCCGCGTCGGACCGTGACCGTCAGCGTCTCGGGCGCCTGCTCACGAGCCGGGGACTCGGGCTGCTGGTGCTCGACGACGTCGACGCGCTCGAGGGCCC
>Ga0213839_1002470_pt1 | contig 10252 bp, 12 predicted proteins | sample SWPATP21_FD_160075 | JGI IMG/M metagenome (GOLD analysis project Ga0213839, IMG submission 160075) | Coastal seawater microbial communities from Marineland, Florida, United States - SWPA TP2 #1 | ecosystem: Environmental > Aquatic > Marine > Coastal | place: USA: Florida | collected 2016-08-14 | reverse complement strand
AAGTTGGAGCAACAACAAGACGCTGGCTCCAACGAAGCAATTGAGTTTGATCCGAAGGCAGGAAACGTCGACGTGAGGTTGTTCACGGCTTCAGTAACTCAAACTGTGAGGCAAGGTTCGTGCCAATCTCTTACCCGCACCTTGATTGCCAGTGTGCATTGACTCAGTTACGATGTATGTTGTATGCAGATCCAAAGAAGAGCGCAAACAAAGATAGTATTTTGTGAACAATAATGGGTCGCATCTTACCAACATTCACGGAGCAGTGTGTTGTCAGAGCTTTGTGCCGTAACCCGATAATAAAACGAGGCATCAAAGCATCAGAATCAAAATTACTGTGTGTCCTTCTCGACACTTTGTTTCGCCATTGGCTGCACTGCACTGCCATAATGAGTTGTGGGATGCGGAAGACTCAATCAATGGGTTGAAGCTGGCTCGTAGCTGGCTCGAAGCTGGCATGAAGCTGGCATGAAGCTGGCTTGAAGCTGGCATGAAGCTGGCACGCAGCTGGCACGGTTATGATACCGAACACCGAACGCTACAAAACGGCTGCCAAAGGCTGCGACGGCGATGGCAGAGCTGTGTGGCATTCTGTGACAGCAGAACCATGAGACCATGAGGAAATCAATACATTAGCCTGTATAAATCCAAACTCATGACGTCGTCGTTCGTTTTGTTCGTTCGTTTGTTTCGTCGTCGTCGTTGTTGTGTGTTGTGCTGTTGTGCTGTTCGTCGTCGTCGTAGGTCGCATGTCGTCGTAGGTCTGCACGTCGTCGGAGGTCTTCGGCAGGAAATCGATGGCGACGAGGAAGTGGTGTAGTCCCGCCCGAAGCGTCAATTGCCTCACATACGTGTATGCTTCGTTCCACGCACACTGCCAGTGGAGAATGCAAAGAAACTCGACGGCAACTTTCCAGGGAGGCGCACATGCACTCTGTCAACACAGGAACACTTTTGCAGACGGACACTTGTGACGGAACTCAGGGCACCAAAACATCAAAGCCAGAGCTAGACGACCGTGGAGCGTTGCAAACTGGCGAATGACGTATTGCCTGTGAAGTGAAATCACTATGTTGGAGAAATGACCGCGTTGAAATCCTGCAAAAAATGTCAACGCAAAGGACCAAGCGTGAGCTGAGAGCGCTAGTGTCGCCGAAGCGTTGAAAGTAGCTACAATCGCAGTTCCCGCATTCGAATTATGACCATTCATTGACTCCAGATGCCCAGGGTGCTCAGGCGCCCGCAACGCCGACACCGTTCCACGTTGTGGGCACGTATTCACGTGATAGTGATGGGCGTTCTTTGCATATTGAATTGGTGCTGCTCCGACGCTAGTGTTCAGCGTGGTGACAAAACCGGCCTGAACAATGGCGGCTTCCCAGTCCGTGGCAATACTGACCCCGAAGTGCATTCCGATCAGTTATTAAACAAGAAAGCACAGTTAACAAGGCGGAACGTGGCCTCGTTGCAATTCTTGGAAGAGTACGAGTACTCATCAACTTTGACTCGGTCCCGTTCGACTCGGTTCCTGTCGAGTCAGTGGCACATAGCTTCAGCGGTACCTTCGTACACTGGGCATCCTCGCAGTGGATACCACTTCGAAGTGCCGTTCCCGCGACGAGAGCAATATCCATTGGAATCATACACTTTGTCAGGTGGTATATTTGAGTCAGTGGTGGAGGATACTTGCCAGCGAATGGCGCAGCGGTCGAAAACGGGATGGTGCCCTCCACCATGTCAAATGGAACCAGAGTCGAAGCGTGGCTTGTCAGCGAGCAAACGCGACACACAATCGTGCCTGATAATGCCGTACGCTCCTGGTGTTCGAGCTGACAAAACTGGCCACAGCCTGGATTCGTTCAAACACAACTTAAACGTTGACTCGAAAACCAGAGACATCAAGCTGGGATCTTGCCCGTGCGTTGATCCTTGTGCGATGTACACAAGCTGTAGTGAGTGCACCGCAAATAAAGATGCTTCTGTTCTCGAAGAGAGTCCGTCGATGCAATTTTCTGGTACGCCAAGTCCGCTGTAGTTTTGAATTGAAGTTAAATGCTCGTTAATCGGTATTTGCCGATGGCTTTGTAGGCCGTAGCAAATCCTCCAATCAAAGAACAAGTCTTGGGTTCGCGAGCAGTCCGTACACATGCGGTTGGTGCGGAGTGCAATGCGTTAGTGGTATGTCGATGACCTTGCAACGGCTCAGTTTTGCGTCGAGCTGTCCTCATCAATCGGAATGTGAACAGGAACCCGTGATGGGCCAATGTTTGGCTTACAGTGTGCCGGAGAATGGTCATTTTCATTATCGTCCTGTAAAGACTCAAGTGTGTGGAACTTTCAGGACGAAGAAATGGTTTGCGCGAGCTCGTTGCTGTTTTGATGTGCGCTACTGTGCATGTAACTGTTCCGTTGTCGCGCGCAGGCAACGTCCGTCCGATTTCCAGATATGTGATTTTCAAGCGTATCAAACGAAATGCCGAGGATATTTCAAGTACAGTACGCCCGCAGTTTCGCGGCAAAGATAAGTTTCTTTCATGAAGTTTTCTGTGGTTTTAAAAACAATTCACAGTGCGAAACCGCAACATCAAGTGTCATTTTATACTTCGGAGGAGTCTGCACCAGCGATCCATTCAAGCTCAGCTTGCTTTTTTTTCGTGTGGACTGCTGCGACTCCTCTAAGCTTTGAGCTAATTTCCGGTATCTGTACCATCAACACACAAATTCAGACACGAATCACTCGGGCGTGCTGCACCTTTACGCGGGAACGTACACGCAATCGACTCTGTGGCTCATCGACCCAGCTTTGCTCAATAAGCTGCTTCAGCGGCTCGACATATGCGTTCCATGACAGGAGCTTCGTTGGCGGAAACCTTGGGCGGAGGCCGTCGAAGGCGACACGGTTGAGCACCACCCAGTTGGATTGGCCCTACGATAGAAGCACAAACATATCTTTGAGGCAGTCTACATGGAGTTGTGACTTTGTTGCTGCTTGCACACGTACTTCTGTTAATTCTTCATGGTAGGGCTCGGTACCACAAGAAAAGAAGAGTTTCCACAAGATGACGGCCACTGCATATGCATCACGACTTTGTTCGTTGTCCCTATATAATAAGAACAACATCATTTGAAATATGTGCGGCTTCACATAACAAGTGCGACAGCGGACGTTCAGCTTACGCTTTGACGTCACGGGTGGTTCTGTACGCCCGAGATGACCACATGCTGCTTTGACCATGCGGCGATTCAGCTGCAATGGTTCCGGTAGAATTGTTGGTGACAACGCGGCCCAACGCATTAGGCCGCGGGGGCGATCGGTCACGTGGCCGGAGTCTTTCCGGTGCGGTGTATGGGGATATCAAACTTTCCCTAACAGACACTCCCTTTGCTGCGCTGCGAATACTAAGCGAGGTGAACCCATAGTCCGCAATTTTAACCTGAAAAGCCACAGAGAATCGAGTGAGTTCGAGCTGCGACGACAACCTGGTACTGTGAAAGCTCAGAGAGCGCTCACCACTCCGTCTGATGCGACAACAACGTTCGTGGGCTTTAGGTCACGGTGACTTGAGACGATCACGGTATGAATGTAACCCAGACCTAGAACAGCCACACAATCGGCGGTCACGTTCGTGTAAGGTGAGTGGGTCGAACTTGGACTCGTACCCTCCAGCATTTGTGTTGCCACACGCAGCACTTGTTCAACAGGGTCACGGTGCTTTGTTATGGACAGTGGGCCTACAACAGACATTTATTATAAGCCAACATTGCGACACACACACACACACGCAGCATGGCATTTGCAATTGTCACGGTAACTACCTAGATTGATGCATTGTGAGTCCGCCGCCGAAACAGGGGATCCCTTCAAGTTGCGATCTTTGTCGCGCATGGTCGCGCTCCAAAATTCATTTGACCATTCTTGCAATGTCACCGGGCACCACTCGCTGCCACAAAGTCCACGAGTAAATGCGGGTTGCAACGCAACATTAACGCAGCAGTCAAGTACCTGGTCAAAACAATTGAAGCCATTCTATGCTGGGAATCAATGAACGAACAAAGTCCGTAAAAGTCGACAATGTTTGCGTGACTGTACTTGAATCGGCGTTTTGCCATTGAAAAGATGTACTGGATCGCCTTTTCACCGAGTAGTGGTGTGTAGTATTGTTTTGCCTGCACATTCAACAACCCCAATGTGATCAAGAACGAAAGTACGAACACAAAGACAACCTAATTTTGTTCCCATTCATACCAACACCAACTTTGAGTCATAGACAGCACGCCAAATGGCACCACTACGCCCCCAAGCGACTTTGCTGACCAGCTGCACATCCAGATCAAATTAGTGATGCAACGCACAGCAAGGGAGCACACATCGCATTCACCTGCAACATGTCTCCATTCAGATCGCAGCCATTCAACGCCCTCGACGACTTCCGATCTTTTGATAGCACGGACGTTGCCGAGCCAGTGCGTGGAGTGTTGCCGCTGCAAGGGCACACATGTGAATGAATGTTCGCGATGAAACGTTTCGCATGATTGCTTGCTTACTTCGACGACCGAAAAGAGTTTGACGTGTTTCCAATAGAATTTATGGAAGGGTTGGAACCTGCAGCAATTATCAGACACGAATGACCATCAACGTGGCTAATGGAAGCAACGCCGAAAGCCAACCAACCAAATTTATGCTGCTGTTGCACGACTTCGTTAGAGCCAAGAGCGAGGCAAGCAACGGCTCCTGCATTGCCAGTGGGCGCTGACTTCACGCTCAATGGAGTCGCCATGGTTTGCATCTACAAACAAATGCGACAGTCAGGATATGCATCTCAGGATGTTTCGGCGCGGGAATCTTGCCTGTACATCCAACAGAGTGTTTTCTGTCTGCAGCATTCCCTGGATATGGTAGAGTAACCTGCCTTGGGATTCGCTGATGTAGATTTTGAACCTGGCCGCACACCAACCACAAATTCACCAACACTCGACACTGATTCTATCAAATCACTGCACACGTACGGAATGACACCGTAAAATGATATGACCAGAATTACAGCAATCAGCCATAGCTCCGCAGTTTCTGATGTCTGCACAACACACAGTTCACATGACGGAGTTGGAAGGTGACAGTGGATCAACAACGCGGCAACATACCCGAGAAGTGACGTTTACTTGGCCTGAGCAATCTGATGGCCAGTAGTTTGACGGGTCATTCGCGGCGTAAGGGGTTAGAAGAACCACTAACTCCACGACAAGAAGACAGAATGGAATCACCAAGCACTCGATGTAATGTCGAAATGGCAATGCGAGAACGAGCATCATCACTGGATACGCAGTCCTGGAGAAGCAAACAAACGATACTTTACCATATGCCGTCGCTTACAAGCATCGCGGAGCAAAACTCACAGCCACATGAGCGCAACCACTCCCATTTCGATACCACTGAAAGCGCCAATAGAGAAGACGAAACTTATTGTGTCGCAGTAGCTAACGGGGCCAGACATGGGCGCTGCGCTTGAACTCGTGACAGGGTCAATTTGTCCCCCACAGGCTGGATACGAGTAATTTCGTTGGACTAGTGTTCCGTTTCTGAAGGATGCTCCAGGCTGCAGCAATGTGATTCAACTCAGTAAAGATCGGCTGGTGCTTGCTTCCTTGACGCAACCACGACACAGAATGTCGACGCAACTTACGTGAGCAATCAAACTGAAGTTATGATGATTGATAGTGTAGGTTGAGTTTTCAATGAGCTGGATTGCGTGTCGGGCCATCGTGGAACATTGCAGTATCAGTGGTGAGAACATCAAAGTATTAACAGAGACCAGCAAGCCCGTGACAGACAACGACGAACAGCAACTTTCGGACCTCAAATATCTTTTCTAAGCTCAAGTTGGACAATTGCAACCTGCAATAGCCGTTCAAAACAGCACGTGAGACGAGGTGACGCAATATCGAATGACTACTTACATGAACCACCACGTACATGTAAGCAACACCTCTCAACAGTTGTTCGAAAATTGCGACGAATCTGATCATTGTCCAATGTCTGCGAGCGACTGGAATGAACGTGGCCAGTCCAAAAATTGCGATCGTGCTCATGGAAAACCAGTAGCTTGCCATGAATGTGTCGCTAATTGCCGTATTCTGACAAACAATCGACAAAGTCAATTGCATAGAAAGTCAGCGCACGCTCAACTGTACGCACGTTGAACCGCCCCTGATTGAGAAAGTCTTGCAATTTTCCAAACGATGTTGCTTCTTTAGCAGATTGCTGCATGGTGCAAAACAGTTTTAGTGTCACTGAGCGTTCTGAAAGCATCACACATCTCGCACAAACCGTTGAATTCGAAAATAACCCGTTCCAAGACAGAAACTGTGCTCCAAAGCCACAAAACGCGACCAACATGATTATTCGCACAGTCTACAAAGCAAAAGATGTTCACATATTTCATTTTCATGCATTGGGCCGTCACATCAACGATTTGCATCACCTTGAAGTACACTGGCGGTGTGTAATGCCAATGCAAAAATTCCAACTCGTACCTACACGTCCGTGGGAAACGCGGCCACAGTGAACGCACACCACAACACAGGTTCTTCCAACACAATACGCACGCCGGTTCAGGAAACATCACACCGCGCCCTGCCCAAAACCGAGTGTATCTGTCGTATTGGCACATCCATAACGGAATAAGCAATCGTTGTGAATTTCAGGACTCAGTGACCAACCGATTATGGACTAATGACGTACAGGGCACACTTCACAAACTGTACGACTCCTTCTTTCGCGACACTGGAAGCATCCGATGGAGTGGGCCTGGTGGCACCATGAGGTTGTAAGTCACGCAAAGCGACACCAAGCGGGGCAAGGACGAAATACGTACAAAATGAGTTGAGTAGTCGGGGTCTGCAAACGATACGCTGCGTCACCTCCGCTGAAATGAAGATCCCTGCGAGGAAAACAATGTGGGTGATACAGGTCACTGGACCGACATGAGTCAGATCACGTACGTCGGGTTTTGGTCGACGGCACTGCGTGGGGAACCGCGTCCCAAACTGTGCCGGTCCCCACGAGATTTTCGACCCGCACTCAAAGAACGAAAACGATTGGAAGCATGTGACAGGGCATCGCCTTGAGGCGGTTCAATGTCGTCACGAACTCGTTGTGAGTAGCTCCTATTTCGTAGGGCTGCTCTGTTCAGGGGCCTTCCGGAGGTGCCTGATTGTGGTTCGGAGCCAAGGTCATCGGCGACGCTGGCGGAGCGCCGAAAGTCGCTGATGGTTTGTTTGATGGATTCGAACGTGGGGCGCAGATTTGCATTGCGATGCCACGTCTGAACAATGAGTAGTCGTATCGCTGGTGGACACTCAGGTTTCTACACAGCACCAATCCACGTTCGAGTCATGATGACATGGAATCACTGACCTGAGTTTAGATACGTACCAACTCATCCAGGTTCGGTCGCAGGTTATCGCTATCAATGGCTGCAAAGATTGCCCACCAATTTCCATCAACCTCATCCAACTGCTTGTGGAACGGGCGGGAGCCACCGGAAAATATCTCCCAGAGCATGATTCCGTAACTGTGACGCACCCCGTGTCGTAGTGAGAAGAGGAATGACGAATCATCGTTCGTACGGCAATGTCACGTACGCATAAATGTCCACCTTCTCAGTGTATTTGGCATCGCCGTTCACGGAGTCCAGTGACGCACCACCTTCAGATCCAATAGACTGAGCTCTGGAACTGGACGAGGAACTGAGAGCGATGCCAGCTTCCATAGACTTTTGTATCCGAATCTGAACCGTAGTGTCTGCAAACATCTCGGGGGCCATGTAGCCTGGGGTGCCGTTTACACCTTCACATTATGCAGACAAATGTATGAAGAACACAATGATCGCGCGGACGCCATGTTCGCTCCATGTGTTGAGCTCACCGACACAGCCGTCCGGTGTTTTCATCACAGACACTCCAAAATCGCAGATCTTCACTGTGCCCTGTCGCAACACGCGTCGTCAAATCATGAACACAAAATGCCACCATGCATTGCGACACGAAGGCAGTTGATCTTCTTACCTCCCCGGTCAGTAGGACGTTGCCAGGCTTTAAATCGCGATGGACGATTCCACACCTACGATGTAGATGGTCCATTCCGCTAGCAACTTCCTCAACAAGCCGGGGGGCGACACTTTGCAACTGCGTTGAGTTTCGAGCATGATCTTTAATCCAATGACGGAGGGTCGAAGGGCACCACTCGGTGACCAGAACCACTGATGACATTTCGCTTTTGAGATCGTAATAGTGACAGAGCCCAAGAAACGCAAGGACGTGTTGATGTTGGATCGATGCAAGAATTTTCACCTAGGTAGAGCCACAGAATGAGACACCTGAACGCACACTCCACAGCTTCGAGAAAATACACAACCTCAGAGCTTAGCTCCGTCAAAGAACCGTGCATCATTTGAGCGTAAATTTGTTTGGCTGCCACTTTCCTGGTGCGCAGGTAGGCTTGCCACACTACACCCGAACTGCCAGCCTGTAGCCATCAAAAGCATTCACGGACACGACGGCGCCAGTAATGACATCCAGCACAATGAAGCGCTTCTTACCGCAACTCTGGCCACGAGCTTCAGGTCACGAGAATCAATTTCCCATTTTTCGAGGTCGTTTTCACTAGCTTCGGAATTTTGGTCCCCATCACTTTCTGTGTCGTCCAATGTTCCACTTGTTGTTGCTCGAGCGGTTGCGGCGGGGTCCGACGGCAGTTCATCACTTTCAGGGCGCTCGGTCAGCAACGGACGTTGTGTGTGTTCTTGGCGTTGCCGCAACCAATCTTTCAGGTGTTGTTCTGAGAACGGATCAACTTGTTTCAACAATTGAGAGTTCTTCAATTGCAATTGCGACTTCCAGTGATAAAATGATCGATTGCGCAACTCGATAACCATGACCATGTATGGTACCACTGTGTACACCAGCACAATCAATGCGAAATATTGAATGAAGCACTGCACGAAAGCAGGTTTCCAATCAGGGAGGCACTGCGCTCCAGAAAGAAGCTGATGATTCAGGTTGATAATAGAGTCGGTTGTGAACAACGTCACGGCGGAATATAATATGGTGACGGCTGGCAATGGCAGTGTCCAAATATAAAACCTGAACGGCAAGGCTAAAGCCAGTACCAAGCAAGGGAAGGCCCATTGAATTCCGACCGTGATCAAGAAGCTTAATCCATCATACATTCCCTCGCCAAAAAACAAGTATGTCGTATTGGCAAAACTGGCGCCGGAACATCCGCCACTTCCATTGAAATATCCATCAACGATATCGCCGGAACATGTCGGCATGATGGTGAAGTTCGAAATTGTTGCAGAGGCGTTAAAGAATCTGAAAACGAAAAAATCTGCACCTTGAGCCGCTTTCCAGATGATGAACACAGAATTGACAATCTGCTCAAATATCACGAAGTAGACACAGGATGGCCAATATTGCCTGTACCGAGGGACTGCCGCGAGCACAACACAAAACACGACGTTCGCGAGCAGCAGGAACGGCATGCCTATCGATGCGTAGTAGCTTGGAGACAGAAATACGGTCTCGTGCGATTGAATACTGACAACTGCCATTGCGGTGACGAACAACCCAAATATTGTGCCCCATACCACAAACGCTCGCAGGTAGGTGCGTGAAAAGTAACTGTGGGCCATGAACCCATTTTCCTGCTGCGGGGATGAGAACATGAGTCCGCGCCTTCCAAATAGACCGAACGAGCACAACCTGGTGCTTGATCGGTATGCACTGCGTACATTCACAAGCCAGCTGCAAATATTGAACGACAAAGACAGAGAAGACAGAGAATCAGACGGCTGTTGTACTTGATCGTAAATGGGAACGAACTTACCTTCGACTTGCCGAAGACGATGGAGCACTCGTGCTGGTACTGGAAAAGTCTTCATCAGTGTCAAGAAGACTTCGCTGCAACGACGAAGAATTCATCGTGCCGAGCAGTAAAAGGTTCAAAACGGAGCCAAAAACTTTTGATTGCCTGTTCTCTTTGGTTTGCAAGGACCTGACCGAGAGATGGCGAAAACGTCGCCGATCGCTGATCGGCGCCGAAAAAATGGCGTTTGTTTTCCCTGCACGTCCGAATCCCCGTCGCCGTCTTTGGACCCTGCGCTTGTGTGAATCGTGTCACCCGGATCTTTCAAAGCAACACACCACAACCGGCGTGCTTCAAGCCTCATGCCTCATGCCTCATGCCTCATGC
>Ga0213839_1002468_pt1 | contig 10259 bp, 9 predicted proteins | sample SWPATP21_FD_160075 | JGI IMG/M metagenome (GOLD analysis project Ga0213839, IMG submission 160075) | Coastal seawater microbial communities from Marineland, Florida, United States - SWPA TP2 #1 | ecosystem: Environmental > Aquatic > Marine > Coastal | place: USA: Florida | collected 2016-08-14 | reverse complement strand
TCCTGCCTTCCTCGTCTCCACGTTCGCAGGCGACGTCATCCTCTATCGCAGTCGAGTCCAACGCTTCTTTAACCACGCCCTCACGCGCGTCACCACTTCGTGGTTCAGGTAGTGCTCGAGCCCAGGGTGCTGCATCAGAGATGTTGTCTTCCCGCAGGCGGTCGCGCGCTCATATTTCGTGAGCCAAGACGTGCGTGCGGGAGAAGCATCTCCGATGGAAAAGAGCAGTTCACCTTCAACGCCGTCCAGGCACCTTCCTGAACGAACGTTTGAGAGCCCTCCTTCGTGGATGACGAACGTGCGAAATTTCAGGAAGGTTTCATCTTCGGCCTCGAGGGCTGACATGATGGCGTGGGACCCACTGCTGTACCCGGCAATGACGCTTTGCTTCGGGTCAATGTCGGGGAACCTCTTCAGCACTTTCGCGATCGCATGTGACAGCGCTCCAACCACCTCACCGATGCGTCCTTCGTCCACTGCAATACGAGGCAGCTGCCGGTCAAGGTAGTCGCCGGTCAACACATAGGCGTCGTCAAGGAGCTCGGGGACTTCGCTGACGTCCGATGAACCTCTGTTTGGCCCGAGCCATACGAGAAGTCGGTTCGATGGTTTGCTTGGAATGTAGAGGCCGTACGTAGCACGGTCGCCTTGGTCCGAGAGGTTGAACGCGTAGACCCCCGCACGCATCCCGGTCTTCGTGGTGCGACACGACAAGCACAGCGCAAGGACGAGCCCAAGCCCGACCAGAAGCCGAAGTCTATGTCGCTTGTTCATCCGACGCTCACCATCTGAAAGAGCCATTCGCTGAACGACTCCGCAACCTGTGTCCTATCCACTTCGTCGGTTCCATAAGTGTCGGTGCCGACATACACAGGCGGGTCGTCGCCGTCGTTTAGGCGGACGGCCCACACGGCGACACCTTGGTTTTCGACGGCGACGACCAGAGTGCCGTTCGACACGTCTTCAGTCGTCCCAAGTGAACGCAGCTTCTCGATGTCAGAGGCGAGGTTGTTGTCGATGACTTCCTGCCCGGCGCTGAACTCGCGAAAACGTTCGGAGAACCCTTCGCAGACGAGCAGTTCGCGGACCGCTTTCGGTGTCTGGAACCGCAGCTCCGCCTCTCGCTGACGAATGATGCCGTCGTGGACATCGCTGGCCACCGGTGACCAGAGCATCTGACGAAAAGCGCGCTGAAGCAGCATCACCACCCCTGACTCCGCGCATGCGCCTGAAGCTGCTCGACATCGTCGAGGCTGCACAACGTCACCTGCATGTCCCGCGCAACGCCGGCGATGTTGGCGCCGTCAAACGCGTCCAACATGGCCTGGAACGCATCCGCTTCCGACAACCGCCAGCCACCCCGAAGAACAGGTCACCGGACATCGGCAAACCCATTCGCAGAAGCGAGTCGCAACGCATGATCCAACGCGCCGCGCACCACCGCTCGACGCTGGGAGGTCGTCATCGACGTTCCGTGGTCGAGCACGCTCAACAACACCAGGGCCTTGTAGGGGCTCGTACCGTCTTCGAGCTCCAGCAAGACACTTCTTCCCAACGGAATGGGGTGGTCGAGCTGTGAGTCGACCTCCTCGACGACATCGGCGTCAGGATGCTTTTTGTCGAACATGCGAAATAGTCGCCCCTCCATGCCAGGCGCGGCTCCGTCAATGGTGAGGAAGAGCGCGTCTGCGGGTGCGAAAAGGTCTTCCTTTTGGATGGAGAGTCGCGTCGTTGAACCTCCCGTGCGGGTTCACATTGGCACACGCCCGAGCCGTTCCGCTATAGGGGGCACATCACCTGGGAAAAAGCATGAGCAATCCTCTGAACATCTACTCCGCCCATATTGACCCGGCCGGCGTCCTCGCTGTTCTTCGTCGTCACGGTGACGTCGAGGCGGACGGCGACGATGACAGCTGGAGTCGTGCGACCCTCACGTGGAAAGCAGGCCTTCTCAAAAAGCATAAGCTTGTCGTCGCTCACGACAGGGAGCACTACGCAGGTGATGGGTGGCGAAAACACATCCTTGGCATGAAGGGATTCTTCTCTCGGTTCGGCCCCAGCCCCGCGGTCAGCGAAGCCCTCGCACGCCTTGGTCAGTTGCGCTTCTCGCTCGCCTTCCCGTCTACAATGTTCGATTTGGGCGGCGGCGACGAAAAGCTCCCTGTTGTTCTCGACATTGCTGAGCACCTAGACGGCGTTTTGTTCACCCCGCCAGGTCTGTTGATCAACGCTGACTTCAAAATCTTGATCGACCCTGATGGAGAGGCCGAAGAGGGGGCAAGGTGGCCAGACTCTTTGCCTGCTTTGGCATCCGCTCTAGGCGGCGACAACGACGATGAAGAGCAAGACGAGCAAGACGAGGTGTACGATCCGCCGGATGCTCAGCGTGTTCTTCGACGAGCGATGGTCTTGGCCGCTTGCTGCGCGAACGCCCTTGGCGTTCTCGATGACGCAATGTCCGACCAAGAGGCTCGTGAATTCCGTGCCGAGATTTGGGATTGGCTCAAAAACGCCGACCTTGTGGACGAAGTCGAGCCTCACGAGCGGGACCTCTTCAATGACGAGATTGAGAAGACACAACAACAATGGCTGAATGCTTGGTGGCGCATCGAAGGGCTGGGCGTGCTCGCCTGGGCGCTCCAACTGCACGAGCCGCTTCGATACGACGAGCTGGTGGTTCCTGCTGAACTCACCAAAGCAGTGGGCTTTCAGGAACAAAAAGAAGACGTAGACAAGATGGTCCGTGCCGCGTCTCTTCGGACCTCCGAGGAGCTCTCCGGCGAACGGGAGCATCTGCTCGCTCTGCATTGGCGACTTCGAGACTTTTCGTTGCGTCCGACAACGATGGACTTCGTGGGTTTCTCGAAAGACTGCTGGTTCGGCTCTTTTGATGTCACGCGTTTCGACCTTGTCGACGGTGACCTTGCGCTGACAAAAGAATCGCTTGTCGAAGTCGACGATGAAACTCTCAGCCTCTGTAGCTCCCTCGCCATGGAGCGGCACCACGCCATCAACTGGTTGACCGGGTGGCATCCGACCTACTCGATGGTGGAGACACCGACTTAGAGGGCTCCAGCACCGCTCCGCTCCGTACTTGGCGAACTCATGACATTCACACTCCCCGCGACCCAACGCCCGCCCGTCGATGGCGCCGTCGAGCAGCTCACCGCGCTTGGCATCCCCGACGATGCCGCCGCCCTGTGGGGCACCACCGACGGACTCCTTCTCGGTGACGGCATCGAAGTCTGCACTGCGGCCGACGTCGTCAAAGCAGCGAAGCTGTGGCTCGAGGATCCGTGGCACCCGACCGCCGAGCTTGCCGGACTCATCCCATTCACCGAGGCGAACGACTCCGACCCATTCTGTATCGCGACTGCCGAGCCCATCCGAGGATGGGTCATCCGCGCCTACCACGACGGCACCGGCGAACAGGTCGTCGCTCTCAGCCTGTCAGACTTCCTGGAAAGCATTGCACAACGTGGCGTCGAGCCGTTCTTCGATGAGCGCAACTTCCACGTCGAACGAACGCCCGACACCATCGATGCGGCAGACAAGCTGCTCACCAAGTGGGACGGGGACTCGCCAGAAGCGCTCAGCGCTTTCCTTCCGCTGTTGTCGGAAGAGAGCCTTGCCCGGCTTGCCGCTGACATCGACTTCGTTGACGACGACTTCATCGATGTCGTCGCGAAGCTGGGCCTGACTTCACTGAAGCCAGTCTTGACGAAAACCCTCGTAGACTGCCCGGCGGGAGGACAACGAGATCATCTGCTGCAGCGTGTCGACGGCATCGTGTGCCCCTAGCAGAAGTGCTCCAGAGTTCGGTCCGGGTCGTGTGTATCCTGACGACAAAACCGACCAAAAGCTTGGTCGGCCTGGCCCTACGTTCTGGGAAGTTGTTGCAGCACAGGGTGCGGCCCAACCGTCCACCCCAAGAAGCGCTGCCCAAGGACGCCCTCCGCTTGCACCAGCCCGTCCGCGTCGAAGGCGTGGCCTGATTGAACGAGCCGGAGTCCCTTCCAGACGTTTTCTGTTGCGGCCACCGCCTTCCAGGACAGCTCTCCCCGTTGACGAGCGACATCCGCCAGTGTGGCTCTCTGCGTGCCCTCGTCGACGAGCGACATGAAGAACACGCCCTGACGAAACGCATATGCCGCGTTCTTCACCGTCCGCAGCCGATCGCGGAAGTCATCGCCGAGTCCGTCGAACATTTGGAAGGACATCACCAGCGCCTTGGTGGCCAACTCAGTTGCACTAAGGACGAGGTCATCGACCAAGTCCAAGCCGAACACCAGCTGCGCGAGGTTGTGCGTGGTGAGAATTTGCGACTGCTCGAGAACCACGCCGTTTGCTGCAACGCCATAGGACGTTGCCTCCGTCGCCTTTGCTTCCTTGGACCTCACCTCACACATTTTGGAAAATGTCGTAGATGTCGACTTCCCCCAGCGGTCCGCCGTTTTCCCCACCCAGCGATGTGATGAAGGCAACCTGTAGTACCTTGAGTAGAGGCTCTCCTCGAGGTGCTCGCTTGCAAGTCGCGCTGCCTTTTCCCATTTCACCGTGAACGTGCCCATGAAGATGTCGGCCGCCACCTCCTCGACAAACGGCAACTCGGCGTTGGCTTGTCGACTGAGAGACGAAAGCTCCCGCACCAACGGATTCGGCAACAGCGTTCCTGGGAACGAGGTCAGCGCCAGAAGGCTTACCTCCTTCAGTGTCGACAATGCTGCTTGAGCGCCTGCGCCAGGAGCGGCGTAGGCTCGCAGCGCCTTCACCCAGGGCAACTCGTCCATCTGCACCTGGTTCTGAAGCCACAGCAGCAGCAGCGACCGACGACGACGAAACGCACGGTACGTCAGACGGAGTACGCTTCGAGACCGCGACGTCGACAGACCCGCTGCACGCGCATTTGCCGTCATTTGAGGCAGAAGCTTGGCCAAGACCTCGGCTGACTTGATGAACCCATCGTCGAGAAGCTCCTTTGGAGTCGCCTGCTTCGAGCGGGCAACGACGGATTCCACCGATGACGGAACCGACCATTCACGAGACCCACCGACGCTCACGGGAGCGAGAAGCGGACTGATGTCGACGACACCGCCTCCTTGCGGAAGGCTTCGCAGCCTCAGGGCAATAGCCTTTGCGATGTCGACGTGCAGCGGGCGGTTTGCTCGTTCACGCTCTGCGCGGCGAGCTTCTCGGCGAGAGTCGCTGCGTGGACTTCCTCGTCGTAAGGTCGTTCCGGCCAATGCGTGGCGAACGCGACGTAGGTCGCTCGGGCGTGGCTCGGACATGCGCAGCACATCGACCAACCTCTTAAAGTTGCTCTTTGTCGACCGATGCTTCGTACACAGCGTGTGCTCGGCGACCGCCTCCTCGTAGCTCCTCAACCACGCAGCTTTGCGGCGTTGCCACGCCTCATCTGTCGGCAGAACAACGTCGCCGCCGGTGACCGTGCGGACGCCATCCTTCACAAGCAGCGTCGGACACTCACCATCGACGGCATCGGCCCAAAGCTCCACCAGTCGGTCGTAGAGTGGGGCCCAGACCTGCAAGGCCTCGCGCTCCTTCAACACTGGCAATGGCGTCGTCTTGGATTCGAGCAACTCTGCACTCGCGCCCGCAGATTGCAGAAAGACAGTCCCAGCAGGCGGCTCCTGCTGCGGCACGTCGAGGATGCGGGGGTAGAAGCGAAGGTCGCCCCAGAAGCCACTGAGTTCCTCGAGAAGTGCACTTGCTGCACGGTCTTTGCCGTCGTCGACAAGAAGAGCAAACACCACGAGTGCAGCTTCTTCTGCGACGTCGATCGCCAGACGCTGTTCGTCGAGCGCGGCCAACAGTGTTTGGATGCCAGCGTCTGACACAAAGTGGTTGTTCAACGAGCGACGGACCTGTCGTTTGATCGACAGTTCGTCGGCGAGGTCTTGTTCCCACTTATGAAGGTCACCCCCGGCCGTGCGCCCGCCGGTGGCGAATCCGCCGTGCAAAACGTCGAGGGTCACCCACGACGGAGTGTTCTTCACGGGCGTCCGTGCACCGATGTGCAACGTTCCATCGGCCATGCCCGTCAGCACACTTCGCCATTGCTTGGCGCGCTTTGTCGCGGCTGAACGGGCCTTTCCTGAACTCGCAGCGGCGGCGGTTTGCAGGACGCGTTGGAGCTGCCCGAATGCGTAGTCGGGCGGGAACTGGAAGGAGTCAGCGTCAGTCATGCTTCGCCTCCTCTCGACGTCCTGTTGACGTCGAACGATTGGGATTGATTGAGAGGCGGCCCGCGTACTCGTATCGGGCAAAAGATAGGCCCTGCTGGCGCGAGTCGAACGCGCTCATGACCCGGTCTCAAGCCAGGCGCCCTCCCCAGGGCATCAGCAGGATGCTGCCCATGGACGATGTCGAATCGGATTGGATTCATGTGTCGCTCGATCGCTACCAAGCCAACGGCCGTTTCTCGCCTCGCCAGAAGAGCCACCGCCTCGTCTCCCGGTGGGTGCCCGTCCCAATCGCAAACGGGTCCTTCTCCCCGGTATCGAGGTCGACGAAGCAAAGAAACCCCGCATACGTTCCCACCACCAGCTTCGTTCCGTCGGCCGAGACATCCACGCCGCTCACCGTCGACCCAAAGAAGTGCTGCCAACGCGCGGCTCCCTCTTTCGACACCGCTCGTAGGTATCCGTAGGCGTCCCCGAGTATGAAGCCCTCGGCGTCGCTCGCCGAGACGTACACCCGAGCCCCGTCCTCGATGACAAACAACGGCGGCTCGCACTCGTAGGGCTCCGTCTCGAGTCCTTCCTTCAGCTCCTCGACGCGAATCCCCGCCGTCATCCCGCTGTAGAAGTGACATGCGTTGAATGCGACGACGGACCCGTCTGCGCTGAAAGCAGCGTGGTGCGGGTATTCGCCGACGCTGCCGATGTTGGCGACGAGGTGCCCATCGTCGGCAAACAACACCAAATGGTTTGAGTCTTGAGCCCCAACGACGACGTACTTCTCGTCAGGCGACAAGGCGGCGTGGACCATGTCCATGCGAACGTCCACCGGCTCATCGGGGTTGTCTTCCAGCATCCACGACGCCAACTCCCGAATGGACTCTGGACGTGGGAAAAGTCTGCTCGCCGAAGACTCCGTCAACAGGAAGACACCGCCTGGCCCAACAACGACGAGCCGTTTCCCGTCGTTGAAGGGGATGAGGGTTTCGACAATGGGATCCCAGTCGCCCGCCTGTTCAACCAAGTCTTCTGGGAAGCCTTTGTTCCCGGTGGGACGTTGAAAGCGGGCAATGACACGTCCGTCCCAGCCCTGGGTCGTCTTGAATCCTTCTGCCGTGACGTACGCGAAAACGGCTCGGTCGTGGGACCTCCCGAACATCTGGATGCCATCCAGCGTTTCGACGTCGTCACCGCGAACGATGACAACGGAACCTTCTTCATAGGGTGCGCCGAGTCGTGCGACTACGGCGCCGTCCTCGAGAAACAAGACGGGGCCGACGCTTTGGGCAACGTCGTCCAGCATGGCGACGAATGGCGCGTGGGCCGGTGGAAAGCGTTGGCGGAGTCCGTTGACGTTGTCAGCTTCGTTGGCGCGCCGAACGGCGTCGAGAACGGCGACGGCAAGAGCAGCTCGACTGCCGTCCTCCTCGGGCTCTGAACCTGCGTTCTCCCAGCCGTCTCTCAATCCACGTTCGACGAAATCGTTGACGCCTTTGACAAATGCCTTTGTCTTCTTTGTCCATTGGATTGAGAGTTCGGTCTCGTCTTTAGGGTCAGCCATTCGCTCCTCGTTTCGCTCTACGGTGGGCAACCAAAACGGGATACCATGCTTTGCATCCCGGAGAGCGCATGTACCCCGAAGTTCGAAACCCCGACGACGTTGGAACCTTTGATGCGAGTGCTGGAGCCGGCGGCGGATATGTCTGGGACCATGTCCTCGAGTATCGGGTCTGGTGTCACCCACATGACGGCGCCGAAGACCTCTGCGACGGCAGCGACTACTTCTATGCGTACGAGACGTACAAAGAGGCGGCCGAGGCTTCCGCTGCGCTACCGGGAGCTGAAGAGGTGCTCGCGCTCATCCTCCAGGAAGAGCACATCGACGAGCCTGAACCAGGCGTCTACGAACACGTGAAGGAGCCGAGGGTGGCGGAGTGGCCCGTGGAGTTTCTGTCTCGTCCTCGTAGGACCCCGAACACGATTCCAGACTTTCTTGCGCCTGACGCTCCAGCGAACCGGCTGGACATCATTCGGGGTCTCGCAAGATAGACGACGCTCGGGCGTCGAAGTAGCGCTTCAGAATCTCGTAGCTGATGTCATCCCCTGGAAACGGCGTCGTCGGGAACTGCGCAATCAGCTGTTTGTTGGCCCCCCATAGGCCGAACTCGTTGCGGATGGTGAGACCGAGTTCGAAATGCTGCGACGTTGCGAAGTCGTCGCCGCTTTCGAATCGCTGGAGCTCGAAGGCAATCCCCCATCTGTCCATGCGGGTAAACGCTGCTTCAATGGACTTCGGGTATTGAGCCTTCCTCCACGCGTCCTTCGCCAACGCAAGAGGCAATAGGACCGGAAGAACAAGGACGCCAACAACCACGGACCCAATGGCGTTCCGCAACTCCCGACGCCCGACCGCTGTGCGCAGCGTCTGATGAGCGCAAGGCTCGCAATGGCCGTTGTTGCGCTTGGCCGTCGACGCAAGGATGTCCGTGCCACAGGAGACGCAGTTTCCCTTTTCCACCTGGGTCAAACCGTCTCCACAGACCTGCCATTCCAGCAGCAGTTGCTGTTTCAAAACAGTCCGCGCTAGCTTCTGCCAATGGCCAGCGTCCTCGCCCTCCTGAGCAAAGCCTTCTTCGAGAAGAAGCTCCTGGATGGCCAGACTCCGGCACTCGACGACGTCGTCCCGGTCGACACGTACTTCAGCAAACACAAAGCCCTGCAGTCCTTGGCGGACGGCGGCGACCTCTACCTCGTCACGGTCCGCCCGCCAGACGAGTCGCTTTGGCTCGTGGCCACCATCCGTTCGCCATCCTTTGTCGACGACGCATGGAGTGGCACGGGCAACGACCGCGCCGTCGTCGACGCGACCACTTTGCGAGACCAACTGAAGTTTTCAAACGGCAAAGGTCCGTCGATGGAAGCCGGCAAGTTGGGCATGTCGCTTCAGACGCCACGGACACTCACCGCCGATGACGTTGCGTTGCTGGAAGGGCTTTTTGGCTGGTCGACGGCGTCCCCGTCGACGGAAACTTCGTCGACGGAGTCGTCCGGCGTTGAAGTTCCCCTGTTTCAGGAGGAGCAAGTCGCACGGGACCTGCATAGGCAGGGACGGTACGAAGAGTCGTTCGCCGTCCTCACGAATTCCTTCCGCCATTTCAACGCGCACGAAGCAGAGACCGAGTCCGGCCGATGCCTCTGCCAAGCATGCATCCAGCCGAGCGTTTGCGAGCTCGTCGTCAATGGGATGCGCTTTGAACGCGACTTCGTTGTGAAGCGAGGACGCGCTCTCTTCTTCTGGCGCCCAGAGTCAGTCGCTCACGAAGACGTCGCAGATGACATCTGCCACCGACTTCTCAAGACACTCAGGCGTGGCCACAGCCGCAACCACAGAAACCTCAGGGTGACGCCGTGGAACCTGTGAACCCCTCCCTCCTCACGAACGGTCACGACCGAGCCAAGGCCGTAGCGTCCGTTCGACGAGACGGCGGCCCAGAGCGATGGCTGCTGGAAGCGTCCTATGACGTCCTTTGGACGGTGCGCCGTGAGGCTTGCCGGGCATTAGCTGGACGACTAGGAGCGGTTTGGCGCCTGAAGAGGTTGAGCCTCCGCGACCACAACTGGCGTGTTCGACGAGCGGCGGTCGACGCCCTCCGTGCACTGCAAGCCCTCGACGATGACGTCGTTGCCCACCTCGTGGACGTTCTAGACGACCCTTTTTGGCGGGTCCGCAAAGCAGCCGTCCGCGCGTTGCAGCACCACCAACAGATGCCCTCAGCCGACACCGCCAAGTCCGACGTGTCGTGGTCTGCGCTTCAGTTCCTCCATGGGCGGCGACTTGAAGGCATTGAGCCCGACAACCCTGTCCAACCGCAACACTTCCTTGTCGACGACGACCCGGCAGTCACCGCTGCTCGACTCGGAGCTGGAGAAGACTTTCCGGCTGATGTCCTGCTGCAACTCCTTGCCGACCCCCACGAGGAGCTTCGAGTCCTGGTCATCAAGAAACTGCAGGAGCTTCAGCGAGAAGACGTCCTCTACGCCGCGCTCAGTTGGCTTGAG
>Ga0213839_1002467_pt1 | contig 10261 bp, 13 predicted proteins | sample SWPATP21_FD_160075 | JGI IMG/M metagenome (GOLD analysis project Ga0213839, IMG submission 160075) | Coastal seawater microbial communities from Marineland, Florida, United States - SWPA TP2 #1 | ecosystem: Environmental > Aquatic > Marine > Coastal | place: USA: Florida | collected 2016-08-14 | reverse complement strand
AGACAAGAAACCGCTGCCCGAGGATCCCGCCCCGCGCCCGACCGGTCAGGATGCCGATGTCGTGCAGCTGGACCAGTTCCGCAAGCAGTAGCTAACTACGTGAATTTTTTGTAAAAATCCGCACAAGCGGCTTGCCCGATTCCGCCTTTCGACGTTCAGTCCCTCAACCCGGCTGAGATGGAGGATTTGGCGATGGCCAGCGACTTTACCGTGTTCCTGTCTGAAATGATGCGCAATCCCCGCGAGGTTTCCGCCATCGCGCCCTCCTCTGCGGCCGTGGCGCGCCGGATGACCGAAGGCGTCGAAAACGTCGAGGGACCGATCGTCGAAATCGGACCCGGCACCGGCAGTTTCACCCGCGCGATCCTCGACCGTGGCGTGGCCCCGGACCGGCTCATTCTGATGGAGTTGAACCCCCGCTTCTGCGAGGAGCTGCGGCAGAAATTTCCCGGCGTGACCGTGCTCAACCAGCCCGCGCAGGAGATCGAGAAGATCGGCATCTCCGGCCTGGGCTGCGTCATTTCCGGCGTCCCCGTCCTCGCCCGGCCGCAGATCCAGCGCGAGGTGGTCGGCCGTGCCTTCAACGTGCTCGCCCCCGATGGCGTCTTTGTTCAGATCACCTATTCGCCGAACGCGCCCATCCCGGCAGAGGTTCAGGCGCAGATGGGGATCACCGCGCGCAAACGCGCCACCGTCTGGGCCAACCTGCCCCCCGCGCGCGTCTTCGAATTCCGTCGCCGCTCCCAATGACGGCAGGCGCCGGGAATCACCCCGCCACTCCGATCAATCCATCGCGTAGGGCGGGGTTTCACCCCGACACCGCGACGAACGGCAAGTAGGGCCGGGTTCCCCCCGTCCCCCGATCACTTCAGCCGGTATTCCAGAAGATCAAGGAAGACCGCCGCATGTTCCCGCAGCACCTCGACCTTGTTGATGCTGCGCGACGCGGTCCAGAGCCCGTTGGCAAAGATCATCGTCGTCCGCGCCAACGCGCGGCGATGCGCCACCGGCAGACGCGTCGCCTCTTCGCGTTCCAGCGCCTTGGCGAACGCATCTTCCATCCGCTGGTTATGCTCTGCCACTTTCGCAGCGATTTCAGGATCATGCGGCGCGGTTTCCGTCGCCGCATTGACCACGAAACAGCCCGGCCCCGGCAGGCCGATCCCCTCGGCCATCTCAACCATGCGGCCGAAATACCCCACGATCGCCGCCAGCCCGTCGCCCGATCCGGTCACCGGATTGAGGATCGGGGCCACCACATGTTCGTGGTAGCGCGGGAAACAGGCGAGGTAGAGCGCCTTCTTCCCCCCGTAATCGGAATAGATCCCGTGACGGCTCACCCCGGTCTTCTTGACCAGCTTGTCCATCGACGTGGCTTCGTATCCGCCCCACCAAAATTGTGCCAGGGCACCATCGGCGAGACTTTCGGGCGTATGAGAGGGTTTACGTGGCATAGTTGAACTATGTCGGAACGCGTATTCTGACACAAGATACCAAATGGATAGGGCGTCAGATTCTTCCCGCGATTGCGCGCGCGGACCCAACCGCGTATAGCCTGCGCAACCTGCACTATCGGAGTAGACCACGATGACCCAGACCCGCACCGAAAGCGACAGTTTCGGCCCGCTTGAAGTTCCCGCAGACAAGTATTGGGGCGCGCAGACACAGCGTTCCATCATGAACTTCCCCATTGGTTGGGAAAAGCAGCCCGTCGCCATCGTGCGCGCCCTCGGCGTCATCAAAAAGGCCTGCGCCATGGCCAATCGCGACAGCGGCGCGCTGGATGCCAAACTGGCCGATGCCATCATCCAGGCCGCCGGTGAAGTCGTGGACGGCAAGTTCGACGACAACTTCCCGCTCGTCGTCTGGCAGACCGGCTCCGGCACCCAGTCGAACATGAACGCGAACGAGGTCATCGCCAACCGCGCGATCGAAATCCTCGGCGGCGTGATCGGCTCCAAGGATCCGGTCCACCCGAACGATCACTGCAACATGGGTCAGTCGTCCAACGACACCTTCCCGACCGCGATGCACATCGCCGCCGCCACCACCGCACGGGACGTTCTGCTTCCCGGCCTCACCAAACTTGCCGAAGGTCTGGAAGCCAAGGCCAAGGAATTCCACGACATTATCAAGATCGGCCGGACCCATACCCAGGACGCCACCCCGCTGACGCTCGGCCAGGAATTCTCCGGTTATGCCGCGCAGATCCGCAACGGGATCAAGCGGATCGAACTGGCGCTGCCGGGCATCTATGAACTCGCCCAGGGCGGCACCGCCGTCGGCACCGGGCTCAACACCAAAGAGGGCTGGGGCGAAACCGTCGCGGGCCACATGGCCGAGATCACCGGCTTGCCCTTCGTCACCGCCCCCAACAAGTTCGAGGCGCTGGCAGCCCATGACGCCATGGTCTTCATGTCCGGCGCCCTCGCGACCGTCGCGGGCGCGATGTACAAGATCGCCAACGACATCCGCTTCCTCGGCTCCGGGCCGCGCTCCGGCCTGGGCGAGCTGATCCTGCCGGAGAACGAACCCGGCTCGTCGATCATGCCCGGCAAGGTCAACCCGACGCAGGCCGAGGCGATGACCCAGGTCGCGGCGCATGTGATGGGCAACGATGCGGCGATCAAGTTCGCAGGCTCCCAGGGGCATTTCGAACTGAACGTCTACAACCCGATGATGTCCTATAACCTGCTGCAATCCATGCAGCTTCTTGGTGACGTGGCCGACAGCTTCACCGAACGGATGCTCTCGGGGATCGAGGCGAACAAGCCGCGGATCACGAAGCTGATGGAAGAAAGCCTGATGCTCGTCACCGCGCTGGCCCCCACCATCGGTTACGACAACGCCACCAAGGTCGCCAAGACCGCGCACAAGAACGGCACCACGCTCAAGGAAGAGGCCATCGCCCTCGGCTTTGTCGATGCCGAAACCTTTGACAAGGTCGTGCGGCCGGAACAGATGATCGGCCCCAAGGCCTGATCGCGGGACAAAAGGATCAAAGGCGGCCTCCGGGGCCGCCTTTTTTCATGTCCGGCCCGCGCATCCAGCGCTGGACCGCGCGCCCCAAACCGCTAATCTGCGGCCATGTCGGCCAGGATCGTCAATCTCAATCGCGTCCGCAAGGACAAGGCCCGCGCCGAAAAGCGCGCGGAGGCGGATGCCAACGCCGTCAAATTCGGCCGCACCAAATCCGAACGCCGGAAATCGGAGGCCGAAGCCCGCAAAGCCGACCGCCATCTGGACGGGCACCGCCGGGACAAGCCCGACGAATGACAGGCCGTCCCGCCAAACATTCGCTTACCCTGCGCGGCCACCGCACAAGTGTCTCTCTGGAAACGGAATTCTGGGATGCCTTCCGCGCGATCGCAGAGGCTGAGGGCAAGCCGATCAACGCCCTTGCCGCCGAAATCGACGAGGCACGCGGAACCGAGGCCGGCTTGGCCTCGGCGATCCGGGTCTATGTCCTGGACTATTACCGCAGGTAGTTATTCGGCCGCCGTGGCATTGCCGTCCGACGCGCCGCCATCCGACCCGCCACCTTCGCCCTCGCCCCGCTTGGCGCGCGGCTTGCGGTTATAGGTGCGTTTCGGCTTCGACTTCGGCTCGTCATCCGACCGGCTTTCCGGCGTTTCCACCAGACCGGAATCGGCGTCATTGCCGGGCACGTCGATCACGTCGGGCTGATCCGATGAACCGGGATCGGTCTGGTCGCCGTCGCCGGATCCGCCATTGTCCTGCTGCTCCTGCCGCGCGCGATCGCGATCACGCTCGGACTGGCGTTTGCGGTTTTCCGCATCCTGCTGTTCGCGCTGCTTGTCCTGCTGCTCGCGCTGCTTGTCCTGCTCTTTCTGGGCGGTGCCCAGCATCCGCAGGTAATGTTCGGCGTGCTGCTGAAAGTTCTCGGTCGCCACGCGGTCACCGGCCAGCTGCGCATCGCGGGCCAGCTGATTGTACTTGTCGATGATTTGCTGCGGCGTGCCGCGCACCTTGCCCTCGGGACCGGAGCTGTCGAACACCCGGTTGACGATATTGCCGATAGACCGGTTGCGGTTCGACTTGTTGCGCGAACGTGATTTCGAAGATCTCATGGGCCTCTGTTGAGCCTTGCTGATTGGGCTGTCGTTTGCCCTGCCTGCGCTGAATTGCGCGGAGGCGGCGATCGACACTGTGGGCTTAACTGCCGTCGAGGGGGATGCGATATGGCGTCCCGGCCTTGACTATATCCCGACTAAACACGTCGGCGCGCCGATTACAAGCAGAAATCCGACAACAATCCGTAAACCGGGGGCCTGTATCCGCAGGGTCTCACCCCGGCATACGGCCCCAGACCACACGGTCGCGCCCGTCCAGATCCGGGATCACCGCAACGCCCTGGAACCCGGCCATGTCGAAGATATCATGTACCGCCGCCCCCTGACCCGGCCCGATCTCGACCATCAGCCGCCCGCCCGGCCGCAGATGCGCCCCGGCACAGGTCGCGATGATCCGGTAGGCCGTCAGGCCGTCCGCCTCGTCGGTCAGGGCCATGCGCGGCTCCCATTTCCGCACCTCGGGCGCGAGGCCCGTCATCTCCGCCTCCGCGATATAGGGCGGGTTCGACACGATGAGGTCAAAGTCGCCCGTCACCGCGTCGAACCAGTCCGAACGGAGAAGCTCGAGCCTGTCCGCCACGCCGATCCGCCGGGCATTCGCCGCGGCGACCCGCAGCGCGGCCTTTGACAGATCGACCGCAACGCCCCGTGCCTTGGGATATTCCGCGAGCAGGGATATCACGATGCAGCCCGTGCCGGTTCCAAGGTCTAGAACGCGTGAAAAGGGCATGGCAAGCGCCTGTTCCACAAGGGTTTCCGTGTCGGGGCGCGGGTCCAGCACATCGCCGGTCACGTCAAAATCATGCCGCCAGAAACTGCGCCGCCCGATGATCTGACTGACCGGCCGCCGCGCCTCCCGCTCCGTCACGGCACGCTCGAGATGCGCGAGCGTTACCGCATTGGGCGCGTCGCGATCCTGGGGTCCGGCCTCCGCCCCCCGCCCATAGGCCCAGTCGAAGAGCCGCCGCGCATCCCCCGCCGGATCGGCCACGCCCGCCGCCTCCAGCCGTGCGATCAGGGGGCGCAGGTTCACCCCTCCATCTCCGCCAGAAGCGTCGCCTGATGATCGGCGATCAGCGCGTCGATCACCTCGTCCAGATCGCCCTGCATCACCTGATCCAGCCGGTAGAGCGTCAGGTTGATCCGGTGGTCCGTCACGCGGCCTTGCGGGAAATTGTAGGTGCGGATCCGTTCGCTCCGGTCGCCCGAACCGACCTGCGCCTTGCGATCCGCTGCCCGCGCATCCGCCGCCCTCTGCCGCTCCATGTCGAAGAGCCGCGTCTTGAGAACCTGCATCGCAATCGCCCGATTCTGATGTTGCGATTTCTCGGACGAGGTCACGACGATCCCGGTCGGGATATGAGTGATCCGAACCGCCGAATCCGTCGTGTTCACATGCTGACCGCCGGCCCCCGAGGACCGCATCGTGTCGATCCGCAGGTCATTGGGATCGATGGAGATATCCACGTCCTCCGCCTCCGGCAGCACCGCCACCGTCGCGGCAGAGGTATGGATCCGCCCGCCGCTCTCCGTCTCGGGCACGCGCTGCACCCGGTGCACGCCGCTTTCGAACTTCAGCCGCGCAAAGACATTGTCGCCCTGGATATTGCCGATCACTTCCTTGATGCCGCCCAGCTCCGTCTCCGACATCTCGACAATCTGGAACCGCCAGCCCCGCGCCTCCGCATAGCGCTGGTACATCCGCAGAAGATCGCCCGCAAAAAGCGCCGCCTCGTCCCCGCCCGTCCCCGGACGGATCTCGATCATCGCCGGGCGGCTGTCGGCGGCATCGCGCGGCAGAAGCGCCAGTTGCACCTCATGCTCCAGACCCGGCATATCTTTGGAAAGCCGAGCAATTTCCTCCTCCGCCAGCGCCTTCATCTCCGGGTCGGAAACCATCGCCTCAGCCTCGTCCAGCGCCTGCCGCGCCTCCTGCCAGCTGGTGATGGCCGCCACCACCGGCCGCAACTCGGCATATTCGCGCGAGAGCGCGGCGAAATCGCCGCCCCCCTCGGCCAGCCGGGCCTCGAGATATTCGAACCGTTGCGTGATCTGGGAAAGGCGGTCGAGGGAAATCATGGCTTTCCATTCCCTATTCGCCGTTCTTGGTCAAGGGCACGGCGCGTGCTATTCTGGCGCCATGAAACGCCTCGTGCTCTGCCTCATCGCGCTCCCGGTCCCCGGCCTTGCCGATGCCAACATCGGCGGAAAAACCGTGGACTGCTACTGCACCGACAAATCCGGCGCCCGCATCGAGATGGGAGAGGTCATCTGCCTTGAGGTCGATGGCCGCATGTTCACCGCACAATGCCAGATGTCGCTGAACGTGCCGATGTGGCGGGAATTGCGCGACGGTTGCCTCAGCACGCAGGTGACACCGCAGATGACACCCATGCCCGAACCCGACAGCCGCAGCGGCTGATTACAGCGGCACGTCTGGCGTCCTGACCGGAAACCAGCCGGTATCGACCTGTTCGAACCGGTTTTCGTAATCCGACATGGACCGCATCACGCCGGGCTGGAGGATGCGGATATAGGGCCGCTCGATCTCGATCAGGCCCTCGTCGGAAAAGGACCGCAAGAGCCGGTTCACATAGACCTTGGTCAGGCCCAGCACCTCGGCGATGTCGACCTGCCGCAGCGGCAGACGAAAGCGTTTGCCAAGCGTCGGGTTGGCGATCAGCAGGCGTTCGTGAATATCCAGCAGGAAATGCGCCATCCGCTGGCGCGCGTCCCCTGCCCCCATGACCGCCAGACGGTCGCGCAGGGAAATCTGTTCCAGCCCCGCCAGCGCCATGAAGAGCGCCGCAAGCCGCGGGGCATCGCCAAAGACCTCCGTCATCAGAGATACCGGGAACGGACAGACCACCCCGTCCGTCACCATCCGCGCGTGATTGGGGGCCCGGCGCACACCCAGGCCGGGCAGGCCGATCAGCTCTCCGGGCAGGAAGATGCGCAGGATCTGGCCGCGCTCCTTGAAGGGATGATCCGCAGCCACCGCCCAGCCATCGCGGATGACCATCAATTCATCGACGGCGGCCCCTTTTTCGATCAGCGTATCGCCCCGCGACACCCGCCGCTCTTTGGCCTCCATCCGTGCAATAATCTGCAATTCATGATCGCTCAGGCTGATCAAACGGTTCAGCCTGTTGACGAAACTGCTCATTTGGTCGTTATTTCCGGCCCGCTCTGCGCCATCTGTTCTTCGGTGCGTTTGCTGCATCGTCACGCCCTGTGGCGCCCCCCCCTGGCAATAGCGGTCACCGGGTCACAACCCGCAGAAAGCGAAAAAGTTCCATTTGTTCCAGCTGAAAAAACAGGTGCCGTCACGGCGACGACACCAGCGGGACAACTTTTGGAAGCGACTATGTAATTCACGGAATCCATTGACCGAATATGAAACGAAACGGGAAAACCTGCCCGGCGAAGGGAGGCGCCGCTTTGCACGTCAAAGGTTAATCCCGCCCGCCGACCGCGCCAACGCCCCGAACCCCGACAAACCGGATGCAAGGGCCAAAATTTGCACGAAAATCGAATTGGTATAACTGAATTTGAGTCTGGCGCGAATGGATTTCCCATGGCAATCTGTTTCGCGTGCCGGAACACCCGGCCCAGAAAGACACGTAATAAAACCATTTCATCGCCCAAATGGGACGGCAATTTCGCCACAGGCGCCCATTAGGCAACGGGGGGAACCCTGCCTGGAAAGACTGCTCATGGAAGACCTATTTCGCAGACGTGACAAGATTGCCGGCCGGCATCGTCGGCTTTTCGACCTGCTCCGCACCGGCGAAATTTCTGCCAACACGCTGGAAACCGAACGTCCCATCAACGTGCAGCCGCGGTCTCGCGATCTGCGCGACGACGGCGGCATCGAACTGACCGACATCCAGCGTCGCGCGGTGGAATCGCTGCTCTTCGGGGATCGTTAACCGCGGTACCCCGTGGCCACGACGAATTTCTCGGAACTGTCCTTGCGCGACGAGGGCGGCTTGAAGTTCGCGACCTTGTCGAACTTCTGCTTGAGCAGCTTCTGAAGCTCCCCTTCCGCACCGCCCGCCAGCACTTTCGCGACAAAAGTACCGCCCGGTGCCAGCACGTCGAAGGCGAAATAGGCCGCCGTCTCGCACAGCGAGATGATGCGCAGGTGATCCGTCTGCTTATGCCCCGATGACGCCGCCGCCATGTCCGACATCACCACGTCGGCCTCACCGCCCAGCCATTCCTTGACCTTCTCATCCGCATCATCGGCCATGAAGTCGAGCTGATAGACCTCCGCCCCCGGCAGGGGATCGACCTCCTGAAGGTCGACACCGATGATCCGGCCGACGGCCTTGCCCGATTTCTCGCCAAGTGCATTGATCCGCGGCACCGCCACCTGAAGCCAGCCGCCCGGCGCGCAGCCCAGGTCCACGACCCGCGCGCCCGGCACCAGGAACCGGTACTTGTCGTCGATCTCCATGATCTTGAAGGCCGCGCGCCCACGATAGCCCTCGGCCTTGGCGCGCTGCACATAAGGGTCGTTCAACTGGCGCTGCAGCCACCGCGTCGAGGACAGCTTGCGCCCACGCGCGGTCTTGACCTTGACCGTCAGGTCCCGCTGCCCCCGTCCGGAGGTGTTCTTTCCTGTCGGTTTCTTCGCCACGCGAGACCCTTTCTCTGCTCTCTCCCCTTACCCAATGCCCCGTCCCGGCTCAAGCCGCCGCGCGATGCCGGGAACGTGAAGCACCGGCAGCTTGACGCAGGGGAAGGTTCCGCCGGACAGTTCACCGTCCCACAAGGAGAGCCCCGATGACACGCCTGACCGCCAAGGACTTTTCCCCCGAACTCCTCGAACTCTATGACTTCTATGCCCACGGCATCATCACCAAGCGGCAGTTCCTTGACCGCGCGGCGAAATATGCGCTGACCGGGGTGACCGCCGCCGCCATCCTCGCCTCGATGAGCCCCGATTACGCCAAAGCGGAACAGGTCTCCTTCAATGATCCCGACATTGTGGCGGAATGGATCACCTATCCCTCTCCGAACGGCCATGGCGAGGTGCGCGGCTATTTCGTCCGCCCCGCCGGTGTCACTGCGGCCCCGGGTGTCGTCGTGGTGCATGAAAACCGCGGCCTCAACCCCTATATCCAGGACGTCGCGCGCCGCGTCGCCAAGGCCGGCTTCATCGCCCTCGCCCCGGACGGGCTCACCCCCATGGGCGGCTATCCCGGCAACGATGAACAGGGCCGCGAACTGCAGAGACAGGTTGACGGCGCCAAGCTGATGAACGACTTCTTCGCCGCCATCGAATTCCTGATGGCCCACGACGACGTGACCGGCAAGGTCGGCATCACCGGCTTCTGCTACGGCGGCGGTGTCTCGAACGCCGCAGCGGTCGCCTACCCCGAACTCGGCGCCGCCGTGCCCTTCTACGGCCGCCAGCCCGACCCCGCCGACGTCGCCAAGATCGAGGCGCCGCTGCTGCTGCACTACGGCGCCCTCGACGAACGGGTGAACGCGGGCTGGCCCGCCTACGAGGCCGCGCTGGACGCAGCCGGCAAGACTTACGAGGCCCATATCTACGAGGGCGCGAACCACGGCTTCCACAACGACTCGACCCCGCGCTACGACCCCGAGGCCGCAGAACTGGCATGGTCGCGCACGATCGAGTGGTTCGACCGCTACCTGACCTGAGGCTGCACTTCGCTCCCTAGTGAACCACGCTCAGAACCGGCGACCTCTTCAGGCGGCTCCACGCATCGTACTGCGAGAGGAAGATCTCGCCGTTTAGGTCGTCGAGCAGCTTGGACCGGCGCAGCCTGTCCATGACCGGCCCCTTCACCTCGGACAGGTGCAGCCCCACCCCCATGTCCTTCAGCCGGTGATTGATCGCCTCGAGGCTTTCGAGCGCGGAATAGTCCACCTCGTTCACCGCCGAGAACATGAGGACGACGTTCCGGATCGCACAGCCCTCCGTCACCCGCTTCTGTATCAGGTCTTCGAGGAACCGCGCGTTCACGAAATAGAGGCTCTCGTCGACCCGCAAAGTCACCAGCGTCGGATCCGTCTCGACCTTGTGGCGGCAGATGTTGCGAAAGTGCTGCGTTCCGGGAACGAGCCCGACCTCGGCAACATGCGGTTTCGATGTCTTGTACAGGTGGAGCAGGACCGACACCGCAACGCCC
>Ga0213839_1002466_pt1 | contig 10266 bp, 9 predicted proteins | sample SWPATP21_FD_160075 | JGI IMG/M metagenome (GOLD analysis project Ga0213839, IMG submission 160075) | Coastal seawater microbial communities from Marineland, Florida, United States - SWPA TP2 #1 | ecosystem: Environmental > Aquatic > Marine > Coastal | place: USA: Florida | collected 2016-08-14 | reverse complement strand
AAGTTAGCGCGTAGCGCTCGCCGCCTTGCGCGGCTGTGTTCGCGCACATTCGTGCGCGGGGCGAAAGCCTTGAGCCATTGAGGCACAAGGCTTTCGGCGGGGTTTGCTACCCCGTCTCTGTTTTCGCCGTTGGCGACAGAGACGGGGAGGGGCATGGTGCAAGCTCGGCATACGCCAGGCTCACATGGTTGAGGCAGAGGTGGTCCTCTGGAATTTGGCTGCTCATGATCGAGTGCCAGTTACGCCACAAATTCAAGAGAACAGCAGCGAGGAGGGGCATTTGCCAACTGCAAGCAGCGGCAACGATGACGATCTAGCGTCAGGGATTCACGAATGGGGATGAAATTCATCAGGGGTTCCTCCGAAGGGTTACAGACGGAGGAATGCCCACGGGGGACAGTCCCCCAGAGGGTTGGTTAGATAAAGGCAAGCGCCTTGTTTACATAAATGCTGTTTTAGGCCAGCTACCATTTACGTCATTAATATTAATAGGTTTTTTGGCTCGGTCAAGCCCCAAAAGAAGGTCTCGTAAAAGGCTGTTATGAGACCCATATCCCGTCATTCCTACATTACCCACCGTTCAAACGGTGCTTGAGTCTCACAAAGTCGCTTTTCGAGACCCGAATTTCAGCCTCTCACCAAATATAGAGAAGAGACGGATTAAAGGGTCTCGAAAAGTAGCTTTTGGAGCAAATAGACAGGGATCCTCCCCGCCAAAGGTATGGCAGGGCACGATTACGAGCTGGGTTCAGGTGGGTATTCAAAAAGACAGTGACATATCACTATCAAAGTTGGTCTTGGCGACCTCTGATATTTTGAGCCCAGCTCTCAAGAGCGGCGATTTCGTTCTCAATTTGGTCTGGTGACGGTAATCGAGGATTTAGTTCGCCGGGTTGGCTATGCAGCAGTTGAGAACATCGACCATAAGCATCACGCATGTCATGGCAATCTTGTTCTTGAAGAACAGTGAGACGGATTAACCCATCTGTCTGTACCTTTTTCGCCAGGCGCTTGATAACCGGCGAAACTACGTCTTCGACGGCGCGTTCCCAAGCCTCACGCAATTGTTCGGAGAATGAACGGACTTCCCGTCGCCAGTTTGCCTGGTCCCCCCGATCATGATGAATCCTTACGTTACCCAAATGACGCCGCATCTGGGTAACAACTTTATCGATAGGTAAGACATTGGCAGGTGGTTCTGTATTACAGAACCCGGCAGCATTAGCTCCACGACTCACCACTCGATATGCAATTGGTACGGCAGCATGATCTCTGGTCTCTCGGCAGGCTTCCTCCAGTAGTACCAAAAAGGCAATATCATGCGTGAAAACTACCACTTGGCGGTTCAGGCTCTCTATGGCGAGTCTTTCAGCAACCCTGTCTCGGTGAATGTGGTCAAGAGATGAGACGGGATCATCAAAGACGATTCCCGACGGTGTATCCAGGGTGGACAGTTCACTCAGGAACGCCGCCAAAGCAACACACCGGTGCTCGCCCTCACTCAATATTTTTCCAACAGGCTCATCAGGGTTGCTCATCATGCGAACATGGAACAAAGGAATGCCAGCAGAAGAGCGAGCATGCTTCAGTTCAACAGCATGTTGCTCAGCTATACCCAATCGAGCTACCTCCTGTGCAAAACGCGCACGAAGCCTGTCCGTAACGAGTCGTTTAGCGATCTCGGTGCTGAAAGTAGTAATTTTGTTGGTAGCGGTGGTTTTCTGCACCTTTTTGAGGCCGCTGACAGCTTTCAATCGTTTAATCTGTTCCAACACATCGGCTTTCACTGTGCCGAGCCATTGACGAGCAGCCAGCTCACTATGTTCAGCCACCAAAGCCTTTCTCTCAGGAGACTCTTTCTCGGCCACAAATCCAGCAGCCCGTTTCTCCAGGCCTTCAGAATGTGCAGCCATCTCCGCGTCTGGGACTTCCGCCTGAGTTGCCTTGATGGCAACGCCTTTCAGGCCAACCGTCTTAAGAACCGAGCGTAGCCTCCAGGAGTTCTGAACGGCGCATCGCTTTACAGTATTTGCCAGCTCTTCATCGCCTAGATTGTCCCTAATTAAGGAAGCTATTGCCTGAACGTCCTGCATAGAAATGTAAGTTGCCTCCAAAGCTGACCGAGCGGCCTGGTAGGCTTTTCGAGCTTCGTCTTCACGCTTTTTACTTTCATCCAGGACAAAGGCTTCAAACTTATTGAGTCGCTCTGATGCTTCAGGGCCTAGCTCTTGATGACAGAGAACACAACGGGCCTCTTCATCGGTGACAGGAAACTTCTTGTCAGGATACGCTCCCTGATTGGAGTATGTGCGAGCAGCTTCCCACAAAGAGCGCCACACATCCGAGCCAACCTGGGGAAGGGGCTCATCAGAAAACAAATCCGCAGAAACAAGAGCTGCCGCAGCCCGTGATCTCTCATAGGTTTCATACAACTGCTTAATATTGGTGACGTTCTCGTCACTAACAGCCTTGGCAAGCTTTTTGAGACGGTCCCTTGCTTTGTCGATCTGCGTTTTTTGTCCTTGAAGCTGCCGAGCAACCCGGACAGGATCATTTGCAAGATCGGCGGCAAGGGTTTTTAAGCGGGCTTCTTCCAATTCCGATAGTCCCGCTAAACCCTCTACAGTTGCATCTGCCGTTTTGCTGGACAAGCCAGATAGAAGTTTTCCGACTTCTGTATCTGGTGCGCAGTCAGGACTATTTAGGATGGCCGGTGTTTGTCTCTCAATAACTCGGATCTCATCATCCAACTTACTCTTCAGTGTTTTACACGTTTCGGCCAGTGATGCCATTACGCGCAACGGTAAGGGGGTATAAGCTAAATCATTAGTAGCATCGACATGTACTGCGGCAGTGTTGCTGTCAAACACGCTGATGGCCGTAAGCCTGGGATCTGCGGTCGTTCCCTGACGCCAGGTTACCGACTGATTTTGTCCGCCGACTCGAAAGCTGACCTCCGCCTGGGGAATGCCACGCTCAGCGGCATATACATTCGGAAGAACTGTGTCATCCTTTGGCAGTCGAGCCCGGCAGGCCTGCTTCAAAACACGAGCATAGCCAGACTTACCGGCTCCATTGTCACCATAAATAACAGTTAACCCCGATTTTTGAAAAGTCAGGGTCTCACCGGATTGAAGAGCATTAACATGTTGTAGATTGTGAAGTTTTGAGAGGGAAACTTCTAAATTTGAGGCGGAGGGGTCTCGGACATGCTCGGCAGTAATTGGACGGCCTTCTTGCTCGCCTTTGCATATCCCCAACAGACTATCTAAATCTTCTTGACTGAGCCGTTCTTTGTCGCACAAACGACGTAGAGCATCTCTTTGCCACATAGGGCAGCTATTTGCCCAAGTGACAATCTCAGAAAGTGCCTGCGCTTCAGAGCTAGGTTGTGTCTGAGGTTCTACGTCCGATGTACTCATTATTGTCTCCTTACATTTCAGTGGCTACGACGAAAGCGTTTTTCTGCCCACCGCTCAAGTCGATCTGCATTCATATATAAGATGCCACACAGAGACAATACAAAACCTATGAACCCTAGAGCTGTATACACAGTTATTGATAGATCAATCATATATCCCCCTAAATACTAATATGGTTTATTCAGATTAAAGAAAACTCGGACAATATGTGAGACTCGCCATCCTTGAGCTCAATAATGTTGCTAGGTTCTGAACAAAACCAAGCATATGTTCCCCATGCTAGCTCTGACATCGCTTTTTTGAATGCTGGTGCGGAGCGATCTTGGAAGGCAGTAACAAATGCTAAATGCTCAGGGCTAAACCCCGCTTCCACCGCGATCTCAGTTAATTTCTTTTTACGGACAGAGTTTACTGGGCCATCAGAGGCTACGATCTCAATGAAAACGAAAAGCATATCGCTGCCATCTGTCTTGGTCCCCAAATCAACCAATATGACATCCGGTAGTGTCTTTGATGGGTCGATCTTCAGTTTCAACCTACTGGCGAGATCAATTCCAACTTTTTCACCGGATTGTGATAACCACAAGACAGCGGGATTCTTGAGGAACTTAGGCGCAAAATCCTCGATAACGCACTTTCCAATAACACCAGAAGGCCCTGACTCAAGGGTTACCACACCAGCGTTGGGTAACGTGGCTGTGATGGTATCGGAGTTGGCCGCAGCCGCGTTCGCTCCCAACAATCTTATCCGGCTGAGTGCCGCCGGATTGAGGTGTGCTTTCTGCCAGGCAAGAATCGCATCCTCCAACTGCTGGCCGACTAAGCTCTCATCAAAAAGAGCCGCAAATTTTTGAGTCATCGCATATTTTGGTAGCGGCGTAGTGACTGGCAAACCAGCTCTCTCCAAAACCGCCCCCAAAGCGATGAACCCATACCGTATAGTCTCATCTCTGACGGGCTCTCGTGAGTTCGGAGCGTACCAAGTGTTAGCTGGCCGCTCCTTCTTGCTGGAGAGGGCCTGTTCGACCCAAGCGTTGCGCTCTTCATCCGACAGTAGCACCGCCTGCTCATCCGACATGTCAGTAACTTGGCTCGGACGAATCCAGCGCTCCTGGCCGTCAATCGCTCCCGCATAGAACATTACATAAAGCGTGCGGGCCGCCATTTCGCGGGTAACGTAGTTGCGATTTTCTGTCCCATCTGGGAATATCTGTGGCAATCGCTCAGCGATTACCTCCAGTTTTGGTACTTTCGGCCAGCTCAACTTTGTTCTCTCCATACAGTTTGGCTACACATTTCTCAATCGTGAGTCTATCAGAACCGGCCAAAATGATCTTCTGCAGCTTTGTCAAGCCTTCAATCGTAGGTAGAGGAACCGACATCAGCTCATAGGCAGAGACCGCAACACTACCGCTTATACAGCGATATATGCGGTCGAAGACCTCTGAGTTGAGGAGAGCGTTAATCGTTTCGACAGTCACCTCTCTGATCAGACCGTCGGAGTAAACAATATTCAAATGATTCTCAACTACAACGCCGTTGTTTCGGTCGATAAAGTCTTGGGGGATGACTGCGCCCAAAACCCGACGACTCTGTTCTTTTGATGTAGTCCTCTGGACTAAAACACATGACTCCCGTGTAATAAGGTGTTGTTGGTTGTTTTTCACCTCGATATAGGGGACATGATTCCGTTTCACTGCTGAGAATTTAAATCCTTGAGCTGTAACTGACTCGGCCCATATCAACGGTAACGAATCTTTCGTCTTTTCTGATTTGAGCTGAGTTTTATGCCGGTTCCAAACCAACTTTCCAGTAGATACAACATATCCAAGGTCAGGAAGCCGTGTTTGCATCTTTTTAATACGGTTAAGTAAAGCTGCGTCTTTTGACACCCTGGGGATTAGCCAAGGCCCATCGCCCTTAACAATACCCACTTTACCGATATGCTCTACTTTGGCTTCATTAAGCCCTTGCGGGACGAGAAGTGATACTTTAGAGGGGCTACGTCGCGCTCCCTTCTTAAAGGTCGTCAGCAATGTTTCCTGAAGCACATCATCAAATACTCCTTCTCGGTTAGAGATGAAGTCGAAAGCTCGTGGGGCTGCTTCAGTAAGTAGCAATTCTCGTAGCGCCTTGAAATACTGACCGCCCAGAAATGATGTTGGCGTTAGGTAGGCGATGACTCCATCTTTCTTAGCAGTTCTCAATGCAAGATCGGTAAACAAGCCATAAAGATTGGCGTGACCGAACAATGAACGTGCGTACTTATCTCTTAATGTTGCATCAAGCGTAACTTTCCCATATGGAGGATTGCCAATTACCAAATCAAATTTTGTCGATGACTCATATGCGAGTGCGTCACCAACAGTTATTACCTCCTTTGGTAACCTCTTCCGCGCCTTAATGCACAAATCAATGAGTACCGATTCAAGAAGAACATGAGTCATCCAGGCGGCAAAGGGATCTATCTCTACCCCTTTCAGTCGCTTACCTATCTGCCGAATCTTCCACTCTGCTGATGTGTTTTTCGATTTTTCAAGCATTCTTGTTGCTACAGGTGCTAAGAATGCCCCTCCACCACAGGCCGGGTCTATTATGGACGCTTTACTGAAGTCAACCCCAGCATCTTCGGATAAATCAAGTAGACGGGAAACTAAAGGAGGCGGCGTATAGTAAGCTCCCAGCTTTGAGCGGAAAGCCACTGGTAACATCGCTGTATAGATTGAGCCAATCAAAAATCCCGCATCAATATCGGGAAACTGAGCGATTACTCGCCCTGTACTTTTTGCAACGTCTTCAGCGTCTGACGCAACATCAGCGAGAAATGTATCACGGGGAACCGGAAAAATTTTAAGCTTAGAGCCGTGGCGCGAATTAACCTCATTCCAATATGAAGTCACCAGAACGGCACAATATGATCGAGCTACAGCCAGACGATGCTCATCATCTGAGATAGAGCTGGCATACCCCCGTGCCATGCTTTTACATGCGTCATACCTGACAAGAGGCTCTTCCGATTCGCTTAAAATATCCTGAAAGTGATACGCATTCATGCCTTCGTACCCTCGCGGTCAGGTTTAACTACCCCGACCCTGTTGTAAATAGTAGTTCTTGAGACTCCAAATCGCTTGGCAATATCAGAGACGGGTATATTTGGATCCTTGAGTAAAGCTTTAATCTCGCGAATGTCTTTCTGTTTCAGCTTTGGTTTACGTCCACCAAGTCGGCCACGCGCCCGCGCAGCCTTCAATCCAGCTCGTGTTCTCTCGCTGATTAGGTTTCTCTCAAATTCAGCAAGTGCAGCAAATACGTGAAAAACCAGCTTTCCAGAGGCACTTGTCGTTTCAATCTTTTCTTGAAGACTCTCAAATCCGATTTTCTGTTCTTCCAGGGTCGTCACGAGTTTGACCAAATCACCCAAGCTTCGTCCCAGACGGTCCAGCCTCCAAACCACCAACGTGTCGCCTGAACGCAGAGCTTTCAGGCAAGCCTCAAGCTCCGGCCTTTCAGTGTTCTTCCCACTGGCTTTGTCTTCATAGATGACCTGGCAGCCCGCTTTCTCCAAAGCATCCCTTTGGAGGTGCAGGTTTTGATCATCCGTTGAAACGCGGGCATAGCCAATACGTTGATTCATGTACAATTAATTTACATAGAAAAATATACGAGTATTTTAACAGATTGCACACCGAGAATCCATGCGAAATGGCACCTTCTCAAGGTGTTCACAAAACGGTGGTTTGTTGGACACAAATGAGGGTTCGGCTCTATTTATGAAGAAAACTTGATCTATAGGTTAAACCATGTATAGTTCTATATATGATTTAACCTATGGAGGTGGTAAGATGCCAGTCACAATAAACGTTTCAGATGATGTGTACCGCAGATTGGAAGGGTTGGCTGTCGGGTTCGACACGCCAGAGAGAGTGATCGAGCGACTACTCGACTCGGTTGAGGAGAGCGGGCCGAAGTCCAGTGAAAGCAAACCCTCCCTAACCTTTGTTCCTGATGAGGTGGCGTTCAAAAATGAGCTGATAGCTCGCAAGAAGGCACAGGTCGTTCTTCATCTGAAAAATGGAGACCGAGATGTCATTCACTGGAATGCTTCTAGGTTCCAGCCCAGCTCAAACCTGCGAGCTAATTTATGGTCAGGCATTCTGAGGAACTGGAAGGATAAAGGCATCACCTCTGCGGAACTTTCAGTTCTCCCCCAGGGCCGCAACCACCCTGACGACAACACCGATCTCCTAATCGCTATTGCCGGAGAGGTTCGCTGGACGCTTGAAGAGGTAGAGCGGTACTTTGAGGAATATGACCTAGTTAGCAGTGACGACGGCCATCCCTACTACTACCTCGCGACCTTCAGTGATGAGACTCCTGACGAGCTGAAGCAAATCGCCGGGCTGAACAGCTCAAATCAGCTTCATCTGGACCTCAACATCATTCCAGATGAAGATCGGGGAGAGATCGAGTAGAGTAATAGCAGTTTATAATCAATACGTTATGTGGGCTTAGGTTAGCGAATTTTGATCCCTATTTACTCCCTAGCAACCATAACGTATTGATTTATATGTATTCTTTACATTCTGCATCGGCAAGTAACCAACGACCAGCAAGCTACCCCGACTAAACATATTCCCTGGCGGTTATTATTGTTATAATGCCGCCACTTTAAGCATAACTGCCACAAGGTTTATCCGGAGTAATATGGATCGTCACTTTACACTGCTAGTAGGTTCTGTACTGGGGGCCAGCGAATATGTTGCTGATGCCATTGCTGAGGCTCTTCGTACCCGTGGATATAAAGTTACTATACTCACCCAGCCCGATATGGACGATATCGACGCCGATTCCACCTGGTTTATCTGTACCTCTACCCATGGGGCCGGCGATTTACCCGACAATATTCAGCCTTTTGCAGCCCAGTTAGACGACGAAGATCTCAGCGATATCGAGTACTTTGTAGTGGGCCTCGGTGACAGCAGCTACGATACCTATTGCCATGGTGCCATCGCCATGGAAACGCTGATGAATAAGGGCGGAGCTAAACTAATGGCCGACCCATTACATATCGACGTACTGCACCACCCCATTCCGGAAGATCGCGCCGTAGAATGGCTGGAACCCATTCTCGACACGCTGGACTAAATGTTTACCCAGGCCGAATTAAATGCCCTTACCTCGCCGCTGAGCAATGCGGCAAGGGTACTGTATTGTCTGGCGCTGCGTCCTAAAGCCAATCAGGACACACTCTTGTCTACCCCGCTGCAGTACAAAGAGCTACTGGCGCTGATGAACAGCGACCCACAACGGGAGCCGGTAACCCGCGGCCGTGAGATCAATACCTTGCTGGAGGAACTCACTCAGGCCGGTCTGATATCATTACCTGAAGCGCTGAGCCTCGACATGTCGCTCAACGGCAAACGCGTACTGCTACCACTTATCAGCAATACTCAGGGTTATCAGCCCTTTCACCAGCAGCACTACGCCATGCATCGCGACTGGCAACCGCAGCAACAGATATTTGACGATATTGCAGCACTGATTGGTTTAATTGATAAAAGCTTTGATGAACAGGACATTGGTGAGTTTGTGGCCTATTGGCTGGGCCGTCCGGAAGCAGTTTTCAGCAGTTATCAATGGACCCAGAAATTCACTTATGCGCTTAAAAACCGCCGCACCGCCAAAGGCTATCAGGCCACAAAAAAAGTGGGTAATCAGGTCGTGACCGTTGAACCGGGCATCGAAGCAGATGATAATGCCAGACAGCTTGTTGCTAAATACGCCAATAAATCAGGTGAAAATTAATCATGGATTCATTTAAAGATAAACTTAACTCACTGGCCAGAACGCTGGGTAAAGCGGTACCAAATGAATCTGAATATATCGATTACAAGACCCTGCGAAAGCAATACGAAACCCAGGCCAATCAGGAAATCGCCCAGCTCCAGCAGCAATCCAAAAAGCAGCGCATCGAAACGCTGCATGGTCGCTCAGACCTCAACCCTCGCTGGACCTTCGCCAACTTAATTGAAGACAGTGATGACGTGGTTGAAGCGGTCAGCATTGCCCAGTCTTTTATTGCCGCGCACGAAGACAGAGCATGGCGTGAGGCAGGCTCTCACATGATGATATTCTACGGTGACTATGGCCGCGGAAAGTCACACATAGCCGGTGCCATTGCACATCAGCTTATCGATCAGTATGAAGTTACCGTGTTATACCGCCAGCTATCCACGCTGCTGGAGATGCGTCATTCTGCCTATGACTTTGGGTCTCAGGATAATGCCGGGCAAAAATTCCGTACCGCCCACCAGGAACTGCTGGATGTGGACATGCTGATCCTTGATGAAGTCTGTGTTAACGAGACCGTATTAAAGAAAAATTCGCAAAGCTGGCTGGGTAATCTGCTGCGTCAGCGCCTGGTAAACAAGAAAAACTGTATTCTGATCACCAACCACAACCTTGGCGATCTGGAGCAGGCACTGGGCCGCTACTGCTTTGAATCGATCAAAGAGTACGATACCTACAAGGTCAGATTTTCCGGGCCGAGCCGGCGTAAAGGCCTCACCCTCGACGAAGAAGATCAGGTCACTTCAGCGCCTCGCTATCAGCCGAATCAGGTCCGCTAACCTTCCAACAAACCACTGAAAAACGCCGTTTATACGGCGTTTTCTATATTTTATTTCTACGAATCACGCTTAAAAGCATTCATTCGATAGCTTTAAACGGCGTGCTGACAAAAAAATCAGTCCTCATCAGACCGCCTTAAATCATTTTTATAAGTATTCTGGCTCGTCATGATCGGATCGAAAACGAGATCCTCGGATCCAGAACCACTAAGATC
>Ga0213839_1002465_pt1 | contig 10266 bp, 9 predicted proteins | sample SWPATP21_FD_160075 | JGI IMG/M metagenome (GOLD analysis project Ga0213839, IMG submission 160075) | Coastal seawater microbial communities from Marineland, Florida, United States - SWPA TP2 #1 | ecosystem: Environmental > Aquatic > Marine > Coastal | place: USA: Florida | collected 2016-08-14 | reverse complement strand
CCCTCCGAGCGCCACCTCCCGGTGGACCGCTGGGTCAAGCCGCAGGAATTCGTGGACCTGCAGCAGGAAGCCGACGAGATCGGCTTCCTGGGCGTCATGTCCGGCCCCCTGGTGCGTTCCTCGTACCGCGCCGGCCGGCTCTGGGCCACCGCGATGCGCAAGAAGGGCTGGGAAATCCCGGCCGAACTCGCCCATATCGAAAGCTCGGGCAGCACCCGCCAGGAAGCCAGCTCCATCCTCGCCGCGCACGCCGGCGTCTGACACTTGTAGAGGACCAAAGATGTTCCCCACGCGACTAGAAATCATCCCTTCCGCAGGCATTGTCGAAAAAGTCACGGCGGCGGTGCCCCCGGGCACCACGCTCACCATTACGTGCCTGCCCCACCACGGCATCGAGCGGACCATGCGCGCCGCGGTGCAGCTCAGCGTGCTCGGTTACCGTGTCATCCCGCACCTCGCGGCGCGGAGCCTGCATAGCCGTGCCGAGCTGACCGGAATCGTGCGCGACTGCAATGGTGCCGGGATCGGTGAGGTGTTCGTCATTGGCGGCGACCGGAAGCTGCCGGCCGGCCCGTACGAGTCCGCCCTCCCGCTGCTGGAAGACATCGCGCAGTATTCCGGTGGCGTAATGCGGGCAGGCATCGCGGGCTACCCGGAGGGCCACCCCTCCGTGGGTGCCCTGGACCTGGTGGACGCCCTGCTGGCCAAGCAGCACCTGGCCACGCACGTCGTCACGCAGATGTGCTTCTCCGCGCCGAAGATCCTTGACTACGCGGCGCTCCTGCGCCGGGAGGGGGTGACCCTGCCCGTCTGGGCAGGGGTAGCGGGGTCCGTCCCGCGGACCAAGCTGGTCTCCCTGGCCACGCAGATCGGCGTCGGAAGTTCCCTGAAGTTCCTCAGCCGCAAGGGGCCGCTGGCACGCAAGCTCCTGAGCGGGGACCGGTACTCGCCCCTGGGCTTGATTTCCGAGCTTGCCGAGCACCCGGACAGGGTCGCGGGCATCCACTACTACAGCTTCAACGACCTTGACGGGGTGACGGAGGGGGCAACCCTCCGATCGAACCCCGCGACCACCGAACTCGCGTCGATTCCAGGAGCAGCCAAATGAAGACTCAGACGGAAAACTTGACGCAGGCACCCCACCTTGAGCGGCAGCTCAGCAACCGGCACATTCAGCTTATTGCGATCGGCGGCGCCATCGGCACCGGTCTGTTCATGGGCTCGGGCAAGACGATTTCGGCGGCCGGGCCCTCCGTCATCTTTGTGTACATGATCATCGGCTTCATGCTGTTCTTCGTCATGCGGGCGATGGGCGAGCTGCTGCTGAGCAACCTGAACTACAAGTCCTTCAGCGACTTCGCCGCGGACCTGCTCGGCCCCTGGGCAGGCTTCTTCACCGGCTGGACCTACTGGTTCTGCTGGGTGATCACCGGAATTGCGGACGTCATCGCCATTGCGGGGTACTCGCAGGAACTCTGGCCGGCGCTACCTTTGTGGATCCCCGGCCTGGTCACCATCGCCATCCTGCTCCTGCTGAATCTGGCCACGGTGAAGGCGTTCGGCGAGACGGAGTTCTGGTTCGCCCTGATCAAGATCATCGCCATCGCGGCACTGATCGTGGTCGGTCTGTTCATGATCTTCAGCGGGTTCAGTACCGACGCCGGACCGGCCAGCTTCAGCAACCTGTGGAGTCACGGCGGCTTCTTCCCGAATGAGTTCATGGGATTCGTCGCCGGTTTCCAGATTGCCGTGTTTGCTTTTGTGGGCATTGAACTGGTCGGCACCACGGCTGCCGAGGCCAAGGACCCGGAAAAGAACCTGCCCCGGGCGATCAACTCCATCCCGGTGCGGGTGCTGCTGTTCTACGTGGGCGCCCTGATCATCCTGATGTCGGTCATGCCCTGGACTGAGTTCAGCGCCGGACACAGCCCCTTCATCGCCATGTTCTCCCTTGCCGGCCTGGGAGCCGCCGCCACGGTGGTCAACCTGGTGGTGCTGACCTCGGCGATGTCCTCGGCCAACTCCGGCATTTACTCCACCTCCCGCATGGTGTACGGACTGGCCCAGGAGGGCGACGCCCCGGCCGTGTTCGGCGCGCTCTCGGGCCGCAAAGTGCCTCGGAACGCCCTGTTCCTGTCCTGCGTCCTGCTGCTCTCCGGCGTCGTGCTGATGTACGCGGGACAGGACATCGGCAAGGCCTTCGAGATGGTGACTACCGTTGCCGCGGTCTGCTTCGTGTTCGTCTGGTCGATGATCCTGGCCAGCTACCTTGTGTTCCGCAAGCGCCGCCCGCAGCTTCATGCCGGGTCCAGGTTCAAGATGCCCGGCGGCATCCCCATGGTCTGGGTTGTCTTCGCCTTCTTCGTCTTTGTGCTCTGGACCCTGACCACCCAGCCGGACACGCTCACGGCCCTGCTGGTCACCCCGGTCTGGTTCATCCTGCTCGGCACCGCATGGTTCATCCTGCGCCGCCGCCCCACGCACCTGGCCCGCTACGCGACGTTCCAAACCGAGCTCGCCCGGGATATGGAACAGGAAGGCTGAACCAATGACCACCACTGAGACTATGAGTCCTCCCCAACTGCCGGAGGAACAGACCGCCACGGCCGAGCACGTGCTCACCCTCGATTGTGCGGAGTCGCCCGGCATCGTCCACGCGATCTCGGGTTTCCTGCTGGACCATGGCTGCGACATTATCGACAACAAGCAGTACGGAGACCGCGGGGAAGGGCACTTCTTCATGCGCGTCCACTTCGACTCCGCCCAGGAGTCCTTCAGCACTGAACAGCTCCGCCGCGACTTTACGGCCTTGGCGGAGAAATGGAAGATGAACTGGCAACTGGAACCGCACGGCCGCAAACGCCGTGTCCTGATCATGGTGTCCAAGATGGGCCACTGCCTCAATGACCTTCTGTTCAGGGCACGCACCGGCGACATCCCCGTGGAAATCGTCGCGGTGGTCTCCAACCACCGCGACCAGGAGGGCCTGGTGCAGTGGCACGGCATCCCGTTCTTCCATCTGCCGGTGACCAAGGAGTCCAAGCCGGAGGCAGAAGCCAGGCTGCTGGAAATCGTTGACGAACTCGACGTGGAACTCGTGGTCCTGGCCCGCTACATGCAGGTCCTCAGCGACGGCCTATCGGCCAAGCTGGCAGGACGGACGATCAACATCCATCATTCCTTCCTGCCCAGTTTCAAGGGTGCCAAGCCGTATCACCAGGCCTACGAGCGCGGGGTGAAGACCGTCGGCGCCACCGCCCACTACGTCAATGCCGAACTCGATGAGGGCCCGATCATCTCGCAGCAGGTCATCGACGTGGACCACACCTACACCGCCGACGACCTCGTGGCGGTCGGCAGGGACGCCGAGTGCGCCGCCCTGCGCAATGCCGTGCGCTGGCACTGCGAGGGAAGGATCCTGCTCCTGGGCAACCGGACCGTGATATTGCGGTAGGGCAGTTCCTGCCACCGATGGGGTTAGCCGTGCGCCGTGAGGTAGCCGATCAGGCCCTTGATGGTGGCCACGGCCGGGTAGTCGCGTTCCGGAATGTCCACGCCGGTGGCCGTGTCGATGGTTTCCACGAGTCGCAGGAAATCCAGCGAATCGAGTTCCAGGTCCTGGCGCAGCCGGGAGTCCTCGTCGACGTCGTCGAGGTCGACGTCGGGGGCCACCGCGCCGATCGCGGCGTGCACGGCCGCGCGGGCGTCCTGTTCGTTCATGTTTCCTCCGGTTTCACAGGTGTTCCGGCTCTTGCAGCAGCTCGTTGATCCGGGCGAGGTAGCGGCCGCCGCGCAGCCCGTCGCTGACCCGGTGGTCCGCCGAGAGCGTGGCGATGGCGGCGTGCCGGACCCCGAGGAGTCCGTTCTGGGCCCAGGGCTGTTCCATCACCCGGCCGAAGCCCACCATGGCGACCTGGGGCGGATAGATCACGCCGTAGACACTGTCCACGCCGAGGTCTCCGAGGTTGGTCACGGTCAGGGTCGGATCGGCCATTTCGGCGCGCAGCAGGCGCCCCGCGCGGGCCCGGCCGACAAGGTCCCGCAGCTGCTCCATGAGCACGTCCAGGGGCAGGGTATCGGCGTCGTGGATTGCCGGGGCCACGAGGCCGCCCTGGCGCAGGGCCACCGCGACGCCGAGGTGCACCGCCGCGCTGGGCCGGAACCCGCCGTCGTCGTAGAAGCCGTTGACCTCGGGGACGTCCCGTGCCGCCAGCGCCGCGGCTTTGAGCAGGAGCGCCGACGGGACCAGCCGGCCGGCGACGGGCCGGTGCGCGTTGACGGACTGCATCCATTCGACGGCGGTGCGCAGATCCAGCGTGGTGCTGAGGTAGTAATGCGGGATGGTCTGCTTCGAGCGTGTCATCAGGGCGCCGATGGCGCGGCGGAGGCTGGCGACGCGCTCGCGGGCCTCCGACGGCGGCTTTCCCGTTACCGGTGCGGGCACAGTGGGTTCAGTCACGGGAAGTTCCGGCACAGGACGTTCAGGCGCCGGAAGTTCAGGCACGGCAAGTTCCGGCCCGGGAATTTCAGGCACAGCGCCTTCCAGCCCGGCCGCGGCGCGCTGCACGTCGGCCACCGTCACGGCGCCGTCCGGGCCGGTGCCGGTCACAGTGGAAAGCCCGATCCCGAGTTCCGCCGCGAGCCGCCGTGCCCGCGGCGAGGAACGCACCCGCCCTGCACCGCCGGTCCGGGCAGCCACCGCGTGTTCCACGTCCGCGCGGGTAATGGCGCCGTCCCTGCCGGTGCCCTGGATGCTGCCAGTGTCCACGCCCAGCCGGTGCGCCAAGTGCCGCACGGGCGGGGCGACCGGGGGACCCGCCGTCGGGCCGGGCGCCTCCGGGCCGGGCGCTTCCGGAACCCGCGGCGTGACCCCGGCAGCTTTCGACGGCGCCCGCGCCGGGGGAGCCTCATGAATCGGAGCCCCGACCTCGGCAGGGGTCTGGGTGATCACGGCCAGCGGGGTTCCCACCGGGACGGTCTCGCCGATGCCGACCAGCAGGTCCGCCACGACCCCCTCCTGGAAGGACTCCACATCCATGACCGTCTTGTCGGTGTCCACGACCGCCACGAGATCGCCGCGGCGCACATAGTCGCCGGGCTTGACGAGCCATTCGACGAGCTTGCCATGCTCCATATCGGCCCCGAGCGAGGGCATCAGGAAGTCACCCACCGGCGCCTGCCGTCGCTTTGGCCGCTGCCACGATCCGTTCCACGGACGGCAGGGCGGCCAGTTCCAGGTGCTTGGCATAGGGGATCGGCACCTCGGCGCTGCAGACCCGGGCCACCGGCGCATCGAGGTCGAAGAACGCCTGCTCGGCGATCCGCGCACTCACTTCGGCCGACAGGCTGCCGCTGCGCCAGCCCTCATCGACCACCACGGCACGGTGTGTCCGGGCCACGGAGGCGAGGATGGCGGCGTCGTCGAGCGGCCGGAGCGTGCGCAGGTCCAGGACCTCGGCGTCAATCCCTTCCGCAGCGAGCTGTTCCGCGGCGTCGAGCACCACGGGCAGGGTCCCGCCGTAGGTGATCAGCGAGACGTCGTTGCCGGAGCGCCGGATGGCGGCCGTGCCGATGTCCACCGGCCCGGCGTCGTCGGCCAGTTCGCCGGGGACGTTGTACAGCGAACCGTGTTCGAAAATCAGCACGGGATCCGGGTCCTGCAGCGCCGTCCACAACATGCCGCGGGCGTCTTCGAGGGTGGCCGGGGCGAGGATCCGCAGACCCGGGATGTGGGCATACCAGCCTTCGAGGCTGTGCGAATGCTGGGCACCTAGCTGGCGGCCCGCGCCGGTGGTCATCCGGATCACAAGCGGCACGTGGAACTGGCCGCCGGACATGTGCAGCAAGGTGGCGGCATTGTTGACGATCTGGTCGAGCGCCAGGAGGCTGAAGTTGACGGTCATGATTTCCACGATCGGGCGCATGCCGCCGAGGGCCGCGCCGATCCCGGCACCGACGAACCCGGATTCCGAGAGCGGGGTGTCCCGGATCCGGTCCGGACCGAACTCCTCCAGCAGGCCCAGGCTGACCGCGAACGAGCCGCCATAGGCGCCCACGTCCTCGCCCATCAGGAACACCCGGTCATCGCGGATCAGGGCGTCGCGGATGCCCGCCCGGAGCGCTTCGCGGTAGCTGGATTTCATGGCGTTTCCGTCCCGGCGCCGCGCTCGCTGTAGACAAAGCGGGTCAGTTCCTCCACCGGCTCCGGTGTTCCGGCCTCGGCGAAGTCGACGGCGGCAGCGATTTCCGCCTCCGCCGCGGCCTTTAGCTGCTCCCATTCGGCGGCTGAGAGCTGGCCGGCGGCTTCCAGGGCGGTGCGCAACAGGGTGATCGGGTCCCGTTCCATCCACCGGGCCACCTCGTCCTTGGTCCGGTAGCGTTCGGGATCGAACATCGAATGGGCCCGGAAGCGGTAGGTCCGCAGCTCCAGGAAGTGCGGTCCGCCGCCGGAGCGGACGGCGTCCACCGCGCGCCGTGCCGCCTCCTCGACGGCCAGGACATCCATTCCGTCCACAGCCCAGGCGGGGATCTCATAGGCGGCGGCCTTGAGGGCGATGTCCGTCTGGGATTCGGAGCGGGCCAGCGCGGTGCCCATCGCGTAGAGATTGTTCTCGCAGCAGAACAGCACGGGCAGCTGCCAGAGGGCCGCCAGGTTGAGGCTCTCGTGGAATTCGCCTTCGGCCACGGCGCCCTCGCCGAAGAAGCACACTGTCACGTTGGCGCGACCGGCCATCTTGTCCGCGAGCGCCAGGCCGACGGCGAGCGGCAGGCCGCCGGCGACGATCGCGTTGCCGCCGAAGAAGCGGGTGGCGGCGTCGAAGATGTGCATGGACCCGCCGCGCCCGCGGCAGCACCCTTCGACGCAGCCGTACATTTCGGCGAGGATCGCCCCGGCCGATACGCCACGCAACAGTGCGTGCCCGTGCTCCCGGTAGGTCGCGACCACGGCGTCCTCCGGTCCCAGGGCCGTCATGATGCCGGCGGCGACGGCTTCCTCGCCGATGTAGACGTGCAGGAAGCCGCGGATCTTGGCGGCGCTGTAGAGCTCGACGCACTTCTCCTCGAGCTGGCGGACGCGCAGCATCTGCAGCAGCAGGTCCCGGCCGTGGGCCGCGTCCACGGGGCCTCGGCGCTGGCCCGCGGTGCCGGTCATTTGGGGGCCTGCCTGGCGGGTGCTTGCGGTGCAGATGACTGCGAGGCAGGCGGCGGGTTGCCCGGGGCCGGTGGCCCCGGGGCCGCGGGCGTCTCAATGGTGGAAGTGTCGCCCTCGGGCAGGCCGAGCTCGCGGGCCTTGAGCAGCCGCCGGAGGATTTTTCCGCTGCGCGTCTTGGGCAGCGCGGTGGTGAAGTCGAGCAGCCGCGGCGCGACGGCGGGACCCAGCCGCTTACGGGCGAAGCCGATGATGTCCAGGGCCAGCTCCCCGGACGGTTCCCAGCCGGTCCGGAGTTCCACGAAGGCCTTGACCACCTCGCCGGCCACCGGATCCGGGACACCGATCACGCCGGCCTCGGCGACGGCCGGGTGCTCCATGAGGGAACTCTCCACCTCGAACGGGCCGATCAGGTGCCCCGAGGACTTGATGACGTCGTCGCCCCGGCCCACAAACCAGTAGTAGCCGTCGGCGTCGCGTTTCGCGAGGTCTCCGGTCAGGTACCAGCCCCCGGCGAAACAGCGGCGGTAGCGCTCTTCTTCGTGCAGGTAGCCGCGGAACATGGAGGGCCAGCCGGGCCGCAGGGCCAGTTCCCCCATGGCGTCGGGGTCCGTGACGAGCACCGCTTCGCCGTCGCGGATGACGGGCTTGCCGTCCGCGTCCCGGACCACGAGGGCCGCCTCGACGCCGGGCAGCGGCCGGCCCATGGAGCCGGGCCGGATCTCGGTGGCGGCGTAGTTGGAGATCATGATCCCGCCCGTTTCGGTCTGCCACCAGTTGTCATGCACCGGCTGGCCGAAGGCCTCCTGTCCCCACACCACTACCTCCGGGTTGAGCGGTTCGCCCACGCTGGCGACGAAGCGCAGGGCCGAGAGGTCGTGTCCCGCGGCGCGGTCGGTTCCGGCCTTCATGAGCATGCGCAAGGCCGTCGGGGCCGTGTACCAGACAGTGACCGCCTGTTCGGCGAGGATCCGGTACCAGCGGTCCGCGTCCATCTCCTCCTCGTCCACGATGGCCGTCACCCCGTGGCTGAGGGGCGCGATCACGCCGTACGAGGTCCCCGTGACCCAGCCGGGGTCCGCCGTGCACCAGTAGACGTCCCCGGGGTGCAGGTCCAGGGCGAAGGTGCCGGTCGCATGGTGCGCGGTCACGGCGTCGTGCACGTGGATGGCGCCCTTCGGGGTGCCCGTGGTGCCGGACGTGAAGTGCAGCAGGGCCATGTCCTCCGGCTGGGTGGCCTCGATGTCCGCGTCCGGCGGGGCCTCCCGCATGAGGGCGGCCAGGTCCAGGGTGCCGGGCTCGGGATCGCCGTCGGCGTCGATGAGCAGGACGTGGCGCAGGTCCGGGAGTTGCCCCCGGAGCTGGGCGATCTTCCGCCGGTACAGCGCCCGCGTGGTGACCAGGGCCCGGCCGGAGCCCAGCGCGAGGCGCTGCCGCACCGGCTCGGGGCCGAACGCGGAGAACAGCGGGCAGAACACGCTCGCGTTCTTGAACGTGCCGAGCACCGCGATGTACAGGGCGGGGCCGCGGCCGGTGAGGGAGAAAACCCGTTCCCCGCGGCCGACGCCAAGGCTGCCCAGGACGCCGGCGAAGCGGTTGGTCTGTTCGGCGAGTTCGGCGTAGCTCAGGGAGTGGGTGCTGCCATCGGCCCGGACGAACCGCAACGCCTCCCGGCCTGCCCCAGGGCCGGCCGCGTGCCTGTCCACCGCCTCGTAGGCGATGTTGAGGCCGCGGCCGCCGGGGAGTCCGGAGAGCGCACGCCGGCCTTCATCCCACGTGAAAGCCGCGCACGCCGCGTCATAATCCACCAGGTTCGGCCGGACCTGGAAACTGCCGATGTCTTTGGTGATCGCAGGCCAGCGGATGGATGGTTCGGTTCCTGCCGTCATGCTTCCATCGGACTCCCGTGCAAAGGTGCCGCCAAGAGTACAAGGTCCCGGGCGCCGACATACGGCAGCCCGTCTGGGAATCCGGGGCCGGCCAGACACTAAACTGGGACCCATGACTGCCACCCGTGACTTCGCAGCCGACGCTGCCGCTGCCCGTGCCCGACTCCTGGAACTGATCAAGGAGCTGGCCGTCGTCCGCGGCAAGGTGATCCTCTCCAGCGGCGCGGAGGCCGACTACTACATCGACCTGCGCCGCATCACCCTGCACCACGAGGCATCCAAACTGGTGGGGCAGGTCATGCTCTCCCTGATGGACGACGCCGGGATCGACTTCGAGTGCGCCGGCGGGCTCACCATGGGGGCGGACCCGGTGGGCACCGCCGTCATGCACGCCGCCGTCGACGCCGGCCGCCCGGTGGACGCGTTCGTCGTCCGCAAGGCGCAGAAGTCCTACGGCATGGGCCGCCAGGTCGAAGGCCCCTCGGTGGAGGGCCGCCAGGTCCTGGTCCTGGAGGACACCTCAACCACCGGCGGCTCCGCGCTGACCGCCGTCGAAGGCGTCCGCAAGGCCGGGGGCAACGTGGTGGCCGTGGCCGTGATCGTGGACCGCGACACGGGAGCCAAGGAAAAGATCGAAGCCGAAGCCGGTGTTCCGTACCTGTTCGCCTTCGGCAAGGACGAACTGGGCCTCAACTAGCTTTTCTCCTCGGGCTGGGGCGGGTGGACGGTGTCTAGGGGGTGACTTATCATTTCTTAAATACCCCCGTCCGTACCCGCATCTGGAGAATCGCGCCATGCTCCCGCACCCTGAAGGCCTGAGGACCGACTCCGTCGGCACTGTCGACCAGATCCAGAACCTGATCCTGGACAGCGCGGACTTCGAAGAGTTCCTGAATGAGCTGGCGCGTTTTTCCGCGCACCAGGTGGCGGGCTCCGGTGACGACGCCCTGTGCGGAATTACTCTGCTGCGGGACCGGAAGGCGGCCACGATCGGCTGGAGCAGCGATTCGGCGCGGGAAGTCGACGAGATCCAGTACTCGCTTTCCCAGGGCCCCTGCCTCACCGCCGCCAAGGAGGAACGGGAAGTCTACGTCCCCGACCTCTTTGACGAGGACCGCTGGGGCCCGGACTACGCCGCCGCGGTGGCCTCGCACGGGCTCCGCTCCGTATTGTCGGTTCCCTTCCACCTCCAGGGCGAAGCCCAGGCGGCGCTGAACCTCTATTCCG
>Ga0213839_1002464_pt1 | contig 10272 bp, 13 predicted proteins | sample SWPATP21_FD_160075 | JGI IMG/M metagenome (GOLD analysis project Ga0213839, IMG submission 160075) | Coastal seawater microbial communities from Marineland, Florida, United States - SWPA TP2 #1 | ecosystem: Environmental > Aquatic > Marine > Coastal | place: USA: Florida | collected 2016-08-14 | reverse complement strand
ATGATGATGTGCCTTGGTGACACAACTTACGTGGGTGGACGTTGGCGAGTGACGGTCAGTTTATGCGCCTGGCAGTGAACACGGCTGAGTGACGCGCGCTTTGTGTGACTCACAGTGAAAGAGATCCCGGCAACCAACGTGACAACGTCAAAACAAACCTCAGACTGGTGCAACAATGCTGACTGGAGAGCCAACACATCGACGACGCGCGCACTCGCCACCTGTCAACACGGCACCACACGCAGTGAAGCAATGATGGTGAGCACTGTTGTAGTGCGGCAGAGAACGAGGCCAAGTTGGCTCCGTCGTTGGCCTGCCCACCTGTCCTCCCATACAGCACGTTGCAGCGTGCTCATCGACAGTGTTGGTGAGTTATCAGGGGTGCGCGAGGCAGGCACACACGCGACATGACATGCGCCGCAACGATGGACTTGCGACGCCCCCCCCCCCACCCACCGTGCCTGCAGTAGTCATCGACAGCAGCATTAATGTTGGCTCTCCAGTCACTCACCACAAAGGAATGGGCACGGATTACAGTGCATAGAAAGAAAACACATTGAAAAAAGCTTTCTAAACTCGTTCCTTCTTTTCTTGTGTGAAAACGCCCTCCCGCTCCCCTCCCGCTCCCCCCCCCCGCCCTCTTCAAACTCTCCACCATTTCTTCCAAGACCAAAATCACGTCTCTTCGATTTTTCAAATATGTGTGGCATCACCGCAGTTCTTCGCGTTGCTCAAGAGCAACTAGCAGACATCCGACCGCAAGTTTTAGCGGCTTCAAAAGCACAGCGCCACCGTGGGCCTGATTGGTCCGGCATTGAAGTATTGGATACAGCCGTTCTTGCACATGAACGACTGGGTATTATGGATCCCGAGTCAGGTCATCAACCACTTGTCAGCCCGGACGGAAAAATTGTCCTGACTGTGAACGGAGAAATCTACAACCACGCCGAAGTTCGAGAACTGCTCAAGGACGAATATGAATTCCAGGTAAGATATTCTGGCAACCCTTGACTTGTGTCTTGACCCACTTGCCAACTTACATGTGACCTCATTGTACTGTCTCTTGCAGAGTGGAAGCGACTGTGAAGTTATCATTCCCTTGTATTTGAAGTACGGGGTCGATTTGGTACACCATCTGCGCGGTCAATTCGCGTTCGTTTTGGTGGATCTTAGAGATGACAGTTTCCTCATTGCTCGCGATCCGATTGGGATTAACCCGCTTTACTGGGTGAGTTGCAGCCATTCTTGTTCGTGATTGTGTTCAAAGTGCCTTCCTGACGTTTGCACTTTGGCGAAATTGACAGGGACACAGCAAGGAAGGCAACTTGTGGGTGAGCTCCGAAATGAAAGGGATTGCCGAACACTGCCCGAAGTTTGACTTGTTCCTCCCTGGTCACCGACTCACTTCAGAGCTCTACGACAAAGGACAGCAACCTGAGAGATTTTTCGCACCGGACTGGTTCACGTTCGATTGCACGAAGGGCACTGCACTCCCAGCAGACCAGCCGGATTTGGCTGAAATCCGAGAGAAACTCGTGACTGCTGTCAAGCGACGTCTGATGACGAGCGTTCCGTGGGGAGTGCTCCTCTCCGGCGGCCTTGATTCCTCACTGATTGCGTCAATTGCAGTCCGTTTGCACCGGGAAATGTTGGCTGAGCATGAGGCAAAAGGTGACAAAGATGCCGAAATCCAAGGAATGGGAATGGCTCAGAAAGTGCACACGTTTTCGATTGGACTCGAAGGATCGCCAGACTTGGCTGCTGCTCGAGGTGTGGCTGAATTCTTGGGCACCATCCACCACGAGTACACGTTCACTGTGCAAGAAGGTCTCGATGCAGTGAAAGACGTCATTTATCACTTGGAAACCTACGATGTCACCACTGTTCGCGCATCGACGCCGATGTATCTCATGGCCCGTAAAATTCGAAGCCTGGGCATCAAGATGGTCCTGTCGGGAGAAGGAGCGGATGAAGTGTACGCTGGGTACCTGTACTTCCACAAGGCCCCGAGCGCCAGGGAACTTCATGCCGAGACATTGCGCAAGCTCAAGGACTTGCATTTCTTTGACTGCCTTCGTGCCAACAAGGCGCCCCTTTCTTGGGGAGTTGAAGCTCGCTTCCCATTCTTGGACGTGGATTGGCTGGAACGAGCATACACACTCGACCCAACCTGCAAAATGGCAAGTACGCACCCGGAAGGGAAGCGCATGGAAAAGCACATCCTCCGCGCCGCCTTCGATGATCCAGATGACCCGTGGTTGCCGAAAGAAGTGCTGTGGCGCCAAAAGGAGCAGTTCAGCGACGGAGTTGGCTACTCTTGGATCGATGGACTAAAAGAATACGCTGCGTCAAAGTGCAGCGATCGCCAACTTTTGAAGGCAGCTTACAAATTCCCCTACAACACGCCGCGCACGAAGGAAGCCTACTTGGTGCGGGACACTTTTGAATCGCACTTTCCTCAACAAGCAGCTCGCGAAACTGTCAAGTATGAGGCCTCCATTGCTTGTTCGACTGCGGTGGCCGTGGCCTGGGACGAAGAATTCAAGAAAGTTGCCTTGGCTAGCAACGGTGAACAATCCGGCCGAGCTGTTGCTGGGATTCACAACGCGGCATACGAAGATGTGCTGCTGTCGGCACAAGGCAAACAATGAAAAATGCACAACAAGGTGTGTAGTTTTGCTCATTAACAACTAAAATCTTTAGCGACAGAAGAAACTGTGTTATCATGCCTGCTTGCTACCTCAAACCTCAAATCACTACCCGCTCCCCAAGTTTGAAAGTCTTCTTGGTTGGGGCCGGCGAGCTGCCACCTGCAGATCGACTTGGTGCAGCACTTGTACCTCGAGTGGCCGCCGTTGATGGCATTGAAACCGTGGCAGTGGACGAAGCTGCGGGCGACGACGACGCAACCGCGGGAGCTCGCGGCGTGTTGGACGCAGAGTTTATGGCACCACGGCTGGATTCTCGCCGCACTGATTGATGTTGTTGCTTCTGTTGTGGGGATTGCGATCGCTGTGGTGGTGGCGGGACATGAACCTCAGAAGTCTGTTGTACTTTGTTTTGCGCATGCTGCTGGGATGGTTGAGCGTGGCCTTGTTGAGCGTGGCCTTGTTGCGCGTGGCCTTGTTGCGCGTGGCCTTGTTGCGCGGATTGATATGATCGGCGCATGTGCATGTGTTGATGCGATTGGCGCTGGAGACGAGAGTTTTGAGCCAGGTAAGCTTCACGAGCGTTCGCGGCCGCAAGCGCCTTCGTGCGTATGCCCCGGATGGAGTCGTTTCTTCGCATCGCAGGCCGGGCCGAGCGCGCTCTGTCAAAAGCGTGTCCGTTGCGGTGCGAATAAACGAGGCGCCCCGCTGAATATTGCGCACTGGTGGGCCGGCCTCTTCCGGACCCACCCGCAATATGCGGTGGTGGTGCCACGTGCGTTGCTTTCGCCGTGCCTACAACAACAATGCCGTGGTTGAAAACAACGGAAGCTACAAAGTTTGCAGGTTCCTGACTTACTTTGGCTGGCAGGGACTCTGCTCTTGCTCTCTTTCGATTCCATTCGCTCCTCTTGTGTCATCATCCAGTCAAATTTGGAATCAAGCTTGAAACCTTTCTCCACCATCACGTGCTTGAACAATCCTTTCAAGTATGTGTAGTCAGGAGACTCTTCGAAAGCAAGCCGCCTTGAGTCACAAGTCACAGGCAAAGTCAGCGGCGATCACCGTGGAAAGGGCCGAGCGAGAGGATCGCACCTGCAGTAGTGTAGGTATGCCTTGAACTCCGAGGGTAGTCCCGAACACAAGTCGTCGAGTGAAACCTGGACTTTTTTGTGATGGATTTTTTGAAATTTGGCAATTTTGTTCTTCGCTTTGAGGCCTTGCCATGGCAGTGATCCACGCACGAAGTACAGGAACACGTAGCCTAATGATTCGAGATCATCTCGGCGGCTTTGCTCGATGCCATCGTGATTATTGATGCTGGCGTAACGAGGCGTTCCAGTGAGATTTTTCCCGATTCGGTATCGAACATGAGCGTGGGCTGAATTTATGTACCTGTAACGTTCGAGAATTTTGTGTGAGTGAAGAGAATTCGCTCCAGGGCGCCTGTGCAAATTGATGCAATATACTTACTTCTTCGAAAGCCCGAAGTCAATCACGTAGACGCGAGGGGCATTGACACCAACTCCCATGACAAAGTTTGCGGGCTTGATGTCTCGATGCAGCAGGTTGCGGCTGTGTAAATACTGTACGAGGTTGAGCATTTGAAGCGCCAGCAAGCAAACCTGTTGTTTAAAACCAAACAGATACCAGCATTCATGAACGTTAAAGAACTTGAAGGCACGACGGCATTGCTGGACAGCAACTTGCAACAACGTACTGTTTTGACAGAAAACAACCGTTTGCACTTCTTGAACATGTCTTCGAGACTTGGGCCAAGCAGCTCCATGACCAGCGCACGACACCCACTTTCTCGTCCAAACCAGTAAATGCGAGGGATGCCAACATGTCCTTGCAAAATCCGATATAGGCGATACTCAATCTCCAGCTGTGATCTGCGTTGTTTGTGGGCTTTCGCTGTCTCCAACTTCACTGCAACGTGTTGTCCTGAATGAATATGCGACGCGAAGAAAATCGCTCCAAAAGATCCAGAACCTAGTTCCTCACCCAGTTTGTACTTCCCAGCGATGACCTGTGGTCTTTCTGGTGGCGACTTTTTGCTCGGGGGCGCGGCGGCCGACGAACGCCTGGTATTTTGCATCTTGGACCCAACTCAGGATCTCGCCGGTGTGCGGGCTTGGAGGTGCGGACACCTTCTCCTACAGCTGCAACATTCGTGACACAGTGGGTGCGTGCACCCTTGGAGTGCGTCGCACAATATGTTCTCGTGCTTGCCGAGGAGCCCGCAAATAAGGGAAAGGCCGCATTCCTGGGACACGGAAAATTCCTTGCCCTATGAATGGCGGTAACAGCGTTACACACCTGTGGGTTCCACAAGCCAGGAAGTCCGCATTGTCAATCAATCGGAAGTGCTGTTTGTCGTGGGGTTGCTTGCTTGCTGTGTTTGCGTTCCACTTTGTCGTGGTACGCTTTCCCTGCCGTTTGCCACTCATCGATTGGTTCTATCTGAAACGGCAGCCAACGGGAGTCTGTCCGCGAGTCCACCAGTCTGTCCCCCTACCAGTTTATATCATAAACCCAATCACCCAATCCGATCACCACTCCTGTCATCCACCCACCGTGCAAGCTCAGCTTCCCATCAAGCGTGGTCGCCAACTTACTATCCAACCAACCAAGCTTCATCCGACGCACCTAAAAGCCAGCAATCAACCAACCAAAGTGCTCTACTCTCATCACTTGCGACCACGCAAACGAACCAACGCAACACAAACGTAACAGCAGAAGCAGCAGCAGCAGCAACAACAACAAACAAACAAACAAAACTATCGCTCGCCTCATCAATCAACCATCATCAATCGAACGAACGAACGAGCGAACAAACAAACAAACAAACGAACGAACGAACGAACGACCGAACGAATGAAGCGAACGAACGATCGATCGAAGCGGGCGTTGGATAGGTGGGTGGGTGGGTGGATGGGTGGGTGGATGGGTGGGTGGGAGTCAGTCAGCCTCTCAGTCAGTGGTGGGTGGTGGGTGGTGAAGGAGCGCTCAGTGTTGCTCGCAGTCAGTCAGGCTGTCAGTCAGTGGCTGACTGTGAGTGAGTGAGAGTGAGTTGGCTGACTGACTGACTGACTGACCCGCTGGATGGAAGTGCAACGATTGATTGATGATCGATCGGTCACTCACTCACTACCACTCACTGCCACTCACTCACTCACTCACTCACTCACTCACTCACTCGGCGGCTCGAACGGACTTCGTCGCTCTCTCTCTCCCTCACAGTCAGTCACTCACTCACTCACAGTCACTGCCAGTCAATCAATCAGTCAACGACCCTCCCTGCGACGGTCGGGAGGGAGCCCTCGGAAACTAGTAATTACTGATTATAGATATGTCTCCATTCACAAGCGCAGCATAGGAACAATCTGCTCTGCAAACAGAATTTTAGTGTTAATAGACAATATGCCTGGTTATAGATGTGTTTGTGTCCCATGTCGTGATGGCATGTTGTATTCTATAAATAGGATCGCGACGGAAAAATCACACGCGCAAGCAGCAATTATGGCAATCAGCAATCAGCAGGAAGGAGAGGAGCGGCAGGGGAGAGTTCAGGAAGTTGGTGGGAGTTCAGGAAAGGAAGTTGGTGGGAGTGGACAGCAACGATCATGGTCACGACGAACGACGAACGAGAGCAAACGGCAAAACGGGCAAAGGGTAGGAGCGCCAAGGAGAAACCAACAAATGAAGAGCAATGAAGTACCCACACCGTAACGATTGGAACGAGGAACGAGAGTGTTGTTGCTTACAATTATACATCATTCAATCAATCGCTTGGTGAATGAATTATACCTTGCTGTCAATGTTGTGCTGATGTTCCCGCGAATCAGCGCAGCTTTACTGCACCACCCACGACAACATGTCCGCACATGTCGGGGACAATCACCGCTGCTGTGCTTGTCTGACACCCGTTGTTGTGGAGTGTCGAAGGTCAGGATGCCAACACGGTGCTACAAAACGCATTGACCAACAGCAACCTGCTTTGAGTCGTCGTTGGCTTCCACGGCACTGCCTGCTGTACCATCTCGCGGCGCAGGCGCTTGGGTGCTGCGACTGCCCGGGGACACGCGAAAGTGGGCCTGACTTTCGCTGTTGAGTCGAGTCTCAATAGCTCCCAGCCTGTTCGACATTTTTGTCAACATTGTGAGAACAGCATCCTCTGAAGCCGTGGGCGTACTGGTCGGCCTGTAGTTGATCGACAGGTGTGGTGCAAAAACAGCAGGCACATGTTGTCCGCGTGCGCGAGATGAGATTGACACTAACATGCACACACACAACGCTGCGGGCGCACCGGACGAGTTTCTTGTGTGGTCTACGTTGCGCGGAGACACGATACCTACAGACCACAGAAATAGGACAAAATCGGAAAAACAAAATAAGAAACAGCAACGAAATAACACCAGAAGCAAAACACTGCGACAGCTCAAAGATCACCATTCACTGATGTAGTCGATTGCGCCGGCAGTATCCAAGTCAAAGTGGTCGAAAATGGGTGTGAATGCCGCTTCGAGTTTGGCGATACCGGTCTGCGAGAACGCGTTCGACTCCGCAAAAGTGGTCAAAACCGTCTACGGTACAAAAAAGGCCGTTAACATGCAATTACAGAAAACGCCACTAGTTCTACATACGCAAGCTGTGTCACAGTAATCAATCGTCAAACGAACCAGAGCGTCAGCCTTCGAAAGCACGTCGTGTCTCCACTTGTGGTCGCGCAATGCTGAACGAAGCAAACGCACTAGCTCGTGCGCTTGTGGCGATGGTAGCGGTGGAAGCTTCACTCGAAGCTGAAAGCGTGGCTTGCGCTGCTTGTCGTCCTGTGTGCAAAAAGAGTCTCAACGAAACATGTCATTTCACGCACACTGCAGCAACGAGCAAATCTACCACTGGCGTCACTGCAGCGCGAGTTGAATTGGTTGGATCTGGCCCTGCTTCGACGTCCGCCACGATAACAGCCTTCGGTTGCAAGGAGGCCAGTTCTTGTGACATTGAGGCTCTGCGGGCAGAACGCGAGGTTGCGCGAAAGGACGCAGGCAGCTGCAGTTCGTCGGCGGTCGCGGCAGTGACAGCATGGCGTCGCCTCGTCGCCGCAACACTGTGAAATACCATCCCACGCACGACAGCTGAGCACATCTTCACATATGTATGCTCAAAATGCATTTCGCTAACTCACCTCACAGCGACAGGCACATGGTCTGATTCTAGTGAAGACATTCGGGCAATGTCCCAAAACAACTCCTGCGCACTGTCCGTCGTCACGCAAGCCATAAAAGCGTCTGAAAACAATTCTGACGACAGGCACCAGACATGTCAGCTTGCAGACTCGAGAGACGTCACGATGCGAGAGGGCACCGACCTGGTGTGACAGAGCTGCCATCGTTCACGTTGTGATTGAAAATGTACAGCAGCATGGCTTGAATTTCGTCCACGTCCCGTTCGGCAAGAGACTCCCCGACGAGACGCCGGCGACCCAGCTCATCGACAAGCGCCTCTAGCTCGCCTTCCTCAATCGCCCCGGAGCCGTCAGCGTCGAGAAGCCTAAATGCATCTTGGACGTGCTGCGCCAAGTCCCCCACTGACGTTGACGTGGAAACCCGTAACTGTTTCCGGACTCTGACTTCACGAGAAAGATTTCTGCAAACTATGCACATCCTCACAAGAACACATGCTTTGCCCTTTTGATGGTTCTCGATCATATTCGCGACAAAATTCAAACACGCGTAGCTCGATAAGATGCACAGTGCAATCCAATCAATGGAGTCCAACAGGTTCACTTCTCCGTCGTCGGCACCGTCATCTTCGACACTATCATCTGTTTTCGAGGGATACAATCAAAATATGAAGATGTTTTAATGATGGTCATGAACCATAGGCGCAACGATAAATTGGCCCGCGGGCCGCGAACCTGCTGGTGGAAAAAATTCATCCAAATTTTGCATGTAGTAGTCGCGCTGTTTGATCATAGCCTGCTCGAATGTGCTGACGGCCAACGTGCGAGTGTCACCTGCTGAAGCGGTCGACACAACCATTTCATCTACGCCTGATAAAATCATGAAGTCGTGCGCGCGTGTCGAATTCGACGACAGTGCCTTTCGAATGCCCACCTCGGAAAAAGACATCAAATCGGCAACGCCATCGTACACATCGTTGATGCAATTTTCTATGCGATCGCTGAATGTCAGGCCCGACGTCTCGTAATACGCGTCAACCTGTTGCATGGAGGAGTACTCTAGATACCCCAATGTTGGGCAACAAACACGCGCCGACGATGGCAGATCTTCGGAAGTCTCCCAGCGAAACTTGTCCACTTCGTTGGCGGCCGCTGTTAGCATGGCAGACATAGTTCCGGCCAGCAGCGCAAACATGGCCATCGAACCGAACTGATAAACAATGCCAATGATACGTCCACATGGTGTGGTAACTTGGCCCAGCGACCCTGTTGCCAGCGCCCATGTAGCATCGAAGGTTCCAGCAAGGTACCCGTGCTCAAACGAGTAGCTTTCAGGGTTTGTCTTTTCGGTCAGCCACAAAGTGTGCGCAACGACAATCGCCACAATGAGGATCCACGCCATGATGTTTGTCATCTCAATGACGATGTCCCAATCTAGGCCGCCTTCTGATCCGATCAGATTTTGTTCTTTCAGCATTATCAAGCTCAAAGGACACACAAATACGGGTGGGTTGAAGGCGAGGCAGCACAGAAAATCCGTGGAGGTGTAATTCTGCCAAGTCATCGATGGATCCGTGGGAGGGCATGATGGAGTGTCATCAATGGACTCGGTTCCGCAGTATGCTCTTGCGGCTGAGTTTGCGTAAGTAGAGAACCCAATATCGCAAGTCTACATCAAAATAAAAATAAAAAACACTGAACGAAGTCCAGTCTAATCAAGTTGTCCATGCTCTATTGCTGCCCTACCTTTTGCCGAGCCGTGGCATACAGAATCGCGTTGGACGACGTCATGATGTCCACCGTACATGTCCAGTTGTCGCCCATGGCATTCCACACTAGCTGCAGCAGCTCGGCCATCATTCCTGTCACACGCCCGGTCAACGGGTATTGTGGCTCAGCGTTTGGGATCTCACCGATTTGATCGCATGGTACAGAGATATTGCTACCATTTGCGAGCACCTGCTCCAACAGGGCGTCGTCATCGTCTACGTACCTCAGGTTGGATACGGTGGCATCTGTTGTGGCACAAAAGCGGATGTGGTTCATTGCGCGAGGCCGCGTTGCGGGCGAGCATACGAATTGGTGTTTCAAGTGTCAACGTCGAAAACGCACACGTCCATATTTTGGTGGACACAAAAGTGAACACAGCAACGAACAATGCCGTGACGAGAGACGACCGGCGAACAATTGCACGCCGCAAGCAATTGCACGACGAACGACGAACGACGACGAACAACAACGAACAATGAGCAGCGAGCGGCGAACGACAAACAAAAGTTCAAGACGGGCGACGAGCGACGGGCGACGAGCGACGGGCGACGAGCGACGGGCGACGAGCGACGAGCGAGGTTTGCGAAGTGCGTTGCGCGGTGGCAACGGCATTTTACGCTTCACGTTCTACATGACACGTACATGCTGCGTTCGTGTGGTGCACTC
>Ga0213839_1002463_pt1 | contig 10273 bp, 10 predicted proteins | sample SWPATP21_FD_160075 | JGI IMG/M metagenome (GOLD analysis project Ga0213839, IMG submission 160075) | Coastal seawater microbial communities from Marineland, Florida, United States - SWPA TP2 #1 | ecosystem: Environmental > Aquatic > Marine > Coastal | place: USA: Florida | collected 2016-08-14 | reverse complement strand
CGGGCGGAGGATGGTGCCGACAACGCGTGACACCGATGGCCCACGGACCGAAGTAGGCTACCGCCGTGCCCCTCCCCCCCGACCCTGTCCGCCTGCTCGCTCAGGCCCGCGCCGCTGCGGCCGAGGGCCACTACCTGCGTCAGCTCGACGCCGCCCGGCGGGCCGTCGCTGTGCCTGGGGCGCACGGGATGGACGCGCGGCTCGAGGCGGTCGAGGCCCTGGTGTTCCTCGCCCGCTACGACGAGGCCGAGGCGCTGATCGCCGAGCTGCTGCGGGGGGAGCCTGCCGTGGTGGCACGGGCGGCGGGCTGGCTGGCCTACGCGGCGACCCTGCAGGGCCAGCTGCCGCGGGCACGGCAGGCGCTCGAGCGGCACGGGTCCCTCGCGCGCGACCACGGTCGGCCCGTCGACCGCTTCTTGTGGCAGATCACCTGGTCACGGCTCGAGCAAGCCGAGGACCGTCCGCTGGCCGCCATCTCCCGGGCCGACGCGGCGACGGCGCTCGCCCGCGACCTCGGCGTCGGCGCGCAGTGCACCGCCGCCTACCACACCGGCTACCTGTGGCTCGATCTGGGCGTCGTCGAGCACGCGGCGGCGGCGTTCGCTCGGGGACTCGCGCTGCCGGGGCTGCCCGAGGCCCGCCTCGCCGCTCTGCACGTCGGGGCGTGCATCGCGCACCGCCGCCGGGGCGATCTCGCTGCCTCCCGCCAGCACGGAGAGCAGGCAGTGGCCCTGCACGTGGCCGGCCAGCGCACCTACCGCGAGGGCGTGGCCCGCCTGGCGCTGTCGGAGACGCTCCACGCGGCCGGCGACCACCCCCGGGCGCTCCGGGAGGCACGGCAGGCCATTGCGCGGGTGCGGGAGGGTCGGTCGGTGGTGACCGAGATGGAGGCACGCCTGTGCCTGGCCAAGCTGCTCCTGAGCGACCAGGAGCTCGCAGAGGGGCGCGCGCAGCTCGAGGCCGTGCTCGCGTCGCCCGCCATCGTGCTCCACGCCGAGGCCCGGGTGCTGCTGGCCGAGCAGGCCACCAGCCTCGCCGACCCCCACGTGCGGGCGCTGCAGGAGGCGCCCGAGTCCCTCGACGGGGCCCCGCAGCTGCAGGCCCGCGCCGCATGGACCCTCGCCACCCTGTCGACCCGGGTGGGGGCCCACGACACCGCCCAGTTCTGGTTCGCGCGGTTCGGCGAGGCCAAGGAGGCGGCCGGGGTCCACGAGACGCGGCGACGCTACCGCGTGGTGGAGATCCGCGAGCAGGTCAAGGCCACCGAGCGCGAGCGGACCCTCCGGGAAGCGGCCGAGGCCGCCGAGGCCGAGCGGCGCGACCTGATGGAGCTCGTGGCCCACGACCTGCGCAACCCGCTCTCGGCGCTGCTGCTCATGCTCGACAGCGTCGACGAGGCCGAAGACCCCCAGGAGGTGCAGGAGCTGGTGCAGCTCGGGCAGCGGTCGGCGGCGGCGATGCGCGCGGTGCTCGACGAGGCCCTGGCGACGTCGGGGTCCATCGGCGAGCTGCGCGCCACCGAGCCCGTCGACCTGCACCACGTCGTGCAGGCCGCGGTGGGCGCCTTCGCGGCCGGGGCGCGGGCCAAGGGGCAGGTGCTGCAGCTCACCGACGCGGAGGAGGTGGTGGTCGACGGGGTCGTCGGGCTGCTGCGCTCGGTGGTCGACAACCTCCTGTCCAACGCGCTGAAGTTCACGCCCCGCGGGGGGGTGGTGCGCGCCAGCCTGCAGATCGTCGGCGCGCAGGCCGTGGTGGTGGTGGCCGACAACGGACCCGGCCTGCCCACAGGCGAGGCCGACAGCTTGTTCGAGCGACGGGTGCGGGGCACGGCCCAGCCCACCGCGGGCGAGCCGAGCACCGGCCTCGGGCTCTACCTCGTGCGCAAGGTCGTGGAGGGCCACGGCGGCACCGTGACCGCCCACAGCGACGGCCTGGGCACCGGCGCGCGGTTCGTGGTGCGGCTGCCGCGCGCCGCCGGCTACACGTCGTCGAGATCGGCGTAGACCTCGGCGAGTGCCAGGGTCACGTCGATCGCATCGAGCTCGACGCTGCCTTCCTCGTGATCGTGCCGGAGCCAGCCATCGCCGTGGCGACGGACAGCACCTCGACGAGCACGACAGGCTTGGTGACCGACCAGCTGTCGCCGTCGGGGTGGTCGAAGGGACCACACACCACGCCGCCGTCGGCGTAGAAGTAGGCGTCGGTCGCGGCGACGAAGATGCGCTGGTCGGAGTTGATGGCGCGACAGGGGCGCCCCCGCAGCGCCAGCCCGAGGGTGGTGGCGACGTTCACGGCGACGGCCGCGTGGCGACGTGTTCCCCCGGCCATGGCGTAGGCCTCGCCGTTCACCCACTCGTGCCGGACCTCCCACGTCTCCGACAAGGCGAGGTAGTCGTCGCGGGACAGCTCGCGGCGCGGTCCCAAGGCACCTCCGTCGGGTGGGGTTCGGCGCGCGGCCAGCGAGCGCGCTCACCGGAATCCGCCGTAGGTGAACGAGATCCTCTCCGAGAACCGCAGGTTCGAGGGGAGGTCTCGGAGCCGTGTAGCGGCGGATTCTCGAGCTGGCCCGTGCCGGTTGGCCGCCGAGATGAAAGGAGCGAAGCCCGTAATCTCAAGGCCAACCAAGCGGGCCGACCAAAACCTAGCCCGAGCCCGCAGCTTCCGACGGTCGGCGCCGAGCCGCCGCGATACCGCGGCACCGGAGGTGTTCCATGGCCGTCGATCTTCCCCTCGCGTGTCGCTGCGGCAAGGTGCGCGGCCAGGCGCTCGGCGTCGCCCCCGGCTCGGTCAACCGCGTGATCTGCCACTGCGACGACTGCCAGGCCTTCGCTACCCACCTCGGCGGCGACGACATCCTCGACGCCCACGCCGGCACCGACATCGCCCAGCTGCCCCCGTGCAACGTGAAGCTCACCGAGGGGCTCGAGCACGTGGCGCTGCTGCGGCTGTCCCCGCGGGGGCTGTTCCGCTGGCACACGAGCTGCTGCAACACGCCCATCGGCAACACCGCCACCGGCCCCGGCATGGCCTTCGTGGGCCTCGTGCACACCTTCGTCGACCACTCCGAGCACCCCCGTGAGGAGGTGATGGGTCCGCCGCGCGGGCGCGTCCACGGCCGGTTCATCCCCCTCGAACAGCGCGAGGGCTGCGACGCCCACCCCAAGGCCTCGGTGGGGCTGCTCGCGGCCACCGCCGCCAAGCTCGCCGCCTGGAAGCTGTCGGGCAAGGCGCGTCCCCACCCGTTCTTCACCGACGACGGCCAGCCCATCGCCGAGCCCGTGGTGCTCACAAAAGAGCAGCGGTTCGCCCTACCCAAGGGGCTGCCCGAGGAGCGGTAGCCATCGCTACGACGGGATCGGCGCCCCCCGCCGGTCGGCCGGACAGTCGTGCAGCTGGCAGCTCACCTCCTCGAACGCCGGCGCGGCCTTGTCGATCCGCCACACCCGAAGCTCCAGCCACGGCGGCAGCGGCGAGGTGCCTCCGCAGCGGTGGTCGACCACGAGCACCTCGCCGTGCAGCGCGATCGCCGATGACCCCCAGCTGTCGCGGAGGTAGAGGTCGTACCGGTCGAGATCGAAGCCCTCGAGCGCCTCGGGCGGCACCTCCACCTCGTTTCCATCGCCGTCGCTGCAGCCCAGGTAGGCCGCCACCTCCTCCACGGTGCTCAGGCGCACCGGCAGGTCGAACGTGGGCTTCCACGCACCCCACTGGCAGAACGTGTCGCCGTCGGACCACACGCTGCCATAGAACAGATGGGTCTCGAGCTCGAGCTCGACGCCTTCGCCCACCATGTGAGGCGAGCACGTCTCCGGGCGGTCGGGCAGCGGCACGTCTTCGCACACGTCCCACACCACATCGTAGGAGGTGGTGCTTCCGTAGGCATCGAGCCACGCGACGTAGTACGGGATGTCCCCCCCGAGACAGGCCGCGCATTCCTCGAACTGCGACCGGTTCTCCGGCGAGACGTCGCAGAAGACCTCCGCGGCCAGGCAGTCACGAACCACGCCGTCACGGGCTTCCACCTCACAGACGAGGCCGGTGTCGGCGGTGGGCAGGGAGCCGCTGACGCTGTCGACGGTCGGCGCCGTGCTGTCCGTGGTGGACGACGCCGTAGCCGAGTCCACGACGGACGAGGTGCCCGTGTCGTCGCCGGCGCCGGGGTCAGAGGACCCGCCCGAACAAGCCGACACGGTGGCAAGAAGAGAACACAGAGAGAACCAGCGCATGACGCCTCCAGGGGTGCTGCACGCCTCCTCAGTGTAGAGACCGATGCGCGCCGACGCCAATCGGTTCCGCAACATCTAGCACCGCTGTTTTTGTTGCTTCTATCTTGTTTCTATTGCGTTTGCGAACTACCTTGACCGGCGCTGCTACGGGGTTTCTGGGTCGAGCCGGCTCGGGGGGGAGGTGATGGGCGGGGGCTCGTGCTGGCGGTGGTTGGCGCTGAGGCAGCGGCGAGCGGGCTCGTGGAGGGAGTCGATGGATGAATGGGCTGGCGCGCGCCGAGTGGCGTGACGGGGACTTCGCCCGAGGGAGGCGCTGGACGGGGGCGTGCTCGTTGCTTGGGCGGTGGGGAAAGGCCAGGAATCGTGGGGTGGCGGCTGGGTCGTGCTGGCGCCGGGAGCGCTGGTCCCCAGGGGTGCCGCCGCGGTGGGTCCCCTCGCAGGGGCGATCTATCCGGCTACCTGTAACAGAGGGCGCTCCGCTCCCCCCTTGCCCCCCTGGCTGGGGCACCGAGTACCCCTTGCCCCCACTTGCTTCCTACATTCTTGCAACCCGTGAATCGTACCCTACGCCATCGTGGCCAGGCGCGTGGATAGGCAGGCCCGTGGCGGGGCGCTCGGTCCAGTGCTGGCGGAACGTGTCGAGGGAGCGCGGAGCGGAGGTCAGGGACACGCGGAGGCCGAGGCCGCGCTGCGTTGGGCTGGGCGCGGTGCCCGGTGCGCTTCTCGGCACCTGCGGGAAATGGCTGGAAGCGAAGCGCCTCGACCATGTTCCTGCTTGCAACGAGCACCACCGACCACCACATCCCGTCCCCCGTAGCCTCGGCGCGGGGCCGGATTCGACCCACGTAGACCATGGTCGGGGCCCGACCAGGACCGGTGAGGGGCTGAAGGGGGTGCCGCCGCGACCGGTGAGACATCGAAGAGGGTGTTCGGAGGCCGATCGGGCGGAACGGCTACGAGAGAAGCCCCACAATGGAGTGCCCCCGAACCGGATCTCGACTCGAACACCCCCTTGGACCCCTCACCGGTTCCGAGGGCACCCTCTTCGACCCCCTACCGGTTCCGCGGGTCCTCGGGGACGGGGTAGCGTGGGTGGTGGCGCTCCGGGGGCCCCTGGCCCGCGTGGGCCAGAGGCGAGACCGCGCGCGGCGTCTCATCGATAGTCCGCGGACCGATGAGTGTAGGTGACGGTGGCGTCGAGGGGACGCAGGCGTCGGCCGACGGGCTCGAGCGGCGGCACCAGCCCCTCGTAGCGCACCACACGCTGGTCGTGGTCGAACACGATCACGGTGCGAGGCACGCCCAGCGCCACGAAGAAGCTCCTGGGCCGTAGCTGCAGGGTCACCAGGCCCTCCTCTCCGGCCACACGACGCAGCGTGAACCGGTAGGAGCGCCCCTTCGACAGCACGACGAAGCGGAGCGGCAGCTCCTCGCCGGCGACCAGGGCGTCCCAGTGGGCCAAGGCCCAGCCGAACAGGGTGGGGCCGGTCTGCAGCGGGGCGCCGGCCGGCTCCGTGCGCGTCGTGGTGCGGGTCCCTCGGGTGATCTGGTAGTGGGCCCGTCCATCGGCCTGCACGTCGATCTGGCCGACGAGACCGGTCTGGCCGTGCACCTCCCGGAACTGGGTCAGATCGTAGCCGTGCGTGTGGGAGGAGGTGTGCGTCAGCACGGCGCGCCCATCGGCAGAGTACGTCGTATGCCGAGAGATGACATGGCCTTCCGCATCCATGACCTGCCTCTGGTAGCGAAACAGCGGCGGGCCTTCGCGCCCGCGGGGGGCCACCTGCCCGTCGTAGATCGGCTCGCCCATGGGCGCAGCAGCCTGGGCGAGCTCGGCGGCGGCGTCCGGGGGCAGCCGGTGGGGACCCGCGCAGGCCGACGTGGTCAGCCACAGGCTCACGAGGCGGGCCCGCATGGCTACCGCAGGGTCCGCAGGAACGCGACCAGGTCGTCGAGCTCGAGCTCGGTGAGGCGCTGGGCGGGCATCTTCGTGCGGGCGTCTGCCGCCCTCGCCACGGCCTTGGAGTCGACCAGCCACTGGCGGAGTGCCGCCTCGGTCCAGGTAGTGCCAGCCTCGGCCTGCTCGCGCAGGTAGCGGCCGTAGCGGTAGTCGGCCTCGGCGCCCATGGGGCGATCGACCACCCCGTGGAGGCTGGGTCCCCAGCGGGCCCGGTCGTCGGGGGACAGGGCGTGGCAGCTGGCACAGCGCTCGGCGAGCAGGGCGCCGCGCACCGGGTCGCCACGGTTGGGGACTGGGGGCTCGGTGGCGGTGGCGGTCGAGGTGAGCCAGGCGAGCAGGCAGAGCGAGCGTCGGGTCATGGGTCCTCCGAGGGTGGGTGTGCCTGTGTCGTAGGCCTCGGAGCGCCCCCTCACCTTCCCCGATGACGCCAACCCGTTGTCGGATCACGACAACCCTTGCCGGCGGGCCGCGGTGGCCCTACAAGCTCGCCGAATGCCTCCTCTTCCTCCCGATCACATCGCGGTCGTCAACGTGCGACCCGCCTACGACAGCTCGCTGGCAGCCGGGGTGTCGCCCGACGAGCTGGCGGCGCTCGGGCTGCCCGCGGCCGTGATGGACGACCCCGAGGGCGTGGTGCATGGCCAGGCCACCTACGCCCGACTTCGAGCACATGGCGGCCCGCGGCCGCTACCCCGACTTCGTGCTCGGCGCGGTCGAGCGGCACACCTTCGGCACCCTCGGGGTGGTGGGGCTGGCCTGCAAGACCCTCGACACCATCGCCGAGGCGCTGCTCTGCCACCAGCGCTTCCAGCACCTCACCAACCAGACAGCGCGCTACCACCCGAGCATCGAGGGGTCGCAGCTGGTGTTTCGCGACGAGCGGTGGGGACCGCCGCGGTCGGGGCTGCTGCGGGTCTCCGAGTACACCACGCTGGTGGCCCTGCAGCTGCTGCGCCTGGCCACCGAGGAGCGGGTGGCGGCGGTGGCGATGCGCACCCGTCGCCCCACGCTGTCGCCGGCGCTGCGGCAGCGCTTCGAAGACTTCCTGGGAGCGCCGGTGCAGGCGGGGGCCGACCACACGGCGCTGGTGCTCGACGCGGCGGTGTTGATGATGCCGGTACGCTCGGCCGACCCCGAGCTCGCGGACTACTTCCAGTCCAAGCTTCACCGGTCCGCGCAGCTCGTGCCTGACGAGCCCGTGCTGCTGCACGAGGTTCGCACGGCCATCCAACACGCGCTGGCCACCGGGCGCCCCACCGCCGACCGGGTGGCGCGTCCCCTCGGCATGAGTCCCCGAACCCTGCAGCGACGGCTCAAGGAGCACGGCGTGAGCTATGCCGAGCTGCTCGAGCAGACCCGCCGCGGCCTGGCGGAGCGCTACCTGGCCGACCCGACCCTCACCCTGGCCGAAGTGGCCTACCTGTGCGGCTACGAGGAGCAGAGCTCGTTCTTCCGCGCGTTCCGTCAGTGGACGGGGGAGACCCCTGCGGGTCGGCGGGCGACGCTGGTCGCCGAAGGGCGATGAGCCAACAGCGCACGCGTCGGCGTTCAGTGGTCGAGCGGTCAGCGATCAGCGGTCAGCTTGCTATCAGCCTTCTCAAGGCGGATGGTCGACAGCGTGGCGGACGCCCGGTGAGCCCGGTGTCAGCGCCGGCACTTGCGGCCCTTGCTCCCCCGATCGAAGGTCGAATGGGCTTCACGACCTCTCCGAAACCAGCCCCCACATCTACACCGGCTCGCCCGTGGGCCGATAGGAACAAGCGATGCGTCTGAGCCCTATCCACGAAGAGTACCCAGATCATTGCGATGAGCGCGCCTACCTGACCGAAGTCGTCACGCGCCTTTGTCGCATTGTTGGCGACAGCCTGGACGAACTTCACACTGTCGCTCTCATGGACACGCTGGTTCGCCAGACGTATGAGTTTGCTGACGGATTCGTACTGAACGACGAGACAAAGCTCTCCCGCGTACTTGGCTACGAGGAAGCAAGTGTGATCGGCGCCTGCCTCTCCGCACCGCCCGGCAGAGAGCCAGCATACTGGAAACGCTTGCGTTTGAACACCGTCGATGATGCTCGCTTGAGGCGCGCCGCGGCGACAGTCGAACGTCTGCTCACGACCCATCCCGGCGTGCGGGTGCTGTGAGCTGAACAGTGCACCTGCCGCTCGCTGAACGCCGAACGCTAGCGCTGAACGCTGCTGGAGCTAGCGCTCGTGTCGAACCCAGACACGCCGGCCGCCACCGCCGACGACCACCAGCCTGAAAGGCTGATAGCAAGCTGATGGCTGACCGTTGAACGCTAGCACGGAACGCTCACCCCGGGAGTCTCTTCCGACGAAACGGCTCGAGCAGCCAGCCCCACGCCCCCGAGACATGGACGCAGCCACCGTCGGCGTCGGACCCGCGGTTCGGTCGGCGGGCAGACCCCGCATCGTCGGCGATGGTCCCCGTGTGCGCCGTGGCAGGGCCGACCGGCTCCAGCGGCGGACCTGTCTGCAGCGTCCCGCTCGGGGTCACCTCGTGGGAGTGCCGGGCGGGCCCGAGGAAGGCATACGTGGTGTCGGGGGCCAGCGCCACATCGACCGCGAAGACCGCAAGGAGATCGCAGGTCTCGACCAAGGTGGACTCTGCGGGTACCACCTCACTCGACGACACATCTTGCAGCCCGCCGGGGCCGAAGGAGTCAGCGGGAATCCAGAACGGGGGAGGCCCCGGCTGGGACCCCTGGCTGACGTGCCAGCAGTCGCTGACGCAGCCCGCGACCACGCGGAGGGGGAGGCCGACAGACCAAGGCTCCTCGGTGGCGACGAAGCCGCACGGCGCGTCGGGGGGGAGGGGCACGTAGCCGCACTGGGTGTGGCAGCTGGGCTCCACGGCCCCCGCGAGGCCCAGCAGCACGAGCACGAGCACACCACCTCCCGCGCCCAGTGTAGCGTGTGGGATGATGAGGTCGGAGGATCCATGCGGTTCGTGGCGAAGGTCGCCATCGTCGGCATCGCCGGGCTCGCAGCGAGCTGTGCTGCGGACCCGCAGGGGCGTACGCCACGCGGCCCTCACTCCACCCCGGCCTCGGCCACGAGCCCGTCGGCGCTGCCTGGCACTGGCAGCGCGCCGCTGAACACCACCGACGAGTGGGTGGAGGCGACGCAGATCGGCAACGAAGGCACGTCCCCCAACCCCAGCGTGCCCCCCGAGGACGGCCCGGGGGTCGACTGGGACGCTCGCTGCCCGTCGCCGTCCCTGTCGCCCCTCGCCCTCGACCACGTGGAGGTTCCGGGCGGTGCCCACCACGACGCGCCGCTGTCCACGGCCCTCCGGCCTCGCGCGCTGCACGTGGCACGGCCCGGCGTCGGCCACTACCGGCTCCGCGGCACCGCTGCGCCCGAACAGCTGCCCGGGCCCGTCGATGCGCTGCCCGACGTCGTCACCGCCGATGGCCTGGGCCTGGCGGGGCTCGCGGTGCATGCCGGCCCCGTGGCGATCGAGCGCGTGCTCTGGCGCGCCGGCGTCGGGTGGTCGAGCGTCGAGCAGGTCGAGGTCGACGAGGTGCTCGCCGTGCAGGCCGTGGGCGAGCAGCTCGTGGCGGTGGTGCGCGACGCTGGTGGAGCCCAGCTGCACACGTGGACGGGTGGCGGGCGACAGGTCGACCCACTTCCCGCTGACATCGACGGCGACGTCCACCTCGGCGGCACCGACGAAGGCGGCGTGCTCGTCGCCTGGGTCGACGGCGGGGTGTGGGTGCTGCCACCCGGCGCCGACACGGCCGAGCTCGCACTGCCGGTCGATCCCGGTCCCCGAACCCGGGTGCACCTCACGGGCCGGGGCGACCACCTCGCCCTGCTCGTGCACCGCGAGGGGTCGCTGTGGGTGGCCGACCGCCGCGATGGCAGCTGGGCCCACGAGCAGCTGGTGGAGGCACGGGGAGCGCTGAACCTGGGTCAGGGCACGGCGGGCGCCTGGCTGACCGTCGACGACCGCTTCGGCGGGGGCCTGGGGCTGCACGTCGGCGACGACGGCGTGCTCCGGCTGCTCACCACCGAGCTCACCCGGCAGGGCACCTTCACCGTGGTGCCCGATCAGGGCTTCA
>Ga0213839_1002462_pt1 | contig 10286 bp, 12 predicted proteins | sample SWPATP21_FD_160075 | JGI IMG/M metagenome (GOLD analysis project Ga0213839, IMG submission 160075) | Coastal seawater microbial communities from Marineland, Florida, United States - SWPA TP2 #1 | ecosystem: Environmental > Aquatic > Marine > Coastal | place: USA: Florida | collected 2016-08-14 | reverse complement strand
TAAAGCGTCTGCGAGCGCTGCATCCTGAGAAAAAAGCCTATGCGGTGATTATGGATGTAGGTGCATCGGGCGCGTACTACATTGCTGCATCCGCTGACGAGATCTATGCCGACAAGGCGAGTTTGGTTGGTTCAATTGGTGTGGTTGCTGGTGGTTTCGGATTTGTTGATCTGATGAATAAAGTCGGTGTGGAGCGTCGACTGTACACCGCGGGTGATCACAAAGCCTTTCTGGATCCCTTTAGCCCTAAGAACCCTGAAGAAGGCGCGCTGTGGCAGCAGGTGCTGGATACAACTCACCAGCAGTTCATCGATCAGGTTAAAAAAGGCCGTGGTGATCGTCTGAAGGCTAATGACTCGCTATTTAGTGGTTTAGTGTGGACGGGTGAGCAGGCGCTGGAGCTGGGCTTGTTAGATGGCATTGGCAGCAGTAGCTATGTCGCGCGTGAAATCGTCGGTGTGGAAGAGATGGTGAATTACACCGCTCAGCCAAAACTGTGGCAGAAAATTCTGGATCGCGTTAGCACGACATTTGCCAAAACAATCAGTACAGAGATGGGGTTAAACGCAAACCCATACCAGTTACGCTGATTCAAAATGTCTAAGTGAAAAAAGAGAGGCTGTGCCTCTTTTTTTTTATGCATAAATCCCATATCCGGGATTTATGCTCTCATCGTATCTCTGTTCAGGCGTTATATGGTTTTTAATATACTGGGTGGGTTTTAAAAACTGGAGAGGAAACGTTATGACCGGTGATGCGAGCAATCCTTCTACGAGTGAACCTGTAACGGTTGTTATTTCCCGTCGTGTTCGTCCGGGCCATGAAGCAAAGTTTGAGCGTCTGAGTGGTGAGATGTCCGATGCAGCCTCTGTATTTCCCGGTAACATGGGGGCAAATATCTTTCGGCCGAGCAGTGCTGCTGATCCTGAGTACCGAGTGATTTTTAAATTTCGTACAGCCGCAGATCTGGAACGATGGAATCTTTCTACTGAGCGCGCCGAGTATCTGGCACAGATTGAATCGTTGCTGGAGGTGCCAAGCAAAGTAGAAGTGATGGAAGGATTGATAACCTGGTTTTCCCTGCCGGGCCAGAATCCTGTGCAGCCGCCACCGAAATATAAAATGACGTTGGTTAGCTGGCTGGCGCTTTGGCCAACGGTCACGCTGATCTTCTGGTTGCTGGGAGATGTGTTGGTGGCGATCCCGCTGGTGCCACGCATTATGATGGTGACCGCAGTGGTTATGGTATTGATGAGTTACGTGTTGATGCCGCGCTTTACCCGTTGGTTTGCGTTCTGGTTATTTCCAAAGGCAAAGCGCGATATTCGATAAGAGTATTGAGGGGGCTTAGATTACTCTCATGCTTTCCGCTTCTAGCATGCGAATGAGGCGTATCAGGGGAAGGCCTATGAGTGTGTTCGGGTCTTCTCCTTCCAGTTTCTCAAACAGTGCAATTCCCAACCCTTCCGACTTAAAGCTGCCCGCACAGTTATATGGCTTTTCTGTACGTAGGTAGTTTTCGATCATTTCTGCTGTGAGTGTGCGAAAATGTACATGAAATGGCACCACCTCACTCTGCACCGTTCCGGTAGCACTGTTAAACAGTGCGAGACCCGTATAAAAGGTGACATGCTCGCCTGAAGCGTTTAATAGCTGCTGCGTTGCGTTTTCATGTGTATGGGGTTTGCCAAGAATCGTTCCATTGCATACAGCAACCTGATCGGAGCCAATAATCAGTGCTTCGGGAAAGGAGGAGGCGACCGCTTTAGCCTTATTAATTGCCAAACGTTCAACAAGCTGCAGAGCTTGCTCTCTTTCTAAAGGCGTTTCATCAATGTCTGGTGAAAGGCATTCATAATCCAAATTTAACTTGTCGAGAATTTCGCGGCGAAAAGGGGAACTGGAGGCAAGTACAAGGGTAGACATTGGCAAACGTAGCCTTTCGGTTAAGAATCTGTAACGGGATTCGAATATTAACCGTTTTATCCTACATTTAAACCACTTAAGGCTTTGACAGATGGGCATTTGGCCCCTAGAATTGCGCGCTTATGTCGTACAGACCATTACCAAAAAAAGTCGACCCGCGTAAGCTTGCTGAGCGGGGCGCGCGGATCGAAGGCATCATCACACCCAAAGAGTTACCCCGGCTGTTAACTCTCCTTTGCAGCGATGAAGGTGAGCTAAAGGTAACGCTGGATTTTGGTCTTGATGAGCAAAGACTCCGCACTATACAAGGCAGTGCAAAAGGCCATGTCTTTATGACATGCCAGCGTTGTCTCGAGCCGGTAGAAGTTGAAGCAGAAGCTGAAGTAAACCTCGCCGTTACGCTGAACGAAGATCAGGTCAAGCAATTGCCCAAGATCTACGATCCTCTTTTATTGGAAGAGGAAGAGGTTGAACTAGCCGACATGGTTGAGGAAGAGCTGATTCTCAGTTTGCCTCCGTTTACATACCATGACGACTGCAGCGTGCAGACTTCATTTGGTGAAGAAGAGACGACGCAACGTACCGATAAACCGAACCCATTTAGCGTACTGGCCCAACTAAAGGCCAGTAACAGTAAGAAGCCGAACTAGGAGCTATTTAATCATGGCAGTACAGAAGAGCAAAAAGTCTCGTTCCCGTCGCGATATGCGTCGTTCCCACGATGCCCTGAGCGGACCGACTCTGTCTGTTGACGCAACTACTGGTGAAACTCACCGTCGTCACCACGTATCCGCTGACGGTTTTTACCGTGGTCAGCAGGTAGTCAACAAGCAGGGCGACGAATAAGCTTGTCACGCGATTACACCATCGCGGTTGACGCGATGGGCGGGGACTTCGGTCCCCGCGTTACTATTCCCTCCTGTCTTCAGGCGCTAAGCCGCCATCCCAATCTGATGATTCGTGTCTTTGGTCATCAGGACGAAATTTATCCTCACACCCGTAAGATCAGTCGCGATAGTGCGGCGCGTTTTGAAATTGTTCATACCGATCATGTCATTGCGATGGATGCGAAACCCTCTATGGCGCTGCGTCATGGGAAAGGTTCGTCTATGCATATGGCGCTCAAGCAGGTTTCCGACGGTTTGGCGAATGCCTGTGTCAGTGCTGGTAATACCGGAGCACTGATGGTGTTAGGGCGCTCAGTGCTGAAAATGCTGCCAGGTATTGATCGACCGGCAATCATTTCTGCTGTGCCAACGCACAGTGGGCATTCCTACATGCTGGATCTTGGTGCCAACGTAGACTGCGGTGCTGAAAACCTGTTGCAGTTTGCCATTATGGGATCAACGATGGCGCAGGCTGTAGATCAGATCGAGCAGCCTCGGGTTGGTTTGCTAAATGTAGGGCAGGAGGAGATTAAGGGGAACGAGCAAGTCAAACTTGCCTCCCGCTTAATCGAGGAACACGGTCGTCTTAATTACATCGGTTATATAGAAGGCGACGACATTTTTAGCGGTCGCTGTGATGTGGTTGTGTGTGATGGGTTTGTTGGCAATATCGCTCTGAAAGGGAGTGAGGGGTTGGCAAATCTTATTCGGCACAAGGTTAAACACAGTTTCCGGCATGGTCTTTACCGGCGCTTTCTTGGTTTGCTGGCCAAGCCCGTTCTGGCGGAGTTAAATCGTCAGATGGATCCGTCTCGTCGTAACGGTGCCAGTTTGCTGGGATTGCAGGGAATTGTTGTTAAAAGTCACGGTGGAGCCAACAAAAAATGCTTCCGGTATGCGCTGGATCAGGCGATAGCGGAAATAGAAATGGATCTACCTAGTCGAATCAGTCAGCATATCCGGGATCAGCTGGTATAAGCGCTGTTTTATTTCGTTTTGATTCCTGTACACTACGGCAGATTCGACCGTTATATCAGGTTATTTGTTTGGAGTTAATGAGGAAACCATGTCTCAGTCTCTTGCGTTTGTTTTCCCCGGACAGGGTTCCCAGCAGGTTGGTATGCTGGCGGAGCTGGCAGAAGCTAATCCTGTTATTCAATCTACTTTTGCAGAAGCTTCAGAGGTGCTGGGTTACGACCTTTGGGCACTGGTTCAGGACGGACCTGCTGAAGATCTGAACCAAACTGACAAAACTCAGCCTGCATTGCTGACCGCAGGTGTTGCCCTGTGGCGCTTGTGGCAGGAAAAAGGCGGTGCTCAGCCAGCGGTAATGGCGGGTCATAGCCTGGGTGAATACACTGCGTTGGTATGTGCGGGCGCGATTGATTTTAAAGATGGCGTAAAGCTGGTTAAATTGCGCGGTGAATTCATGCAGCAGGCAGTGCCAGCTGGCACTGGTGCGATGGCGGCCATTCTGGGTCTGTCCGACGACGCTATTGAAGCGGCATGTGAAGCAGCGGCGCAAGGCCAGGTTGTTTCTCCGGTTAACTACAACTGCCCGGGTCAGATCGTAATTGCCGGTGAAAAAGACGCAGTGGAACGTGGTATCGCGCAGTGTAAAGAAGCGGGCGCGAAGCGTGCTGTACCTCTGCCGGTGAGCGTACCTTCTCACTGTGCGCTGATGAAGCCTGCAGCAGAGAAAATGGCTGCTGAACTGGCAAACATCGAAGTTAAAATGCCAGCTATTCCGGTGATGCAGAACGTTGATGCTGCGGTCCCTGAGTCTGTTGAACAGCTGAAAGACAATCTGCTGGCACAGCTATACAGCCCTGTGCTCTGGACTAAGACGGTTCAGGCGATGGTTGAGCAGGGTGTTGAAAGTACTGTTGAATGTGGTCCGGGTAAGGTATTGTCTGGTCTGAATAAAAAAGTGCATAAGCCGCTTGCTGTTGGCGCAATCAACGAGCCAGCAGGCCTTGAAAAAGCGCTTGGTCAGTAATTTCCGGAATTTAAGGAACTGAGTAATGAGCATTGAAGGTAAAGTTGCGCTGGTAACAGGCGCTACCCGGGGCATTGGCAAAGCAATCGCTAAAGAGCTGGGCCGTCAGGGTGCTGTTGTTGTGGGTACGGCAACAAGCGAAAACGGAGCGGCAACAATTTCCGATTATCTGGCAGAGTCTGGTGTGAAAGGCACGGGCATGGTGCTGGATGTATCATCTGCAGAGTCTGTTGATACTGTGCTGAAAGCAGTGCAGGCCGAATACGGTGCCATTGAGGTGCTGGTCAACAACGCAGGTATTACCCGCGACAATATCATGATGCGCATGAAGGATGACGAGTGGGATGCGGTGATGAACACCAACCTCAACTCTGTTTTCCGTCTGGTAAAAGGTTGTCTGCGTGGCATGACCAAAGCACGCTGGGGCCGTATTATCAGTGTGAGCTCTGTTGTGGCTTCCATGGGTAATGCAGGTCAGGCAAACTACGCTGCGGCGAAATCGGGTATGGAAGGCTTTACCCGTGCACTGGCGCGTGAAGTTGGTTCCCGTAATATCTCTGTGAACTGTGTCGCACCTGGTTTTATCGATACGGATATGACCAGTGGTCTGGCAGATGAGCACAAAGAAAAGCTGCAGTCTCAGATCCCGATGAACCGTTTGGGTCAGCCGGAAGAGATCGCTGCGGTTGTTGGCTTCCTGGCCAGTGATGGCGGTGCATATGTGACGGGTGAAACGATCCACGTCAATGGCGGCATGTATATGTCCTGATTGGCACGCGAGGGAATTGTTTTTTTTCCTCAATTGGCGATAATGTGCCGTCAGCTAACAATGAGAATTACCGCTGGTATGCTTGGGCTTGAATCGGCATACCGGCTTTATTAGAATCCTTTGCCACATCATCGATGTGGTGGTGTTGATAAGAAGATAGGAAGAGTTATGAGCAGCATTGAAGAGCGCGTAAAGAAAATCATCGCTGAACAGCTGGGTGTTAAAGAAGACGAAATCACTAATGCACAGTCTTTCGTAGAAGATCTGGGTGCAGACTCTCTGGACACTGTAGAGCTAGTAATGGCTCTGGAAGAAGAGTTCGACACTGAGATCCCTGACGAAGAAGCAGAGAAGATCACTACAGTTCAGCTGGCAATCGATTACGTAAACAACAACCTGTAATCGTTAGCAGTTTCGAATTCCGAAAAGCCGCAGCTATCTCGTATAGTGCGGCTTTTCTTTTATGTATAGGTAGCATTTCAGGAGGATCATGATGTCACGCAGGCGAGTGGTCGTTACCGGGCTGGGCATGCTGACTCCAGTGGGTAATACCGTCCAGGAAACCTGGGAAAACATCTTGGCGGGCAAAAGCGGTGCAGCGGCAATCGAACACTTCGATGCGTCTGCCTTTGCAACCCGTTTCTCCGCATCGGTCAAGAATTTCGATGTTAGTGAGTACATGAGCGCGAAGGAAGCGCGCAAAATGGATCTGTTCATTCAGTACGGCATGGCTGCGGCGATGCAGGCGATGAACGATGCAGATCTTGAGGTGACTGAAGAGAACGCGCCGCGTATCGGATGTGCCATCGGTTCAGGGATCGGCGGATTGCCGATGATCGAAAAAAACTGTGATGTACTGAATACGAGCGGTCCACGCCGCATCTCACCTTTTTTTGTTCCGGGCAGCATCATCAATATGATTGCCGGGAATCTGGCGATTAAGTATGGCTTGAAAGGGCCTAATATCGCGATTACCACAGCATGTACGACAGGCACCCACAATATTGGTCAGGCGATGCGCATGATTCAATATGGCGATGCCGATGTAATGCTGGCGGGTGGTTCAGAGATGGCAACCACGCCACTGGGTATTGGTGGATTTTCCGCTGCCCGTGCGCTGTCGACCCGCAACGATGATCCTCAGGCGGCGAGTCGCCCGTGGGATAAGGATCGGGATGGCTTTGTACTGGGAGACGGTGCAGGTATTCTGGTGCTGGAAGAATATGAACATGCGAAAGCGCGTGGCGCTCACATCTATTGTGAGCTGGCTGGCTTTGGTATGAGCGATGACGCATTCCACATGACTGCTCCACCAGAGAGTGGTGAAGGTGCAGCATTGTCGATGGCAAATGCGGTCCGTGACGCTCAGGTTGACGTCAGTGATATTCACTACATCAACGCCCACGGCACCTCTACGCCAGCAGGTGATATCGCTGAGTCTAATGCGGCAAAGCAGGTGCTGGGTACTGCCGCTGATCAGGTACGTATGAGCTCTACCAAATCAATGATCGGGCATCTTCTGGGTGCTGCGGGTGCTGTTGAAGCAATTTTCTGTGCCCTGGCGATTCGTGATCAGGTAGCACCACCGACGATCAATCTGGATAACCCATCTGAAGGATGCGACCTGAACTACGTCGCACACACACCGCAAGAAGCTGTTATCAAAGCAGCGCTTTCCAATTCGTTTGGGTTTGGCGGTACAAACGGCACGCTGGTATTTAAAGCCGTGTAAAGGTGCTGGAGACACAATGTGTCTCCACGCCACTAAATTCCCATTCTGCTCAATCAGTTAAGGTGGTAACTTGGGCGTAAAACAGCGTTCAGGTAAAGCTATGCGTCAATCCGTCTGGATCAACGGCATTTCCAACGACACAATCGATATCCGTGACCGGGGTTTGGCCTATGGTGATGGCGTTTTTGAGACCATCAAAGTCCATAATGGACGTGCGCAGATGCTGGATCAGCATTTCTCTCGCATGCGGGCTGGGGCTGCGCGTTTAGGCTTTGCCGCTGAGGCGGTTGATCAGTTTCAGACTGAGCTATCTGCAGTGTCCTTGCCTGAGCGCGGTGTGCTGAAGCTAACGCTGACGCGCGGGGTCGGTGGTCGTGGGTATAGCTATGCCACCTGCACGGACAGTACGCGTATTATCATGCTTGCACCCATGCCTGAGTATGCCGGACAAGCCGAGAACGGTATTAGTGTGCGTCTGTGTGAGACTCGTCTGGGTATCAATCCTACGCTCGCGGGCATTAAGCACTTAAACCGATTAGAACAAGTGCTCGCCCGTAATGAATGGAACGATGCTTCCATACACGAGGGCATTGTGTGTGATGCTGAGGGGTATCTGGCAGAGGGCACGATGAGTAACCTTTTCTGGGTTATAGCTGGGATTATCTATACCCCGGATCTGGCTGGCTGTGGTGTCTCGGGGATTATTCGGGACTATCTTCTCAAGCGCTTTGAAAGTGTGGGCTATCAAGTCGTTCAGGGGCGCTTTTGCCCCGATGTACTGGATGCTGCTGACGAGATATTTGTCTGTAATAGCCTGATCGATGTATGGCCGGTTAAGCGGTTTGCCGGGACTGATTACCAAATTGGATCTGTGGCCCGAGAGGCACAAATGATGTTGCAACAGGAGTATAACGCGTGATGCGATGGATAATGTGGCTGTTAGTGTTGCCACTGGTTGTGTTGTCTGTAGCTGCTGGTATCGGCTGGCAAAAGTACAACAGCTTTCTGGATACCCCTGTCAACATCAGTGAAGACTTTGTACTGGAGGTGCCGAAAGGCACAAGCTTTAGCGCGGTCGTTGCAGGCCTGGCTGAAGATGCTGTGATTGACCAGCCTCTGTTTCTGCGCCTCTACGGACGTCATAGTGGCATGGCAGGCAAAATTCGCGCGGGTGAATATGCCGTGCCGGTTGGTGCAACCGCTAAAGATCTGGTTGATCTGATGGTTAACGGTAAATCGATCCAGTACGGTTTTACCATCATTGAAGGCAGTACAGTCAAAGAGCTGCTGGCGCAGTTAAAGCAAGATCCAGTGCTGGTGCAGACGCTGGAAGATAAGGATGCCGAGCAGATTCAGCAGATGCTCGCGGTCAAGCGCCCATCGATGGAAGGGGTGTTTATGGCAGAAACCTATCACTTTGAGCGTGGCACAACCGATCTTGAACTGTTAAAGCGTGCACAAAAGCTGCTGAACAAAACGCTGGATCAGGCATGGGCAGAGCGCCAGAAAAAGTTACCCTATAAGTCTGCCTATGAAGCGCTGATTATGGCGTCTATCGTAGAGAAAGAGACTGCACGTCCTGATGAGCGTCCTGAAATAGCAGGTGTCTTTGTACGCCGCCTGCGTAAAGGGATGCGTTTGCAGACTGACCCAACCGTGATTTACGGTATGGGCGATAAGTACAAAGGCAACATCCGTCGGTCCGACTTGCGTCGTCCAACGCCGTACAATACCTATGTCATTCCCGCATTGCCGCCAACGCCGATTGCCCTGGTGGGTAAAGATGCTATCGTCGCAGCGTTGAATCCTAAAGCGGGAAAATCCCTGTATTTTGTTGCCAAAGGGGATGGCAGTCATAAGTTTTCTAATACCCTTGTGGAGCACAATAAAGCGGTACGTCAGTATCAGCTGAAGCGACGCAAGGACTATCGATCTTCCCCATAATCGATTTCGGTTCAGATGAATAACACAACACAGCGTGGTCGCTTTATCACCGTAGAAGGCACTGAAGGTGTCGGTAAATCGACAAACATCGACTTTCTCTGCCGCTTGTTGGAAGAGCAGAGTATTGAGGTCGTTCTTACCCGCGAGCCCGGTGGTACGCCGCTGGCGGAAGAACTGCGTAATATTCTGTTATCACCCCGTGAAGAGCACGTATCTGATGACGCAGAATTGTTGTTGATGTTTGCCGCCCGCGCGCAGCATATCTGTAATGTGATCGAACCTGCATTGGCACGAGGCGCCTGGGTGGTCAGTGATCGCTTTACGGATGCAACCTTTGCGTATCAGGGCGGTGGCCGTGGCCTGGATCTGAAGAATATCGAACTGCTGGAAGGGCTGGTACAAAAAGGTCTGCAGCCGGATATGACGTTGCTGCTGGACCTTGATGTTGCGGAAGGTCTCAAGCGTGCCAGTGCGCGCAGTGCGCCGGATCGTTTCGAGCAGGAAAAAGTTGTCTTCTTCGAAAAAGTACGCGCTGCATATCTTGCTCGTGCACAAGCTGATGCCGATCGATTTGCGGTGATTGATGCGGCGGTAGAGTTGTCTGCTGTGCAGGAACAGATTCGTACTGCGGTCATATCTATGTTGGAGTCGGCTCATGGCTGATCAGCCGCAGGTTGTGCCTTGGTTGCAAACGCGCTGGAGCCATTTGTGTGGTTTGCACCGTTCGCAACGTTTACCCCACGCGTTGATCGTACATGGCGCAAAAGGGTTAGGAAAAGGTGAGTTCGCCACTGCGTTTGCTCACTACCTTTTGTGCCATTCACCGCAGGGAGACCAGCCATGTGGTCACTGCCGTGCTTGTGAGCTCAATGCAGCCGGTGGCCATCCCGATCTCTATCAATTGGCGCCGGAAGATACCGGCAAGCCCATTAAGGTCGATCAGATCCGTGTACTGACTGATTTCATCAATAGTACAGCGCAGCAGGGCGGCTATCGGGTTGTGGTTATTAACCCGGCAGACGCAATGAA
>Ga0213839_1002461_pt1 | contig 10292 bp, 10 predicted proteins | sample SWPATP21_FD_160075 | JGI IMG/M metagenome (GOLD analysis project Ga0213839, IMG submission 160075) | Coastal seawater microbial communities from Marineland, Florida, United States - SWPA TP2 #1 | ecosystem: Environmental > Aquatic > Marine > Coastal | place: USA: Florida | collected 2016-08-14 | reverse complement strand
GTGTACACACATTGTTCGTGGTTGCTCTCCCTTTATCGGCCGCTTTGCTCTTTCGAACAACCTGTCGTGGACTGTTGCGTTGCTTCGCCCACCTCGCTGTGCTTGTTGAAATGTGTGTTGATAACACGCGCTCGAGGTCCAGCAGGCCTCGCACATTCCACCACAGTCACACAAACACGCACACACGCACACACGCACACAATGCGAGGATGGCCATTGTTGGTGGTTGCCGTCGTGGCACGGTGACGGCGCACAGGCGTGGCCCCATCCACCGTGTTGTGTTGAGTGGCGATTCTAGAACAAAAGCTGTGTCTGTCTGTTTGTTTTGTCGTGTCGGTTGGGGCGCTTTTTTGTGTGCTTTCTGTGTCCTGTTTTGTGCTTGCGCCCACTTACTTTTCGAAGCACCCGGTTCTCGTGGGAATATTTTCTTTGTTCAGACGAACTCTGCGGCCACGCTGCAATGTTGCGTGTTGCTGCACCGACCGCGACATCCGCGGCTGCCACGAATGTAGCCTGAGGCATGTAGCGCGAACAAAACTTTTCGTGGAAGGGCACCGTAGGAGGGCCAACGTTGTGATTCACAGCACGACCGGTGCGATGCGTCCGCCACTTCATGATGCGCGCCGGACCGTGAAGGCATCAAATGAGGTGCGCTTTGCCCTTCATTGTTGCATTTGCATTTGGCGCGAAAAAGTTCACTCTGTTCCTGTCTTTGCGTGTTATGTTTTGCGCTTCACTCGACGTTCGAATCTGCGCAGGCCGATCGTCATTCGACACACAGCCACAATAGAACAGTTAACAGCGGGCATCGACCGCAGCATTTGCACACAAACGACCTTCCGTCGCAGAGGTCTGGCCAGGGCTCGCTGTCTCACGACTTCAGAAGACCGCCGCCGAGTCCACCTGTGTCGATGAACAAACCAAACAGGCCAACCAGAAGTGGAAGCCCAGACAGAATCTTGAGTACAAGCGCCGACCAATCGGGCCTCACGCGAAACCTGTTCACGAATGCCGCTGCGCCCGTGCGTGTGGGCACGATGTCAAAAGATGAATTCGAGGCGAGTCGTCTTCGCGCAAAATATCTTCGTAGTTTGAAGTTTCGGGAACCCACGAACTCCAACATCCCGTTGTCGACGACTGGCAGCAAGGACTCGGAAACTTCGACAACACGTGCCGCTGGCGGCAAGCCGCCCGTCGCGAAATCGATGGGATCATTGCAGCAGTTTCACCAAGACCGACGGCGGACGGTCACCAAGCGCGAAACAAGCCAACCAGTTCAAATTCAGCCTCGCGGCTCCGAGACCATTCTAGGTTTTTGGGACCGCCCGAAATCGCTGCGCCGTCGGCACACAACTGGCGGTTCCCCGTCCCCGTCGCGCAGTGTATGGAGTAGTAGTGGCAGCGGCAGTAGAGATGGTGATTCACTGATGAAATCGCGCATCGCAGACTCACGGACCAGTGATAGTCGCCACGATAGTGATTCCATGGCCGCTTCTCACTCTGCCGGCCGTGGCAGCAGTGGAACGTACTTGACAGCAGCCGCATTGAGCCGGAGTCGTGGCAATCGCGGGGAATTGGACGGCCACGATCGACTCGAAAGATCCGGGCTCCTCGCTGCCAACAGCGTGGAGTCGGAAAGTGCGGTGCTTCTTGGTGAACTGACGCTTGAGGATGAAGATTTAGACGACACACAGTTGGACGACCAGCTTATGTTCACTGATGACCCTGGGTCTCCTGCTGTCGGCCCAAGCCCCGCTGGAGCTTTGGGCTTGAATAGCAATTACACGTATAGCAGCCATCAATCCGATGACGGAATTTCGAGGTCGAGCGTCACAGACGACTCCGACACGGAGGGGTATGGAGCCTCAGACAACGGTCACAGTAGCAGCGGCCCCGACAGTCGCGGTGTCCCAGGACGCAGTCGGCGATACGTTGAGCGGGGACGGAGACGACGGCACTCAGTTGATGGGCCTTTTGCTTTCGATGAGGAAGGTGCTGACCCAGCCCGCAGATCAGACGGCTTCATCCCACCGCACATGATGGCTGAGCAACAGCAACGTAATTGCTTTTCCATGGGCTACCAGAGACACTTCAGACCAAAGCCCAAAGAGTTCTAGACTGATTTCGCGAAAGGGCCTTGATGACGGGCACTCGACAGCGGAACGTAATCCACACCTGTTTATTTGACGAACCACCAACTTCGTGTTTCTTTCTTAACCTTGAAATCACTGTGATACAACCAGTTGTCGCATCGTCTGCGGGATCGTAGCTCCCCAGCATTTCTTGTTTGATGAAATGCACTTGCCCACTCGAAACCACCTTCGCCGTTTGATGTTGGCACGTGAACAGGACATGGCTCGGGGATGCGACTTGAAACACACAGGATCCTCAATTATTTTTATAATAAAAACGATACACGGGCAAAGCGTTGGTTGTCGACGCCACGTGGTCGTTGTTGTTGCGTCAATCTTAAATTGGGATTTCGATCTTGGCCAACGCACCGACGGATTCTAGAATTTGAGAGAGATGAGGGAACTCTTTGGCCACGCGATCGATGCATTTCAGCACTGCTTCCTGCTCTGATTCTGCTGTTTGCAAATCGCGTACGACCTTGATCGCAGATGGTGTCGGCTCAGCATCCGGGTCCTCTAACGATTTATATTGGTGCAGTAGTCGCTGCAACATTGCATTGCTGTCCGCAGCACGCTGCTTTTGGTACAAGAGATCATTAATCTTTTCTTGCATGGCGTTCACTTCCTCATCAATCGCCTCTTGTTCAGAAGAAAACTCGCTAACCTTGACTTCCAAGACTTCGAGCTTACTCTCAGCATCAATGATTTCTTTGTGACGCTCCTGCGTCTCCTTTTCTGTCTTGCGCAAATTTTTCTTCAACGTTTTGCATTGCTTGCGCACGTCCGCTTTGGTCTGCGGACTGGCACCACTTTGCTTATTGCTCTTCTTCCCTCTGTTCGCGGTCACAATAATGTCACGCTTCTGTATGGAAGTTCTCATGTCCTTCACAATCTTCGCCTGCTTCTTTTGTAGTGCCGTTAAACGGAGCTGCATGCGATGGATTTCCTTCTCCATGGCCACAGCATCCGCCTGGCCGATGGATGGGTCGAGCGCTTTTTGAGTCTCTCGTTCAACTTCTAACTTGCGTTCCCACAAACCTATCTGGCGCTGCAAATCGACGATGCCGTCACGAATGGAGTCCTTCTCTGCCCGAATGGCTTTGATCGTGGCGTCATTGCGGATGGACTCTTCTTGCATCGCCTGCAGCTCTGCGACGAAATCCTGCTCGGCTCCGCTTGCTTGAGCGGCGAGCTTCTCCCGCAACTCAGCGTTTCTGGCAATCAACGTGTTGATGCGCGCCGTTTCCGTGTGCATGTTCTCAATTCCACGATCAAGCTCTGCAAGCTCGTTTTTGTGACCGGCGATCTTCTTGTCGATACGGATGCGCTTCTGGTCGTATATTGTAAGCTTCGACTCGTCGGAGTGAATTTTGTCGTTGAGCGTTTCGATTTTGGACACTGTTTCGACCAGTCGGGTCTGCTTAGTGAGCCAGTCACGTTGGATGTTGTGAGAGCTCTCTTTGGTCGATTCAATTTGCTTCGACAGGTTTTTGATGGTTGCTTCCAACGGGCCCAGGTTGACATCTTCTTTATCTGCAGTGAGGGCCTCGTAACGACGGTTGAGTCGGTCTACAGTATGAACCTTCTTGTCCACCTCGTCGTTGCGCTGCCGAATCTCCAGCTCGTAGGTCTGAATAAGTTTGTCCTTCTCGCCAAGGTCAGCCAAGCACTCGTCGAGCCGCTTCCGCAAGGCCTCGTTGTGGGCACGTGTGTTGAGGACATCAACAGAGAGACGAGCGATTTCATTCTCAAGCTTGATGACTTCGTTCTCTTTAGCGTGGGCCTTGGCAGTGACCTCGCGAGCCTGCTTCTTCAAGTTCTGCACAGCTTTGCTCACCGTCGTTTGAGTCGATGCATTGGCAGCAATTCCAGCCTCGATCTTTTGTCGCTCTTGCTCGACAATCAGATAGTTTTGCTCGAGTGTTCGAATTTGATCTGCCAACTGCTTCTGTTCTAACGTGAGCTTCTTTTCCTCTGCTTCGGTGTGCTCCAGACTTTTCTTCAACATGTCGTAGCGGTCAAGGAGTTGGTCACGCTCTGCAGTCAAGGAATTGATTTCGCGTGAAAGGTAGTCGGCTGTGTTATCGATAGTTGACTCGGCGGCGTGGAGGTCTTCGTTTTCTTGCTGCCCTTTGCGAATGTCGGATTGATAGCCGTTAATCTCAGCTTGGATCGCGGCGCCAGCCTCTCGCTCCTTGGCAACCGCTTCATTCGTTGCCTCCAGGGCCTCATCACGGCGTTGGATTCCAACAATTGAAGTCTTCCATTGCTGCATCAACTGCTTCTTCTCGAATGCAATCTTCTCCATTTCTTTCAAAGCTTCTGCGACTGTTGCCTCGGCCTCCGCCGTTTCCTTCTTCTGGAACTCAAGCTGCGCCGTGAAGAGCGTGATTTTCTCCCGGAGTTGCTTGATGTTCTGGTTGAGTTTGTCGATGTAGAAGTCCTGGCCAGCCTTTTCGGACTCATTGCCAGCCAGTTCTTTCTCGGTCGCGTACGCGCGTCGCTTCAATGCCGCAACCTCGGTTTCCAGCCCTTCGTTGAATTCGCGCATTTGACGCGCCGTTTCCTGCAGCTGATCGAGTTCTTTTTTGAACTTGAAGAATTGCGCTTCGTCCTGCTTTACTTTTGCGGCCGTGTCCTTGGCTTCAATTTGCAGTCGTACAGCTTTTTCTTCGGCGTCAACGCGGCCTTGGACGGTGTCAGTGAACTTGCTCATGGTCTTTTCTAGCGCCAACTGCAGGTTCGACAGCTGGTGCTGCGCACTGTACAAGTTCACACCGATCTCCTCGCGCTGTTTGTCGAAAAGGTTCAATTCATTCTTGACGCCACGGATGAGAAGCTCGTTGCGGTTAACCTCGCCCTCCAACTGTTCCCGATAGTCTTCTTGGGCCTCTCGCATGATATCCATGGCGCCCGCTTCGCGGGGGTCATAATCTGAGTCAAACGACCCATCGTCTTCGTCACCACTCTCGTCGAAGACGTGGTCATCAAAATTGCTGCCCGACATGGCGTTGCGTGGACCCACCAAGACTAAAACTGCGCCAACCTTCTGCCTCGCGCGAGTCTTGCCGCAGACAAGTCACTACTTGGACTGTGAAACACAACAATGGTGCAAATTTGATCACAACTTTAACGAAAAAAAGTCACGTGCAATTCAATGTTGTTCATGCGGGCCACCACATGCACAAAAGCCAGCACTTCGATGTGTTGCTGTAACTTGACTGGTGTCACGGAGTGCCTTACCAGACACACAAGTTAACCAGCGTGGTGGTCGCTTTGAAGAGAGCGTCCTTGCGCACGAGCCGTAACTTGAGTTGTACGCAAAAGCAAGATGCTGGCTGCTTTCGCGGGCGTGGGAGTATGTCTCTCCAACTCGCTCTACTTGAGCACTCAGAGCGAAGACAGACTGCTGTCCAAGTTCTGTTCGTGTCTTTGTTCGCCGCTACAAGGTGTGAAGGTGCGCGTGTTGCCCCTGCGGTTTCACTTCGCCTGCGCTGTTCTGTCTGCCTGAAGCCAGACGTGTGCATCTCGGCTGGCCGGCCAGTTCGTTGGTGGCTCGAGTCTTGAAACTTCCGGCCAGTTGGCAAGAGAGCAAGTCGTCCATGCAGAAAGAATCCTCCCACACGCCCACCATTCAACCAAACGAACACGCGAGTGACCTCCACTGTTGTCATCGAAACGCACATCGACAGAGAGCCACAAGACAACGACGACAAAGAAGAAGAGGCAGGAGGGGGAAAAGAGAATTGAGCTCGATTGAGTCATTGGCACAGGGAGTGAGTGAGGACTGAGGAGTGAGAGCTTGCTTGCTTCAGCCACCCACCCACCCCAGTCAGCATTTTCAGTGACAACGCAACAATGAAACAACGACGACAACGAACGACAACGACGACGACGATGATAGCAACGACGACGACGACGACGACGACGACAACAAAGACGGAGGACGAAGCAACCAACCAACGAACCAACGAACCAACGAACGAACGCCGCCAATGAATGAATGAATGGCTCACTCACTCACTCACTCGACAGTGGACTGACTGACTGACTGACTGACTGACTGACAGTGTGACAGTGCGTTCTCCCTCACTCACAGTCAGTGACTCACTCCGTCGATCGGTTTCGTTCGCGGAACTCTCTCTCTCTCACTCTCTCACACACTGAGTGAGTGAGTGAGTGAGTGAGTGAGTGAGCGCCGAAGTTGGCGTTTCACAGGATAGCAGTTGCACGACTCTCACACTCACTCACTCACCCACCCACTCACTCACAGCCCCCACACTCACTCACTCACTCACTCACTCACTCATGTTCACTCATGTTCACTCACTGTGCGTCCACTCACTGTCCACTGTTCACTGTTCACTCACTGTCAGCCACATAGACTTCACTGTGAGCTGTGAGTGAGAACGACGATGTGTGTTTTCAGTGAGTATTTTGGTACCGGGGTACTACTGTGTGTACTGGGTATTGATGACTTCGGAGTTTTGTGGGGTTTGTGGTGCGGCGCGATGTGATGGCACCACGGCTACGGCGCTGCGACGCTGCAACGCTGCGACTGCGCGATCTTCGCATTACCATTTGTAATCGCGAGATTCGGATCGTGGAGCTGGAGGCTTTGGAGGCTTTGGCTTGGAGGCTTTGGAGGCTTTGGAGGCTTTGGAGGCTTTGGAGGCTTTGGAGAACTTTCGCTGGGTGAATTCGAAGTGCGCGGGTGTGGAGGCGCTACGGCGCTGTGACTGCGCGATCTTTGCATTGCCATTTGTAATCGCAAGATTCGGATCGTGGAGCTGTGCAGGCTTTGGAGGCTTTGGAGGATTTAAAGGCTGTGGAGGCTTCGGAGGCTTTGGAGAACTTTCACTGGGTGAACTCAAAGTGCGCGGGTGTGAAGTTTTCGACCTTTCGAGCGTTCGAACTTCAGAGCTTTTCAGCGTTCGCAGTAGTGCATGTTTTGGAACTTGGGCGGCGTGAAGGGCTTGGAGCTCTGGAGTCTTTGAATGCTCTAATATGGCGCAAGGCACAAAATTACCGCAGGGTGTGTGATGCACAAAAACAAATGTCACAACGTGTCCAAGATTGAACTGAGCGACGGGTAAAATTTATGTTAGCGTCTTCAGAACTGATTCGGCAGCCGCAAGCCACGGCTCCATGTCGCCTGCCGCGTCTGCACACTCTCCTACAGTTGTCGCAAACGAGGGGCAGGAAAAATACGAGATAAATTATCGCGTGAACTTGCGACACCCAACAAGGGCGCTATGACGTACCAGCTGATTGGATTGCAGACTCTAACTGCTCGACAGTCGACGATGCTTTTGCTGACTGAATTGCCACAAAAAGTTTCACAGCGCACTTCGATGGCGGAGGATCTTCGCTGTCTGGTTGTGATTGTTGTGCCGCATTTTTCTGATCACTGCTCTCGTTGGATGCTGTCTGCTTGATCTTCTTGTCGACGACGTTTGGCTTCCTCGTTTGAGATGCAAGTTTCCGTGGCTTTGAATCTTTCGTGGGGCCTGCGTACTCTTTTGTTGAAGCAGATCCCTTGCGATCCATTTCTTTTTGTTCCTGGGGTACACCATTCGCACATGTATCAGACCCGCATTCCGCGCCCACAGTCCTCTTTGTTTCAGTGTTCTCTTCGTCTTGCATGCGTCGTTCCGCCGCACTGCTATCGGGTGTTTTCATTGGCGTCGAGTTGGGCAAGTTGGTCTGCTGCTTGCCACTGGCTTTCGCTTTTTCGCGGTCTTTGGTCCGTGTTCCCGACGGCGATTTCGAGCCACCCTTCACTTTTGTTGTTTTAGTTGTGTCGCCGTCACCATCATGTTCACGCTCTTCCTTTATCTTGACGATTTTGTTCTGTGTTGTGGGTTTTCCATCAGGAGCCACATCTCCTTTTTGAACCGGAGTACTTGGTTGTGGTTGTGCATTGTGCTCAGCGACTGATTTTAAGATGTCGGCCATTGTCACGTTGACTCCTGAATGAAACAGTACGCCGCAGTGCCGTGGTCAGACTACGTTGTCACAGATTGTGTTCATAATCAAGTGGTCTGAATGCCAATTACGTACCCTCCATCATGGACGCAATAACAACGTCCTTGTGCGTCTTGTTGGTGAAGAGTCGCGTGATGCCAATTCGCTCTGCGTGAGTGAGGTTGCCAGTTGCTGCCAATATTTTGTCCAGTTTGACTACTGCTGTTTGGTACCGACCGAGACGCTCCTCGCGCTTCTTTCGCAGCTCTGTTTCTTCGTCGTATGGCGGGGCACCATGCTCAGTTGCTCGTTGGACGGCGTTTGGATAGACCGTGGAGGTTTCGTGCCACCCTGTCTTTGACTTTTTGGCTTTTTCGCATGCACGGGCAAGCTGCTTCGCAATTTCCAGCGTGTCTTCTCCATCTCTAACCGCATAATCAATTTTGATCATGAGTCGTCGCAGATTATACTCGCCGTCGTCCCGCTCTCGAGCCTGTTGGTCTCTGAGCTTCCGCAGTCTTCGTTTTTCAGCTTTCCTTTCTTTTGCCAGCTTGTCTTCTCGTTCTTGCAACCATTTTTCCTCATCACGCAGTTCTGCGTGGAACGACTTTTTGTGCTCTAAATCTGCGTCAGGATCTTTGTACTTTTTGACTGCCTGCACATTAAGTTCGATTGGCTTGGGTTTCTTCCGGAGAAATGATAATATTCCTTCGATAATCTTGAACGTCGTCTTTGCGCTTTCCATGTTCAGGGCCAGAAAGTCGGTGCCCGCAGATTGCCGCTTCCCCGTGTACAACGTGAAACTCCTGGACGCAAAGTTTGGTTTCCTCTCCTTCCTATCAAGAATAAGAGCTGCGCCTAAGTAGGTTTCCTTGACCTTGTGCAGCTTTATTTTCTATTTTCCACGCCCAACATCAAAAGCCAACAAAAAGACACATCAATTGTACGCACGTTTTGCTTGAGCAGCACTCTATCGCGTGACTTCGAACGCAGAGACGTACCGGTCCCTTCCCGTCACTTTTTTTGGCCACTTTAACAGTCGCAAAGTCATCCGATAACTTGAGCACTGCGTCGTCAGAGTAGGTTTTCGCCTTGATCGACTTCCAGCGTACTTCGACTCCTGTATCAACCAGTCTGCGTAGCGTTTCATCAGGGACATACTCTTCAAGGTATTCAACCAACGAACTTGGATTATCTGACGACACCGCGGGGAAGCGAACACAAAACAGCAAAAGCGTCACCCAAAAGCGTGTGAGTATCTGCATCCTTGTGAGCCGTGACCTCGCCTTGTGGCGAGAGGCGGCCCACCTTCAAGCAGGGGGGTTGTTGACAATCTTTCCTTTTGGGCGTTGCCCCTCGTTTATTGAAACTGATATTTCAAAACCGCTTGTTTGTGTTGTCGAGGTCACCGCGATCACTTCGTTCGCGAGTAACAATTCTGACCTTGTGTCTGCAGAGCGGCCTGTCCCGTGTATTGCCCAAACATACAGCGTCGAATGAACCTGTTGCGAGCTCACACAGCGCGCGCGCGCTTTCGCGCTTTCTTCCTCTGGCATCATGTTCTTCGACTCGCATCCATGTTTGCCGCTCCCACCCGCAGCTAACTGCACGAGTTATGGTCCAAGATCGACCTCACGGCCCTGCGACACTCCCACGTACCGTCAACATCTCACGCGTAACTTGAAGACAACCTTGTATCATGCAGGGGGTTGTTGCACCTTGCACCGTTCGTGGTCCGTGGTGTCCGCGCCTCCGCACCTCCTGCCTTGCTCGTGGTTGTCCGTTGAGCTTTGTGTTGGTGTGTTGTCGCATGCTGTTAAGCTGTTGTAGAGGGGAAAGGAACTGTAAAAGTGGTAAAAGCGCTCTTGTCAGCGGACAATTCAGCCAGCCAGCCAGCTCACTGTCGCTCCCACTGGCAGACAGACACACAGACATTCAGACGGAGTGTGCTGTGTTGTCGCTTTCGGCGACTCGACTGACCGCGAGTTCGTACAGGCTCGTCATTATCACAACTTGCTTCATGCAGACATTGATCAATTCCGATAATAAGTGTGCGTTTAGTACAGCTATTCGTACTGAGGTTCAGTGATTACCACAATAGAAACAGTGATGATTTGCTGAGTCACTCTTCTGGGCACGGCCGCCGCAATCAATCGATTCATGCGTCGCTCTTTGCAGCAGTATTGAATGCAA
>Ga0213839_1002460_pt1 | contig 10294 bp, 5 predicted proteins | sample SWPATP21_FD_160075 | JGI IMG/M metagenome (GOLD analysis project Ga0213839, IMG submission 160075) | Coastal seawater microbial communities from Marineland, Florida, United States - SWPA TP2 #1 | ecosystem: Environmental > Aquatic > Marine > Coastal | place: USA: Florida | collected 2016-08-14 | reverse complement strand
AAGCTCTCTGCTTCGTTGAAAGCGCCAGACAGCAGAAAGCATATCCACAACGTGAACGCAGTCACCACTACCATCACAGCAAGACTCAACACCGAGAGGCATCGTCTCTCGCTACGGCAAGTCTCATACCACGCGCGGAACTCGAAGCCTCGAGTTGAGCGACAATCCGTGATAGTTTGCCGCACGCGCCTTTGGAACGACGCCAGCCGTGTGAGTTCATTTGGTTCCAAAGTCGGCAACTTCCAGTCAGTACTACTCTCCTCCTTCCGCGAAGGCATTTGCACCCGGCAACCGAAAAAATGAAGCTCCGTCGAGATGCTGTGAATGCGTTGGTGCACATGCTTGTGGTCTGAAGTCGAAGGCGGAAGCGTGAGACCGATCCATTGCGTCAGAGTACGTGCCATGACCTCCTTGTCGGTCTTCTGGCGAGGCGAAGGTTTCCAGCAACTCAATCTCCTCATTTCCCTCTTCAACAACGGTACTGGAGTCGGCGTGAAGCTAGAAACCGAATTCACGTTACTGACCATGTACGGCAAGAAGTGCTGCACGGGCAGCAGCAGCGCGTTCGTCAGCATTGCAGCAACCAGTGACGCCCAGAGCGTGACAAGGAGATCGTCACTGCTCTCCTCGTCTGGGTCGAACAAGAACGCAGACGACACAAACGTCATCAGGACCGCCCCAAACAACAGCATGGCCTTGTCAGCTCTCCCAAACACAATCGCTTCGTGGTCCCAATGAAAGAGGAGCCCGAGAACCGCATTGCTGGTCAGCACTTCGAACACCAGCAACTTTACAGTCTGTGCACAGGACACCCACTTGCGCAATATCGCCTCGTATTCACGAGAGCCGATGGTGTTAGGCTTGCTCAAGTGACCTTCTTGCTCGAACACAAGTGCGGCCTGTTTCACAGCGGCTTTGCGACCACACGCTTTCGCAATCGGAATGATGAGAATGAACACGATTGAAATGCCACCCACCATGCCTAGCATGGGCATGTTGACTACAGCATTCGGGTCTGACAGGTCAATGGTGTTCAGTTGGCTCACACGACCTGCAAGAGCAGAGAACTTGTTCTCCAGGACCTTTGCGGCCTCGGAGTCGTCGCCCACACCAAACAACGTAAAGTGTGAGCTAGAGCAGATGACGTGTAGGAGGCGGCTGTCGTCCAAAGCGAGTCCCACCAATACGACTCCGCGGTCACTCCACACAGCGTTTGTCTCATCGAAATACCTGCAAGATACTGCTTTGCGTGCCGACTCGATGTATTCCGTCACCGCGATCGCCACTGGAGTGGCATCCGCAACGTCTACCGCCTCCTGCACTTCCTCGTCGCTGTCGATGTGAAAGCCATACACGCTTGAGAGCAGCGACGTGTCATCGGTGGAGTTGATTGTCGTGTTCCACTGCGAGATCGTTGCTGTTGACAGCCGTTCAACAGACGTTGTAAGCGAAGCGCTGCTGGTTCGAATGCTGACGACGGTCTCCGTCGAACTGCATGACAACGAGTACGTGCCTTCTTCAAACGTCGACACCTCATTGTTGGGGAGCGATCCAGCCTCAAGTGCGACACACACTGAACTCAAGTACTCGTCCAGGTCCGCAATGTTGCTCAGAGCGTTTGCTGCTGAGCTGGCCGAACCCCCATAGTCGTCAACAGTTCCCAAATAAAACTCAAGCATGTGCTCTGTGACGTCCGACAGCCTCTCACCGACCAGCTCGATCGCGGTCAAAAGCCCGGACGGTGCTCCGGCCTGCTGAAACTCATGAAGGATCAAGACACTGTGCGACGGTGTGGTTACGTTGTTCTGGATCATTTCCAAAAACACGTCGAAGAGGTCCTGTATGGCGTTGGCACTGGTCGCCGAATCTATGCCAGAAACAAACGCTGCCACCACCTGTTCATTGTCGTCCAACAGCTGAGAGGCTTCCTGCAAAATCAGCTGCGAAGACAACCCGCTGCTCTCGACCTCGAGTAAGGGGCAACTCACGTTGCACGCGGTGGATGACAAATGAGAGTTAGTGACAACAACTTCAAGAGCAACGTCCCTCGTGCTGGGAACCGCAATCCGAATGCTCTCCGACGTGGTGGACTCGAAGACGTAACTCCATACCCCATCCGTGTCGGCGATCCAGTAGTCGTACGTCAGAGGCCAGATGTCGCTGGCGTTTACCATCACATCGAACCAATTCACTGCGGTCGACGCATTGACAAGGGCCACGTCGATGCCGTGCAGCTGCGGCGGTGAAGCAAATTGAAGACCTTGTTGAGCAGCCTCAACTTGCGAACCGTCGTCCAAAGTTATCGTTACGCGAAGAGTGTACAGCCGATGTGAACTCAAGCCGCTGATTGTGCGAGGAATTAAAGACGTAGCAGCATGCTCTCCCGTCGCTTCCCAGACGATCCCATCAGATTCAAGCGTAAACTTGTACTCCACCGCATCTGCATCAATGTCGCCAACGACGATCAATTCACGGCCCCATGCTATTGTTGCTAGAAGTTCGTTAGAGCATGGGTAGAAGTAACAGGCTTGCACGGCAGCAACAGGACCACCGTCAGTAGTTCCAGCATCTGCCGTCGTAGCACATGGCTGACCACCATCACCACCGCAATCGAGCAAGCTCGCGGTTGTTTCCACCACGCCGGCGAAGGTAGTGGCCGTGGACAGTTGCTGCATTGCGACGACAACAGCGGCTACCGTCGCATTGAGGGCATCCAGGGATGATTCCAAAAGGAGAATTTGCTGCTGTTGACCCACGATGATGGTGGTTTGGTTGTCAATGACCTGCTGCTGGTCGTCAAGTCTAAACTCAAGGTGTTCGATACGCTCCTGCTGTTCAAGCGTTGTGGTATTCAACGCTGAAATCGTGGATATCTGACTCTCGACGATGCTCTGTTGCTCAAGCAGAGTGCCACGCAACCCGTCGACGTCGGATTGCGAAGAAGTAAGGTGAGTGAAGAAACGAGTGTTCAGTCGCGATAACTCGATGTTCTGTGTCGTGACGTTTTCCACAAGCCACTCAATCTGCGACGAGTGGTTGCTGGCCACGTCGTTGAGATCGTCCAGCCCATGGCGGTTTGTGGTGATGTTGGACTCAAGTCCGACATCCGTGACTTGCAAGTGAGAGACTTCCGAATGCAATTTACTGATGTCACCCTGAGTGGAAGTCACTGAGCCGTTGACGCTGTCAAAAGCGTCGTTGAGATCCTGGATGCCGTACCACAGCCCAGAAATGTTCGAAAGCAGAGCGCGATCAACCTTCTGCAATGCCGCGATGTGCGAATCCAAATTGCTGATGTTGCCCTGATTGAAAGTCGCCACATCGTTGACACTGTCAAAGGCGTCGTTGAGATCCTGGATGCCGTGCCACAGGCCAGAAACGTTCGAAAGCAGCGCGCTATCAACCTTCTGCAATGCCGCGATGTGCGAATCCAAATTGCTGATGTTGCCCTGATTGAAAGTCGCCACATCGTTGACACTGTCAACGGCGTCGTTGAGACCCTCAATGCCGTTCCACAGGCCAGAAACGTGGGACTGCAGCACACTTTCCATATCCTCTGTCAAGTTGTTGATCGCGTTTTGTTGGTTCGCGACCGTGTGGTTCAAGCTATCGATAACAACTTCAACGCGGCTCGTGCCGTGGCTCAAGACATCGATAGCAGATTGATGGTTGCGCACAGTGTCGTTCAAAGATGTGATTTCTCTATCGTGCCATTGCGATGCATGCCACAACAATATGTCCTCACGCTTGAGAGCAAGTATTTCGCTCCACTGAACAGAGGCGTTGGCTTCGGCCGCCTCAAGACCTGTGGAATGCACCGTCAACCAATCGAACACCGCTGTGGCATTCCTCTTTGCCTGGAGCAGCGTGGCCTGCACGTCTTCGAATTTCCTTCCATGCTCTTGCAGTGTTGATTGTTGCGAGCTGGCATTCGTCCACAGCGTGATATCGCGGCTTTGGAGTTTCCTAATGGCAGCTTCGTTGCTGGCTGTCGTGTGCTGTAGCGTTGTGGTTGTGTTGGTGACGTGGATACCGTTGACGTACAAACCACCCGCCGCGCAAATGGTGACGGTGCCGTTACCTTGACTGGTGCACGGCGTGTCTCCGCTTGCGTCAAATGCCAGGACTGCCGACGAATCATGCACTGCTTCGCCGTACGAACCGATCACCACAGACATGTCACCGGCAGCCACATTCGATTTGCCTCCTCCAATCGATGCGTATCTGACGAATGTTGGCCAACGACGTCGTCACTGTCAGCGGCGTTCATGTCACGCACGCACCAGCAGAGAGTAATACGTACGATCCAACAACTTCGTTGTCGTGTCCACCGCCAACAGTGCCGCAACTGATATCGAGTAGAGAATATGTTAGAATGCGGAACCGCGGCGTACAATGCGACGTCACTTCGTGACGAAGCGAACAACAATGAACAGATCCACCGCAACAACCGACTTACAATCCGGAAGCGTTGTTGCCGTATCCGCCACCAACCGTGGCATGACTACATTCGTTCGTTCGTAATTGGTCGCCATCGTTGCATTCGTTCGCGCCGTATGCAACAGCAGCACATGTGAACAGTCAACACACAGCAGTTGCGTGGCGACGAGATGCGCAATGCCATGCCATTAAGTAGCACCACAACAGAGGTGGAGCGCAGATGACGAAACAAACAAGCAATGGACAAATCGAGTGCAAACAAACAACTCACTTTCCAGAAGCGGCGTTGGATTTGCCGCCGCCGACCGTGCCAGAACTGCGATCGTTTGTTCAGCCGGCCATCCGTCGCCATCGTTCCATCAATTCGTGCCGTGTGCAACAGCCGCGTGCGTGGTGCGTCAACACACCGCAGTCACGTGGACACGAGATGAAGCGAAATGCCGTGCCGTGAAGCAGCACCACAACAAAGGCGACACCCACAACACACACCACGGACGTTGACGAAGCGAACGACGACAGACAGCTGCACAGCAAACAAACGACTTACTATCCCACAGCGCTGTTGCTCACGCCGCCACCAACTGTGGCATAACTGAATTGGTCCGTTCAGCAGCCCATTGGTTGTCATCGTTCCATTTGTTGGTGCCGTATTAGGCAGCCGCATACGTCGTGAGCCACCACATTGCAGTCGCGTGAAGACGACACGCAAAATGCCGTGCCGTGAAGTAGCACCACAACAAAGGCGGCACGCACAGCACAACGCACACACATTGACGAAACGAACGCCAATGAAGAAATTTACAGCAAACACAGAACTTACGACCCAGAAGCGCCGTTGAAAACACCACCACTAATCGTGGCAGCACTGTATTCATTCCCGCAGCAGGCCATTGGCGCGCAGAACACAATACACAGTTACGAAACAAACAAGAAATTGACGAATCGACTGCATACAAACTACTTGCACTGTGGAAACGGAGTTAGAATAGCCGCCGCCAATCATTGCATAACTGTATTCGTTCGCGAAGGAGCCCATTGGTCACCGTCGTTCCATTGATGGCCGCCGCATTCAACGGCCGAATAGTCAACACATTACGGTCGCGTGGAAAGGCGAAGCGCAGTGCCGTGCCGTGAAACAGCGCCACAACGAAGAAAGAACACGAAGCGCACGACACACACATTGACGAAAACAACAATCAAGGGACACATTGACTGCAAACAAACTACTGACTTTGCAGAAGCGGTGTTGGCATCGCCGCCACCAACCGTGGCATAACTGTATTTGTTCGCGCAGCAGGCCATCAGTAACCATAGTGATGCGCCAATTCACCCCAGCCACACGATGATGGGAAGCACAATGCCGTGCCGTGATACGATGCCACAAGGATTAAAGCAAGCAGAACACACGACACACACATTGACGAAACGAACAAGCAATACGCAAAACGACTACTGACAAACAACTCACCTTCCAGCAGCGGTGTTGGCATCGCCGCCACCAATTGCGGCAGCACTGTAGTTATTCGCGCGGCAGGCCAGTGGTCATCATCGTTCCATTGATTCGTGCCGTGTGCAACACCCGCATGGTGCGTCAACACACCGCAGTCGCGTGGAGGCGAGACGCAACAAGCCGTGTCGTGAAGCAGCACCACAACAAAGTCGGCACCCACAACATACATCACGGACGTTGACGAAGCGAACAATGATGGACAGATCCACAGCAACGACTCACTATCCCAAAGCTCTGTTGCTGTGGCCACCGCCGACTGTGGCATAGCTGCATTTGTCCGTTCAGCAACCCATTGGTCGCCGTCGTTCCATTTGTTAATGCAGTAGCGTGAAGACGAGACGGGTAATGCCGTGCCGTAGAGCGCCGTAACAAAGGCAGACCGCGCAGTCCAACGCACACATTGATGAAACGAAAACCAATGAAGAAATTTACTGCAACCAAAGAACTTACGATCCAGAAACGCCGTTAGAAATACCACCACTAATTGTGGCAGCACTGTATTCATTCGCGCAGCAGGCCATCGGTCACCATCGTTCCATTCATTAAAGCCGCATTCAACAGCCACATACGTGGTGAGTCGGTATACAGAACACAACACACTTTGACGGCACGAACAATAAATTGACAAATCGCGTTCAAACAAACTACTTACACTGCGGAAACGGTGTTCGAATAGCCGCCGCCAATCATTGCATAACTGTATTTGTTCGCGAAGAAGCCCATTGGTCACCGTTGTTCCATTGATGGCCGCCGCATTCAACGGCCGCGTACGTCGTGAGTCAACACATTACGGTCGCGTAGAGAGGCGAAGCGCAGTGCCGTGCCGTGAAACAGCGCCACAACGAAGAAAGAACACGAAGCGCACGACACACACATTGACGAAAACAACAAGCAAGGGACACATTGACTGCAAACAAACTACTGACTTTGCAGAAGCGGTGTTGGCATCGCCGCCACCAACCGTGGCATAACTGTATTTGTTCGCGCAGCAGGCCATCAGTAACCATAGTGATGCGCCAATTCACCCCAGCCACACGATGATGGGAAGCACAATGCCGTGCCGTGATACGATGCCACAAGGATTAAAGCAAGCAGAACACACGACACACACATTGACGAAACGAACAAGCAATACGCAAAACGACTACTGACAAACAACTCACCTTTCAGCAGCGGTGTTGGCATCGCCGCCACCAATCGTGGCAGCACTGTAGTTATTCGCGCGGCAGGCCAGTGGTCACCATCGTTCCATTGATTCGTGTCGTGTGCAAGACGCGACACACAATGCCGTGCCGTGACATAACGACACAACGAAGAAAGCACGCAGAACACACGACAAACACAGTGACAACACGAACAAGCAGTGGGCAGATCGACTGCAAAAGATCAAACAGCTTACAATCCAGAAGCGGCGTTGGACCAGCCGCCTCCAATCGTGGCATAACTGTATTGTTCGCGCAGCAGGCCATCGTTCATCAGCGTTGCGTTGATCGGCGCCGTATTTGACATCCATGGCATACAATGACGTGCCGTAGAGCAGCACCACAACAAACGCGGCCCGCAAAACACGACACATTCATTGACGAACCGAACAAGCAATGGAGATATCGAGTGCGGAAACAAAAACTTACTCTGCGGAAGCGGAGTTCAAATAGCCACCGCCAATCGTGGCAACACTGTGTTCATTCGTACAGCAGGCCATTGGTGGCCATCGTTCCATTCATTAAGGCAGTATTCAACAGCCACGACACGTGGTGCGTCAACACACCGAAGTTGTGTGGAGACGAGATGACCCAAAATGCCGTCCCGTGAAACAGGACGACAACCAACGCGACACGCGGAACACACAACGCACACATCAAATCGAGTGCAAACTACAACACATAGGCAATGAACAAATCGAGTGCAAAAAAGAATTACTCACTCTGCGGAAGCGGTGTTCAAATAGCCGCCGCCAATAGTGGCAGAACTGTATTTGTTCGCGCAGCAGGCCATTTGGTCGCCACCGTTGCATTCATTAATGCCGTATTCAACGTGGTGAGTCAACACACCAAAGTTGCGTAAGGTGAGTCAACACACCAAAGTTGCGTGGAGACGAGATGACCCACAATGCCGTGCCATGAAACAGCGCCACAACACACGCGGCACGCCGAACACACAACACACACATTGACGATGCGAACAAGCAGTTAACAAACCGACTGCAAGAAAAAAAACTTACCCTGCGGAAGCGACGTTGGACATGCCGCCGCCAGTCGTGGCATAACTGTATTTGTTTGCGCAGCAGGCCATCCGTCGCCATCGTTGCATTGATTGGCGCCGTATTTGACATCCGCAGACGTGGTGAGTCAGCACACCGCGGTTGCGTGGAGACGAGATTACCCACAATCCCATGCCGTGAAGCAGCACCGCAACAAATGCGGCACGCAGATGACAACACACTCATTGACAAAACGAACACGCAATGGACATATTGAGTGCAAAACAACAGACAACTCACCTTCCAGAAGCGGTGGTCAAATAACCGCCTCCAATCGTGGCAGCACTGCATGTGTGTGCGCAGCAGGCCATTGGTCGCCATCGTTCCGTGCATGAAGGCCGTATTCAACAACCACATACGTGGTGCGTCAAGACACCGCAGTCACGTGAAGATGAGATCACGCAAAATGCCGCCAACAGCACCACGACCAACGCGGCACACAGAACACAACGCGCACATTGACGACGGGAACAAGCAATGGACAAATCCAGTGCAAAACAACAACAACTTACTATGCGGAAGCGGTGTTGGACCAGCCGCCTCCAATCGTGGCATAACTGTATTTGTTCGCGTAGCCGGCCATTGTTCCATAGTTCCATTCATTCATGCCGTTTTTTTCACGAATCGTTCAGCAAGTAGCCACAATTCCATTGATTTGTGCCACATTCAGGAGCAACACACGTGGTGCGTCAACATAGCGCAGCCACACCGTGTTGTGACGTGTCATGTTATACCGTGAAGCAGAGCCGCACCAGAGACACAAGGAGTACACCACAGACATTGACACAACGAACGCGTAGACAGAACACAACGCGGCGACAGAGCTTACGGGTGAGAACAGCTGGTGCCACCGCTGGCGGAGGCACAACTGTTTTCGTTTGTTCCGCGGTCCATTGTCGCCAGTGGTTCGTGGGCCGCATTCAAACATCGCCAACGCGCCGGGCCAACAAGAAACCGCATCCGCGCGCCACGCCGCGCCACACCACAACAAACACACAAGTTTTATCGCACACAAACACGTTGCCGCAACTGCTGAGTCAGAATGTACTTTAGCACAGGGTTGCGTACCTCTGACTGGAGCCGGCACCGTTCACACCCACACAATGTTGTTTTTCAGCACGTCACAGTTAGCTTTTACAGACCAAAGGTTCCGACCAAGCACTCAAGCGCACCTGTGTACATCGGAAACGAGTGCCAAGAAGACAAGGGCACACGCCAGAGCCGAAACGCTGCGAATGTGTGCACAGCACATAATCAACTAAGGTGCAGCGACACCAAAAAGCAGCGAATGCCAAGAGTCCGTGGCTACAAAAAGCACAACAAAATTATGGTGAGACGAAGTTTGCAGTTTTGTAACCGCGCGTTGTGCACTGATTGGCTAGGATTAGTGCGACGTCGAAGGCCGTTTGTTGGTGGTCAACGTGCGTATCGGCATGCTCTGCAGGTGCGTAAGCGGCTGTCGGGCATGCTAACGTGTCGATGCAACTCCGCCGCAGCTCTGTGTGCATTGAATTAACGTCCACAACCGCGTGACCGGTGGCAGACGCGGCCCACCGTTCCACGTCGTCGAATGAGTGACGGTGGCAGGAACACTCCAGCTGACCAACGGGGTGCAAGCGAGCGCGTTGAGTGAGTTGCCTGCCAGCTTTCCCCGCTTCCCACCACTGCACCAACCACTGGGCAGCTCCAAGCGGTGTCGATATGCTGAGCAACCAGCAGTTCCCCGCGGGCATGCACGCAGCCAGGACGTGGTCAACGTGCAGGCTTGCTTGCTTCATGGCTTGCTTGCTTCATGGCTTGGTTGCTTGCTTCGTTGCTTGTTTCGTGGCTTGCTTGCATCATTGCGCTTGCTTTCTTGCTTCATGGCTTCACGGCTTCATGGCTTCATGGCTTCATGGCTTCATGGCTTCATGGCTTCACGGCTTCATGGCTTCATGGCTTCATGGCTTCATGGCTTCATGGCTTCATGGCTTCATGGCCTCATGGCTTCGTTCGTTCGTTCGTTCGTTCGTTCGTTCGTTCGTTCGTTCGTTCGTTCGTTCGTTCGTTCGTTCGTTCGTTCGTTCGTTCGTTCGTTCGTTCGT
>Ga0213839_1002459_pt1 | contig 10297 bp, 8 predicted proteins | sample SWPATP21_FD_160075 | JGI IMG/M metagenome (GOLD analysis project Ga0213839, IMG submission 160075) | Coastal seawater microbial communities from Marineland, Florida, United States - SWPA TP2 #1 | ecosystem: Environmental > Aquatic > Marine > Coastal | place: USA: Florida | collected 2016-08-14 | reverse complement strand
CCACGTCTGCCCCGACCCCCACGCCCAGGTGGTGGGGCACCCCGACGCGGCCGTGCGCTGGCTGCACGAAGACCTCACGCGCACCGCGGCCCACGAGCAGGGCATGCGGCGCTACGCCACCCAGCGGCAGCGGAGGGCCCGATGAGCGATCCGCGCCCCCCCGCCAGCTCGCCGCAGCGACTGGCGGCCCGCCTCGCCAACGCAGGCTCCCGCTGGTTCGAGGGCTACGAGCTCGGGTTCATGGAGGAGCTGGTGCGCACCTACGGGCTGGTGGGCACCAACCGCTGGTCGCTCACCATGCTCGGCGTGCGCACCGATCTGGTGGCCCGCTACGGGCTCGCGGACGCCCAGGTGCTGATGGCCTTCGCCGCCTTCTGGCAGGGCTGCACCTACTGCTCCCGCGGCCACCTGCTGGCCGGCAACCTGGTGCGGTTCCGCGACGACGGCACGCTGTTCCCCCTCGACACAGCCACGCTCGTTGCCCTGCAAGCGGGCGACGACGACGCCATCCTCTCGGTGCTGCGCCGCCGGCTCGCCGATCATGCCGACCTGCTCGCCACGCTCGAGCGCCAGCACGCCCTGCGCGACGGCGTCGCGCAACGATCGACTTGCACCGACGACGACGAGCTGCTCCAGGCCACCCACGCGGTCTGGGGGTGGCTGTCGGAGTGCTCGATCATGGTGATGGACCAGCCCGAGGTGCCCCCGCTGTGCAGCGAGGTGGCCGGCGACGACGACCTCCTCGCCCGCTACCGCGCTGCCCGTGCGGCCCATCGACGCGACGAGGGTCGCGCGATCTGAGCCCCGCCCATCGAGGACGCGCAGGGGCTATCGTCGGGCGTGCCCGAGACGTCCGAGCCACCGCAGCAGACCGTCGCCGACCTGTGCAGGCCGTGCGGGGCCTGCTGCGCGGTGCTGCGGGTGCACTTCCCCGACAGCGACGGGCCGCGGGTGCCCCGCGAGCTCACCGTGCCCACGCTGCCCGAGCATCGACGGATGCGGCGCCGGGCCGACGGGGCCTGCATCGCGCTGGAGGGCGTCGCCGGGCAGCACACGGGCTGCACCATCTACGCCGACCGACCGGCGGGCTGCCGCGCGTTCGCGCCGTCGACCGAGGCGGAACGCAATCCGTACTGCGACGATGCCCGGCGCGCGATCGGCCTGGAGCCGCTGTAGGCCATCCCGCGTCGCCTGATCGCCCGCATCGCCGAGCGGCTGATGCCCTGACATTCGGCGACGGAACGGCACGACGAGCGACCGCCCCCTGCGACAAGCTGGGACTGGAGGTCGCCATGAACGCCGACGACGTGCCCATTCGCCGCCCGTGCCCCGTCGACCACCCCTGCTTCGACGAGGGCGTGTGCCGCCACTGCCGCGAGGAGGTCACCGATCTGTCGGCCGGCACGGTCGAGGAAGCACGCGCCTGGCTCGCGGCAAGGCGCTCGGGCTGCGTCACCTACCGCACCGACCGGCGTGGACAGATCCGCTTCGGCCTGCGCAGCGTGGTCACTGGCGCACTCGCGACCGCGGCGTCACTGACCGCCACCGTCGCCCCCCTCACCACCGTCCCCGTCGGAGGGACCGCCGGCGTGGAGGCCGTCACCGCCGACGTCGTCCCGCCGGCGCCTGTGCCTGTCCCCGTGGAGGTCCCCGTGGTCCCCGAGGCGACGCCCGACGAGCTGACCCACGAAGAGCTCGCGGAGCTGCTGTCCATCGGCGGCTACGTCGCCGCCGACGAGCCCTGACGACCCAGGCGACCCGGACGACCACGACCACCATGACGCTTCAGGCGAGCAGCTCGCCGTCGTCCTCGGGGTGCATCGCGTCGAAGATCTGCTGCGCGAGCTCGGGGCCGATCCCGGGCACGCTGCCGAGCTCTGCCAGGCCCGCCTGGGCCACCGCCTCGGCCGATCCCAGCGCCTTGAGCAGCGCCTTGCGGCGCGCCGGGCCCACCCCGGGAATCTCGTCGAGCACGCTCGTCAGGGCGTCCTTGCGGCGAACCTTGCGCTGGTAGCGGACCGCGTGGGCGTGGGTCTCGTCGCGCAGGTGCTGCAGGATGCGCAGCGCGGGGTGGCCGGCGCCGAGCTTCAGGGGCTCCTTTCGGTGGGGGAGCACGATCTTGTCGGAGCTGGTGCGGTCGCCCTTGCGCCGCTCGGTGCGCGGCTTGGCGATGCCGCACACGGCCTGGTCGTGCAGCCCGAGGTCTTGCAGCACGGCCATCGCCATCGCCAGCTGCCCCTTGCCCCCGTCGACCACCAAGAGGTCGGGGACGGTGTTCTCCCGCATGGCCCGGAGGAACCGACGCTCGATGATCTCCCGCATCATGCCGTAGTCGTCGTTGCCCTTCGCGTGCTTGATCTTGTACCGCCGGTACTCCCGCCGCTCGGGCTTGCCGTCGAGGAACACCGCCATGGCCGCCACCGGGTTCGTGCCCTGCAGGTGGGAGTTGTCGAAGCACTCCATCCGGAACGGCGGCTCGGGGAGCTCCAGGGCCTTGGCCAGGTCGCGCATCGCCTGCTCGTGCCGGGCCGAGGCGTCGGTCTGCTGCACGAAGCGCACCCGGGCGTTCTCGGAGGCCAGCTGCAGCTGCCGCACCTTGCGCCCGCGCTGGGGCACCGCCAGCCGAACCTTGGCCCCGCGCCGCTCGGTGAGCACCTCGGCCACCGTCTCGTGGTCGGGGGGGAGCTCGGGCAGCAAGATCTCCGGCGGCACCAGGCTGCCCTCCGGGTAGGCCGACACCAGCAGCGTCGACAGCACCTCGCCGGTGGTGCCCACGAAGGTGGCCACCGAGGCGCGGGGCTCGTTCATCACCCCCTCGCGCATCGGCACCACGGCCACCGCGCCCTGGCTGCCCTCGCGGTGCACCCCCCACACGTCACGGTCGGCGAGCCGCGTGTCGACCACCTTCTGCCGCTCGATGCTGGCTTCGATGCTGTAGATCAGGTCGCGCGTCTTCGCTGCCTCTTCGAACTCCTCGCGGGCGGCCTGGGCGGCCATGCGGGCCTCGAGACGGCGCATCGCCTCCTTGCGCTGACCGGACAGCAGCTCGATGCTGCCCTCGATGAGCTCCCGGTAGTCTTCAGGGGTGGTGTGCCCGTCGACGCAGGGCGCCACGCAGCGCCCCATCTGGTGCAGCAGGCACGGGCGACGCCGGCTGCGGAGCACCGCGTCGGTGCAGGTGCGGAGCGGGAAGGCGCGGTGGAGGAAGGCCTGGGTCTGCCGGGCCTTCGAGGCCGAGGCGTAGGGACCGAAGTAGCGCGCGCCGTCGCTGCGGATGCTGCGCACCAGGGTGTAGCGGGGCCACGTGTTCTTGAGGTGGATGCGCAGGTGCAGGAAGTTGGCGTCGTCCCGCAGCTTGACGTTGTAGCGGGGACGGTGCTTCTTGATCAGCGTGTTCTCGAGGAGCAGCGCCTCCTTCTCGGTGTCGGTGACCACCACCTCCACATCATGGGCGGCGTCGACCAGGAAGGGCACCATCATCCGGCTGTCGGTGAGGCTCGTGTACTGCCGCACCCGGGCCCGCAGGTTCACGGCCTTGCCGACGTAGAGCACCTTGCCGCGGGCGTCCTTGAACAGGTAGACGCCCGGGGTGGTGGGCAGCTCGCGGACGCGGTCGTGAAGCGGATCCATGGCAAGAGCTAACCCGAGGCACGGCCGGTGAGGCCGCCCAGGAAACGTGACCGGAGGAGACCTGCGCCCGCACGACCGGTGAGGCCGCCCAGGAAACCTGACCGGAGGAGACCTGCGCAGGCACGACCGATGAGGCCGCCCAGGAAACGTGACCGGCGGGCGGGTTCGAGCGGGGCGGACGCTTGCGTGGCATCGTGCTCCTGGAGGTAGACCATGTTGTTGCTGACCTTGTGGAGCTGCGCCGCCCAGGATCCGGTCGTGGACACAGGCTGGACGGGCCCCCACGACTCGTACGGCACCCTGAGCTGCTACGAGGGGGACGGCGAGGTGTGGGTCATGTCCGGCGCGTCCCTCCTCGCCGGCGAGCTCGGCCCCGGCGACGCTCTGGCCATCGTGCGCCGGGAGGCCGAGTTCTCGCGCTGGCTCCACATCGGGCAGCACATGGCGGCCCTCCCCGACCTCGACGGCGACGGGCTGGGCGAGCTGGCGGTATCGTGGGGGCCCAGGGTGTCGGTGCTCTCGGGTGCGTCGCTCGCGTCGGGCACGGCCGACCTCGAAGCACCGCTCGCCACGTTCGCCGGCGATGACGTCGGGGACACTGTCGACGGGCTTCAGGCCATCGGCGACCTCGACGGCGACGGACTCGACGACCTGGCCATCGTGCAGACCCAGGACTACCCCGCCACCGGCTCGACGGTGGTGCTGACCTCGGCCCAGCTGTCGTCGGGCGGCACCTTCGGGCCCGCCGATGCGTGGGTGCGGCTGCAGGAAGAGGCGCGGAACATCGCCATGTTGCGCGCAGGGGTCGGCGACCTCGACGGCGACGGCGCGGAAGACCTCGCGCTGCTCGGGTCGTTCACAGGCGACGACGACGAAGACGACAGCTGGGCCGGCCGACGCCTGCAGGTGTGGCTCGCGGCCGATCTGGCCGCCGGGGGCGTGCGCGCTGCCACGGAAGCCAGCGCGACGGTGCAAGAGTCCGCCGAGCTACCCCTGCACCACAGCCGCCAGGGCCGCATCGGCGACCTCGACGGCGACGGCGCCGACGACCTGCTCCTCGGCCTCCACATCTTCTCTGGCGCGGCCCTGTCGGGCGAGCACGACATCGACGATGCGTGGTCGGCACCGGGGGCCGACCTGTACGACGACGGCGGGCTGGCCTGGATGGACACCAACGGCGACGGGGTGAGCGAGCTGCTGCTGCAGGACTACGGCTGGGCGGCAGGCGGAGCTGGTGGACTGTCGGCCCAGTTGGTGTCGGGCGCCTCGTGGACCGACGGGCATGGGCTCGGCACCGTGCTGGCATCCACGGGGCATGACGTCGACCACCTCGTACAGCTCGTCGGCTCGGTGTCCGACCTCGACGGAGACGGCGTCGACGAGGCCTGGGCGCTCATCGCGCACGGCAGCGCCGACACGCTCCCCGAGCTGCGGCTGTGGTCGGGCGCCGAGCTCGGCGCAGGCTGGGACCTCGCGGCCCCGGACGGGCGCATCGAGCTGCCGGACTGCGGCTGGAACTCCGCCGTGGTGGCGCTCGGCGACCTCGACGGCGACGGGCGGTCCGAGCTGGCCGTCTCGCTGCCGGAGAACCGCGTCGAGGAGAGCTACTGAGCGGCGCCGGGCCACAGCGTCCATGCGTCCCGCAGCACGGCCATGCTGTCGTCCACACCGAAGGCCAGGGTGCCCAGGGCGCCCTCGGGGGCCGGCGGCAGGGCGGCGAAGGCCCGCGCGGTCGGCGCCTCGCCGTCGACCTGGAGCTCGGTCCACACCCCCGTGGACAGGTCGAAGGACCACAGGTCGTCGAGCACGTTGTCGCCCCGGAGCGAGTCGGTGCCGTAGCCGTAGTAGAGCCGGTCGCCGTCGAGCGCGACGAACGGGAAGCGACGCCCCGGAGGTGCGGGCGTGGTGGCCGACACCTCGGTCCACGTCTCCGCGGCCGGGTCGAGCCGCCACACGTCGGAGAGCATGCCCGCGTCGCCGGCGCCGCCCACGAGCAGTAGATCGCCGCCCTCGTGCACCAGCATCCCGCCGTCGTAGCGCCCGGGCGGCCCCGCGATGCCCAGCGCGGTGAACGTCTCGGCCACGGGGTCGTAGCGGTAGGTGGTGTCGCCGAAGCCCGTGCCGTAGCCGCTGAACACGTAGCCGCGGTCGGCAAGGTCGCTGAACGCCGCCCAGCAGCCAACGGGCCTACCGGCCGCGCCGTCGTCGGGCAGCAGCACCGCCTCGCCCGTGACCAGGTCGATCCGCTCGGCCGTGGCCTCCTCCACGAAGCCGTCGTTGCGGCCGCCGATCACCACGAGCACATCCCGCCCAGCGTCGTGCAGCGCGCAGCCGCAGTACCGAGGGGTGGTCATCGTCGCGACCACCTCCCCTTCGAAGCCGTCGCCGTCGGCCGTCAGGCGGAGCACGTCGGTCCCCACGTTCTGCAGCACGTTCAGGCCACCGAACCACAGGTCGTCCACACTGGGCCCGCCCCAGCGCCCCGCCACCCCGCCCGGGTCGGCGGAGGTCCAGTGCACCACGCCGTCGTCGACCGGAGCGCCGGTATCGGTGGACGTGTCGGCGTCGGTGTCCGTGTCCGTGTCGGAATCCGTGTCGGAATCTGTGTCCGTGTCCGTGTCCGCATCCGTGTCCGTGTCCGTGTCCGTGTCCGTGTCGGCCGCGGTGGACGTCTCGGTCGAGGCGTCGCCCCCGCCACAGGCGGTCAGGGACAGCAGCACGGTCTGCCACACGAGGCGAGCGAGGGGCGAGCGGGTCATCGGGTCCTCCGGGGCAGCCGGTGGACCCGACGTAGGCCGCCGTTAAGGCGCGGTCTCGGAACACCGTGTGACACGCCGTGCGCGCGCCCAGCCCCCGTGGAGGACCCATGCTCGACCTCACCGTCGACGGACCCGTCGCCTGGCTCACCCTGTCGCGTCCCGCCAAGCGCAACGCCCTGTCGCCGCAGCTCCTGCGCACGCTGATCGCCCACTGCGAGGCCGTCGAAGCCCACGACGACGTGCGGGTGCTGGGGCTCCGCGCCGAGGGAGAGACCTTCTGTGCCGGCGCCGACCTGCTCGCGTCCCTGCCCGAGCTGAGCGGCCCGGACGGGGAGGCGGCCGCCGAGCTCGGGCGTCAGGCCGCGTCCGCCCTGGCGTCCCTGTCCGTGCCCACGGTGGCCCAGGTGCAGGGAGCCTGCGTGGGCGGTGGGGTGGTGCTGTGCTCGGCCTGCGATCTCGTGGTGGCGGGGGCGTCGGCGCGGTTCCGGGTGCCCGAGCTGTCGCTGGGCGTGCCCTTCGCCTGGGGCGGCACCACGCGGCTGGCCGCCCTGGTCGGGGTGCGGGTGGCGGCCGACTGGGTGCTCTCGGGGCGCTGGGTCGCGGCCGACGAGGCCCTGGACCGCGGCTTCGTCAGCCGGGTAGTCCCCGACGACGCCCTCGGCGACGCCGTCACCGAGCTGGCGAACGCAGTGGCGCAGGCGCCACGGGCCGTGACCCGGTACACGAAGCAGCAGCTGCAGCGTGCGGCCGAGGGGCGCCCCGACGACGACGCCGACGCGGTGGCGCTGGTGGCGGCCCTGCGCGACCCCGAGTCGATGGCCGCTGCGCAGCGCTACCTGGCGGCGCAGGTGGGGACCGGGCGGTGATTCAGGTTTCCTCCGGCCCGTTCCGGGCCTGCGCGGCCGACTAGCGCGGCCTTGCTTTCCGAATCGTCGCACGCCAAGGTCCTCGGTGCCCAGGGCACAAGCGCCTGGATCTGGATACCGAAGACCTCACCGCACGACGACGGAGGTCGAGCGGTCAGCGCTCAGCCTGCAACCAGCGTTCGCACCCGGCGAGGCGGACCGGAGACCCTCGGTGCGGCCACCCGGTCGACCCCGCTGGGGGTGTACGGCGTGCGGATTCACCGGGGCTGGGGTGCCCAGCCGGGGTGAATCGGTCATGGCCGGGAGCCCAGCCAGGTCGAAGCTGCTCAGTCGGCGGCCCGAGGAGGCCGTGGTCACCGATAATGAGGCTTGCATCGTGGGCCCCGTGGTCGGCGAGGCCCTGAGCAGCAGGTTCGACCCCGCTGGGGGTGTACGGGGTGCGGATTCACCGGGGCTGGGGTGCCCAGCCGGGGTGAATCGGTCGTGGCCGGGAGCCCAGCCAGGTCGAAGCTGCTCAGTCGGCGGTCCGTAGCACTCGTGGCCGCCGAGAAGGATGGTTTCATCGTGAACCCCGAGGGCGCAGCGTCGCCGAACTGCAGGTTCGACCCCGCTGGGGGTCAACGACCTGCCGATTCACCGGGGCTGGGATTCCCAGCCGGGGTGAATCGGTCGTGGCTGCTGTTGCTTCTCTCGAAGCCCCGGTCGCCGGCCAGAAGGCGTCGTGCACACCATGCACGACCGCCCCCGCCCCGATCGTGCAGCCTCTGCACGGCCGTGGCTGCACAGGCCCACAGTAGCCCTGGCACACCCCGTGCAATGCCTGGTCTCGACGAGGAGACCCGATGATCCGCTGGATGACCACCGCCCTGCTGCTCACCTCGGCCTGTGGCGGCCGCGGCACGCCCCCCGCCCACGTCGGCGAGGCCGCCACCGACACCCCCACGGCCACAGCCCCCACCACGGCCGTGGCCCGCCCCCACCCCCAGCAGATCGACCGCGCCACGCTGTTCGGCGACGCCCCTGTCGGCATCGCCAGGATGTCGCCCGATGGACAGCAGCTCGTGTGGACCACGCCCAGCGACAGAGGATGGCGCGTGCTCGTCGCTCCCATCGACGATCTGGACGACCCACGGGAGGTCTTGGACTCCGAGCACCATCCGGGGCTGTCGTGGGCCTACGACGGGGCCTCGCTGCTGGCGATCGACGACCACGAGGGCGACGAGAACGACCACGTCTACCGCATCGCCCTCGACGATGGCACCAAGACCGACCTCACCCCCTACGACGGCGTGCGCGCCCGGCTTCACCAGGTGAGCGCGGAGCATCCTCACACCGTCTGGGTGGAGCTCAACGACCGCGATCCGGCGCTGCACGATCTCTACGCCATCGACCTGCGCACCGGCGAGCGCACCCTGGTCTACGAAAACCGCGAGGGCTTCGCATCGCTCCACCTCGACCGCGACGGTGCCGTGCGCCTCGCCACCCAGACCACCGACGACGGCGGCAAGGAGTTCCTCGTGCACGAAGACGGCGCGTGGTCGTCGCTGTTCGTCGCCGGCTTCGAGGACAGCGAGACCGAGGTCCTGGGCTTCGACGACGACGGGCGCGCCTACCTGCAGGACTCCCGCGACCGCGACGCCACGGCGCTGGTGGCCATCGACCTGCCCACCCGCACCACCGAGGTGATCTCCGAGCGGGCCGGGCTCGACCTCGACAGCGTCAGCTGGAGTCCAGTGGACCACCGCCCCGACGTGGCGATCTACCGCCACACACGGCAGATCTTCGAGGGCCTGCACGGCGAAGCGGCGGCCGATCTGGCCTGGCTCGCCGAGGAGCTCGACGCCGAGCCGAAGGTGCTGCGGTCGACCGACGACCGCTACTGGTCGGTCTTCGCCTGGCGCGACGGCCCCCTCGTCTCGTGGCACTTCGACCGGCAGACCCGCACGCTCACCCCGATGCAGTCGGTGCTGCCCGCTCTCGAGCAGATGCCCCTGGTCCCCATGCACAGCCGGGTGATCCCCACCCGCGACGGCCTCGAGATGGTCAGCTACCTCTCGCTGCCCAGCGAGGCCGACCCCGACGGGGACGGACGTCCTGACGCGCCCGTGCCCCTGGTGCTGATGGTGCACGGCGGGCCGTGGGGCCGGGTCACCTGGGGCTTCAACCAGGAACACCAGCTGTTCGCCAATAGGGGCTACGCGGTGATCGAGCCCAACTTCCGCGGCTCGACGGGCTTCGGCAAGGCCTTCGTCAACGCCTCCACGAAGCAGTGGGGCCGCGCCATGCAGGACGATCTGCTCGACGCGGTCGACTGGGCGGTGGCCCAGGGAATCACCACCCCCGACAAGGTCGCCATCTACGGCGGGAGCTACGGCGGCTACGCCACCCTCGCCGGGCTCGCCTTCACCCCCGACCGCTTCGCCTGCGGCGTCGACCACAGCGGCCCCAGCAACCTCGAGACCCTCATCGCCTCGATCCCCCCCTACTGGAAGCCCATGCTGGAGCTCGTCGCCCGCCGCATGGGCGACCCGCGCACGGAGGAAGGCCGGGCCCTGCTCGCCGAGCGCTCGCCGGTGAACTTCGCCGAGCAGATCCGCCGGCCGCTGCTCATCAGCCAGGGGGCCAACGACCCGCGGGTGAAGGTGAGCGAGGCGGAGCAGATCGTGGACGCGATGCAAGGGAGCGACACCCCGGTCACCTACCTGCTCTTCCCCGACGAGGGGCACGGCGTGCAGCAAGGGACCAACCGCGAGGCGCTGTACTCGGTGACCGAGGTGTTCCTCGCCCAGTGCCTCGGCGGAGCCCACGAGCCCGTCGACATCACCGCCTCGTCGGTGCAGGTTCCGACCGGCGCCGAGCACGTGCCGGGGCTGGCCGAGGCCCTCCGCCACGACAGCGACCGCGAGTAGGCACGGCTCACGGCGTCGCGCGTCCCGAGACTGGCGGAGGCCGACGTGGCCACTTGCGCCCCTCCGGGACCCGCAGTACGATGCGACGTGCTGACTTTGACTCAATCATTGCGCAAGGAGTACGCCAAATGAA
>Ga0213839_1002458_pt1 | contig 10302 bp, 6 predicted proteins | sample SWPATP21_FD_160075 | JGI IMG/M metagenome (GOLD analysis project Ga0213839, IMG submission 160075) | Coastal seawater microbial communities from Marineland, Florida, United States - SWPA TP2 #1 | ecosystem: Environmental > Aquatic > Marine > Coastal | place: USA: Florida | collected 2016-08-14 | reverse complement strand
CGAGGGCGTCGGGGGTCGGGCCCGCGAGGTGGACCTCGTCGACGACGGTGTGGCCGAGGACCGTGTCGACGGCGTCGGCGGTGGGGTCGATGCGGTCCACGACGACGTGTCCCCACTCGGGGTGGGCCCGGGTGCGGGCGCGCCAGCCGTCGAAGGCGTCTTCGGGGCCGACCAGCAGGACGTGGTGCGGGTCGAAGCGGTGGCGCCGGAGGGCGCGGAGCCCGGCGAGGTGGAGGGCGCGGCCGACCCACAGGGCGGGGATGCTGGCGAGGGCGAAGCCGGCGACCAGGGTTCGGGGGCCGGGGAGGGCGGCGAGGAAGAGCAGCGCCTGGGTGCCGACGAGGGCGATGGCGGCGGTGACCGTGGTGCGCCCGACGTCGAGGCCGGCGCGGCGGAGGGCGTGGTAGCGGCCGCGCCAGGTCGCCACGAGGAGGAAGAGGGGCACCACGAGGAAGCCGCGACGAGCGGCGCCGACGGGGTCGACCTCCTTGAGCACGTCGACGCCGGGGAACAGGTCGTAGGGCCAGGCCTCTCCGAAGGCGATGCGCAGTCGGATGCACACCAGCCACACCGCGGCCAGCACCACGGCGTCCGTCGTGATGGCGGCGAGTCGTAGAGCCGTCAGGCGCAGCTCCCGCAAGGGCTACTCGCGTCCGTCGTAGTGGCCGTCGCCTACCAGCTTGAAGCGCACCAGCGCCTCGCCCGTCTCGGCCTCGTGGACGGCGACCCAGCAGGCCTCGATGTAGCCCTCCTCGGTCTCCAGGGCGGCGATGGAGTCGCTCTGCCAGCCGGCGCGGTCGGGGAAGTAGCCGATGGGTTCGACGCCCTCGAGGACCACGCCGGGGGGGAGCACGTCCTCCACGGAGGTCTCCTGGCCCACGTAGGTGCCGCCGGCGTCGGCGAGCTGCACGACGGTGTGGCCGCCGACGATGGCGTCGCCGTACGTCTCGGGGAAGGTGTTCTGGAAGGCGACCAGCTCCATGGGGCCGTTGGCGGCGACGACGTAGCCGGCGAGCTCGAGGGCGTTCAGGTCGATGTTGTCGGCCTCCTCCCGCATCTCGTCGCTGACGCCGAGTCGGCCCGAGCACTGCAGCTCGGTGGGGCGGGTGGTGCCGAGGGAGAGGTCGACCAGGAGGGCGTAGCGCTCGATGTCGGTGTCGGTGACGCCGATGTGGATGATCGGGTTGGCGGGGGCGCCGTTGGTGTCGGCCCAGGCCTCGAAGCAGGCGACGAGGTCGTCGGCCATCTCGTCGGGGAGGGTCGTGTCGGTGACCGTGAAGGTGCAGGCCGACGGGGCGACGACGTCGCTGGGATCGTCGGCGAGGTAGCGTCGCTCGTCGTTGGACTCCATGGTGACCGTGAGCTCGATGAAGCCGGGGTTGTCGAGGGAGAAGGACGTCACGTCGACCCCGAGGAAGCCCTCGCCGCCTTCGGCGCGGAGGAGGCTGTCGGCGAGGAGGATCGCGCCCCAGTCGTCGACGTCGAGGTAGGCGGGGAGCGTCCACTCCGTGCGGGCGTCGTAGAGCTTCAGCTCCATCGGGATGGTCTCTGGGGCCTCTCCCTCGCCGTCTTCGGCGTCGAAGATGGCCAGGTCGACGTCGAAGTCGGCCTGCTTGGTGACGATGGCGCAGGACGCAAGGAGCCAGAGAAGCATGGGCCCTCCTGGGTCGCAGTGTAGCGCGGGGACGGGCGGGGCGCGGCGACCACGGCGGCGGCGACCAAGGTGCGGCAGGGCGGAGGGGCTGGGCGGGTGTCAGAGCAAAGGGGCTCGGCGGGCCCGCGGCCCCTTGACGCGGAGGCGACGAAGGCATCTCGCTCCTGTGCGACAACCCGAGGAGGCATCCGCCTTCGTTGCGACAACTCGGCGCGTCCGGGTGGTCGGGCTCGCCGATAAGGTGCTTTCGACCGTTCTGTGTGGTCGCGACTTCGCCGGATCTGTCGCAACGAAGGGAGATGGTCCGTGAGGCTGTCGCAGAATGGGGAGATGCCTCCTCCAGCGAGCCCGGTGCGAGGTGTTGGGGGTTGGTACCTGACCCCCCTCAACCCCCGAGCGCTGCTGACCCCGCTGAGGTGCCACTGGTCTACCTCCGTCTCCAACCCTTCCGCTCTGATCCCCCCCCCCTCGCGCGACCGGGCATCGACCGAAGCACGATTCCGGAAGGAGCTCACCTCAATCCGCTGGGCTGTGATGGAATTCTGGAGACGACGGTAATGATAGTCGGCGTAAAAAGTGCAAAATGCTCCCCACACCCGTGCCGACATGGTCTATGGTGCGGTGTCGCGTCCACCTGACCCCGGGGTGGCTGCCATGCCCGCCCCCGTCCTCCATGGTCTGGGGGCTCGTCCGGCGCGTGAAACCTCCCGGCGGTGGGACCACCGTGCGTCAACTCCAGGAGACTCCATGACCCATCAGCAACCCATTCGTCCGGAGCTCGGTGACTTCAACAGCATCGTGTGCTTCCGGGCGCTCGTGACCGGCATCGAGGAGACCCTCGGAGGCAAGGCGGCGATGGTCGCCCTCAAGGGGGCGGGTCGACAGCGGGGCTACGAGCTCGTGGCGTCGCTGGGACTGAAGGGGGCCGCGCCCGCCGACCCGATGGACGGCGCCAGGCGTCTCGACGCCGCGCTCGGCCCGGACGGCACGATGCTCTGCCGCGTGGGGAAGCTCGAGCGGGACGGCGATACCTTCAGGGTCTACATGACTGAGACCATCTGCTCCGCCGGTGAACCACAGGGCTCCGACCGGGAGCTCTCCTTCACCTTCGGTGCGATCCACGGAGCCATCGAAGCGCTCTACGACGTGAAGCTTCGAGGGAAGCAGGTGGGGAGCGTGCTGCGAGGGCAGGACCACGATGTGGTGGAGTTCGTGGTCCGGTGAGCCAGTTAACGACACACGTGCGCGGGCCACATCAGCGGGCCCCCAGTACTCGAGGTGGATTCATGAGCTGGTCGCGCGCCGTGGTGTTGTCGTTCCTTCCTGTGCTTCTCGGCTGTGGCCAGGAGCTGGAGTTTCCGAGGGCGCGATCCGCGACTGCCGGCGGGCCTTTCCTCGGCCGGGCGAGAAGGCAGGAAGACCGATCCATCTGAGAGCGTGGGTTGCGCCTTGTTCGATGGCGTGATCTGGTCGGGGAATGGACGAAGACTCCGAGCTGGTCGAGCGGGTGATGGCAGCAATGCGGCGGCGGCTGAATGACGCGGTGGGCTCGCTGCGAGAGGCGCGCACGGCGGTGGCGTTCGCAGAGGGTGAGCGCGAGTTGGCGACCCTGGCGCAGGAGCTGACGGCGAAGATGGTGGAGCGCGTCGTGGAGAGGGTGTCCAAGGACCCTCTGCGACGAAAGGAGGCTCGCGAGCTGGTCAGAGAGCGAGCGAAGAAGCGTGGTGTCACGATGGTGATGGGGCGGGACCGGACCACGCGGTTCCGTACGCTTGGGGGCGGGGAGGCCGTGGTCTTCACGCCCTACGCCCGGGCGAAGGTCCGGGGAGGCGGCAAGCGCGCGGTGCGGGGGAAGGACGGTACGGGGGTGTACTACGTGCTCGACCAGCTGGGCATCCGGGGCCGCAGCACGCCAGCCTTTCGACTGCAGGTGGCCCACGCCGTGTGCGAGGCGAACTCCGTGACCTCGGCACGGGAGGTGCTTGCCACGGGTGGAGTCGACATCGACCACAAGGCCGCGCTGCGACTGACCTACATGACCACGACCATCGCGCTGGCGGCGCGAGCCGAAGAGGTGAGGGCCACGACGGAAGGCAACGATGACGGCGAGTTCCTTGGGCGACGCATCGTGGCGTCGGTCGACGGTGGCCGGCTGCAGGTACGCCGTCGGGTCGCAGGACGACCACGGGCTGGGGGCCGCAAGCACTTCGAGACCGAGTGGCGAGAGCCGAAGGTGCTGACCATCTACGCTCTCGACGAGAACGGCCGACGGGACCGGAAGGTGGCAAGCGTCCTCGATGCCACCCTTGGGGGGGCGAACGCAGTCTTCGAGCTGCTCCTGTTTCACCTTCGTCGCGTCGGGGCCCACAAGGCTGCCGAGTTGACCCTCATCGGCGACGGAGCAGAGTGGATCTGGACTCGTGCCGCTGACCTCCGGAAGGCCTTGGAGCTTCCGAAGGCTCGCTTCCACCAAGTCCTCGACTACTTCCACGTCGCGGAACGGCTGCACGAGTTCGCCAAGACCCGCGGCTGGGACGAGGACATCTGGAAGCGCTGGTACCACGTCAACAAGGGGCTGCTGAAGGACGGTCAGATCGGAGCGATCGAGGTGAGCATCCGCGCCGTAGAGCGCGCCCATGGGCTGGACCTCTCTTCGGAGTTGGCGTTCTGGGCTCACCACAAGGCCCGGATGCAGTACGGCACGCATCGGCGAGCGGCACGACCCATCGGGAGCGGCGCGGTGGAGTCGACCGTCCGGCGCGTCGTCAACCTCAGACTCAAGGGAGCGAGCGTCTTCTGGACCGAGGAGCATGCAGAGGGTGTGCTGCATCTACGGGCTCAATCGAAGAGCGGGCGCTGGAAGGACCTCGAAAGAACGGTGCTCGAGAATGGAGCGTGGCAGCCCACATCACGCATCGTGCGGGAGGCCGCATGAGGTATCCGCGGCACTCGCCGGCTCTCGATCATCGCGCCCAGTTTCCGAACTGCGAAGAGGTCGTGATGCGGTCGGCCGATGGCAGCATCGACGACTGCGACATGCAGGCCTACGAGGCCGCCTTCAGCGAGGGATGCGTGGACTGCTACGTGTTCACCAGCCGCCCCCCGATCTACTCGGCCGACGACGTCGCCTACGATGTCTACGACGTCTGCCCGGACTGGTCGGCCGACTGAGCTGCGAGAGCGTCGACTCCAGCCACGAGGGGCCCGGTCTGGAGGCCCCCGGTCTGGAGGACGCCCCCCCGGCACCCCTGCGAATCGTGCCGAAGAAGCGGAACGATTCGAAGGCCGTGTCACAAGACCCGCCCCTTGCCCGTTGCGTCGGTGCAAGGAGGCCAGCATGGGCTTGTTCACGTCACTCTTCCGTACCACCCCCACCGACGACTACGCAGGCGTCGTCGCCCGCACCGCCGCCATGGTCGGGGCGCCCGCCGCCAACACCCTGGCCCTCGCCCACGGACTTCGCTTCGTGAACGTCGCCTGGGAGGACACCGCCCGCTTTCAGGGCTCCTGCGTCGGCCCCAACATCAGCGACCTCACCATCCAGGTGCACCACGACGGCACGCCGACCTGTATGCCGGTGCTCCGCTTCCCCAACTTCACGGACCGGACTGGGGACGTAGCCCTCGACGCCATCGCCGTGCCGGTCGGCAACGAGCAGCGGGGGACCACGGTGCGCCGGGTGCCGCTCCGCACCTACCTCTCCGACCTGCGACGCTACCTGTCGGTCCCCGGCGGGTGGCCCGGGGAGGTCCGCTCGCTCCTCCGCGACGACGAGCCCGACGTGCTGGTCAGCGCCCAGGCCTGCTTCCTGCCGGTGCCGAAGCAAGGAAAGGCCACCTTCAACCCGGTGCTGTTCAACTACCAGAGCCGCCCTGGAGCGCCCGCGGTGCTCGCCATCCTGGTGACGCGCCAGGGCACGTCGGCCACCATCGGCGACAACCAGCGGGACGCCTTCCCGAGCGGCGGTCGTTGGGGTCAGCGTCTCTTCCACAACGCCGCCGGTCAGCGGGCGAGCCTCACGGGCACCCGGGCCGCGGACTTCGCGGCCAGCGGCGGCGACGACCTGCACGCGGTGGGCTGCGCCGAGGAGGCGGCCGGTCTGAACCGGGTGCTCCTCATCCAGGTACCGCTGAAGCAGCCGGAGCTCGGCATCCAGGGGTTCCCCGGCGGCATGCCGCTCTGCGCACCCCAGGCCTCGGTGCGCCGCAGCGCAGGCATCGGCGCCATGTTCGCCAGGAGCGACGTCGAGGAGGCGGTCATCGGCCACGGAGAGCTGGAGGGGCCGTTCACCGAGGTGGGCGGGCTGCCCATCGAGCGAGACCCGCGCTTCCCCGTCCGTGGGACGGTCCAGTTCTACCAGGCCACCAGCAACGGCGTCGTGAGCGGTGCGGACGTGGCCCGACTGGCCCACAGCATCGCCTCGGTCTACGACGACGCCCACGCCTCCGGCAGTCTGGTGTTCGACGACGACGGACGGTCCACGGCCTGGCGCTACCAGTAGCAGCCGCCGCTGCCCGACGTCCCCGGGACATCGATGACGTAGGTCTCGCCGTCGAAGTCCAGGGTGTAGGTGCCGTCGGCCACGTCAGCGAGCTCACAGCTGGCCATCGGGATGCCGCAGTCGTCGGTGCACGCCGCATCGGAGGAGACGTCGTTCTCCCAGGTCATCTCACTGGTCAGCGTCAGGGTGGCGCCGTCGACGGTGGCCTCGCAGGAGGACGCGAAGTTCTGGGAGCAGCTGCTGGACATGCAGTCCTGCACGACGACCTGGAGCTCGATCACCCCATCGGCGGCCTCCCAGCACACCATGCCCTCGTCGATGTAGGAGATCGCCTCCCACTCCTTCTCCTCCTCGTCCGGGCAACCACCCAGCAGGAGCAGCCCGGGAAGGATGGCGCCGAAGGGGGCGCGGCGCCGACGCAGGCCCAGGAGTCCGACCACGGCCAGCATGCCTGCCGTCGGCGCCCCCGTGGAGGAGCAGCCCACCCCACAGCGGGCCGGCTCGTGCTCGGACCAGTCGCTGGTGTTGCCGGCGGCGTCGACCATCCGGGCGCGCAGGAAGTAGTTCTCGCCGTGGTCGTAGGCCGCGGGGAAGGTGTCGCAGAGGTTCTTGCCCACCCATACCTCCTCGTAGAAGGCCACCACCCGCATGCCGTCCGAACCGAAGTCGCCGCTCGCGGAGAGCTCGAGCTCGATGTGGTGGCCCTGTGGGAGGCCGTCGAACAAGACGGCGAGCTGCTTGGTGGTTCCCCACTCCGTGCGGTCGGACGCTCGGGACACGTCGAGGAAGACGGGGGCGTCCGGAGCGTCGAGGTCCTCCGGGCCGGCCACCTCGAAGGGGATCGGCCAGTCGGTGGTGAAGACGTAGTCGCCCGCGGCCAGGGGCGCGTCGGGGATCAGCTCGCCGTAGTCGTCGTGCAAGACGACGCTGTGGGGCACTTCCTCTCCGTCGGCGTCCAGGATGCGGGGCGAGGCCGGGGGCGCTCCTCCCCACGTAAACACGATGACGGCGTTGGGGGGCAGCGGCTGGTCGAGGTTGGTGTCGGCGATGCCGTCCACGCAGCTGAGCGCGTAGGCCTGAGCGATGAGCAGTGCGAGCATGTTGTCTCCCTTGCCCGGACGTCATGCAGTGCCCGTGCCATCACGGGAACCCGGGTTTCAACCGTCGCGCGTCGGCGCGGGGCCCCCTGGATCGCGACACCGATGTCAGATCGGTCCCCGGGTCCGACTCCACCCCTCCAGCACCGCGTCCGCCCGCTCGGCTCGCTGGATCTGACCCGCCCGGCGCGCCAGCTCGGCTCCGCGTCGGAGGAAGTCGGGGACGTCGTCCTCTCCGAAGGTGGTGCTCACCCCTCGGGCGCCGTCGATGGCGACGTCGAGGTCCCGCCAGCGCCCCAGGGCCGCGAAGGGAAACACGAGGGCCGCGTTGATGAGTCGGTTCAGGCGGGTGTCGGCGCTCATCGCCACGGCCTCTTCCAGGGCTGTGATGCCCTTGTCGAGCTGGTCGCAGCGCAAGTGGATGAGGCCCATGGAGCCGAGGCCGAAGGAGAGGGCGTGCATCGAGCCCGACCGCCGCGCATGGGCGAGGGAGCGCTCGATGAACTCGATGGCGCCGTGGTGGTCGCCCCCCTGGGTGAGCATGGTGGCCAGGTCGTTGAGGGTGCCGGCAGCCTCTCCGAGGCGCCCGTGGGCCTCGAGCAGCATCACGGCGAGCTCGGCGTGCTTGCGGCTGGCCTCGAGGTCGCCCGCCCGGCCATAGGCGAGGAGCGCGGTGCGGTGGGCGCGCCCCTCGTCGAGGGCCTCCCGCACCACCTTCTTGGCGAGGCGACAGGCCATGTCGTGGTGGCCGAACAGCGACTCGAAGCGGGCGAGCCGCTCCATGGCCCGCTCCTTGCCTCGGGGAACCTTGTTCTTCTCGGCGACGTGGAGGGCCCGGCCCAGCCAGCGTCGACACCCCTCCTGGTCGTGTTGCCAACCTCGCGCGACGCCGAGTCCGAGCAGGGCCTCCATCTGAGACCCGGAGCCCTCCTCTGCCCGCTCCAGCACGGAGCGGAGCATGGACTCCTGTTGCTCGGGGTGGCCCCGGAGCAGGTTGCCGTTGGCGATGACGGTCTCGGCCATAAGGCGTGGCTCGGCGTCCGCGGGAACCCCCGCCAACGCCAGCTGCTCGTCGGCACGGCTGGCGGCCAGGAGCGAGTCGGCACTGCGGAGGTCCCGCATCGCGGTGATGGCCGCCTGGAGCCAGGCCTCGCCCGCCTCTCGGGGACGACCCGCCCCCTCCAGGTGGGGCGCGACACGATGGGGCTTCGACCCCCTGCGGGTCAGGACGTCGGCGATGCGACGGTGATGGGGACGGAGCCGACCGGCCTCCAGGGCACGCCGCCGCAGCACCTCGGCGATGCGTCCGTGGGGGAGGTGGACCCGGTGGGGGTCGCCGGCGGGGTCCGGGGCGAGGAGACGGGCCACCAGCAGGGCAGAGAGCAGGTCGTCGACGGGCCCTCCGACCGCCTCGCGCCACACGTCCAGCTCGACATCGGGTCCGAGGAGGCCCGCCAGCTCGAGGGGGGTCTCGCTGTCGGGGTGCTCGGCGAGGAAGCGGTCGACCCGCTGAGCGGTGACCTCGGTGAGGGAGGCGGGCAGGGATCCAGGCAGCCCCTGGAGGCGAAAGCCGGTGTCGCCAGCGACAAGGCGCCCGCTCGAGGCCCAGGCCTGCAGCATCTCCACGGCGAACAGGGGGTTGCCGTCGGCGCGGGACGCCAGCTGGGCCTCCAGGGCGGGCTCCATGTCGACCAGGGCGTGGAGAAGCTGCAGCATCTCTCCCCTTCCCAGGGGGGACAGCTCCCGCTCGAGGGCCGTGGGGAGCTCGGTGAGATCCCGCCAGGAGGCCTCCAGGTCGGGGTCCGAGCCCAGGGCGTCGTCATGGGTGGCGACCAGCGTGATGAGCATCAGGTCGTCCTGGACCTGGCCGAGGTGCTTCACGAAACCGAGGGCGTCCGGCACGGCATCGGCGTCGTCGATCACCAGCAGGACCGGACGCTGTGCGGCGAGGGCCCTGAGCATCACCATCGCTCCGGCCTGGGCATCGGCGTCGGAGGTCTCCTCGCCGCTCGCCAGTCGAACCAGGAGCTCGGTCTCGGAGGGGTCGAGCCCCTGGCCAGCGGCCCACGCCCGCAACGGCACGGCAGAGGTCGCGGCGGGGCACAGGGTCCTTCGGATGGTGTGTCCCCAGCCCCCCGTCGATGCCCACACCACCTCGACGAGGCCTTGCTCGTGGGCCGAGTGGGCCGCCCAGCGGAGCAGCCGGGTCTTGCCGGCGCCGGCGGGTCCGCGCCAGAGGTGGAGCTGGGGGCGGCGGCGCCCGAGACACGTCAGCAGGTCCGCCCAGATGCGGCTGCGCTCCGCCCGGCGTCCCATCAGCGGAGGATCGCGGAGGCCCAGGAGCCGCAGCCCGGAGCGGACGGCCGTGCGGCGGAGTGGATGGGTGACCAGCGGCGGGAAGCTGGCCTCGAGGATCGGCAGGCTGGGCGGGCCGTTCGTGCGGAGGGTGGGACCGGCCCCCGGGGCGGGTCGGATGACGGAGAGCTCGGTGGGGAGCTCGTCGAGGGGGACGAACTTGCCCCCGACCATCGGCACGACGGGGCCGAGGCGCTCCAGGGCCGCCAGGGCATCGGCGGCTCGCTGCACCCGGTTGCGGGGCTCCTTGGCGAGCAGCGACGCCAGCCACTGGCCGAAGCCCTCGGGGACCCCACGGCGTGGAGCGTACTCGGGCAGGGGCGTGTCCAGGTGCTGACGCAGGACCTCGCCGTGGTCGCCGGCGAAGGGGCGTCGACCCGTGGTGAGGACCCACGCGAGGATGCCCAGCGCGTACAGGTCGGTCCAGGGCCCCTGGGGACCCCGCTCGTCCCGGATCTGCTCTGGCGCCATGTACGACGGCGTGCCGCCTCCGATGGGCACACGGGTGCCGTGCTCTTCGGTGAGGAGGACCATGCCGAAGTCGGTGAGGCGACTGGTGCCGTCCTTGGCGATGAGCACGTTGCTGGGCTTGAGGTCCCGGTGGACGACGCCGCGGGCGTGGGCGTGGGCCAGGGCGTGGAGCACCTCGCGGAGGAGCGTCTGGACGGCCTCCGCATTCATCGTCGTGTAGTTGT
>Ga0213839_1002457_pt1 | contig 10305 bp, 6 predicted proteins | sample SWPATP21_FD_160075 | JGI IMG/M metagenome (GOLD analysis project Ga0213839, IMG submission 160075) | Coastal seawater microbial communities from Marineland, Florida, United States - SWPA TP2 #1 | ecosystem: Environmental > Aquatic > Marine > Coastal | place: USA: Florida | collected 2016-08-14 | reverse complement strand
TAGATTGAATAAGGGCTGGCCGACTAGGACAAATACCAAAGCCAATACTACAGCCATACCATTGATAAGCACGGCTTCGGTGAAAAATTGAAATACCAACTCTCTCTTACGAGCTCCCATAACCTTACGCACGCCTACTTCTCGTGCTCTTTCCACTGATTTTGCAGTGCTAAGGTTAATGAAATTGATCCAGGCGATGACCACGATAAACAGGGCGATCGCTTGTAGTATGCTGATGGTCGTTGCATTTCCAACGGGGCCTACCTCATTTTGAAACTTGGAATTCAAATGGATGTCAGCAACGCCAGTCAAGAAGTACCGATTTACACGGTTGTACTCCCCTTGCTCATTCTTTTCTGCATACCCTGGTTTATACAGAAGTGTGAGATCATCCATCTTTTGTTCAAGGATACGGGGATCTGCTTGCTCAGTTACTTTGACAAAAGTGATAAAAGCATTTCCTCCCCAGTCATTCGCAAAATCTTCAGGGTTTTGCTGCTCAAGGGTAGCATAAGAAACCAAGGCATCGGCATCGACTTGCAATTTAAAACCTGGCCTTTCAAATACACCAGTAATCAATAACTCATGACCGGCCCTATTGTCATTGTACTGGATTGTTTTTCCGAGGGCTGCTTCCACACTGCCAAAGTACTTTTCGGCCAATCCAGTAGTTAATAATACGGTATTAGGTTTAGCCAACTCATTCACTCCATGGATCATCTTCAAATCAAAAAAATCGAGATAATCTGGATCTGCAAAAAACAGCTTTTGCTCTTTATAATTAATATCTACCTGATCGAGCCTGGTAAGGATAACCGATCCTCCCCGGCTGATGCTGGGGCTATATAATCTCGCTTGTGCTGTTACTTCTGGTAAATCCCGTTTCATAGCAGGCCCTACTCCTGAAAATGTCATACTGCTTTCATAGACCATTTCTCCAAAACGATAGTAGTCATTGGATACCCTAAAAAGTTGGTCGGCACCAGAACTGCTATTATAGTTCAGTTCTTCGGAAACGTATTCCAGGATAAAGAGAGCGGCAGTTAGACCTACAGCAAGTCCAAGAACATTGAGAGAAGTATAAGCGAAATGGCGTTTGAAATTGCGAAAAGAAGATTTAATAAAACTAAAAAGCATAGCATTGGTAATAAAAGAAGTGAATCGGCCACCTTTGTAAAACCGGATGGCACTGCAGGTATCAAGAAAATACCGGTACTTGGCTAGTCTCGACTTACCGGAGCTCAATCTCCACTCGTATAACTCCTGTAAATCGCCCGCTACCTCATCCAGGTAGTCCGCACGGCAGAACTTTTTGAGCAACCAGTAAGCTAGTTTTGGGGGAGACTGATTTTTAGGCATAGTTTATGAGAATTTTGGTACCCGATTCCATATTTGCATCTTTGCTTCCATCACTTCTTTGGCCGTCCGATACCCCAATTCTGTGGCTTCGTAGAGTACCTTCCTACGCCCACCTCTCTTCTGTGAAGGTTCGCCCACTTTTGAGCGCAGCATACCTTTTTTTTCAAGCCTTTTTAACACCATGACCACGGCGGGTAGGGTTATTTCTTTTTTCATATGATCAATATATAGCTTCACCAATTCAGCTCCATATGATTCTTTTTCCCTTAATACAAGCAAGAGAATTAATTCTTCCAGCGCTCCGAGTGTGTGATTCATGACTTAGACTTGTGCACCAGAATCAGGTTCTGGTCGGTGCAATATAGTAAACATTTGTTTAGGATATTGTGTTATTTGGTAAATATTTGTTTAGGATATACATGGGCAGATTACTGAAATCTATGTTTAGCTGGGAATAACACGATCTAATCTATACAAGTATTTTCGGCTTGGAGGTCTCAAGATTGGAAAGAAGTAAGCCCATAAAATGGAGGGTTTGCTTGAAATTCGAATTCTTCTGTTTCAGTCCATCCACAGTGAACTTGATATATGCCTTTGGAAAGCTGAAGTATTCGAAATGGATATTGGTTAGTTACCTTTTTAGTGATATAATCTAATGGCAAATCGCCATGATGGTTAGAGGGAGGCTATTGAAGACCTTGAACTTCGCAAGATTGAAAATCTGAGAAAAAAAGGAAAGAAACTTTGTGGGACTCATTTTGGTTTAAAGCATTCAATATGGCCTAAGGCGATTTTTTTTGATTCATTGTGGTAGAGATTAAATAAAATGGACGCAGAACTTGATCAACCTAATTTACAAATGCGTATTTGACCATTTTATCCCCGAAGCAAAAAATAGCTATATGGATAGACTCGATGAGACTATTGACCAGCACCTTGGGGAACCAGCTTTTGGCAACGAAAAAATAGCGGAAAATATAGCCAGCAGCACACAACACTTGTTTAGAAAAGCATAAAGACTAACAGATTTATCTCCATAAAACACCTGCATTAGTATCGACTCCATCAGGCTATGAAATACCTGGAAAATGGAACTTACCGAACGATCAAAGATGTAGCCGATGCAATCGAGCACACGAATACAAGTTATTTCATCAAGCAGTTTGAGCGGAAATTTGGACGAGAACTTTTGAGGGTATGGCAAGAAGCAGATTGGCGATAGTTTTCGATGTTCGAACAGGGCACATCAGAGTCCTGAATATCATTGTCTAGCCTGTAATTCACAATGTATCCAGTTATTTTTCAATAAGCAAGTCCTTCATGGGTTAATTAAGGAGCCCTCGCCAACCGTCAATCCCGGTTTTACCGATCTTATCTACTTGATCCTCTCGGAAGTCAAAGCGGCAGTAATAGTTGCTCACAAAGAAGTAGGTCTTACCATTTGGATGCTTGATGGCAGCATTAATGTTGGAAGGTAGCCCTCTCCAGCCATCAGTCCCGATTATACCTACCTTGTCCACCTGGTCTTGAAAGAAGTCAAAGCGATAGCATTTATTGCCCACAAAGAAATAGGTTTTACCATTCGGATGCTTGACGGCTGCATTAATGTTCGCGGGTAGTCCTCGCCAACCATCAGTCCCAATTCTGCCTACCTTGTCAACTTCATTTTTCCCAAAATCGAAGCGATAATATTTATCCCCTACAAATAAGGAAGTCTTGCCATTAGGATGTGAGACGGCGGCGCTAGGGACTACACCCAAGTAATAATTACTTCCTTTAATCAACAGCTCAGTCTTAGCAGCAGTATGGAGTTGACAATCATCTTGAGCAAAGCAATTGGATTCATTGGCAGCAGCAACATACTGTACAGAGAACAAGCCCATCACTAAAAGCATGAGGCGGAAAAGATTGATCATTCTCATTGGTCTAATCTTTAAAGGGGTACTAGAGATTTTAACTATGATTGATACTGCAATTTGCTAACTCCTATCGACTTGGACCTCCTCCTAATGGAGGAATTGATCAATATCCTCAAAAATGAGGAGTACGAAAAAAACTTAGTAATACCTGCCACATAGGCAACAGGTAGGTGCTTGAGTGGAGGAATTAGACATATCTGCTATTAGAAGTAATACAAATTACTAAGCATGGATAGGAGTAATTGAACAGTCAGCTAGGGAGAGAAGTATGAAGAATACTCTGCAATTAAAGAGATGATAGAAAAGGAGGAGTTTTTGTGTCTTGGAAAAGTCTATCGGTAGCCACAAAACATGAATCATCCCAATATGACTCAGTTGTGCCTGAGAAATCGGGATAAACTTCTGATCCTACTGTTTCTACTACGCAAAGAGGCCGATCGTTTTCACGATCGACCTCTTTCCTTTGTAGACCCACTAGGAAGTGACTTTGCCTTTGGTTATCAATTAGTTGTGCCGGGATTGTAGTTTGGGTATAGCACTGGGTACAAAAAATAATTACTTTCCTTCTATCTGATCATTAAGATTAATTATAGGTAACTGTGGTGCAATTTAAGTCCGAAATTTTGTGCTATCATATATAGCTGATGTAATGCGATAATTCAACTGGACAAATATGACTAGGGGCAATACTGTCTATAAAGGAATTCCTTAAATTAAATTGTAGACTTCCCTTATCAAACAACACTCTGTAATAGATTGTACCTACTATCAATTAGGTAAATAGTGAAAGGAATTGATCCGACTTACTCATTGAGCGAAAAAGTAATTCTGAAATGCTGAATTGTTAGGCAATGGCTTTTGTCAAAAAATAGATGGATATGCACAAACCAATTGAAACTTCGTCTTCATAAATCTTGAACCTGTTCCCAAGGTAAGTCTGCGCGGCATATGAAGAATTTCCTTTAAATTGGTTATATTCGGTTGCGCTTATATATTTGAACGAATCATTTGATTGCTTTGATCTTGAATTAGTTGATCATCAATTCCTGATCAACCATAATCAATTCGGTGATCCGTAATAAAACCCAGATGTCTGAATGGATAACGTGTTCTGTATTTGTGAGTTCAACTTTTCTCGATATGCAATCGGAAAGGGATTACCTTCGTGGGTTTGTTTTCCCAAAGCTTGAAGAGGAATTAAGAAAACGAAATATTCATCTGGAAATAATAGACTTAAGACAAGGTGTGAAAACAGATGAGTTTTCAGATGAGCTTTCACGAGAACTCCGGGTACTGAAGGTTTGCTTAGATGAGATCGATCGGTCTCGCCCATTCTTTATAGGCCTGATCGGTGACCGGTATGGTACAACCCTGCCAGAAAATCTCCTCGATAGAGCTGTTGCCGAAAGAGACTTAGACCTTGATATTTCTATTCTTAGTTTAACGGTTTTTGAAATTGAATATATTTTAAAAAAGACCAAACCTAAGGAGGAATATCGTTGTCTCTTTTATTTCCGGGATACTTTGCCTCTTGAAAAAATCCCCTCCCATCTTCGACAGGATTTTGTTGACCTGCCAGACAGTAATGGCAAACCGTCTGAAAAACAAATATTATTAAAAAATCTGAAAAACCGTCTTACTTCAAACAATCTGCTTGCTTCAAAAATCCATAGCTACAGTGCAACGTGGGATGAAAAAACTAACAATATCATTGGCTTGGAAAAATGGGGTGAGAAAGTTTACAGTGATCTCTTAAGTGAGATCGAAGAGGAAACTGGACGTATTCAAAAAGAACAGGATACCACTTGGCAGGAAAACGAGCAAAGGGAGTTGGATGAATTTATAGAAATGCATTCAAAAAACTTCGTCGGGCAGGAAAGTATATTAGCAAAGCTTAGGAAACTGGCGAGACCTGAACCGATTGTTAGGAAATCACCTGGTATTTGTCTTATTGGCCCTCCCGGCTCAGGAAAAAGTGCTGTATTTTCAAAGCTTGCCAAAGAATTGAATGAGGATAATTCAATTCTTTTACTTAAAAATGCACCCGGTGGGACAACCCTCGGAGCCAATGTTGATAGCATGTTGAATCGATGGAATGGAGAGCTGGAACGCTTTTTAGCTATTAAGGGAAAATCTTCATCGATCCTTAACTCGGATGAGATCGAGGAACACTTTGAAAAATTGCTAGTCAAGGCTTCCGCCATAAAAAGAGTCGTTATCTTAATTGACGCACTTAATCAATTTGAACTAACCTCCCAAGCACGTTATCTGACCTGGCTGCCTCAGAAGTGGCCTGAAAATGCTTTCTTAATAGCTACTTCCACCCAATATGAAGAATTAAGAGAATTATTAAAGGCAAAAAACCTTCAGGAAATAACAATACCCAGACTTTCAATTGAAGAGGCTCGGCAACTGATCCGGAAGGTTTGGGATTCTTATAGTGTTCCTTATCTTGATTCTTTAGTATGGATACTTGAGCAAAAGCTAGATAAGGAAGCTCAGCTGGCCATAAGTAACCCTTTATGGGCCATTTTAGCCAGTGAGCAGCTATCCCTCTTGGACGCAGACGATTTTCAAGATGCCCAAAAAGAGTATACTGGAAATTATGAAGAAAAACTGGAGGCATTGAAATGCGATCTTGCGAGACAATTCCCGTCCAGTCCACCTGAGCTTTATAAATGGATGTTAAGACGACTAGAGAAGATCCATGGAAGAGAATTCGTACTCGCTTTTTCTATGTTAATCACGCTGAGCAGAAACGGGTGGCGTGAAAAGGATCTTAAAGTTTTAATTCCTGAAATTGTAAAACTGGAGAAAAGTGGATATAAAGACCTGGATCCTCAGATGATTTTTAATACCGTCATGAGTCGTGTTGTTAACAGATTCGATAAGAACTATCGTCCAACTGATCCGGAGGTTATGACACCTTCAATTGACCTGGCATTTCTGAGGCGAAACTTTAGGTTCAATCTGGTAATCAGAGGTGGTTTAAAAAGGTGGGATTTTTTTCATGAGCAGCTACGTGAGGCAGTTCTGAACTACTATTCTCTGAAGGCAGAACACACAATAAGTCTTCATAAATTATTTGCCAGTTATTTGATTAAACTTAGAAATGATGACCCACTCAGATGCAATGAGCTAATGTGGCAACTTATAAAGGCACAGGAATACTTTCATGTGCTTACATTTTATGGTTCTACAGCCGGACTACATCAAAAGGAGATAGAAGCAAATACAAAAACATTAATAGCTGAAGTAAAAAAATCAGGTCTTAGGTTGCTTGAAAGACTGACCTGGGCAGAAGCAACATTTGGTGTGTACGATAAATCCGGTAATGATATTTCACAGAACTTTGAAGAAATCATGCACAGGAGAAGGGATATCGAGAGGGATATTACCAAAGGATGGTGTCAGCGCTGCCTGAAAGAACTCCTGCCAGCCCTAGAAAACTCCGTGCCTCTTGATGACAAGCTCAGTTTTTTAAAAGTTATGATAAAGCGGCTGAAGGAAATAGAGGGATATTTTCCCAATGACGCAGATCTCAAACATGTGATAAGTATGGCCAACAGTGAATACTCCAGGCAGGCAATGTCTAAGGGAGATTGGCAGGCTGCCACTGAACATGCCAGAGAATCAAGAGGTCTAATCCAGGAACTTACAGAAGATGGCACAGGTGATGCAACTTTGCTATATGATCAGGCCAGCGCCAAAATACTGGATGGGGATCTGTATTTTAATCAAGGTCAGCCTGATGCAGCTCTTAAGGCTTATAATGAAGGGAAATCACTTTTTCAGTCGCTTATTGAAAAGCATCGAGCTCACTCCTATCACCAAAGATATCTGGCTGTTTCATATGATAAAATCGGAGATGTTTATTCCTATCAGTCAAAATTTGAAGCTGCTCAGGATGCTTATGATCAGGCTCTTCTGATTTTTAGGGATTTATCGGAAGAAGGTTCAGAGTTTTTCAGAGATCTTTCACTGTGCCTGTCCAAACACGGAGAATTAGCAGTGAAACAAGAAAATTTTGAGAAAGCAAAAAATTATTTTGAGGAACACCTTAAATATGCAAGAAAGATTCTAAATGAGGACCCTTCAATTGAAGAAAGTCACCGAGATCTGGTTGGAGCATACAGTCGGATAACTATGCTGGCACAGCGTATGAAAGATACTGAAACGGAATTAAAATATTCTGAGGAGGGGTATCATATTATGAGGAAATTAGTGGAAAAAGATCCTTCCAATACAAGTTGGCTACAGGATTATGCCGCTTTAATGTGTTATTATGGACTGGCTTTAATGAAAACAGGAGAAGCTGAGCGTGCTTCAGTATTGCTGAATAAGGGGATCCAGGTTTTATCTACTCTGAAAAAATTTGGCAGGCTTAACTACAAAGGAGAATATTTGCTTAATCAACTAAAATCGCATTTTGGATTATAAAAGATGATTTGAAACCCTTAAATATTCATTATAGAGTAAATGACAATCAGTAAATAGGGAATCAGTAAAACTACAGGGGTTAGCTGTTCCACCTTTGACAGCTGAAAATATATGCCCGGTTTTTTGCCTTCACCCAGTAATTCCCATTCCCGCTTAAAAAAGGGATAGCTGATCTGTTCTTCAATTTCATGGAGGGCCTTAAATTTCCCAGTATTCAGTTGTCTGTAAGATTTAATATTTAAGTACCAGACAATGCAAAGAAGAACCCCCAAAATTCCAACAATCAGAAGAATTACGGAAAAATTGATCCCTGATATTATTTTTCCATCTTTTACGACAAAGGACATCAGGGCGAGGATTGCTGATAAAATTGTGATATAAAACTTGTTTGTTTGGCCCCTTCTTTCACTTACTTTGTCAGATAGACCTACATGAATTTTATATATTTCCATTAATTGATCTTCTTTCTTCATAGTATAATGTATTTTATTTAAATGTAAGTACAGAATTTCAGCGGAGATTTTTTTCAAGCGCTTGTTCTCTTCCTCTAGCTGTTTTAGCCGACGTTTGTCTTCCCCCTGCTCAATGGCCAATTCTTTTTTTCACTTATAGAAGGACAGCTAGACTAATTTGGTGTTCCCGACAGATGGCTTCAATGCTCTGTCCAGCATCTGCCTTGGCTAAAATGGCCAAGCGCGGCCTTAATTAACTCCTCTCCTTCCTAAATAGTGTCCCCTTCAGAGTGGTTTCTCCAATACCATCTCCTCGCGCCAGTCTTTAATGGGCAGAAATTTAAGATTTCCATCGTCATCAAAAATCTTCTTAGAAATCATAACAATAGTCTTGGGGTTGCCCTTGTGTGAAATCCAAAAATAATAGTTATCCCTATCTTTCAAAGGAGGTATTTCTTTTGAGTCCATAGCTTTGAAACCAGAGTAATCAAAAATAGACTTCAACTCTTGAAAGTTTTCAAAGAAAATTCTTATAGGAACCTTTAAAATATTTTGAATTTTTCTGAAAGCTGGATGATTTGAATACATTATATTTGATAAGAAATTCTCATCCTCATCATCCAATGAAGGTTCTCTTTCTTTAATGATTTCAAAAATCTTTTCAAGCCTTTCGATTGCTTCCACCAGGTTGCTCAATTGTTTATTTTGTATTACTTGACTTCGCTGAAAAAGCAAATTTTTGAATAACCCGGCAAGTTGCATTTTTAATTTTGAAAGTAAATCTTGAGGAGACTGAAATTCAAAAATTGGACTATTTTTTGGAACGCTGTAAATATATTCAATGAACCGAAATACTTTGACACTATCTACATGACTCCAATTGATCTTTTCTGCTCTTTCAACGTTCTTCTTATATGTTTGATATTCTGCTAAAACGCTTTGTTCAACAAAAAAAATTAGTTGGCGTCCTACATTTACAGAGTGTCTTATTTCCTCCTCGGAAAAACTAAAATCAGATTCTTCATTTATTGATCCATATCTAGGTCCTATAATAGAAACTATGATATCAGAAGAGTTGATTTCATTAAAAACGGCCTCTTTGATAGAGATTGTACCTGGATAAAGAATATCTCCTTCTTCAAATAATATGATATCATAGCCCAGTTGGTCCCCAAATACTTTAAAGATTGATCTTAAATGCTTTAAATCATAGTAGGTCGAACTTACAAATATTCTGGGAATGTCCATGCCATTTTATTTATGCCAAGTAAAGAGCCTCCCACTATTACTTAATTTTCTATGCGTTTTTCGATAATTTCTCTGCTGTTAAAGCTTGAGAATACTATCTTCTTAAAGAATTAATACATCAAGAGAATCAGGAAACTATCCCTCCTCTAAATCTTGTCTAAGGACAAATCTCACTAGCTACTTTGACTCGCTTTTAATCGAAGATGTTCCTGTACTAGGTGAACAGTTTGCGAGAAAACGGACAATCTTATATCCAAATCATGTTGTAGCTCATGTAGTTTTGAATCAGCAAACTCTGAGGATATAGCATGATGATATAGCTCATGGCAAATTTCCAAGAGAAGACTTTCCAGTCTCTCATCAGGATTAGCTCTAAGTTCAGAAATAGCATCTACAAGTTCTATATTCAAATTAGTATAGGAATTTATTATTAGATATCTCATATCCCCCTCCTTATGTATCCAAAGAGGTACATTTTGAATTTCACAACTTCTAACATCAACCATAAGAAAATTCTCTCCCCTAGTTCTCTCAAAATTGCTGTTGAGGATTTGATTATAATAAAACAGCAAATTATTCCAGTGGTTTCTTAAGTTTCCTTCCAAAGGGGTAAATATGTTTTTCTTTATTTCAATAAAGTTCAGTTTAATATCTCTCTTATAGAAATGACTTGATACGAGAATTGAAACTAGTTGATGATTATCTGGATTATTCAATTCAAGTGGCGTTATTAAAATTGGTGCTTCTGGGTTTTGTTCAAAATATATTTCAGGATCTCCGTCTACTAATATATCCAAACCAGTTGTTAATAACTCAGGGTATAATACAAACAATGCACCGAATGGGAGGTTCTTCTTTACAATATCATATCTGCCATCAATTCGAGT
>Ga0213839_1002456_pt1 | contig 10308 bp, 10 predicted proteins | sample SWPATP21_FD_160075 | JGI IMG/M metagenome (GOLD analysis project Ga0213839, IMG submission 160075) | Coastal seawater microbial communities from Marineland, Florida, United States - SWPA TP2 #1 | ecosystem: Environmental > Aquatic > Marine > Coastal | place: USA: Florida | collected 2016-08-14 | reverse complement strand
CAATTCGCTTTAGCGCAGCGAAATAAGCGCTGTCACCGATTGCGATGCCAATCACACCGGACAGGCCCAGGATCCACAAATGAGACGCACTCAGTTGCCACTCTGGTTGTGGCATAAACGGCAACACCAGTAACATCATCGCCGCTGCAACCACACCTTTCACAATATTCAGTTGCAGTGCCGAAAACTGATGGCTGAACTGACTGTAAAGCCAAGTGGCGACAGCCCAAACCGCAGCTGCAGAAATCGCAGCTGCTTCTCCATAGATTGACATTGTTGCTTTCCCTGTCTGATGGTTGTTGGATAAAAGGTTGCCATGAACCGAAAAACCACAACTCTGTTACACAATTGATATGTATAAATTGGCTTCGACACTATACTTTTTACAATCAATTACTTATTTTTATCAATAGTAGCAACTGCTATTTCTCAAAGACCGAACTAGGACACCAATATGCTTCTCGATTACATCGCGCTGGGCCTGTTGATATTTGTCGCTCTGGTGATTTTTTACGGCATCATTGTTATTCACGATATTCCGTATGAAATAGCCAAAGAGCGCGAACATCCGCACCAAGATGCCATTCATTATGCTGGCTGGGTCAGCTTATTCACACTGCATGCCCTGTGGCCATTTCTCTGGATCTGGGCCACGCTGTGGCGCAAAGAGCGTGGCTGGGGATTTCAAAAACTGGAAGCGGAGCAGCACGATCTGCATCACCGGGTCGAATCGTTGATTGATCAGGTCAGCCAATTACAACAAGAAGTCGCCACGCTGAAAGCTCAGCAATCGGCCGACGCGCCTAAGTCTTCTCAGGCTGACGATCACCAAGGAGCGCAGTAATGGATTTACTTTTAGTTCTGACCTACACCGCGCTGTGTATTGCCATTTTTAAAATCTTTAAAATCCCTCTCAATAAATGGACAGTACCCACCGCCGTACTCGGCGGCATTGCCTTGATCGGCACGTTAATTCTATTGATGAACTACAACCACCCATTCAGTCAGTTCGGCAACCAGGTTTACACCACCACACCGATAGTCTCCGGCGTCCGCGGGCGGGTGATCGAAGTGCCAGTGCAACCGAATGTACCGTTAGAACAGGGCGATGTGCTGTTTAAAATCGATCCAACACCTTTCCAGGCCGAGGTCGATAAACTCAAGGCTCAGGTGAAAGAAGCCAGCCAGGGTGCACTGAGCCTGCAATCTGACTTACTGGCCGCGGTCGCGGAAGAAGAACAAGCCATCGCTGAACGTGATAAAGCAGAACGTGAATTCATCCGTTATAGACGCGGTTATGCAAGAGGCGCGTTTACCGCGCAGGATCTCGACACTCGTCAGCAAGCCTACAAAGCCTCTGAAGCCAGCGTGAAGGCCGCCGCTCAGCGAGTGAAGCAAGCTCAGCTTGCTCTGGACTCCGAAATCGGAGGGGAAAACACCGCAGTCGCCAGTCTGCTCGCCCAACTGAGAAAAGCCGAGTTTAACCTGGAGCAAACCATCGTCCGGGCCCCTACGGGCGGTTTCGCGACTCAGGTCGCTCTGCGCCCCGGGTTAATGGCCGTCCCGCTGCCCCTTGCTCCAGCGATGACCTACGTCAACACGGAAGATCGCTATTACGCCGCCGCATTCCGGCAAAATTCTTTACAACGAATCGAGCCCGGATTCAAAGCCGAGTTTTTGTTCCGAGCCATTCCTGGTCGGGTATTTCGGGGCGAAGTGATTGAAGTCATCCCGGCGATTGGTGAAGGCCAGATCCAGGCCCGTGGAGTATTGCTCGGCACTGAGGCGCTGCGCACCAACGGTCGTGTGATGGTCAAACTGAAAATGACGGATGACATCTCCGAATTCAATCTGCCGCTGGGAACCGCCTTCGAAGTAGCGGTGTATTCAGACCATTTTGAGCACGTGGCGATCATGCGTAAGGTGTTGATTCGAATGAAAAGCTGGCAGAACTATCTTTACTTAGACCACTGATACCCGCTCCCAAAACCACAAAGCAGCGCTAAGCGCTGCTTTGTTTGTTCAGGCCAAACGCTAGCTCCAGCGCAACACCCGCACTTCATTCCCTTCCTGTGGCTTACCGGGAATATTGAGCGATAACACCAGTGACACCAAAGCCATGCCCGCGCCAATATAGAACACAGCCGCCGGAGACACCAACCAGATCAAGCCAAAGGTTACCGGAATGACAACCGCCGCAATGTGGTTAATGGTGAACGATACGCCCGCGGTCGAGGCCATATCCGCCGGATCCGCAATTTTCTGGAAATAGGTTTTTATTGCCAGTGCCAACGCGAAGAACAGGTGATCGACCACGTACAATGCTGCCGCCCATTCCGCAGTGGTGACCATGGCATACCCCACAAACACCAGGATCAAACCTGTGTATTCAAACATCAGCGCTTTGCGCTCACCCACGACACCGATAAAACGGCCGATTCGCTTGGCAAACAAAAAGTTAAACAGGTAGTTAATCAAAAACAATAACGTGATGTCGGCCGCTGAGTAGCCGAACTTTTCCACCATCAGGAAACCGGCAAAAACGGTGAAGATTTGTCGTCTTGCCCCGCTCATGAAGGTCAGGGCGTAATACAACCAGTAACGCTTGCGCAGCACCAGTTTCTTGTTCTGCGGCGTTTCGGAGCGAAATTCCGGAAACGCCAGCGCTATCCAGAGAACCAGCGCCAGTCCAACCCCTCCGGAAATCATATACACCCAGGCAAAATCAAGCTGAACGACCTCCAGCATGATCCACAGTGCTCCGTAAGTCAGCAACGATGCAAGAGCACCAACCGAGATGAGTTTCCCCAACATCTCGGGCGCCTCATCTTTGTTCAACCACTGCAACGACAGCGACTGTTTAAGCGTTTCGAAGTAGTGGAACCCTGTCGACATTAACAAGGTCGTCATCAACAAACCAAACAGAGACGGAAACAACCCCGTGATGGCGGTGCCTATGGTCAACATCGCCAGTGCAAGCAGCATGAAACGCTGCTCTCGAATAAACAACAATACAAAGACAGCGGTGAAAGCAAGAAAGCCAGGAATTTCACGGACACTCTGCAATAAACCGATATCCGCGCCATCAAAATGCGCCTTTTCAACCACAAAGTTATTCAGTAGCGCCATCCAGCTAGAAAACGCGATCGGGACAATAATCGAGATAATTAACAAAAAGTTCTGGGGAGTTTTCCAACTGGCGGGAGCCTGATTCATAATAGTGTCTCTACACAACGTAAAATACGATCTTAAAGCGGAATTTAACCAAACCGCAATCATTTGCGTAAAAAATCTTAACATCACAATCCGGAACCCTGAATGTCAGAGCCTGTCACCACACTCACTTTTGCCACCATGAATTTGTTCAACTATGTTGAGCCGCCGAATGCGTTCTATGACTTTGGCAATATCTACACGCAGGTTCAGTGGCAGAAAAAGTGTGACTGGCTGGAGAGACAACTCAAGCAGGTTAATGCAGATGTCGTCGGCTTTCAGGAGGTGTTCAGCCCCAAAGCCCTGCAAGCTCAATTGCGTCGCCTTGGTTATGCTTATTTTGCCACCGTTGACGGGCCACATATCGCCGACGACTACATTTACACGCACCCCGTCGTAGCAATCGCCTCTCGCTACCCAATTGAATCCGCAACCCGCATCCAACCTGTCCTGTCTCCCGACCGTTTTACGTTCAGCAGAGAGCCCTTGCACGCGGTCATTACGTTACCAGTGATTGGCCATACCGATGTGTACATCGTGCATTTTAAATCTCAACGGCCCATGGAAGGCGAGCTTTTATCGGACACGACATCTGAATGTGTGTGGCGGCAAGAGCTGGCTGGCCGCTGGCAGTCGAGTATCCAAAGAGGCTGGGAAGCGCACTGCCTGCATCAGTCTCTCGTCACTACAAAGCAACAATCGCAACGCCCGTGTCTGGTGATGGGGGATTTCAACGCCGATTACCACAGCGGCGAGTTTGCCGCTTTACGCTCGAACGGCCCGTACCGACAAGACCCACAACCTTACGCCCGCTACCATCTGCATGACGCTTGGCATTTGTTCAGCGATCAAGAGGTTACACGCCCTTTCACTCATTACGCTGGCCCTCAGGGCAGCGTACTCGATTACATCTTAGTCTCCGACGAATTTCGCTCCTCTTCGTCATTTTGTCTCGCCGATATCTTGCGCTATCAGGTAATAGACAAACATCTGGTTAACCCTGATTACGCGATCGATGGGGACAGCAGTGATCACGCTCTGGTTGCCCTGAGTGTGACGTGCCGCGCTGGATAAGAATCTGTTTGCATTTCATCTGGTTAACGTTACATTGGAGGTCAATAATAAAAGGAGCCTCTTATGGAAATACTCGTTCGTCCAACTCAGGTGAGTGACGCTGCTGCCCTATGCGAAATCTATTCACAGCCCAGCGCTCAGGCAGAAACCCTGCAACTGCCAAGCCCTTCGCTCGCGATGTGGACGAAACGACTCGAATCCATTCCTGAAGGCGTGTATTCCTTTGTTGCCGAGGTAGACGGTCAAGTCGTCGGAAATATCGGCTTTGAGCACAATCAACGACCACGACGTGCGCATTGCGCCAGCTTTGGCATTGGGGTGCATGATGAATTCCACGGGCTTGGCGTCGGCTCTAAACTGATCGAAACCGTGTTGGATCTAGCGGACAACTGGCTACAGGTCAAACGCGTCGAAATTGAAGTCAACAGCGATAATGAGAAAGCGATCGCCTGCTACAAAAAATTTGGTTTCGAAATTGAAGGGGAAGCCAAGGGCTCGGCCTTTCGTCACGGCAGGTACATCAATACCTACTACATGGCACGTTGCCGCTTTTGATTAAACGGCGCAAAGAGGCTTACCCACGGTGAGCCTCTACCACGTCTAATGCCCGTTCGGTCAACGCTTCAGTGTACGGGTTAATTTTCCAGTGTCCCGGACTCCACCCCTTAATAAAACGCTGAAAATCGGCCCATGCCAGCGCAAACAGTGGCCGCCAGGCACGTTCAACCTGATGTGCAGACAGTTCTGGACGACAATGTTGCAACGCCTGTGTGAGATAACGGAAATAACGGTCGAGCAAGGCACTTTCGAGTTCGGCACACTGCGCAGGTTCCACCGCACTGCTGATAAACAACGCCACGTCTTTCATCGCGCAACCACGGCCAACGTACTGAAAGTCAACCGCCGCCGCGCCTCTGTCGTCGGCCCGGAAGCAAAAGTTAGCCAGTTTGGCGTCGCCGTGAACCAGTGTCTGATACGGCGCTTCGCTTAAGAGGCGATCCAGTTTTACGGCTGCGCGCTTTAACCTACTGTCATCCAACGCAGCCAACTCATCTGGACGCGTCGCCAGATGCCAGTATGTGCCATTGTCCCACAATCCGTCCGCCGGAGACCCGATGTGACTGGCATGAAACCACGCCAGCCAACGCAACACAGACTGAATTTGCGTCGGCGTTGCCTGTTGACTGACCTTGGTGTACCCCAGAGTGCGCAGATCCTCTATGACCAGCAACATCTCCTGATCCTGCCATTCAATCTGCAGTGGACGCGGCACCGGCGTGTGTGACAGACATTGGCCGGCATAGTCCTGATACCAGCGGCACTCAACCTGATAGGAAGACAGCTTGCGTTGGTGGGCTCGATCAGTGTTCCAGCCTCGCGGATGGCATGTGGGTTTAGGCAAACGGATGTGTTTTACGATCACACTGGGCCCGTGCGCACCTCTGACCGATAGCCGCACCAGTTCGCCGTATCCGCCCCACAAAGTCTGCAGCACGCCGCACCGGGAAACCTGTTCGATACCCAGTGGTGCGAGTAAACTGGCATATTCGTCGAGTGTCACGGTTTCGCCACCAAGTGCGCCCATTGAGGATGGCGGTTGAGATAGTGCTCAACGTAACTGCAAACCGGACGTACGGTCAGGCCCATTTGTTCAATCTCAGGCAATACCGTTTCCATCATGACTTTACCGTATCCTTTCCCTTGCAACTCATCCGGCACCCGGGTCGAAGTGATCGCCATGACATTCCCTTCCAACTGGTATCGAACCAGCGCCTCAAACCCCAGTTCCAGACGGACCCGAAATTCGCCGCGCTCGGCATCATGAATTATTTCATTCATCGTATTCACCCTTCAATTTTTTGACAGAACGCTCAATTATTGACGGCTGACAAATTGAATATTCGCCGCGTCGGCAATAAAATCGTTAAACCAGCCTAACTATAACAAAAATGGCTGACGCAACGGAGGCTAGATGAACACACAGGTAGTGGCAAAAAACGAGATACAACGGGGAAACAAAACCGTTTCCACACTCAACAGCACAGACGCGCTGGCGATGTTGGAACATGGCAGTGAAATGACCATAGGCATCACCACACCTGTTGGCACAACCTTTCGCTGCAAAACCGCGTTTATTGGCACCCATTCCAGCAATCTGATCCTGATTGAGATCCCCAAGATCTCCGACGACGACATCAACTTTTTCTTTCAGGAAGGCTTCTGGCTGACCGTCCGGGCGATCTCTCCACGCGGGGAAGGGGCTCTGGTGCATTTTCGTAGCCAACTGACCCATTTCGTGCGTGAACCCGTCAGCATGGTGGCCATTTCCGTTCCCGGTACCATGCAAGTGACGCAACTGCGCAAAGAGCCACGCTACGAAGTAAACCTGCCGGGTAAAGTGATATTGGGAGATTATCGTTCGGAGTGTGAAATCCGCGATTTGTCAAAAAGCGGCTGCCGTTTTATCACTGCACCGTTAGGGCGTACTTTCCTGGTGGGGGATGAAATCGCGATTGAGCTGAGCGCCAACAACAAAGAGCAAAACGTTTTTGCGCCGCTGTACGGCAAAGTCTGCAATCTGCAACGCTCAAAGCACTACTCTCGCTATGGGTTGCAATTTGACGAGCAAGGCATGACCAATGCGCGCAACCTGCTCGCTCAGCTCAAGTTTGACGGCACGAAACTGACGCTTCGATCCAGTTAGTTCCACAAAAAAGCTCTGCAGTGCAGAGCCTTTTTTGTGTCAGATTACGTTAACCAATAAACGAGATGTAACCCTGCAAAATGATCAGGTTGACGATATCGATAAAGAACGCGCCCACAATCGGTACCACCATAAAGGCCTGAGGCGACGGGCCAAATTTATTCACCAGCGACCCCATGTTCATTACCGCAGTGGGTGTAGCGCCCAAACCGAAGCCACAATGTCCTCCCGACATCACCGCCGCGTCATAGTTGCTGCCCATCACTTTAAACGTGACGAAATAGGCAAACAGGCCCAGCACCACCGACTGCACCGCGAGAATGATCAGAAACGGCACCGCCAAATCAAAAATATTCCACAGCTTGAGGCTCATCAGCGCCATCGCCAAAAACAGCGACAACGACACAGTGCCAAGAATATCGACCGTTTCTGCATCTATGGTGCGAACTTTGGACACTTCCAGAACGTTGGTGATGAACACCCCGATAAACAGAGCGTATACAAAGTCTGGAATCATCAACCATTTGATGTCAAAGCTGCTGACCCATTGCTCCAGATACTTCGCCCCCGTCACACAAAGCAGCAAAATAAACAGCACTTCGATGACTTTCTTCGCCGTAACTTTGTCTTCTTCGTATTCGTTGTATGTGACGACCTCAGGAAAGCGCTCATGGGTACGGACACCGCGTCCATACTCAGACTCAAATTCATGTTTTTCAATCAGTTTCTGCGCCACCGGGCTACCGATGATGCCACCGATAATCAAACCAAACGTGGCCGACGCCATCGCAATTTCCAACGTGTTGGACAAACCATAGTTTTCGGTAAACGTTTGTGACCAGGCTGCGCCGGTGCCATGACCGCCCGATAAGGTGATAGACCCAGCAATCAGTCCCATCAACGGGTCCAAACCCAATGCCGTTGCCAAAGAGACACCGACACCATTCTGAATGATGATGTAGAACGACGCGACCCCCAGGAAAATGAAGACTTTCGCCCCACCTTTCATCAACTGGGTATAGTTAGCCGCTAGGCCGACCGTACTGAAGAACATCAACATAAAAGTGTTCTGCAACGGCAGAGAGAATTCCAGATCGACACCCTGAAAATGTAGGGCAGTGATCAACACTGCAACGATCAATCCGCCGACAATCGGCTCGGGAATGTTAAATTTCTTTAAAACGGGAATTTTGGTGTTTATGAAATGACCCAGAAACAGCACGCTGATAGCGATTAAGAAAGATTCCAGTGGTCCCACCGACAATACGTGATTCATATAACCTCTTTATTGTTCTCACTCATCTTCCCTAACGAGCCAGAGCAAAATCAGTTGGTGCCTGACACCAAATTGACAGCTCTTGTTATTTCAATGATTGCCTATCGAATAATAACCTCTAAAAATAGCTCTATATCAAGAACTTACAACAGACAAGTTCCACTCTAAACCAATGTCAGAGCAAAGTGAAAGCGGACATTATTAAAGAAACCCGAGCGATTTGTCGAGTTTTACGCGAGATTTCAATCGAAGAGGAAGTGTAAACCGGGACAGTATCCCATTACTGAGAAAGAAAAAAAGCCAACCGCAATAACCGCGATTGGCTCAAATAAAGTGTGAACAAAATCATTCACTAACAACGTCAGTTGGCTAGGTAACCCCGGTCGCAACCGGGATTACGTTAAGTAATGCAGGTTGCATGCCATGTTTAAAACAGCCCAAATATGCAACGTTGTACTCATTATTTACCAGATTGGGTAGCGCTTTGTTGCAATTTGCAAATGCATTATGCATGTGAACGCAATATGGAACAGCAATAAGCCGGATCGATCAAACGCTATGGTATTTAGTTACGTCTCGCTCCTCTTCCAGTTCAGCACCACAGAGTTAACCTGATTGAGACGGTGGGCGCTGGACAGAGTTGAGGGGTTTGAGGTTATACTCGGCACAATTCACTGAACCGAAGAGAAAGAATGAATTACATTACTACGTTCCTCAAAGGGCTTGCGATGGGCGCAGCCGATGTCGTTCCGGGCGTGTCCGGTGGTACGATCGCTTTTATTACCGGCATCTACGATACCTTGTTAGAGAGTATCCGGCGCGTTAACCCGAGCTTAATCGGGCTGTGGCGCCGCGAAGGATTTAAAGCTGCGTTTAATCATATTAACGGGCTGTTTTTGATTGCACTGTTTGGCGGTATCCTGACCAGCATTGCAACGCTGGCAAAGCTTATTTCCTGGCTGCTGGTCACTCATCCGATTCCAATCTGGTCCTTTTTCTTCGGCCTGATTCTGGTATCGGTGTACCACATGCTGCGTCAGATAGAGCATAAACGTCCGTCGCTGTTGCTATTTGCCTTGGCCGGGGTCGCATTTGCCTACTCGATTACCGTGCTCAATCCGCTCGAAATCGAGCCAACCAGCCTCAACGTGTTGATGGCAGGAGCGATCGCCATCTGTGCAATGATCCTTCCGGGTATTTCCGGTAGTTTCATCTTGCTGTTGATAGGCATGTACGCGCCCGTTTTAGGTGCAGTCAAAGCGGTTCAGATTGATATACTGGCGCTGTTTCTGGGGGGCTGTGTGATTGGCCTGCTCACTTTTTCTCATCTGTTGTCCTGGCTGCTAAAGCGCTTTCGTGACTTCACTCTGACGTTCCTGACTGGTTTGATGCTGGGCACGTTGCCAAAAATCTGGCCGTGGAAAGAAACCATCAGTTGGCGCATCAACTCCAAAGGGGAACAAGTCCCCTTACTTCAACACAACCTCACACCGTTTGAATTTGAACACATCACCTCTCAGCCGGCACAACTGGGGATCGCCATTGTTTTGATGCTGTGCGCTTTTGCTCTGGTACTGGGGCTGGAGAAATTCGCCGAAAACCGTGATGTCTAAGCACGCGGCATAGAACACGGGGCCTTCGGGCCCCACGTTTGATTATTGACATATTTTGTCTCTTTCACTCAACGACTTCCCCTCGCCTGTGCTAACATCTTCATTTTCAAGTAATCGGACCCTCGTCATGCACACGGTGATTAAACTGGCTGGAATTGCTCTGGCACTGGCTGTCGGCTTTTTCGCCTCAGACATTGCCCGCTGGTTTGACACGGGAGACAGTCGTCTCTCTCTCGACCAATATTGCGTGTTGTCTTCTCAGCCCTGCTCTCAATCCAATGTCACCATGACACTCAACCAGAATACGGCTCAGCCGCTGGTGCCGGTGCAGATCTCGGTGCAGTGGCCACAAGCCCAGTCTGAAACACTGCGCTTAGATTTGGAAGGGTTGGAAATGGAAATGGGGCGAGCACGCTTCGTGCTGAAAG
>Ga0213839_1002450_pt1 | contig 10329 bp, 6 predicted proteins | sample SWPATP21_FD_160075 | JGI IMG/M metagenome (GOLD analysis project Ga0213839, IMG submission 160075) | Coastal seawater microbial communities from Marineland, Florida, United States - SWPA TP2 #1 | ecosystem: Environmental > Aquatic > Marine > Coastal | place: USA: Florida | collected 2016-08-14 | reverse complement strand
AGCGCCGCGAGGTGATCGCCGTCGGCCAAACACCGACGACCCTCCTCGAGCAGCACCTCGCTCAGGTGGGCCTCGAGACGCATCTCCCAGGCGTCGGGGTCTTCCATCCAGGCGTGCAGGCTCCACGCGTCGACGTCGGGGTCGAGGTGGGCCTCTCGCAGGCAGTCGTCGAGGGCCGCGACCACTTCTTCGGCGCTGTTGAAGCGGTCGTCGGGGCTGGTGGCCATCAGCCGCTCGATGATGTCGGCGAGCCGGGCCGACATCGTGGGCGACAGCTCCGAGACGTTCGGCCGGTTGCCCTCGATGACGTTCTTGAGGATGAGGGACGGGTTGCTGCCGGCGAAGGGGAGGTGGCCGGTGACCAGGTAGAACAGGAGCGTTCCCAGCGCGAACAGGTCGGACCGCTGGTCGAGGTCGGACTCTCGCGCCTGCTCGGGGCTCATGAACGCAGGCGACCCCACGAGAGCGCCGGTCATGGTCACCTGGGACTCGTCGAGGAACCGCGCGATCCCGAAGTCCATGAGCTTCACCGTGCCGTCTCGGCGAAGCATCACGTTGTCGGTCTTCAGGTCGCGGTGCAGGATTCCTTCGCGGTGGGCATAGGCGAGGGCGGTGGCCAGCGAGCGCCCGATCACCGCGGCCACCTCGCTGGGGAGCTTGCCGCGCTGGTGCAGCAGGCTGGTGAGCGTCTCACCCTGCACGAACTCGGTGATGATGTAGCAGTCGTCGGCGTCGGTGCCCGAGTAGTCGAAGATCTCGAGGATGTTCGCGTGGTGGAGGTGCTCGATGGCCCGCGCCTCGCGCGCGAAGCGCTTGCGGTTGCGCGTCGACGAGGACAGGTGCGGATGAAGCACCTTGATGGCGACGTCACGGTTCAAGGTCGCGTGGCGGCCGCGGTAGACCGTGGCCATCCCGCCCTCGCCGACCTTCTGCAGCACCTCGTACTTGTCGAGGGTGGTGCCGATCAATGCGCCTGCCTCCGGGCCCCGTGAGTGTGGCTGCGGACGCCGAGTATACCCAGCCCCGGCGGATGGTTCGTCAAAGCTGGGAGACGTCGCCCGTGGGCCCGATCAGGCCACGGTCGTGGAGGATGCCGAGGATGATCGCCGCCGTCTCCTCGACGGCCTTGCCGGTGACGTCGATCACCGGCCAGTCGCGGTGGGCCCGGTAGAGGTCTTCGGCGAACTCGAGCTCGGCGAGGATGTAGTCCATGTCGTCGTAGTTGACGTTCCGACCCATGCCCATGGCCTTGAGGCGGGCGCGACGGATCTCCTGCAGGATGTCGGGATCGATGGTGAGGGCGAACACCCGCCGGGGGTCGACATCGAAGAGCTGCTCGGGAAACGGACGGTCGAGCACGATGGGCACGTTGCCGACCTTGAAGCCCTTGTGGGCGAGGTAGGTGGACAGCGGCGTCTTCGAGGTTCGGGAGACGCCGACGAGCACGATGTGTGCCTCGCCGAGCATGCGGGGGTCTTTGCCGTCGTCGGCCTTGATGGTGAACTCGACCGCCTCGATTCGCTGGAAGTAGGTCTCGTCGGCGGCGTGCAGCAGGCCTGGCTCCTCGGCCGCCTCGATCTCCAGGTAGGTGCCGAGCACCGACAACAGGTCGGAGATCAGGTCGAGGTAGACCACCTCGTATTCCTCGGCACGGCGGGCGGCCTCGGCCCGCATCGTCTCGCTCACGAGGGTGGTGACGACCAGGGCTTTCTGGCGGGCAGCCACCCGAAACCAGCTGTTGAGCTGGTCGGGGCGGGTGACGTGGGCGTAGGTTCGGACGTGCACCAGGTGGCCGCGAAACTGCTGCAGGCCGGCGCGTACCACCTTCTCGGCGGTCTCTCCGGTGCCGTCGGAGAGCACGATGATGGGCTTGGGCAGGCGCATGGGCTCTCCGCTCGTCGTGGGCCACCTAACCGGTTGCCCACGGTCGCGGACTGCGCCGTTGCGACGGGGAGAACGCCGTGTGTCCGGTGCATTCGTCGCTGGAGCGCTGTCGGGCTGGCACGGGTCCGTCGCAAGTGGATAGGGTGGTGGCGGAGACTGCTGTGGCCGTACCCAAGCTCACCTCGTTCTTCGCCGATGTTCCGGCCCGCCTGGTGTCGGCGCTGCCGGCCGGTGTGGCGGTCACGTTCGCCGTGGCCGGTGCGGGCGGTGGCGAGTGGACGGTCGAGCGCACCGACGAAGGCTCCACGCGGGTGCTCACCGAGGCCGTGGCGCGTCCCGACTGCCGGCTGGCGTGCAACGTGTCCGACTTCCATGCGCTGCTCGAGGGCGAGCTCGATCCCCGCGAAGGGTTCCTTGCGGGGCGACTCGAGGTCGAGGGCGACGTGGGCCTGGTGTTGGCCCTGCATCGCTGCCTCGTCACCTGAGTGATGGAGCCGGGCTTCGGTCACCTCGGCTGGCGTGAGTGGACTGCCGTAGCACTGGCCGTCGCGATCATCGTCGACTGGGCCGTCCACCGCTACGTGCGAGACTGACCGCCGCTGAGGCGCCTGACGAGCCCACTCCCACCGTATCGGACCCGACCGTCCCCGCGCCGCGCTTGTCTTCGTCGGAATCGTCGCTAGGCTTACGCATCACCCAGAGGAACCGCATGTCGTACGACAACCCCACCGACCCCTCGAGCGCCAACCTGCCGGCCGAGCTCGACATCCCGGTGCTGGCCATTCGAAACACCGTGATCTTCCCGGTGCTGGCCTTCCCGATCAACGTCGGGCGGACCAAGTCCGTGCGGGCCATCGAGAAGGCCCTCGAGCCCTACCGCACGAGCGTGATCGACCTCGAAGACGGGCGCGAGGCCATCGAGGTGCTCGAGCTTCCCTACGGCGTCAAGGCCTCGGAGCTGCTCTCCGAGATCGAGGCGCAGGTGCGGGCCGGTCGGCTTCCGTTCGTGCAGGCGCTGCGCGAGGGCGACGGCGCGGCTCACGTCACCATCGAGCTGCGGCCCGACAGCGATGTCGACGACGCGCTGCAGGAGCTGCGCAAGCACACGTCGCTGGCCAAGGAGAAGTATCTCGGGATCTTCTCGCAGCGCGACCCGAAGACGGAAGACCCCGACCCCTCCGATCTCCATCAGGTGGGCACCATCGTCAAGATCCTCAAGATGGTGAAGGTGCCGGGCAACAAGCTCAACGTCATCATCCAGGGGCTCGCCCGTGCCCGCGTGAAGGACTGGGGGAGCGAGACCGCCTACCTCCGCGCCGAGCTCGACACCTACCAGCCCGAGGCGCCCAGCCGCGATGCCGAAGAGCTGATGGACTCGCTGCGGGAGCTCGCCCAGAAGGTGATCGACCTGTCGCCGCAGATCCCCACCGAGGCGAACTTCCTCGTCCGCTCGATCAACGAGCCTGGGGTTCTCGCCGACATCGTCGCGAGCAACCTGAACATTCCACCCGACGAGAAGCAGGAGCTCCTGGAGACCTTCCCCACCCACGAGCGGATGCAGAAGGTCATCGCCCTGCTGAACAAAGAGATTCAGGTCCTCGAGCTGTCGAACAAGATCCAGACCGAGGTGAAGGGCGAGATGGACAAGGCTCAGCGGGAGTACTTCCTCCGCGAGCAGCTCAAGGCCATCCAGAAGGAGCTCGGCGAGGTCGACGAGCGCCAGGAGGAGTTCGAGGAGCTCAAGCGCGGCATCAAGCGCGCGAAGATGCCCAAGGAAGTGGAGGAGGTCGCCTTCAAGGAGCTCAAGCGCATGGCGCGCATGAGCCCCGGGGCCGCCGAGTACACCGTCTCGCGCACCTACATCGACTGGCTCACCGACCTTCCGTGGGCCATCTCGAGCAAGGACCGCCTCGACGTGAACGAGGCCGAGCGCATCCTCGACTCCGACCACTTCGGCCTCGAGAAGGTCAAGCAGCGGATCCTCGAGTTCCTGGCCGTCCGGAAGCTCAAGCAAGACATGAAGGGGCCCATCCTCTGCCTGGTGGGTCCCCCGGGTGTCGGTAAGACCTCCCTGGCCAAGTCGGTGGCCCGGGCTCTCGGCCGCAAGATGCACCGCATCGCGCTCGGCGGCGTCCGCGACGAGGCCGAGATCCGTGGTCATCGCCGCACCTACATCGGCTCCATGCCGGGCAAGGTGATCAAGGGGCTGAAGAAGGCCGGCACCAACAACCCGGTGTTCGTGCTCGACGAGATCGACAAGCTCGGCGCCGACTACCGAGGCGATCCGAGCTCGGCGCTCCTCGAGGTGCTCGACCCCGAGCAGAACGACACCTTCCAGGATCACTACCTCGACGTGAGCTTCGACCTGTCCAAGGTGCTGTTCATCGCCACGGCCAACGTGCCCGACACCATCCCCGGGCCGCTTCGTGACCGGATGGAGATCATCCGCATCGCCGGCTACACCCACAACGAGAAGCAGCAGATCGCTCGCCGCTATCTGTGGCCCGAGTGCCTCGAGGATCACGGGCTGTCCGACGAGTCGGTGGTGCTCCCCGACGGCACGCTCGACAAGGTGATCGAGTCGTACACCCGCGAGGCCGGCGTGCGGTCGCTCAAGCGGGAGCTGGCGGCGGTGTGTCGCTGGTCGGCCCGGGAGATCGCGTCCGAGAAGCGCCAGCCGGGCTTCGAGATCACGCCCGAGCTGCTCGAGGAGATTCGTGGTCCCATCCATTTCTTCAAGGAAGTGGCCGAGCGCACCGCCGTCCCTGGTGTCGCGACGGGGCTCGCTTGGACCGCGGTGGGGGGGGAGATCCTGTTCATCGAGGCCACCAAGATGAAGGGCAAGGGGGGGCTCACCCTCACGGGCTCCCTCGGCGACGTGATGAAGGAGAGTGTCAGCGTGGCGCGGTCCTACATCCGTGCAGCGGGTGAGGAGCTCGGCGTCGACGCGGCAGACTTCGACACGCTCGACCTGCACGTTCACGTGCCCAGCGGGGCCATCCCGAAAGACGGGCCGTCGGCCGGCGTGACGATGATCACGGCGATCACGTCGCTGCTCACCGGGCTTCAGGTCGACCCCACCCTCGCCATGACGGGGGAGATCACCCTTCGCGGGGCCGTGCTCCCGGTGGGCGGGGTCAAGGAGAAGGTGCTCGCCGCCCACCGCGCCGGCATCCGCACCGTGCTCCTTCCGGAGCGCTGCAAGAAAGACCTCATCGAGGTGCCCGACGAGATCCAGAACGACATGGAGTTCAAGTTCATGTCGCGGATGGAAGACGTTCTCGCCGAGGCGCTCGGCGCCGACAACCTGGCCGAAGCGCGCAAGAAGCTGGCGCTGAAGAAGCAGCAGCAGTCGGTGGAGAGCAAGTCGACGACGGCGCAGGCCTGAGCGGCGATCGAGGGTCGCCGCCCACAGTCGCGCTCTGTCAGGCTACCCTCTGATAGACGCGGCCTGGCCGAGGAGGACCATCCATGACCCACCAACTCCGCAGCGCAGTGGTCGCGCTCGCCGTCGTGGCGGGCATGGGCGGGTGCAAGCGCGAGTGTCCCGAAGAAGTGCCTGCCAATGCGGTGGTCGCCGGGACGACCGAGCGCCTCGAGGAAGACGGCTCGCTGTACATCTGCCCGAAGAGCGGGGCCGACGTGGCGGCACGGAACGTGGTGGTCTACGGCGACGAGGAGTCCCGGATTCGTGTCTACGGCGAGGGCGTGCAGGTGTTCGCCGCCGCCCACACGGAGGTGGAGGTCACCGCCCCCGAGGCCGACGTGGTCGCCCACTCCACGTCCACGGTGGAGCTCGACAACAGCGACACCCACCTCGAGCGCTGCGCCGTCGAGCTGAAGGTCCCCGAGCGACTGCAGGCCATCTGCCGTGGCGACCCGCCCGAGCCCACGGGCGACACCGGCACCACCTTCACGGGCGGCGGCAGCACGTCGACCAACGGTGGCAACGGCGGCAACAACAACGGCACCACCTCCACCGGCGGCACGGGCGGCTACCGCACCTACGAGGGCTACTACATCACCGGCAGCACGGCCGACACGGGCACCGGCACCTGACGAGAGCGGTTAGAGCCAGCTCCCCACTGGGCCGGAGGGAGCGATGACCGAAGACGACCTGCGCCGCTGGCACGAGACCGTTCGTGCCCGAGCCATCGCGCGATTCCCCGAGCGCGCGAGGCTGCAGCGGTCCGGAGGCGAGCCCATCGCCCCGCTCTACACGCACCTCGACGGCCACGACGTAGAGCGGATCGGGCTCCCCGGGCAATACCCGTTCACACGGGGTGCACAGCCGACGATGTATCGGGCCAGCTTCTGGACGATGCGCCAATACGCCGGCTTCGGCACCGCCGCTGAGTCGAACGCTCGCTACCGCTACCTGCTCTCCCAGGGCACCACCGGTCTGTCGGTGGCCTTCGATCTGCCCACCCAGATGGGCTACGACTCCGACGACGAGATGGCCCTTGGCGAAGTCGGGCGGGTGGGCGTCGCCATCGACAGCCTCGACGACATGCGGGTGCTGCTCTCGGAGCTGCCCCTCGACCGCATCTCCACCTCGATGACCATCAACTCCACGGCGACGACGCTGCTCGCCCTGTACGTCGCGGTCGCGAAGGAACGGGGCATCGACCCGGGAAAGCTTCGCGGAACCGTGCAGAACGACGTGCTGAAGGAGTACATCGCCCGCGGCACCTACATCTACCCGCCGCGTCCGAGCATGCGCCTGATCACCGACATGTTCCGGTGGTGTGCCGACAACACGCCCAAGTGGAACACCATCAGCATCTCGGGCTACCACATCCGCGAGGCAGGCAGCACGGCGGCGCAAGAGCTGGCCTTCACCCTCGCCGATGGTATCGCCTACGTCGAGGCCGCGCTGGCGTCCGGCCTCGAGGTCGACACCTTCGCGCCGCGCCTGTCGTTCTTCTTCAACGCCCACAACAACCTGCTCGAGGAGGTCGCCAAGTTCCGGGCGGCCCGGCGGCTGTGGGCCCGCTTGATGCGGGAGCGCTTCGGTGCCAAGCAGGCCCGGTCGATGCGGCTGAAGTTCCACACCCAGACCGCCGGGAGCACCCTGACGGCGCAGCAGGTCGACAACAACGTCGTCCGGGTCACCCTGCAGGCACTGGCGGCGGTGCTCGGCGGAACGCAGTCCCTGCACACCAACGGAAAGGACGAAGCGCTCGCCTTGCCGACGGAAGCGTCGGCGAAGCTCGCGCTCCGCACGCAGCAGGTGATTGCCTACGAGTCAGGCGTCGCCGACATCGTCGACCCGCTCGGCGGCTCGTGGGCCATCGAGAGCATCACCGACGCGCTCGAGGCCGAGGCGCTCCGTCTCATCGGTGAGATCGACGGCATGGGCGGCATGGTGGAGGCCATCGAGCAGGGCTTCCCGCAGCGTGAGATCCAGGCGGCGGCCTACGCCGCGCAGCTGGCGATCGATCGCGAAGAGCAGGTGCTCGTCGGGGTCAACCGCTTCCAGGAGGAGGAGCCCCCCGCCGGCGATCTCCTCCGCATCGATCCGGCCATCGAGACGGCTCAGGTGCAGCGGGTCCAGTCGGTTCGGTCCCGCCGTGACACCGCGCGCGCACAGGAGGCCCTCGACGCGCTGGCCCAGGCTGCCAGCGGCTCCGACAACGTCATGCCACACATCCTGCGCGCCGTGGAGGCCCACGTCACGCTGGGGGAGATCAGCCACCGCCTCCGCGACGTGTTCGGGGTCTACCAGGAGACGCCGATCCTCTGAACGTCGCGAGGGGAGGGGTCAGCAGCAGCTGCTGGTGGAGCCGACGACATCGGCCTGGGCGTACTGCTCGGAGGCCATGGTCGCGCTGCAGTCGAAGGCGCCGAAGTGCGTCGACGTGTCGCCCGTCACCTCGAAGAACGGGGCGAAGCGCGTGTCGGCCAGCATGGCGGCAGTGTTGCTGCATACCCGCTCGGGGCGGCCGAGCTCGAAGAGGTGATGGTCGTCGAGGGCGAACAGCGCGCCCACCCCGGGGATGGGCTGGCGATAGGTGGCGAGCTGGCCGTAGTCTTCGCAGCGAGGCTCGAGCTGAGGGAGCTTGAACAGCCGCAGCGTGACGCTCTCGAAGCGGGCGGCGCCCACCTTTTCTTCGATCGCGCGATTCTGGATGGTGATCGGGGCGCGCTCGGTGGCTCGGGGATCGAGGAAGCCCACCCGCTTGGCCAGCTGCTCGAAGTCGAAGGCATACATCGCGCCGCCGAGGCACTCGCTGTGCAGCACGGGGTCGTTGGCGACGTCGCTGGACAGGCGACGGTCGCAGAACACGTCGGAGAAGTAGAACGACCCGCCGGGCTTCAACACCCGGAAGACCTCGGCCAGGACGAGGTCCTTACGGGGGGAGAGGTTCACGACGCAGTTGCTCACCACGATGTCGACGCTGTCGGTGGCCAGGAACGACAGGTCTTCGATGAAGCCCTGGTGGAGCTCCACGTTGCCCTCGGCGAAGCCGAAACGCTCGCGGTGCCAGTCGAGCGTCTCGCGCGCCACAGTGAGCTGCTCCTCGGTCATGTCGACCCCATGGACCCGGCCCTGCTCGCCCACGAGCTGGGCGAGGAGGAACACGTCGCGGCCGGTGCCGCAGCCCAGATCGACCACCGTGCATCCCTCGACGGCCTCGGGGATGGGGTAGCCGCAGCCGTAGAACCGCGCGAGCACGTCGGGGTGGACGTTCTGCATGGCCTCGGCGATTCGCGCAGAGGGGGCCCCCACCGCACAGCAGGCGTTGGTCTTCAGGTCGGACGAGGCCTGGAGGACCTTGCCGTAGTAGTCGCGCACGAACGCGTGGACGTCGTCGGGGGTGGACGAGGGCGAGCAGCAGTCGGACATGGAGACCTCCGCCGCGCTCTGTATCCGGCGTCAGCGGCGGCGGCGCCATCCCAACGCGACCAGACCCAGCAGGCCGAGGCTGCTCCCCGTGGGCGACGACTGGCAGCCGCAGCCCGCCTCCTTCGTGTCGTCGGTGGTGGTGGGGCTGCTCCCGCTGGGGTCGGCCGTGTCGGTGGTGCCGCCGTTCGTGGAGCCGTTGGTGGACCCGTTCGTCGAGCCGTTGGTGGTGCCGTTCGTGCCGTTGGTGGTGCCGTTCGTGCCGCCGTTGGTGCTTCCGGTGTCGGTGGCCGTGTCGGGGGTGCCCGTGTCGGTGGTTCCGGTGTCGGTGGTTCCGGTGTCGGTGGTGCCCGTGTCGGCGGTGTCGACCGGCTCGGGGCGAGCGAACGCCTCGACGTCGAAGCTGAGACCGCCCTGCACGTAGCTGTTGGAGTCTCCGTCCCAGCCGATCGGGCCGAGGTTGGTGATGCCCAGGGCCACCCGGGTGAGCCCCTCGGCGGGAACCTCGATCTCGGGCGCCTGGCCCCAGGTGGCGCTGTCGCCCACCTGACCTGCGTCGTCCCACCACATCACCACCAGCCCGACGTCGTGCGCGAGGGACGAGTCGACCGACACGCGGAGCCAAGGCAGGCCCTTCTTGGGGTCGACGTCGAGGCCCGCCGACACGTCGATGTCGACGAAGACCTGGCCGGTGATGTGCGGCTGGGGGGTGAGGTCTTCGCCGAGGAGCGGCAGGTCGGAGGCGTCGTACTCGGCGGCGGGCACGGCCTCGTCGGGGCCCCACAGCTCGGCGTCGATCAGCCCGCGGTCGTCCCAGTCGTCGCCGGTGAGGAAGCGAACCTTGGCCAGCTCGTTGAGTCCATCCCCCACGGTGGTTCCGGCGGCAACGCCGAACGCGTCGACCACGTCGGGCTCTCGCCCGGTGCCCTCGTTGGCGAGCTCCTCCCAGAGCTCCACACCCTTGGCTCCGTCGTTGGCACCGAGCTTCTCGTCGAGCATCCGCACCCACACCGCCGCGCCGTATTCGTAGAGGTAGCCGAGGCCCGGGCCGTAGTAGGTGTAGTAGCTGTCGGACAGCAGGGCAGGGAAGTAGCTGGCTTCCTGGAAGTCCTTGACGTCGAGGTCCCACTTGCCGTCGACCGAGCCGAGGGTCCACACCTGGGCGTTGGTGGCCGTGGCCTCCCAGACCGTCGTGGTCCACTCCGAGAAGTCGGTGCTCCACTGGCAGATGTGGTTGAACTCGTGGGCGACGTACAGGTCGACCCACGCCATCGGCAGGCGGGCGTCGATCACCATGTAGCTGCTGGTGCTGTTGTAGCCGTCACCGACGATCGCGTCGTTGTAGTCGTCGGCGGCGACGAAGGCGGTGCCCTGGTAGTACTCGATCAGGTAGACGTCGTAGTCGTCGTCGGGTCCGGCGAGGTCGGGGAGCTCCGGGGCCCGGAAGCCCAGCTGGTCGACCTGAACGTCCCACGCGAGCTCCATGGCCTCGAGCACCGCCTGAGCCTTGGCCGCCTGGTCGGCAGAGTAGTTGGCGTCGTAGTGCACGTGGAACGGGCGCGTGGTGGACGACAGCGTGTCGGGAAGCCCCCCCGGGC
>Ga0213839_1002448_pt1 | contig 10335 bp, 5 predicted proteins | sample SWPATP21_FD_160075 | JGI IMG/M metagenome (GOLD analysis project Ga0213839, IMG submission 160075) | Coastal seawater microbial communities from Marineland, Florida, United States - SWPA TP2 #1 | ecosystem: Environmental > Aquatic > Marine > Coastal | place: USA: Florida | collected 2016-08-14 | reverse complement strand
GCACGACCTCACCTCCGACTTCGCCCCAGACCGTCGACCGAGCACGCCTCCGCCCAGCACCTCCCGGACGGCACCATCCCCGTCCCTCCGCCCCTCTATGCGGCAGCCTCAAAGGACCACCGACCACCTCGGCGAGCAAGCTCTCATCAGGCTCAGCACCCCACTCCGACAGCACGAGCCCCCGCCCAGCGCAGTCCTACGTGGGCCCTGTGCCGCCGCCCCGAGTCCACGGCCGCACGGCGGCGGAGTCTACGAGGGTCGAATCGGCGCCCTCCAGGAGGCTACCGGGGATGAACCGGGCCTGGCGGGCTCTCCCTCCACGCGAGGAGGCCGAGAAGAGGCGTTGGCCCCTCACCGACGCCCCGGGCCGTGCTCGCTACTCCCGATTCACCCCCGGTAGCCTCTCGAGGGGGTCCGGCTCAGACCGTGTAGACCCGGGGGCGAGGGTGCGGGTTCATGGGCTGCTACGAAAGGGGCGCGTCGTCGTCACCGGACGGGCCGGGAAGCTGCGGGGGGGTGGGGGGCATCTTGTCCTTGAGGGTGATGGTGCTGAACAGCATCTCGCCCAGCCCCAGCCCCCCCATGGGCTCCTGACGCTCGCCGTTGAGCGCGAGCACCACGCCATGGATGCTCGTGACCGCACCCATGGCCGCCGGCACGAGCAGGATCGGGAAGAGGAGGCCCCCCAACCCGCAGGTGACGAAGCTGATCACCGACAACACCATGGTGAGGATCATGATGAGGGCGAAGTGCAGCACCCACACGGCCGTGGCGTGGCGTGCATGGTAGAGCGCGAACTCGTCGTCGCGCAGGGCCAGCGGGATCACGCCGAGAGGAAAGCCGAAGAAGAAGCTTCCGTACGAGACGGCTGCCCACATCTTCCCCTGATCGCTGGGCTCGTCCAATCCCCACCTCCGCCCGTCCCCTATCCTCCGCCCCGATGGGCGCCGAAACCCCAGAGTGACAGTGCCCACGGTCACCCCCGGTGCAGCAGGCTATGCCCTGCACATCGGGAGGTGAGATGGTTGCCGACGCGCTGCTGGCCGAGTGGACCGGCCCCTTCGGCGGAGTCCCCAGGCTGAACGAGATGCCGCTCGAGGCCCTCGAGCCGGCCCTGCGGGAGGCCATGGACGCGGAGATCACCGAGGTGAGCGAGGTCCGCGACGACCCCCGCCCACCGAGCTTCGCCAACACCATCGAGGCGCTCGAGCGCTGCGGTGCGGCCCTCCGCCGGGTCACCACCGTCTACCACCTGCTGGCCAGCAACTTCAGCACCCCCGCCTTCCGCACCCTCAAGCGTCGCCTCGCCCCCGCACTGGCCGCCCACCGCGCCCGCCTGCTGCAAGACACGGCCCTGTACGAGCGCATCGCCGCCGTGGCCACCTCCACCGACCTCGACGACGTGCAGCGACGCCTGGTCGACGACTACCTGCGGTCCTACCGCCACGCCGGCGCCCACCTCGACGCCGACCGCCGATCGCGGGTCGCGGCCATCGTCGAGCGGCTGAGCGTGCTCTACACCACGTTCTCCGACAACGTGCTCGCCGACGAAGAGGGCACGGTGCACTTCCTCGGCGCCGAGCAGCTCGGGGGGCTCTCCGACAGCTACCGCTCCGCCGCGAAGGCCGCCGCCGTCGAGCGCGAGCGCCCCGATGCCTGGGCCGTGCTCAACACCCGCTCGTCGGTGGAGCCGTTCCTGTACAGCTCCACCGAACGCGGGCTGCGCGAGCAGGTGTGGCGGGCCTTCTACACCCGGGCCGACCAGGGGGACGCCAACGACAACAACGAGGTGATTCGCGAGATCCTCGCGCTGCGGGCCGAGCGCGCCGTGCTGCTGGGCTACGAGCACCACGCGGCCAAGGTGCTCGACGGCAACATGTGCCCCGACGCCGATGCCGCCTTCGCGTTGCTGCGGCAGGTGTGGGACGCCGCGGTCGCCAAGTTCGAGGGCGAGCTGGGCGAGCTGCAGTCCCTGGCCGATCACCCCATCGAGCCATGGGACGTTCGCTACTACGCCGAGCAGCTGCGCAAGCAGCGCTATGCCTTCGACCCCGCCGAGCTGCTGCCTCACTTCCGGCTCAGCAAGCTCGTCGACGGGATGTTCTGGACGGCCACCGAGCGGTTCGGCTGGACCTTCCACCCGATCGACCTGCCCGTGGCCCACCCCGACGTGCGCGCCTGGGCGGTGCGCGATGCCGAGGGCCACGACATCGGCGCGTTCTACCTCGACCCGTTCGCCCGCCGCGGCAAGCGGAGCGGGGCGTGGATGAACGCGCTGCGCTCGCAGTCGTCCTTCGACGGGCCGGTGCTTCCCCTGGTCACCAACAACTGCAACTTCACCCGCGCTGGCGACGGGCCCACGCTGCTCACCCTCGACGAGGCGCGCACGCTGTTCCACGAGTTCGGCCACGGCCTGCACGGTCTGGCCTCCCGGGTGAGCTGGCCCAGCCAGGCCGGCACGTCGGTGCCCCGTGACTTCGTGGAGTTCCCCAGCCAGCTCAACGAGCACTGGCTCACGACCCCCGAGCTGCTCCAGCGCTTCGCACTGCACGTCGACACCGAGGAGCCCCCGTCCGCCGAGCTCCTCGAGCGGATGAAAGCCGCCGCCCACGCCGACGCCGGGTTCCGGACCCTCGAGTTCCTCGCCAGCGCGGTGATGGACATGGAGATGCACGTCCGCACCGACCCGATCGACCCTGCCCGCTTCGAGCAGGAGGTGCTCACGCGCTGGGGCCTGCCCTCCCAGGTGGTGATGCGCCACCGCACGCCCCACTTCGCCCACCTGTTCAGCGGCGAGTCCTATTCGGCCGGCTACTACAGCTACCTGTGGGCCGACGCGCTGGTGGCCGACGCCGCCGAGTACTTCGACGAGGTGGGGTTCTACGACGACACGCTGTCGGCGAGGCTGATGAACGGCATCCTCTCCCGCGGGGGCACGCTGGACGCCGGCGAGATGTTCCGGCAGTTCCGCGGCCGCGACCCCGAGGTGGAGCCGCTGCTACGGGATCGCGGACTGGTCTGAGATCCCGGCCGCACGTGGTATGGGCCGGGCGGAGGTGCGAGATGGCAACCGTCGCAGTGCTCGGCATGGGACTCCTCGGGCGAGGCTTCGCCCACCACCTGCTCGACGAGGGCCACACGGTGCACGTGTGGAACCGCACGGCGAGCAAGTGCGACCCGCTGGCGGAGGCCGGGGCCACGGTGGCCTCCTCCCCCGCCGAGGCCGCCCGGGGGGCCGACCGGGTCCACCTGGTGCTCCACAGCGACGCCGCCGTCGACGCGGTGGTCGGGCAGCTCCGCGAGGGGCTGGGGGCCGAGGTGCCCGTGGTCGACCACTCCACCAACCTGCCCGCCGCCGTCGCCGACCGGTTCGCCGCGCTACGCGCCGAGGGGGTGCGCTACCTGCACGCGCCCGTGTTCATGGGGCCCACGAACAGCCGCGAGGGCACCGGGCTGATGCTGCTCTGTGGGCCCGACGACGATCACCGGGCGCTTCGCCCCGCGCTGGAGGCGATGACCGGCCAGCTGCTCTACCTCGGGCCGGCCCCCGACCAGGCCGCGAAGATCAAGATCACCGGCAACGGCATGCTGGTGATGCTCATCGCCGCCATGGGCGACCTGTTCGCCCTCGGGCGGGCGAGCGGCCTGGCGCCCGACGACATCGTGGGGCTGTTCGAGCAGTTCTCCCCCACCCCCGCCGCCATGGGGCGTCGTGCGCTCGCGTCGGCCGAGGGGCCGGTGGGCTTCGAGATGACGATGGCCCGAAAGGACGTGCGCCTGATGATCGAGACCGCCGGCGGGCGCGATCGGCTGCGCCTCCTCCCCGCCATCGCCGACGCCATGGACGCGGCGATCGATGCCGGCCGGGGGAGCGACGACTTCACCTCCCTCGCCCACCCCGACCACCTCCCGTAGGTCCGGTCGGCGGGCTGGCTCGGGGTCGGGCCTTGCCGGTGATGCCCTGGCCGCGTACAATCCAGCCCCGCCCCCCCGGACCCCGTCTCTGTCCCACTGCACATCCGTGCCCGTGCATCCCGCACAATCCCTTCGGAGACCCCATGACCCGCACCCTGGCACAGGCCTCCCTGATCGCGCTCGCCGTGGTCACGAGCACGCCCGCCCACGCACAGCCGACCTGCGACACGTCCACCGACACAGCCGACCTGCAGGCGTCGCTCGACGCCGCGGAGAAGGCCTTCGGCCGGGTCGATGTAGAGGCGTTCGACCAAGCGATGACCGAGGTGCGCGCTGCCGTTCCCTGCCTCGACGAGGTGGTGTCGGCCGGGCTGGTGGCCCAGCTGCACCGCATGGAGGGTCTCGCCGCGTTCGTCGCCCAGAGCGAGGAGAAGGCCGTGGTGGCCTTCGCCGCCGCCCGCAGCATCGAGCCCTCCTACACCTTCCCGAGCGCCGTGGTGCCCCCCGGCAACCCGGTCCTCGAGCACTACCTGCAGCGCGACGCCAGCTGCCCTGCGCAGCCCATCCCACCGGCGGCGGCGGGTGAGGTGCGCCTCGATGCCAAGCCCACGGGCGTGCGCCCCACCGAGTTCCCCGCGATGCTCCAGGTGGTCGACAGCGGCAAGCCTCGGGTCACCCGCTACCTTTGGCCCGACGACGCCCTTCCCTACGAGCCCGGCAAGGAGAAGAAGGGCGCGTCCAAGGGTCTACGCCTCGGCCTGCTCGCCGGAGGCGGCACGGTCGCCGCGGTGGGGCTCGGCACCCTCGTCGCCGGCGCCACCACCCGGCCCCGCCCCGACGACGACCTCGACACCGCCTTCGCGAAATCCTCGCGCAACGACACCTTCGCCGGCCTCGGAGCCGCCTTGCTCGCCGTCGGCGGTGCCGGGGTGGGTGTGTCGTTCGTGCTCCCCACGAGGAACTGACCATGCGCCGCCTGCCTCTGCTGCTCCTCCTCGCCGCCTGTGTCTCCGACAAGGAAGCCGGCGTGCTGCAGGAGATCCTCGACGCCAGCTTCTCCGTCTCCGGCCCCGAAGGCCTCGGCGTGTGCAGTGACGCCCCGGTGGTGGTCACGGGCACCATCGACCCGCGCTACGCCGGACAGGAGCTGGGCTCCCGCGTCACCGTCGACGGCGAGACCGAAGACCGCGCCGTCGCCATCGACAACGGCGGCGGCTGGTCGATCGACGTCACCGACCAGGTGGCCTGCACCGGCGACGACGACTGCACCGTCGAGGTCACCGTGTACATGGAGACCCCCGACACGGTGGCCGACGAGCCGCTCGCCACCAGCGCCTCCACCTCGTTCGTGATCACCCAGGACGGCGAGCTGTTCTACGTGGACGACGACGGTGACGGCTTCGGTGCCGGTGCCGCCGAGCGGCTCTGCGCTGGGCCCGACGACGCCCTGGCCGGCTACGCCCGCAACGACACCGACTGCGAAGACGGCGACGACGAGGTGCATCCTCAAGCCACCGAGCAGTGCAACGGCATCGACGACGACTGCGACGACGAGACCGACGAGGGCTTCGACAGCGTCGACTACTACCCCGACGCCGACGGCGACACCTTCGGCGACCGCGACGCCCAGCCCACCGCCACGTGCACCGGCGAAGCCCCCGACCCGAGCGGCTGGAGCACCGACAACACCGACTGCAACGACGCCATCGACACCACCTACCCGGGCGCGCCCGAGGTGTGCGACGACGGCGAAGACAACGACTGCGACGGCCTGGCCGACGATCTCGACCCCGAGGGGCCCGAGAGCAAGCTCACCTACTACCTCGACGAGGACGGCGACGGCTTCTACGCCAGCGAAGGGGTGGGCTCGTGCGAGGAGCCCGTCGTGCCCTACATCACCTACGACCCGGGCAGCAACGGCGACTGCGACGACACGGTGTTCGAGGTCAACCCCGGGGCCGCCGAGGTGTGTCTCGACGGCATCGACAACAACTGCAACGACCTGCAGGACGACGACGACCCCGGCGTGCTCGACGGCACCAACACCTACGCCACCGACATGGACGGCGACGGCTTCGTGCCCAGCCACTACGCGGTCGTGCAGGCCTGCGAGCAGCCCGACGACACCGCGCTGTTCGACCCGAAGGCCCCCCGCGACTGCAACGACGCCAACGCCGATGCCAACCCCGGCGACTTCGACGGCGACGGCTTCGACACCTGCTCGCTGCCCATCGACTGCGACGACGACCCGAAGACCGGGGCGGCGTTCAACTGGTCCGACTTCGACACCGACACCTCCACCACCTGCGACGCCGCCCCCGACTGCGACGACAACGACCCCTACCTGCACGGGCTCGACCTCGACGGCGACGGCTACACGCTGTGCGACGCCGTGCCGGACTGCAACGACAACCCGGGCTTCGCGAGCATCAACCCTGGAGCGGTCGAGACGCCTGCCGACGGCATCGACCAGAACTGCGACACCTACGAGGACTGCTACGAAGACCGTGACAACGACAGCTACGGCGACGACGGACCCCTCAAGATCGCCGTGCGCAGCGACGCGGTCACCGCGATGGGCCAGGGGGGCGCAGAGTGCGACGTGCCCGGGCTGTCCTCGAACAACCTCGACTGCTACGACGCGCCGAACGCCGACGGCCCGAACGTACGCCCCGGGGTCGACGAGGTGTGCAACGACGGCTACGACACCGACTGCGACGGCCTGGTCGACGACGACGACGACAACATCGACGCGAGCTCCATCCAGGACTGGGTGCCCGATGCCGACAGCGACGGCTGGGCCGAGGACACGCCCGCCATCGCCGCCTGCGGTGCCCCCGACACGTTCTACGTCGTCTACGACCCTCTCGCCGAGGTCGACTGCAACGACGGCGACAGCACGCTGAACCACGACGACGACGACGGCGACCTGGTGAGCACCTGCGACACGGTGCCCGACTGCGACGACGACGACGAGTACGTCTTTCCCGGCGCCTTCGAGCCGGTCGCCGACGGCTTCGACCAGAACTGTGACGGGCTCGAGGACTGCTACGCCGACCTCGACGACGACGGCTTCGGCGACCCCGACAACATCGTCAGCAGCGCCACGGCCTCCGACGGCCCCCTCGGCTTCGACTGCGTGGCGGCGGGCGACGCCATCATCGCCCAGGACTGCGAGGACGACCCCGGCCAGGGAGGGTTCGGCATCAACCCCTACGCCGCGGAGATCATCGCCGACGATGTCGACCAGGACTGCGACGGCCTCGATGGCTGCTGGGTCGACGCCGACAACGACGGCGAGGGCGACGAAGCGATGATCGACGAGGTCCTGGGAGCCGACCTCGACGCCGGGGACCACTGCTACGATCCCGACAACTTCTGGTCCGACAACACCGTGGACTGCAACGACGGCCGCAGCGACATCTACACAGGCGCCCTCGAGCTCGTCGCCGACGGCACCGACCAGAACTGCGACGGCGGCGAGCTCTGCTACATCGACTTCGACGAAGACACCTACGGCATCGGCAGCACCGGGCTGCTCACCGGCAGCCTCGACTGCGAGGCGGCCGACGGGTTCAGTGACGCCGACGACAACGACTGCGACGACACCAACAACCTCGTGAACCCCGGCGCCCCCGAGGTCGCCGGCAACGACATCGACGACGACTGCGACACCAACGAGGGCTGCTACGAAGACGCCGACCTCGACGGATTCAGCGCCAGCGTGACCATCGACGACGCCGTGGCCGCGACCACGAACTGCGACGCCGTGGCGGGCTGGGCCCGCACCGACGAGGGTGACTGCGACGACGTGGGCCCCAACGCGGGCATCCGCTACCCGGGCGCCGACGAGCTGTTCTGCACGGGGGAGGTAGAGGACTGCGATCGCAGCTTCGACCTCGTGGTGAACGCCGGCGGCGAGGCGCCGACGGGCACCCCGTCCGAGCAGATCGCCGAGATTCTCCTCACCCAGTCCGACGTGGAGATCTGCGACGGCACGGTCGCCGAGGTGGCCTTGTCGGTCACCTCCGACCTGCGGCTGCACGCCGCCACCGACGCCACCCTGAGCGTCGTCGCAGGGGGTGCCGACCCCATCGCCGACGTCCTCAACGCCACCCTCACGCTCGAGAACCTCACGCTGAACAACCCCAGCGCCACCCAGCTCACCACCGACGGTGGCTTGATCATCGTCGACGGCGGTGAGCTCGACTTCGACGGCGTCACCCTGACCGACGGCGACACGCTGGGGAGCGGTGGCGCGATCTATGCCGTCAACGCGGTGCTCACCCTCGACGACATCACCTGTGACGACAACGTGGCCGGCGTCGACGGCGGCTGCCTGTGGCACGACGGGGCCTTCCCCGCCGAGCTCGGCACGTTCTTCACCTCGGGCAACAGCGCCACCCGCGGCGGCGCCGTGTTCGCCGGGCGGGACGTGAACTGGACCACCGGTGCCTGCAGCCTCGACAGCGCCGAGGATGGCGGCTGTATCTACGTCGACGTGACCGACGTGGTCACCCTCGACGGGGTCGACCTCGACGGCGTCGCGACCGACTCCGGCGGGAGCATCTACTCCGAAGGCGACCTGATCTACCTGTCGGGCACGTGCAACGGCAGCGCGGACTTCGGCGGATGCATCTATGTCCGGGACGGCGGCGCGTATCTCGGCACCGGCGGCCTCGGGCCCACCATCTACGGCGACGCCGTGTCCGAAGGCAACGCGGTCTATGCGAGGGCCGAGGTGGAGATCGCCGGCGGACTGGTGGTGGGCAACGACGACGTGGGCGACCTCGTCACCGACATCTACGTCGACGCCAACGTGACCTGCTGGGACAGCTACACCTACATCGACGCGAACGCCGACGTGCGCTCCGGCAGCGGCGACATCGCCTCGCTCACGGGCGACGACTTCTGCAGCGGCGCGCTGTGCAGCGACGACCCTGGCCTCGTCTGCGACGGCGTCCCCTGATGGCCCCCCCCCACCAGAGCCGCCCCACCCGCCGCCACGGACGCTAGATGCCCCCGCCGCAAATCCCGAACCGCCCTCGTGGCGTCAATCGGCCCGGCCTGTCAGAGCTTGGGAACGCTCACATATCCCGATATACCTCACGTTCCAGCTTGTCAGGACGAACCACTCGCCACCACGATCATCGGCTCGGCATTCACGCCGGTGACATCTAGATGCTCGAACCTGGCGACCGGATCGACCGCTACGTCGTCGAGGGTGAGCTCGGCGAGGGCGCGCTGGCCACGGTCTACCGCGTGCGCCACATGACGCTGTCGACCGTGCATGCGCTGAAGGTGATCAAGGTGGTCCACCGCGAGAGCCGCGATCGGCTCATCCGCGAGGGGCAGGTGCAGGCCCAGCTGTCGCACCCGAACATCGTCGGGGTCACCGACGTGCTCGAGGTACGCGGGTCCCCAGGCACGCTGATGGAGTGGGTGCGCGGGGTCGATCTCGAGGAGTACCTGCAGGTGCACCGCATCTCCCTCGACGACGCGCTCACGCTCTTCCGCGGGGTGGTCGCGGGGGTGGGGCACGCGCACGCCAAGGGGCTGGTGCATCGCGACCTGAAGCCGGCGAACGTGCTGCTGGCGCTCGGCGAAGGCCAGGTGGTGCCGAAGGTGTCGGACTTCGGCCTGGTGAAGGCTCTCGGGGGCGACGAGTCGCTCGGTTCCACCCGCACGGGCATGACGATGGGTACGCCCGGCTACATGGCGCCCGAGCAGGTTCGCGACGCCGCCACCGTCGACCGCCGCGCCGACATGTGGTCGTTGGGTTGTCTGCTCTACCGCATGGCGTGCAACTACCCGGCGTTCGCCCAGGCCGACATCATCGAGCTGTTCACCGCCGTGGGCAAGGGCGACTACCCCCCTCCCCACAGCTACCAGCCCGACCTCCCCGAGCGGGTGGTGCAGGCCATCGACGGGCTGCTGCAGGCCGATCCCGCGCTGCGCTTCCACAGCTGTGCGGAGCTGCTCGACTTCCTCGACGACGTAGGCCCGCTGCCGGCCGCGGGAGGCCCTGGGAAGCTGCCGCCGGTCGACACGCCTCGCACCGAGAACCCCTGCTGGCTGCCGCTGGAAGGAGAGCTCGGCCGCCAGGCCCAGCGCATGCGAGAGCAGGCCGAGGAGGCGATGAAGCCCCAGGTCACCCAGGCCCCTGCCGGCACCTGGGACAACCAGCCCCGCAACGAGACCATCGCCCCGGTCCACGAGCCCGGCCCCGAAGAGGACGAGCGCGGCCTGGGGTGGGCGGTGTGGCTCGGCCTGGGCACCCTGCTCGTCGGCGGGCTGTCGGCCTCGGTGGCGATCCTGGTGGTGGGCCTCGGCGCTGCCTGGTCGACCACGCCGCTGCCCGAGGCGCTCGCCGAGGGTTCCAGCGATGCCCCCGAGCCCGTCGCCGTGCGCCCGGAGCCC
>Ga0213839_1002447_pt1 | contig 10341 bp, 7 predicted proteins | sample SWPATP21_FD_160075 | JGI IMG/M metagenome (GOLD analysis project Ga0213839, IMG submission 160075) | Coastal seawater microbial communities from Marineland, Florida, United States - SWPA TP2 #1 | ecosystem: Environmental > Aquatic > Marine > Coastal | place: USA: Florida | collected 2016-08-14 | reverse complement strand
CTTGTTACCTCCGTGATTTCGTTACTTTGCAAGTCTAACGCTTTGAGACTGGTTCCAATTTGTCCAAGTTCATCCCCGATAGTAACCATTCCGTTGCAAGATAAGTCTAAAGTTCTGCACAGCGCAAGAAAATTCGTGAACGGCGGTCAGGTGTTTGCGTTGAAAGCATTCTGTGAATCAACGGAATCCCTACTCACAGTAATTGCTTGAGGTGCTGAAGCGCCGTTCCTGGGCACTCCACAAATTGGTTGCCACTCAAGTCAAGATGGTGCAGATTGGGAAGTCCATCACCAACGTCTTCGGGGATGTTGGCAAGGTGGTTGTAGCTCAAATCCAACACCTGGGCAGCGTAAACACAACTTGAACAAGAGCAAAATGTATCGCAACAGAACTGATGAGACAAGCTGACCTCCAATTTTTCAAATCGAAAAGACTTCGGAAGTTCGGTTAGGTCGTTGCGACTCAAGTCCAATTCGCGAAGACAAGACAAATTACTTGGCTCAAAGCTGTACACTCCCCACGTTTCCTTCGTCTACCGCATGTACAAAACACAGATGCAACGGGCCTTAGTACAGCAAGGTTATTCAGAGTACAACACAACCACAACAGAACGAACCTCGAGTGATCCTTTGTCATTGACCTGCAGCTCTGCTATTTGATTGTTGCCCAGGTCAAGTTGTCGTAAATGTCTGCATGCCCAAAACTACGAAGAAATGTTGTTGAGCAGTGGCACAATACGAATAGCAAACACAACTATACATGATGCTACCTGCTCAGGTATACATTCCAGACAATTTCCTGACAGATTCAGCATCGTGAGTGCATCTCGAATCAATCGACTATCGAACAGTCGTTTGGGGACTCGAATAATGTTGCAATCGGGCAGATACACTTGAACGCCAGCCGCAATGAGCTCGTCATCAGGTGTAATATTGCCTCGAGCAACATCGTCAATGTACTCAGAGAGATTCATGTCAAATGTTTTCAATACTCCCGCGAACACCTTTGATTGTTCGTGTGCCAGTTCCAAAGCAGCTTGTGTTTTCTTCCATCGGAAACGACGATGAGCGTCGGCGGTTTCGTCATTTATTTGTTGAAAGAGGGCTTGTTCATCCTTCCAGAACTGTTCTATTTTGTTCTCCGTCTCGATCACTTCTTGTAATTCAAGCTGACGTCTGATGTCTTCCACACGCTTGCCCATAACATCCTCATCGATAGCTTCGTCGACGGGCTGTTCGGCGTCTTCAAACCCCTCAGCAGCACCGCTATCGAGCTCTGCTTGTTCGCTTGGCTCCGCGTCGCCGTCAGCAACGTTGTCAGGTTGTTGCCAAACTACATCGTTTTCTCCATCAATACCACCGTCGGCCGACCACTCGCTGCCATCATAGCCATCGGCATAGCTTTGATCCTGCGTTTGTATGTCTGCGCCTTCTTCGCCATAGTCGTTCTGGTAGGAGTACTCGGCGCCGTCATCGCCATTTTGTTGTTCGAACAAGGCAGCCTCATCCTGCAGCTCCACGTTGGTGTACAGCGCGGCGCGAGCTTGCCCACCGGTGGTCAATTCACTACCGGTTGTGACCTCCGTGTATTGAGAAACTTCATCGAATCCCGTTGCGACAGATGCTTCGCCAAGCGTGTCGGCGTCGTCGTATTGCTGTTGATACTGATCATATGCGGCATAATCTTGCTCAGAATATTGAGGCGGATCAAGTTCCTGTGACTCTGACATAGTTATCCACTTGTTCTACTTGTACTTCATAACACCCATGGCAACCATGACAGAATGATTGCAACCGTCCACAAAGACCAACCGTAACTTATCAGGAGCTTTGCATCTTGTTTCCCAACAAATGAGAACTCGATTCAAAAGTTGGTCAAAAGGGTTGATAACTTTGTCCACATTGACGCAGATATAGCTGCTCAAAATGTGTTTGTCCACAATGGGCTCCACCATTTGAAATGTGGTTTCTTCCTCATTCAGTGCCATCTTTGCATCCCCACCCAAGCTGTCATCACTTGATGTCCGCCTGTGATTTCCGTGACTGACACTCTTGGCAAACGCATTGCATGCTCACAGCGCTCAACTTGGAGGTCCAGGATTTCCATTCAAACCTTGTCACGCGACGTCCCACAATGCATCTGCACTCATCTCCATGCATCAACCATCGCCATTGCGGCACACGTGAGGATAGACATAGAGACATAGAGAACCTACTTGAACTTGAACCAAAGCTTTTTGTCCACATCGTTCGTCATTGTTCGTCGTTCGTCGTTTGTCGTTCGTCGTTCGTCGTCGTCGTTCGTCGTTCGTCGTCGTTCGTCGTTCGTTGTTCGTCGTTCGTCGTTCGTTGTACGTCGTCGTTCGTCGTCCGCCTGACTTCGTAACGGCAACCAACCAAAACACCAACCAACACCGAAAGCTACCAAATACCAAATACTGATTTTTCAGTAAATACGAAAATCTGATTTTTCAGTATACGGCGGACACCACCAACCACCCCACCGTTCACACGGAAGGAAGTGAATGTAGCTCGTCAATCAAATCAGGTGTTGTTGTCGTAATTACGCGGGCTCCAATGAAGTTTCTCGGCTGTCTCGTTTTCGAATCGTATCATACCGGGTAGATGTCTATGGCGTATCAAGGTCCAGCGCTATTACCTCTTGGGTGTACCCGGGGTATGTTGCGTTGTGAGCATTTATCTTTATCTATTTTATGGGCCGCTAGTGATCTGGTGACGGATTGGAACTTGGCATTACAGTGAAGCACGTGCAATGTGAGGTTCTGGACGAAGTGCGGACGTAAACGTGCGCGTATTTGCTGGCAAAGCCGAACTCCGATGGAACATACGAGTTCCAGACACTGGCTGCGAATGGTATTCATACGATGACCTGAATGGACCACACATGACTCATCTCAGTTCATCATGACGTCGCGGGCTCCTGCAATACGACTTGCGAATTGAATCCATGAAGTTTTCAGTGCTCTATGATTGTTTTTGGGCATCCAAATCCTACCCAACAACAGAGACTGGGTTCCTGCAGTTTTTTTTCTCCCAAAAAAAAAGCTTTACTCCTCCCAAAGGTCACCAATGCGGCCATGGACAAGAGTATGGGGGCATGGTACAATGATTGCTATTATTGTTACATTGTTACAGTGCTGATTACAGTAAAGGTATACACCCAATCAAGTGCAGCTGTTGCTATGGTTTGCGCTATGGTTTGGGACTGCGCATTCCGCCGCGAATACTGACGCGTCGCTTGCCCTTCGGTGGCGCTCGTGGTGTTGTTGACCAAACAGCTGAAGCGCGAATGGATTCACTTTCTCCATCATCTTCTTCTGCGCGTTTTGGTGCGGATGCCGACACCTCCGCAGCAGGCGCCATTGGTGGGTCTTGTGACGACTTGCTGGATGTAGTGTCGGTTTCGACCGAGTCCATGAGCGCAGAAACTAATCCACTAGCAGCGTCCGAACTGTCACCGGTATCCTCAGTGCCTGTTGGCTTCGTCACCGACGCACTCGGACTTTTGCTGCCGCCGCCGTGCGAACTCCTCCTTCCCCGAATACTTCGGGGGCCATTGGCATTCAACATTCGTGGGTCCTTGATTCCATCTCCACCCGGTCCACTGGAGCCAAGTTTCAATCCAGGACTGCCAGGTCCTTCACTAGCGCCCCTAACCAAGCTTCGCGACGTTTTCTGCGGCGGGGAAGACAACGACGAAATTTTAGTCTCGCTGATTATCCTCTTGACAGCTGGAGCACGCGAGGTATCAATTGAGGTTGGTGGACTGCTTGACGCTGCCGCTGTCTCGACTTTAGGCGACCTCCCGCCACGTATACTCTTCTTGCGAGCCATCCCGTCACGATCCGCCGGTGGGGAAGACACTCCAGGGCCACCCGGTCCTGCTGTATTTGACGTGGAAGATCCCGTGCGCTTCATGTGTTGCTCCATTTGTTGTTGAAGCTCTTGTTCTTTCTTGCGAATTTGCGCCATTTTGGCAGCCTTCGCCTCGGCCAATTGTGTGGCTAGCGAGTCATCGCGTGACGTGGCAGCTGCATCGCCCGGTGCTTTCGCGTGTTTATCACCCGCACTCAAACTGGCACTGCCTGCCGAGCTTTGGGTGGACGACCGACCGCCCTTCAGTGATTTTGGCGGAGAGCTCCCCGCTCCGTGTCCCGGCCTAGTCCCTGCCTTAGATGCGCGTCCGCGCCCTCTACTTTTTGCGCCGCGTGATGCACCTCGAGAACGTCCTCGCGAGCGTCCACGTCCACGCCCACGCCCACGCCCACTACCGCGTCCTCGAGCCGGTGAACCCCGGGTGCCTTTCGTAACTTTGGCAGACGCGGGCGAAGACGAAGCCCTCTTGATTTTCGGACTCCGCGCCTCGTTCTTGGGCTGAGGCGATGCGTTCGATTTCGGCGCAGATTGTGGTGAGGTTCCATCTTGGGTGTTCATCCTTGCTGATGCGGCGCGTCGCATGGCTTTGTCAGCAGCTTGGCGAGCCAATGGTGACACGCTTGAGTCAGGAGACGAAGTCGGGGAGTAGTTTGTTTGTAGCTTCAATTGTCGGTGCGGTGGTGTTGCTGGTGTCGATGGTGTTAATGTTTGGCGGTGGTGGGGTGGTTTCTGTGCTTCGCCATTTGGCGAATTGCGACCTCGAATGCTCCGAGGTCCACTTGGAACCCGTCTGATTGGAGGTGGAGACGCTTTAGTCGCTGCCTCGCGGCGCCGCCGGTCTTCTTCAAGGGCGGCCTCTTGACGAAGTTTTTCCTGTTCTTGGGCGCGGCGCATGGCTAATTGCTTGGCATTTGCAGCTGATACAGCGGCTGCACGTCTGGACGCAGCGGCGCGTTCTTCTTCCCGAGATGCAGCTGTTGACATGTATTGTGCGAAATCATCGCTCATTCCGCCGGAACTTTCCTTCTTGTGATGAACCGGGTCCCGTGAAGCATCTGTGGTTCCATAAATCTGCGCAGCATTGCCGGCGCCGGCGAAACCCCCGCGCTTCGAGGCTGGACTGAACCGCGGCGTGAATCCGGGTGCCGCAGAACCTGTGCCGATGCCGCCTCTTTGGAAGACACCAGCGCCGTGGCCGAATTCGTTGTTGAACTTGAAGGATGGAGACGTGGCCTTTGCGGTCGGCTTTTCATCACTGTCACTGTCGCTTCCAGTATCACTGCCGTCGGCATCGCCGGAACAACTATCGGAAGCCACACCTGCTTCTTTCTGCATTTTCGCCATGAGCTCCAGCTCACCTGCAGAGTTCATAGACTCGATTGAGGCCAAAGACCCGATAGAACTGTTGTATCGATGGTGGCGGCGGTTTCTTGACTTTGGCAGCGTGCCGTCAGCTTCCATTTGCATACGTGCCATAATTTCGACTGAATCCATTGAGTCCATCGATGCAATTGAACCCATTGATGCGTTTCGTCGGTGGAGCGGCGATGACTCGGGACTGCTGTCGCTATCAAAGCCTCGACGAAGTAGAAAATCCATATCATCACCAGAGCCGAGTGAACTGTGCTTTCGATGGTGGCTACGTGCAGGAGAAGGTGGTTTCTTGGGCACTGGCACGCGCTGGCGTGAAACATCTTCTTTAGGTGGCTCTGGAGGAGTATCAAGTTGTAGCTCCCCGGTGGCAGCTCGGCGGCGCGACGTAGGTGGAGGTTCCTCGGATACGGTCACGGGCTCTGCAGCTTCCGCTGCCAACAAATCGTGTTCTCCTGACGTTGGAGGTGACCACTTAATTTCATTGCTGGATTTGGACGTATGCGTAGAGTGAGGTGGAGACCAATGTATCTCACTGCTCGACTTGGACCCGTGGGAGGAATGTGGTGGTGACCACTGTATCTCCCCACTGGATGGCGCGTCGTGGTGGAGGTGTGTGGTAAACTTGGCATTCACTTTTTTCGCCAATCTATCTAATTGCGCCTCTTCCAGCTCCTGCATTTGCCGGGCAAGCGTTGCGCCTCCGGAACTTTCACGGCGATGGTGCTCGTTTGAAGCAGTCTCCTCCAATCGCCTCGCTTTAGCAGCTGCCTTTGCCTTCCCAGCAGCACGAGCAGCAGCTTGTTGGCGGGCGATTGCATTGGTTTCTGCTTGGGTGCGCTTTGTCTTCGAATCACTTCGTGGTCGGTTCTTTGAGTTTTTGGTTGACTTACGGCCCTTGCCCCTGCCGCGACCTCGGCCGCGATTACCGAATTTTCCTCGAGACGCAGCTTCTTGTTGCAAGCGCTGGAGACCGGGTGACACGGAGCGTTTGGTGCTCGGTGGCTTCCCATAATGGTGCTTGGCTTTCTTCAGCAAACCTGCTGCTGCAGCGGATTGTCGTGCCTTGGAAAGGGATTGACGACTGCGAGCTGCTCTGACCTGAGGAGAAGAACCCATCGCCTTTATTTTGGCACGAGTCTCCTTTTGACGTTTTTTGAGTGTAGACACTGGTTTGCTCTTCGGCGTGGGCTTCGCTGGCTCTTGGTACTTTGCAGGAACGCGGTGGTTCGGAGCGCCACCACCGCGACTGGGTGCCCGAGATCCTCGTCGGCCTTTCTTGCTGGAGGAGCTGCGACTCTGACAAACAAATGAATACACACGCGACTCATTAGAGCATCGGAGACACAAAGAATTGCCATTGGACTTTCATGAACACTACGTTGGTACGAACCGAATTGTTGGAGCTGTTGGATCTTGGCCGCGGCGCCATCGGAGAATTATCACGACTAGTGCTGCGAGGCACTGCCCATCCCACAGTTGGACTTTCGAAGGCTGCTAGCTCATCGTCGGAAGAGTCTTCCGAGCTGTGCATCCGCTCGTCATCTTGTTTGCTCTCATCATCCGCCTCGTCAAAGTCTTCAACAACCACCACCTCCTCTTCTGGATGCGATTTCGAAAGCTTCTCAAGCATCTCGGCTTGAATAGTCACCTCTTGCTGATCGCGGAAATTGTTGAGCACATCACAGATTTCCTCCGTAAAATTGAACATGCTTTTACGGATGAACCCCGAAGCGTCCCAGTAAGCAATTTGACTCTTGGTGCTATTTCTGGTGCTGAACATGACCTGCGTTAGTGTCTTGGTGTAATCCTCTGTGATCATGTGGGATATCTTCAAAAATTGCTTGCCTTTCATTCTTCGAAAGTAAGCAAGGTATTCCCGCACGATTGGCGCATTTTGTGCAGTAAACTTGCAGAATTGGCGCCAGAACAAGGACCGAATACGCCGTTTCGGTTCGTCGAGCTCTGTTGGGTACAGCATCAAAGCATTCTCGAGATCCACACGCTCGAGGTAGTGAAGCTCGCAGAAACGGGTGCCAGTTTTGACATCTCGGTGCCAAACCGACTTCTTGAATAGCATGTGCTGAACGCCCCACCAGTGACCGACCTGGAACGTTTCATAATCAAACCCACCCAAGTTGTCCAATACTGCTCCGGCCGCAAGAATGTAGAACCTCGATCCGTATTCACCATGCGTGCACACGATTTCGTCACGACCGCAAATTTGAATTCGCATCGACGTACAAAGCACAGACAAAAAGCCTGGAGTTGTGTCCCGAAAGAGTGGAATGGATCGAATTTCCGCTGCAAAAATATGCATGGACACCTGGCAGGAACACAAGCACGCAGAAAAACAGGCTCGATTGTGAACAAAGCGCCGACAGTTCACGGCAGTGAGATACCGAACCAGCATGTCTAAGAATGACGAACCTGTTTCTGCATGTCCTCGGACAATAAGTCATTGGCATTTTTCACATCGCTTTCGTTGAAGACACTATTGGCGGAGTCGCGCGCGTAGAAACAGTAATCCAGTGCCTTTCGTCGAAGTGTGTCTGGAATTTTATCCTCATGCGCATTGAGGAATGTAAGCATGGTATCCATCCTCGCTTGAAAGGCAGTTTCGCCGGTTTTGAACCCGGCCAACAGGGTGCACATTGTCCCCAAAACGTACGAGAACACGGCGACTCCCATCGCCATAGCGATTATGACGTACAACTTTTCGGACGTACTTACTGGGCCGACGTCGCCATACCCGACCGTTGTTACAGTTTCGATAGCCCAGTAGATAGATAGAATGTACATATCGCCGCGCGAACGAGCAATTGCAGCAGGGGCATTGTTGACCCATGTAAACACATCGTCGGCATAGGATGCGACGATGAAGTATCCACAGCCAAGCCAGTGGATCACGAAAAGCGTAAAGAACAGAAATTGCAGCAACCTTACTGCGCCGTATGGCACTTTCAGGATCAAAGATTGCTCCCATCGCTTCAATATCCGAGACGCACGTACGACTTTGAGCAACTTCATCAGCCTCACCAGACGAATCAACTTGGGGATTCTCAACAAACCTGCTGAAATGTCACCACCCGCTGGCAGAAAGAGCTCCATGATGTCGAATGGAAGCACAGATATTATGTCAAGCACTAACCAACTCTTCGCGTAAGCGATTGATGCTCGCTTGCAGTCGTATTCCAACGAAATGCGACCAGTGATTACATCTTCGTTGCGCCAGGCGCTGCGAAAGTTGACCATGATATCAATGACAAACAATGTGTCACATATTCTATCCGTGATGAAGAAGAACACCCAGGCTGTACAATCAGCCGGGCTCATGGTGCAATCCGTCAGCTCGCTGAGACTGTACTCTTGCAAGAACGCGATTTGAAATGGCGTGAAAATGGCTGTGTACAGAAGACAGAATATCATGGTGATGTCCCACCCTTGCCTCAGTTCGGAGCCCGGAATCAGGATGCAATATCCATTGAGTGGGCCTGCAAGCTCAGCTTCGTCGTCGGAGGCAATGGTGTTCATCACACCAGTGAGTCGTGCGAAGCGCATGCTACCTGTTCGCGCGAGTCTACCCTTTTGTGGCTTATGCAATGCGACGTCTCCTGTTGGTCCACTGTCGTCGTTGTCGGCATTATCGTCAAATTTCCTTGCTCGAGTCGCCTGGTCAATGTATGCTGTGATTGTGTCTCCTTGAATGGCATGTGCAAGGGCTTCTTTGTCATCAAATCCAGCGTTCGAAGATTGCTTTGCCCGCAAGACATCGAGTGAAGAGCCCCGAATGCTGCCCGTTCGAAGAAGAAGACTATCCCAGCTCGACATTCGATTGTGGGAGCGCTGTGCCATAGGATTCGATGATTGAAATTGCTTGGCACCGAGCAACTCCAAGCTGCTTCTTCGCACGTGTTTGCCTTCCGAGCCCCCGAAACTCCCTCGCTTGGCCGAGCCACCTCCACCCATCGACGGTGAACTCTGTTTTGACACACCGTGGTGCGCGAACGAGGGGGTGGCACGCATGATGTCCAAGCTTGAACGGCGCTTGTGGCCTCTTTTGAAGTCCACGCTGGAATGTCGAGTGTGGAAACTCTTCCTGTGAGTTCCAACATCCAAGTTTAGTGACGAGCCGCGATTGTGGAGCGAAACATTGCGGCTGGCCTTCATACGAAGGGACGCCAGGGCGGCGCCCGACATGGTGGCGAAGAAGGCGCCCTCCTAGAAGTGAGAAAGCAACGGCTGGTCTCTCAGACGTAGCTACGCATCCATGTCTTCGTCAGACGCTGCAGGAATGGCGTCGTTAACCCCAGAAATCAAGTTTCGACCGCAGAAAATGGCTTTGTGACGGCCCACACCGCACTGCACAATTGCGGCCGAACACCACCTTGCAGACCAATGACGGCGCAACACCTTGCACAAGCGGACAAAAACGCAGGAAGAACAGAGAGAGCTGTAGCTCTCCGCCACAAAATCACAGTCACCGCGCTTCACGTGCGAGCAAGAAGTACGGCGCCTGCGCCGACACAGCAGCGACGAAGGCTAAATGCTGCGCTGACACGTAGAACCTCTGGCAGCGCCATCACAATCAATGATCTTTGCACACACGGAGCACTATCCAAACATACACACACACACACACACACACACACGCACGCACGCACACGCCGGTACAGCTTGCAGTCATACTTGCGCAATGAACGTGCAAAGGCGACATTCATTGCATCCAACAACGTCTCCCGCAGCTTCCACATCTCTCACGTGTTCCGTGGCGCTACACTGCTATCAGTCCTCCGTCTTCGGCCGTCCACGCTTAGCCCCCACTTTCGTCCGAATTCTTCGAATTCTGGAACTCTGGCGCGTGTTGAGACACTGCGTTCGTTCGATCGATCGATCGATCGTTCGTTCGTTCGATCGTTCGTTCGTTCGTTCGTTCCTTCGTTCGTTCGTTCCTTCGTTCGTTCGTTCGTTCCTTCGTTCGTTCGTTCGTTCCTTCGTTCGTTCGTTCGTTCGTTCGTTCGTTCGTTCGTTCGTTCGTTCGTTCGTTCGTTCTTTCGTTCGTTCGTTCGTTCGT
>Ga0213839_1002444_pt1 | contig 10352 bp, 9 predicted proteins | sample SWPATP21_FD_160075 | JGI IMG/M metagenome (GOLD analysis project Ga0213839, IMG submission 160075) | Coastal seawater microbial communities from Marineland, Florida, United States - SWPA TP2 #1 | ecosystem: Environmental > Aquatic > Marine > Coastal | place: USA: Florida | collected 2016-08-14 | reverse complement strand
TCGCCGATCGGGCGCATCGGCGTCCCCGAGCTCCCCGCCAGGCTGGCGTCGTGGCGGTGTCGCCCGCGATGATGCTGCCGGGGGCGATGCGCGAACAGGCGCGGGCCTCGCGCTGAAGGGTCAGTGCCCCGACAGGGCGATCTGCAGGCCGTGGGGGTCCTCGATCTTGAACGCGCCGTCCTCGACGGTGACCACCACCGTGCGGCCGTCGTGCACCACCTCCACCCGCATGCCGTCCTGGGCCTGCACGGTGAGCGTCTTGGCGGGCGCCGCGGGCGGCGGCAGCGCGGTGGCCGGCTGAGGCAGGGCGAGGGGAAGCTCCTCGGCGGGGCCGTCCATGGCGACCTCGGGCTCGGGCTCGGGCTCGGGCTCGGGTTCGGGTTCGGGAACGTCGATGGCCACGACCTCGTCGTCGGGTGCCTCGTCGTCGGGCAGCCAGTCGGTGGAGAGGACCTTGAGCTCACGTCCCGACCACTCGGCCTCGGTGACGGTGCCATCGGGCAGGTTGATCTCGGCCTCGTACAGCGTCTTGCCGAACACTCCCTGAACGCGGACCTCGTGGGCTCCCGCATCGAGACCGCCGACGCGCTGCTTGAGCTTGGACGTGAGCGTGGCTTGCTCGCCGTCGACGAAGATGAGCACGGGGCCCGAGGTCTTGAACTCGATGTCTGAGGCTGCGTGGGCCACCGAGGTTGCCGCGAAGGCGGCGAGGGTCGCCAGGGCAGGAAGCAGGGATCGGAACATGGGTCCTCCTCGTTGCTTCCTTCAGACACCGCAGCCCGCGGGAAGCGTCACCACGATCTGTGACGCCCTGTCGACGGCCTTCTTCATCGCGCTCTGGGGCCCCTGAGCACCACGGGCCCCGTCGGTGGCTGACCGACGGGGCCCGGGGGATGCTCGGAAGGGGATCAGGGGTGGGTGACGGTGAGCTCGTAGTCGCCCGAGCCGCTGTAGGACTTCACGGCCGCCATGAACTCGCCGGACCGCGGCACGTCGATGGAGAGGTATTCGTCGGAGGTGACCCCGGTGGAGGCCTGCTTGACCTTCCAGCGGCTGCCGTTCCACACGAGCCAGTACAGGTCGAAGTCGGTGCCAGCATCACCGGTGAGGGTGATCTCGTGCTCGCCGGCCGCCAGCGTGGTGTAGGACCAGCCCTCGACATCGCCGGTGTTCAGGGTGCCCGTCTCGGTGAAGGTGGTGCCGCTCGGCGTGGTGGTGGTGGTGCCGCCGCCCGAGCTGAGGTCGGTCACGTCTTCGCCAGTGTTGTTCTCGATGAACGCCTCGTAGGCGTCGACGCGGGTGCTCACGCCGTAGTCGGTGCAGTTCTGGTCGCCGTAGGAGGTGACGCCGGCGACGTAGGTGTGACCGTCGCGGTCGAAGAACGCGGGACCGCCGCTGTCGCCGTTGCACGCGCCGCCGGTGCCGTTGCCGAAGCCGTTGCCCTGGTCGTACTCCACCTCGGTGGAGCGCACGTCGTCGATCTCGACCTCGATGTGCATCAGCTCCCCGTAGTCGCCGTTCTCCTGGTAGCCGAAGCCCGCCAGGTCGATCAGGTCGCCCTCGTCGGCGCTGGACAGGCCGATGTCGTTGGGCAGCGGCATCACCGGGTCGGCATAGGTGGGCGTGGACTGCAGCTCGATGAGCGCGATGTCGTTGGCCAGCGTCCAGCTGTTGTACTGATTGTGGGCGATGACATCGGCGACCAGGTGGAGGTTGGCCGGGTCGATGCTGGCGCTGTCTTCGCCGAAGTGGACCACCATGTCGTTCGCGCCGAGGCCCTCGACGCAGTGGCCCGCGGTGAGGATCCAGCGGTCGAAGATCAGGGTGCCACTGCAGAACGCTTCGCCCACCCACTGACCGTAGTAGACGTAGTGGATCGAGGCGGTGGCGTCGTGTTTCGGCTGGTCGACGGCCGACCCATGGAAGATGGCGAGCTTGTCGATGTCGACTTCCGACAGTTGCTTGTCTCCCGAGGGAGCAGAGCAGGCAGCGAGGGACAGAGCAGCCAGGACCAGGGACGCACGCATCGAGACCTCCGAGAAGCTTGCCCGGCACAGTGCCAGGCCACACCAACCACGTAGAGGATGGTGGCACGGCTGCCCTGTTTCAGGCTGTTACGAGATGGGTCGCCTCATCGGTACGAGGGCTTCGTCGGTCCACATGGAAATGCAAAGCCCTGGTCAGGGCGCTTCGGGCCATCCCTCGGGCGGGGCGGACGGATCGGAGGTGAGCCACTGCTGCGGATCGACCGCGCGTCCCGACACCACCACGCCGAAGTGGAGGTGGGGCCCGGTGGACTGCCCTGTCGAGCCCATGATGCCCAGCTGCTGGCCGGCGTTCACCTGCTCTCCTTCCTGCACCGCCATCTCGCGCAGGTGGCTGTAAGAGCTCGTGACCCCCTGGCCGTGGTGCAGGATGACGGCGTTGCCGTGGATGGCCTGGGCCCGCGCGATCACCACCTCCCCGTCGGCGGCCGCGACCACCGGCGTACCGCGGCGGTTCGTGAGGTCGAGGCCGGTGTGGTAGCTGCGGTCGCCGTCGCTGTACCGGCGATAGGCGCCGAACGGGCTGGTCTGGCGCCCGTCGAGGGGCGGGTGGAACGTGCCCGCCCAGCGTTGCTCGTGGCGCTGCAGCGCGTACGCCCCGTCGCGCTCGGCCCGCATCGTGGCCTTGGCCTCTTCGTCCCGGCGCGCCGCCACCTGCGCTCGGGTGAGGCGGATGCTGCCGCGCACGGGGTAGTCGACGGGCTCCACCTCGAGGGTGCCGCGGGCGGTGACCTCGTTGCCCGCGGCGTCGCGGGCGGCCACGGTGTACGGAACCGACCCGGGCACGGTGCGCAGCCCCACCCCGATGAGGGCCCGGTAGCGCCCGTCCACCTCGTACAGTGGCCGCTCCTCGTCGAAGATCGTCACCGTCGGCTCCACCAGTGGCTCGTCGGCGCCCACCCACAGCGCCGCCGTCCGCCCCACCCCCACGGAGGCTTCCCGCAGCTGCAGCTCGGGGGCCACGGGGTCGACGAGGGTGGTGAGGGTCTGCATCGCGCGGTGGTGCCAGGGACTGGCGTCCTCGGCGTGCACCACCACGTCGACGGGTCCGGTGGCGTGGTCGGTCACGGAGAGAACCGCCGAGCCATCGACGACCTCGACGGTGCGGCCCCCCATCACCACCCACGCGCGAGCGCCCGAGGGGTCGCTCACCGTCACCGACACTTCGACGCGCTCCCGGTGCGGGCCGGGGGCGATGCGGGCGTCGAGCAGCGGCGGCTCGCGATCGAGGACCGAGCAGCCGTGCAGCAGGGACCACCACAGGAGCATGGGGCCATGGTAGGCGATAGGAGGAGCCATGGCGGTGCTCATCCCCGATGCAGAGGGCCTGCGGGCTGCGGTGGCGGCCCTCGCCGCGGGCGAGCTGGTGGGCATGCCCACCGAGACCGTCTACGGCCTCGCCGCCGATGCCTCCTCCGAGGTGGCGGTGGCGCGGGTGTTCGCCGCCAAGGGGCGTCCCCGGTTCGATCCGCTCATCGTGCACCTCCCCGCCGCGACCTTCGCCGACGAGCTGCCGCGGTGGGTCGATGCCTCGGCGCTGTCGGCGGTTCGGTCGCTGGCGCGGGCGCTGTGGCCCGGGCCGCTCACCGTGGTGGCGCCTCGGGCCCTGGGCGTGCTCGACCTGGTCACGGCGGGCCTCCCCACGGTGGCGGTGAGGGTTCCTCGCCACCCCGTGGCGCAGGCGCTGCTCGACAGCTTCGGTCCGGTGGTGGCGCCGTCGGCCAACCGCTTCGGTCGGATCAGTCCCACCACGGCTGCGCACGTGGCCGCGGAGCTCGGCGACGCGGTGGCGGTGGTGCTCGACGGCGGCCCCTGCGCCGTCGGCGTGGAGTCCACGGTGGTGGGGCTCGGCGTGGGGGGCCCAACGCTCTACCGGCCGGGCGGCACGCCGCGCGACGCGGTCGAGGCCGTGCTGGGCCCGCTGGCAGCGGCGGCCGATCCTGGCGCCAAGCCCACCAGCCCGGGCCAGCTGGCGTCGCACTACGCGCCGGCGACGCCGGTGGAGCTGCTCGATGCGGTGGACCTGGCGCCCGACCGGTGTCGAGGGGCCGCCGTGCTCCGGGCCCGCGCAGGCGAGTGCCCCGTCGGAGCGGTGGCGATGGAGGTGTTGTCGCCGTCGGGAGGCGACGTGGAGGCCGCGCAGCGGCTGTTCGGCGCACTGCGCCGCCTCGACGCGGTCGGTGCGCCTCGCATCGTCGCCGAGCGATGGAACGACGCCGGGGGCCTGGGGCCGGCCATCGACGATCGGCTGGCCCGTGCCGCCGCGCCGCGCCCGCCGTCGCGATAGGCTGACGCCGGAGGGTCCCATGTCCACCTACGATGCCGTGAACGCGGTGATCCAGGCCCAGTGCGCGGCGTGGAACGACGCCGACATCCCCGGCTTCGTCGGCCATGTCCACGACGACGTGGTCTACGTCACCCCCCACGGGCTGGTGCAGGGCAAGGAACAGCTCCTCGAGGCCTACAGCGGCGACTGGCGCGACAAGGGCGGCGAGCTCACGGTCGCGGTGGAGAAGGTGATGGACCACGGCGACGCCGCCACGGCGGTGTGTCGCTACTGGCTCGCGGGCAGCAGCGACGACCGGGCGGGCTGGTCGCTGCTCACCTTCGTGCGCACGGAGGCTGGCTGGCGGCTCATCGCCGACGCCAGCATGCGCAGCCCGGGCTGATGCAAGACCTCGAGCGCGTGGCGCGCCTCGCCCGGGAGTTCTGCGCCGTGAGGCTCGACGGCGACGCGCGCGATCTGCAGCAGCGGGTGTCGGCCCTCGGCGAGGTCCTTCCACGGCTGTGGCTCGCGGGGGGCGTGCTGCCCGTCGTGCCCGAGGTGCCCGCGCCGCCTCCCGGTCCGGGCACCGACGCCTGGCCGGGCCTGGGGCGCTTCGACGAGGAGGACCCTCGTCTGCCCGAGGCCCTGGCGGTGGTGGAGGCGTGGCTTTGGTCGGGGCTTCAGTATTGGGACGATGGCGATCCGGCGGGGGCGCTCACGGTCTGGGCGGGGGGCTACGTTCGTTGGTCGACGGCCCTGGTCGACGTGCTGCCGGCACTCCACGCCGCCGTGCTGCGGTTCCGCCCGGAGCCCCAGGTAGAACGGGCCCGCGGCGGCAAGCCGTCGCTGGTGATGGTCGGGCCGGGCGAGGCCTCGGAGGAGGCGCCGCGAACGGTGCCGGCACCGGCTCCGGCGCTGAAGCCGGCCCTCGGCGTCCGCTTCGAGGCCATGGGGCTCGGGGCCTACATCTGCGAGGTGCACCCGCGCTCGCCAGCCGCCGGGCTGCTGCAGGCGGGCGACGCGGTGCTCCAGGTCGACGACGTGTCCCTCGAGCACGTCGACCCAGCCGTGCTCGCCGAGCGGATGGTGGGGCCGGTGGGCGAGGTGCGCACCTACGTGGTGTTCCGCGACGGAGAGACCTTCGAGGTGCGCTTCGGCGCCGTCACCATCGACGCCCTACGGGGCGAGCAAGAGTAGGGCTCGGTTAACGCTTGGCCTGCGGCCCGCACCGCAGGGTCGGGAGGTGACATGACGGTGTGGCTGACTTGCCTGGTCCTGGGCTGCTCCCCCGGCGACGTCGAGGCGACGGGCGGTGCGTCCGAGGCTGTCGACAGCGGCCAGCCATCCGGGTCTACGGGCGACACCGCCTCCCGGCACACCGCCACCACCGCGACGACCGGCGGAACGAGCGAGACCGGCGCCCTCGGTGGAACGGCCATGACCGGGGAAACCGCCGACACCGCGGCGTCGTTGCCTCCCCTCGGCCCGGGAACCTGGCACGAGCAGTCCCTCGACGTCGACGGGGAAGAGCGGGTCTACCTCGTGCACGTTCCCGGCGGCTACGACGGCTCGCCCATGCCCCTGCTGATGGACTTCCACGGCACGGCCACGTCGGTCCCCGAGGAAGCCTACGGGCTCGCTGCGGCCATCGACACGGCCGATGACGAGGGGTTCGTGCTGGTGCGCCCCCGGAGTCGCTCGAGCGCCCCCGGCGGCTACGAGGTCTACCGGTGGGACCAGAACCCCGGCGACCCGCAGCGCAACCTGGACTTCAGCCTCGCGCTGCTCGACAAGCTCGACCAGCAGCTCGCCCTCGATCACGATCGGCTCTATGCTATGGGGTTCTCGTCGGGCACCAACCAGACCGCCATGCTCGCCGAAGATCCCGCCAGCCCGTTCGACGGCTTCGGCTACGTGGGCGGTGGCGCGTGGCACACCACCCAGCAGGAGGCCGACGGCCGCGTCTACCTCGCGACGCCGTACCGCGACTACATGCGCATCTACCACCACGAGCTGGTGCGTCAGCTCGACGAGGCGGGCCATCCCGCCGCCGACCGCTACGAGCGGGTGTCGATGAGCGGCCACGAGCTGTACGACGGCATGTACCCCGAGCTGTGGGCGTGGCTCGATCGTGGCGAGGCCCCCGACGCTGACGGCCCTCTCGCTGCCGGCTGGACCGAGGCCACCGCTCCGCCGGCCCTCGCTGCCGACAAGGGGCCCGACGGGCGCGTATGGCTCGCCGGCGACACGCTCTCCACCTGGGACGGGGTGGCCGTGACGGCGCCGATGGTCACCGGCACGGCCTTCCACGGGAGTCCCACCGAGCTCACGGGGGTGTGCCTCACCGAGGGGGTGGGTGCGGCGGTGGGCAACGGGGCGGTGCTGTGGTCCGACGACGGGGGGGCGTCGTTCGTGCACGTCGATCCCGTGAGCGAGCCGGGCCCGCCGATGTTCGGCTACGCCCACTGGACGGGCGTGGGCTGTGCCTCCGGGATGGTGCGCGGCGTGGGCTACTGGTCGGCGGGCGCCACCACCGACGGACAGGGGTGGAGCGACGTGGCGCTGACGGTGACCGGCTATCGAGCCCAGGCCTTGGCCACGGCGGCCGACCCCTACGGTCACTGGGCCACGGTGGGCTACTACCGCTACCTCGCCGTCGACGAGGTCCCGGAGCCCCTCTTCTCCCTCGGGCGGGCCAGCTGGATCACCGACGTCACGACGGTGCCGGGCACGGCCGACGGTGACTCGGTGGCCTGGGTGGCGGTGGGCGACACCGGCACCATGCTGCGCTCCGCCGACGGAGACGCGTGGGCGACCGTCGCCACGGCCCTCACCTCCGACGACGAGCTGTCGGCGGTGGCGTTCCGCGGCGACGGGGTGGGACTGGCGGTGGGGCGCGCCGGCGTGGCGTTGCGCACCGACGACGGGGGGATGTCGTGGACGAGCGTGCCGCTGGGGCGCCATGTGCTGCTGGCCGACGTGGTGTGGCTCGACGACGGTGACGCGCTGGTGGTCGGCCCGTCGGGGAGCTACCGCTACGAGCCCTAGTGGTTGACACGGCCGCCGGAGCGCTTATCCACCGAGCGCTCGCTTCCCCCCATCGGAGCCCACGGTGATCCAGGTCGAAAACCTCACCAAGGTCTACGGCGCGACCACGGCCATCGACGCCCTCGACTTCACCATCGAGAAGGGCGAGATCGTGGGGTTCCTCGGCCCGAACGGGGCAGGGAAGAGCACCACCATGCGCATCCTCGCGGGAGCGCTGGGGGCCACCAGCGGGCGTGCTCTGGTGGGCGGTGTCGACGTGTTCCGCGAGCCCAAGAAGGTCAAGCGGATGGTGGGCTACCTCCCCGAGCGGCCGCCCCTGTACGTCGACATGACCGTTCGTGACTTCCTGCGCTTCTGCGCCCGCGTGAAGGGGGCGGAGGCGCCGCGCGAGCAGGTGGAGCGACTGATCGGGCGGGTGGGGCTCGAGCCCGTGGCCCACCGGCTCATCGATCACCTGTCGAAGGGCTACCGGCAGCGGGTGGGCATCGCCCAGGCCCTGGTTCATCAGCCCCAGGTGCTCATCCTCGACGAGCCGGCCTCCGGCCTCGACCCGGCGCAGCGGGTGGAGATCCGGCAGCTGGTTCAGGAGCTCGCGCAGGGCGAGGTCACCGTCATCCTCTCCACCCACGTGCTCCCCGAGGTCGAGGCCATCTGCGGGCGGGTGATCGTCATCGACCGGGGCAGCATCGTCGCCAGCGACTCGCTCGAGGCGCTGTCGGCCGAGGGCACGTCGATCCGGATCCGGGTGGCCCGCCCCGACGAGAAGCTCTTCGCGGCCCTGGTCGCCATCGAGGGCGTCACCGCCGTGTCGCCTTCCGACGACGGGCGGGTGGTGATCGCCGCGAGCACCGACGTGCGTGAGGCGGTCGCCCATGCCGCCGTGGGGCACGGGCTGCTCGAGCTCGGCGGCAACCGAGGCCTCGAAGACGTCTACCTGCAGCTCACCGGAGGGGCGGCATGAACGTGCTGCACATCGCCTGGCGGGAGCTCCGCGCCATCTTCCACACCTCCGTGGGGTGGCTGGTGCTCGCCGGGTGGCTGTTCGTCACCGGTGTGTTCTGGGTGTTCATGGTGCAGAGCTACGTGCTCCAGAGCCAAGACGTGGTGTTCAACCCCTACGCGGCCGCCCAGCTCACCGTCGAGGACTACCTCATCGAGCCGTTCTTCGGGAACTGCACCATCGTGCTGCTGATGCTGCTGCCCGGCGTGAGCATGCGGCTGTTCGCCGAGGAGTATCGGCAGCACACCTTCGAGCTGCTCCTGTCGTCGCCGGTGAGCACGGCCGAGATCGTGCTGGGCAAATACCTGGGCGCCCTCGGCTACGTGGTGGTGTTGCTGCTCGCCACCGTCCACTACCCGCTGGCGCTGCTGCAGTGGACCACCCCCGAAGCGGGGGTCCTCGCCGGGGGCTACCTGGGTCTGCTGCTGATGAGCAGCGCGCTGCTCGCCATGGGCATGCTGTTCAGCAGCCTCACCTCCAACCAGATCGTCGCGATGGTGTTGGCCTTCGCCGCCTCCCTCACGCTGTTCGTGCTCGACTGGGGGGCCGCCACCCCCGACGACTGGTCGGCCAAGGTGGCGCTCATGCCCCACCTCACCGACATGCTGCAGGGGGCCCTCAAGGTCTCCGACATCACCTACTTCGTGTGCTTCGCCCTGTTCTTTCTGTTCGCGACGCACCAGCGCCTGGAGAGCCACCGGTGGAGCTGATGGTGCGCTGGAGCTGGACGCTCGCCCTGGCGGGCACGGTGCTGTTGGTCGGTGCGGCCGCGGGATGGTTCGCCGCGGGGTTCCGCATGGACGGAGCGCCCACCTGGCTCGCGCTGGCCGGGGCTGCGCTGCTCGTGCTCTACCCGGTGGTCGACCGCCAGCGCGTGGCGAGCACGATGGCCAGCCGCGGCTTCCAGCTGGGCAGTGGCGCCTCGGTGATGGTCGTGCTCGCCGGTGGACTGGCGGTGGCGCTCTACCTGCTCGCCGAGCGCAACGACCACACTTTCGACCTGACCAGCGACGCCAAGTACTCCCTGTCGGATCAGTCCAAGAAGGTGGCGCGGCAGCTCGACCGTCCTGTGAAGATCCTGGCGTTCTTCGCGAAGGGCACGGCCGGTGAGCGCGCCTTCCTCCCCATGATCGATCTCTACCGAGAGCAGTCCGGTCAGCTGGAGGTCCAGTTCGTCGACCCGCTGCGGTCCCCACGCCTCGCCGAGACCTACGAGATCGTCGGCGACCACGGCACCGTGGTGCTGGAGGCCGGCGACCGTCAGCAGCGGCTCGACTGGCCGTTCGACGAGGAGAAGCTCACCGAGCGGCTGCTCATGCTCACCTCCGACACCACCCACACCATCTGCTGGTCGGTGGGGCACGGCGAGCCCGACCCCGACGACGAGTACACCGAGGGCGGCCTGGGGGCGGTGGTCACCGAGCTCGAGAGCCTCAACTACCAGGTGGTGCGCGCTCCCGTGGCGCAGCAGGGCCTCTCCCGAGACTGCGAGGCGTTGGTGGTGGCCCGGCCCACCGCCGACTGGCTCCCCTACGAGCGCGAGGCGCTGGCGGCCTACCTGGCCGAGGGCGGGCGCGCGGTGCTGCTGCTGGATCCCGGCGTGGCCCCCGACCTGTCCGACGACCTGGAGCGTTTCGGCCTCGGCGTGGGGCACGACCTGGTCATCGACGTCAACCCGAACAACCAGCTCATGGGCATCGAAGACCCATCGGTGGTGGTGATCAGCGGTCGGAGCCTGCTGTCGCATCCGATCACCGGCGACCTGGCGGCGGCGGTGGTGCTCCCGATGGCGCGCTCGGTGGTGCCCCTGCCCGAGCGTGACGGGCTGAAGGCCCGGGCGCTGATGCAGACGAGCGCCGACGCCTGGGCCGAGACGCGACCCGATGCCGAGGAGGTCGGTCCGAACCCCGGAGAGGAGCTGATCGGCGACGTGCCCGTCGCGGCGCTGGTGGAGATCACGGACCCATCGGTGATCGAGGTGGCGGCCAGCACG
>Ga0213839_1002443_pt1 | contig 10353 bp, 10 predicted proteins | sample SWPATP21_FD_160075 | JGI IMG/M metagenome (GOLD analysis project Ga0213839, IMG submission 160075) | Coastal seawater microbial communities from Marineland, Florida, United States - SWPA TP2 #1 | ecosystem: Environmental > Aquatic > Marine > Coastal | place: USA: Florida | collected 2016-08-14 | reverse complement strand
TACAATCATTAGCTTTACGCCTCTGATTATTTTGTATTGCGCAGGCCATCGAACTCACGCCCGGCGGCGCGCAGAATTTGATTGTGTATGGACAGAGTTTAGGGTCTCACCCAACGTAAGTATCTTGCTTATTGGTCCTCGCTTGCGTGCTGGCCATGAAGCGTGAACTGTGTGGATTGCTTCAGGTGTTTCCTTGCGTCGAGATTCCCCGTGTCGGGCGCCGTCGTTCACAGCGGGGTTGCCTCCGGCATGCAGGTAGTCTTTGGCCCACGAGAGTGCTGCACCTTGCATTCATTTCTCTGTGCTTGCGACTCGCTGCGGAACGAAGTGACGATTAAACACATCAGAGCGCCGGTACGCCCAAGTCCACGTTTTGGAGATCGGTCAAATGAGTAATCCGTTCATTGTTTGTCATCCGTTTACAGGTCTGTGTTATTCATGGTTGCATGGATGAAGTGGTTGAATTTTGGCACGGTCAACGACTTAACCGTAGGGCACCTCGAGTACCGCAATGCGGGTACGAAATTGGCGACGCGCCGCGACGGTCTTTTCAAATTGTAAAGCTCTAGCCATTCTGTACAATATTGTTGTAGGCCTTTGTGGCTCCCGGACGCTGGACATAATGACACAATAGAGCTGTACGCCACGGAAATCGCTACCCATCTCGTCCGATTTTTTGATGTGCGTATTGCAATTGTCCGCTGCGCCTAGTTTTTAAGAGTATGCTGCTGCCAAAACGGACGGTGTTGTTGACATGGTGTGGCACGCGTAGGAATTGGCGGTTGAGAACGAGGAAAAGTCACGATCCCTTGACGTAGGACACCAGAAAAGCGCACAAACCCTTGAAATGGGGCGCTCGCAAGCATTTTAAGGCATTTCTGAACACAACATCCATTTCACGACAAATACAAAAACTGACACATAGGTAGTTATGATTGCGGCATCAAAATGGGATCATGTTGGTACGAATAACAATAATACATTATCCCTCTTGGCGCCATTTGTTTTTGCACTTGCGGCACACGATCGTCGCTGTCATTGGCTCATCGGCGGACCTGCAATGTGCGTCGACAAACAACAGACGTGAATTGATCGCGCGTGGCCTCATCACAAATTCGGTGGCGAGGCACCCACCTTGTTTGACGATGATCAACCAAATCGGTCTCCCAGGACCCGCAACGCCCGCACCGGTACAGACCTTGCGACTGCAAGATTCAACAATACGAGCGTTAAGCGCGCACGGAGCAACTCAATAGTTGGATCGTACAGACGGCGCACCTTCTTTTTGATGTACATTGACGCGACCTTTTGAGCCTTTTCTGTTTTTTGGTCGTCGTCCAGAGTGTCAAACTCTTTTTCAGCCACTTCCTTGATTTTTCGCTTCATTTGCTCTGTTTGCATCTCGTTCGTTTTCATCCGCACCAATGCTGAGGGACGCAAGTCCTGCAAGAGTCACAAAATAGACCACAAGTCGCTGATTAAGGCACTGCACGCCACGCGCGATGTTGTGGCGAGAAGTGAAAAAGGTGGAGGGCGCAGTTTACCTTCGTGAGCAGGTTTTCCACCAAGTGCACGTTAGATTGCAATCCGTGCACAACATTCATCAATTTTGTCTGGAGCATGTCCGCGTTCTTCCCAAAAGCCTTCAGTGCTTCGCTCTCAATGTTCTCAGCAGTATCAATGAGAAGAAGGAAAAATTCCTCATCGCTCAATTCCCCGACTACGCTGCGAACCTTTGCGCGATGCAGTGCTAATTTGTCGAAGATGAGGTGCCGACGCTTTACGCGAATCTTGTCAGTGTTCAGGTCCCGGTTCCAGAAACCAAATCGTGCCAAAAAGAAAGCCTTTTGCTCATCGGGTGTGCTCCCAGGAGGAGGTTGATCGGCTTTCGGTTTGCGGGAGCTTGGAGCCGGAGACCGAGCGGGTTTCGAGGCCGCGGCAGCCACTTTCTTCTTCTGGACAACAACAGCCTTCTTTATCTTCGTTGGGCCCCTTTTAGAAAGCTTCGCGGCGCGCTTTTTCCAAGCAACGACGAGTTTCGACGCCCTTGATCTCAGATCAGCATGTAGCTTTGGGGTCTTCGCCTTATTGGCCAACTTCGCAACTGGTACGCCTATTTTCGTTTGTGATAGTAGCTCGAGGGTCGGCTTCCGAATGTCTTCCAGCTTGTTGAGAATATTTCTTATGTCCGCGCCACTTTCACCCTCCGACTTGGCCTTTATGATCGCCTTCAAGCGAGTGGCAAATTTTTTCACTTGTTCGACGTCGAACCCCTGCATCTTGCGGCGTCACAGGGATGAAGGGCGACCGACACCCCGGACGTGAACGAGGACTTTCTACTCCGGTAGCAACCACCAAAACTGTTGACTGGTTTTTCTTTTGCACAATTATTGTTGTGCTGTGTCGTCACATCAGACTCACGACACGTTGCACCCACTCGCCGCCTCCACTTAACCACCACTGCAACTGCTTCTTCAACCATACGACCGACAACAAAATGGAAATGCAATGACAACACCAACAGCAGCAGCGACAGCGACAGCGACGAACAACTGCAGAAACAAAGACGAGAAGCAACGAAAGGACAGACGGACGAACGGACAAACGGACGGACGGACGGACGGACGGACGAACGAACAAACGAACGAACGAACGAACGAACGAACGAACATCGACGACGACAAGACGCGACGACGAGACGCGACGACGAACGACGACGCGACGACGACGAACGAGAACGACGAACGACGAACGACGAACGACGAACGACGACAAACGTGACGGCCAGCCAGCTAGCTCCAACAAACGCCCAACTCACGACCACTCACTCACTCGTTCCACACATTTTCCATTTGTCCCGTTTGCGGGTACTCACAATATTCGCTTTTTATAGCACAGTAGATGTCTCCACATATGACGCCTAAAGTGGCAATAACTCCGTTAGTCCTATGTGTGGTTATACTGACCCGCGCACTTGTGGTGCAGTTCTGTATATACCCCTATACGGCACTTTACTGTTTTGATTGTACGTCGAATTCCAATCCATCTCCGTATTATCCGATTAGTAGATAACAGTTACAATGGGAATGGCAGTGAATAATGTTATTTCATGATATAGTATTACAACGTAAAAGGTCAGGATACGCTTTTGATGCAGTTGGTGATAAGGAAAAGTTGTGGTTGTAGAATGAACGAACGAACGACCACGACGACGACGACGACGACGACGACGACGACGACGACGACGACGACGACGACGACGACGACGACGACGACAAACGAACGAACCAACGAACGAACCAACGAACGAACGAAGTCAGCAGTGCTGAATTGTTGAAGTTCGTTGCTGCTGCTGCCTTGCGACGTTCGATGTTCGACGTTCGACGTTCGATGTTCAACGTTCGATGTTCGATGTTCGATGTTCAATGTTCGATGTTCGATGTTCGATGTTCGATGTTCGACGTTCGATGTCGATGTTCGATGTTCGACGTTCGATGTCGATGTTCGATGTTCGATGTTCGATGTTCGACGTTCGATGTTCGATGTTCGGTGTTCGATGTTCGATGTTCGGTGTTCGGTGTTCGGTGTTCGATGTTCGGTGTTCGGTGTTCGGTGGATTGATTCTTGTTGTTCGGTGTGCGATGTCCGACGTTCGGTGTTCGTTGGATTGATTCTTGTTGTTCGATGTTGTTGTTGCTTGCTTGCTCGACGACGAAGCGGTGACGAACGAAGTCGGCAGTGCTGAAGTTGCGCTCGGTGAGTTGTGAATGTGCTTGTTAGTGGGTGTGGTGATTCGTGCAGCATCGCGTCGTTCGTAGGCTTATTGGCTTGTTCGTGGCCACGCGCGCTCGCCGAGAAGGAGAATTGAGTGGGCGCGAGCAACCCGTTGAGGCTAGCAGGAACGATGGGTTCGCGCCACGTGCAAGTGCGTGTTTGAAATCAAATACCGCGTGCCATCGGAAGAATGAAGTTGGGGTGAAAAATTGCTTCCGACCATTCGCTGCTCGCTTCGCAGGTCGCTCACGGCGATTGGCGAACTTCCGTGTCCACGCCGAACTCTCGTGCGAGGTTGCGCGCTGGTCATGTGCATAAGAGCACAAGTGATCGTATGTGACGCGCTCTGACCGCAAGCCAAGAGAGCGTTGATCTAGTGATCGCGATGGTATGTCGTGTCTCGCATGCCTTAATCGCTACCGCCCTCCTGGCTCAGGTCGGGTGGGCTGACTTGACGGCACCAACACCTGCTCCTGATGTGAACTGCGCGGGCGAATGGGGAGTTTGGAACGACTGTTCTATAACTTGCGGTTTCAACGGTTCCTCTGTGCGCACTTTTTATCACGTTGTCGAGGCGTCGGGCGGCGGATCACAGTGTCTCGAGGACGATGGGGTTACCGAACGTCGAGACTGCGGCGGGGAACACTGCCCAATTGATTGCGAAGGACAATGGGGAGAGTGGGGCGAATGCTCATCGTCTTGTGGGTACGGAAGTCAGTCTCGTTACTTCATGGTTGTCCAGTCTGCTCAGTACGGTGGTGCAGACTGTGCGCTCGCAGATGGCTGGCAAGACCCACGACAGCTGGACTGTGATTGTCTACCCAACTGCGCTACGGAATGTGCAATCGACTGCGAGGGAACCTGGGGAGCGTGGGACGAATGCTCAGCAGTTAATTGTTCGGAGTTTGGTCTGACCGGTCGCGAGTTCACTGTCACCGCGGAAAGCGAATTTGGCGGGCAAGATTGTGAGTATGCCGACGGGCAAAATGATGCGGAAATTTGTTTCCGCGCATGTGACACTACGGAGGGCCTCGCGAGGACGTCCACCAAGCTTCCGGCTCAACAAATCGACGACTCCGAAACCACATATATTGTCAGTGGCATTGCAGCAGGCACTGTCGTACTTGTGACCGCTATCGCAATTGGTGTCGCGTGCTTTTGGTTGGCTCGGAAGCGCCGGCTGAAGCGGTACCTTGAACTCGACGAGGTGTCGGACAAGAATATTGTAATCATTGGCCACACACCAACGCCGGTACGAACGGAAGAAGTTATCCTTAGCGACATTCGTGAGGTGATAAGCGCCAACACATCTTCATGGACCACGTTGGAAAAACTGGCGCGCTTGGTTGGAGAATTTCATGGTGCACACTCCGATTCACAATCGTCTGGATCTCTTGAAGGTGATCTGCCACAAGAAGTGCGTGACTCTCATGTCATTCTTCAGGATGCATTAAGCGAGAACCACGCCCGCATGAGCGCGGCCGTGCGCGAAAAAGATTTTCGCACGATTGCCGTCCTCAACACTCAGGCCGAAACTATTCTGGCAGTCTTGCCAGCCGCTGCAGCAGACGCGGTTCACGACTCGGATCTCGAGTGCGTTCTTCCTGGGCTGCTGTTGCACAAAGACAGGTTTGACGGGGGATCGGAAGCATTTTTGGGACGCGGTGCATCGGGCGCGGTGTCACGTGGAGTTTGGGTCCAAAACGTCGGATCCACAGAAATCCGAACCACGGTCGCCGTCAAGGAAGTTCAAAAAACCGGTGCAAGCGAGAATCGCGCCATGCGAGAATTTCTGTTGTTGAGCAAGAAGTTGCAACCGCAGCATCCAAACATCATCCGCATCTACAATATCATGTCACACTCCAGCACCTATTTCGTGGTGATGGAGTATTGCTGTTTTTCTGTTGATAAGATGCCTCAGAACTTTCAGGACTTCCTTCACGGCTATGACAGCACCAACGAGGAGTCTGTCCCAACGCAGCGTCGGCTGTCGCTGGCAAACGTAGGCCGCATCGTTCTCAACGCGCTGATACAAGACCTGATCCGAGGTGCAAGTTTTTTGCACTCCCGACAGGTACAACTCGCTTGAGTAGGTGAAAGCCAGCGCCCTGGTCGTAATTAATTGCGCGTTTGTGTTTTGCGGCAGGTGGCCCACTGTGACATCAAGCCAGCAAACGTGCTTGTTGCCTTTGATCGCGGTGGTAAGCACAGGGATTTCAAGCAAAAATATTTCAAGCAAGCTCAACTAAAACTGACCGATTTCGGTGCGTCTCTTGAACGTCACAAGTTGGCGTATTCTTCTCGTAAACACTCACATCCGTCTGCATTTTTTCCAGGGGTGTCACGCATTATTGAGTCGCAATCACATGCAGAGAACAACCACGCAGAAACAACTGCCACTGTTTCTTTGTCAGCACTCAAGAAAACGGAAGGCATCGCTGGGAGTGAATCGTACATGTCACCTGAAGTATTAGAAATTGTGCGGGCGATTCGGATGCGGGAGTTGCACCATGACCCTGCCATCACAGGCCAGGTGCTGATCGCCAACGATGCCTTTGGATGTGGCTGTGTCATTGGCTATTTATGCAGCCGCGGGAAGCATCCGTTTCAATCGCCAGTGTTCAAAAGCATCCCTGACGTACGTCCCCAACGTGCGGATTCGTGTAGCGTTGTCGTGTCGTCCTAATTGCAATTGTTTGCTGCGTATTCAGAATATTTTGGCGGGGCGGCGAGCAGTTTTGACAGAACTAGGTATTGACGACCCTCGCCACGTAACTTTGGTTGATAAGATGACGTTACGAAACCCGAAATCTCGCTGGAATCCCCAAAAGGTGCTGCGGCAATCTGCAATATTTGAATCAACTTTTTCCGATGAGGCCAGCATCCTGCTAGATACCATTGAGCTCCACAAAAAACCGGAAGGCTCTTGTCGGCAACAATTGCTTTCTGAGGAAATGCTCAGCCAATATCCTCGGTTTCGCACGATGGTGTCGAGTAGCGATAGTCCTTGCATTGATTCGGTGCGACAAAAGACCAGCATGTTTGAGCAGAATATATGTGTGTACCACCTAACACGGACATTGTCGATGTGGTTGTGTAGATTGTCGAGATCGTCAAGAACAGGCATCTAACAAATCAAAATCAGTTAGACGAAGATTCTATTTTTGCCATTGTGGCTTACACCTTCGACAACCAAGTCGAGCGTACCAGCAATGTGTACTTTGCTTTGAACAAAGCTTTGAGAAAAAGGGCTACGAATGCTGAAGACTTCCAAAAGTGGCAGGGTTTTTTGTACTTTTTGATGTACGTGTGGCCGTCGCACTGATGAAGGTTAGGTGCACAGTGGGTCACTCTTTTTTGTTGCGCTTTCGCCCTGGTACAATTTAGGCGAGCACTGAAGCAGTTGAATAAATTCCAAGGTCTTGTATTTCGTGGTGGCAACAAAGGCATTGATCAAAGAAAGGTGAAAAAGGAGTACAAACTCGGCCGCCCAGTTCAGTGGGCTGCCTTTTCAAGCTCGTCTCGAAGTGAAGAGGCTTCAAAGGCCTTCGTGAACAAGGCCAAGGGAGTGTTGTTCAAAATCACTGTCGTCAGTGGCACAGATATAGGACCATACTCTTACGTCCCGAAAGAAGGCGAAGTCTTGTTGAGTCCAAATACCCGCTTTACGGTCACCAAAGAACTCTACAAGGACGACGAAGGCTACTCTTGCGTTGATTTGGCGGAGTCTAAGGGCCTGCTGTTGTCGTCGTGAGGTCGTAAATCTTGATTTATTTTTATTTTTTAATGTGCCATGTGGTGCTCTTGTTATTATCAAACTTGAGGATCTATCTCTGATTGAAGAGTGTGTAGAATCAAACAGTCAGTGAAAAGGTGAGCGACACATCGGGCACAAGCTATTTTGGGACGACGTAAACCACTTGAACAAGCACGCTGAATGAAACTTGTTGTTGCAAGTCTTGCAACTGTTTTTGGGAAGCTTCTGAGTGACGGTGTGGACGGCATTGTAGCAAATTGGGCACGGTTCTACGCCCTCCAAATTGCGATCCAGGTTCTGTTTGAGCAGGGAGAACGCGTCTGCGAGCGTCCCGTTTTGATTGGACATGAACCGGCGCATCTGAACAACTCCCCACCGGCGCCATGTATCATCTGAAATCCCCGACTTATGGGACACGGACACCTACAGCAGCACCATGATACAGGACGTGTCAGCAACGATGGGCGATTATCGATCAACTGTTGCGCAAGTGGACAGCATATTATTCTGACCTCGATATGGTTCAGTGGATAGTCCTTTGGAAGTTGAAGACGAGTTTCCAAAGTACATTCATTGTCGTCGGAGCTGTACCTTGCTGTGATGCTACGACCAACTTTGCTGCCACGTATTGCCATCGTCGAGTTCGAGTGTTCGTCAGCATGCGTTGAGGGAATACTAGTCGTCGTCGCCATTAGCTCCATCTCCGCCTCCACAAGTTGGGGTGTCACACGTGCGGAAACGTACTCACGAACAGCAGTGCGCGTCGCACGATTTTTTTGACGAGCAAACCATTGCCGCAGGAGAAGTGGGAACTCTTCGGCAGTTCGCAACACACACTCTGCGGCAACAGGTCCGAGCAATGCGGATACATCCCTCTTTCTGAACTTGTAGCAGACCTTGTTGGTGGAAGGAGCTTCGCCATAGTCGCTCTCACGACCGGCATCTGCTGCCCGTTGCATCACGAGTGTGACGTTATCTGTTGTTGATGCTGGTTCTAACAGAGACGGGATGCCGCGCCTGACGCGGGAAATGAAACTTGCGCCATCTAAGGTCCCAGCCGCTCCCACGCGATCCATATTCGCAACGGAGTCGAGCGCAGCTGCACTCAAACGCGTGCTGGAGACATGAAACCTCTTCTGTAGCAAACAGAGTCAAGCAAGCAACAACATGACATTCCAGTGAGTAAAAACTAGACACACTACGAGCAGGACGCAACACTTTCGACGACCCTGATAATCTCACCTTTCCAACATCCACCAAAACAATGCGAAAGCAAAAGTCCAGCACACACTCCACAAAATGATGGACTTCAGAGAGACCGCACAACGCTTGTCGATCTGACAATTTGTTGCAGCTGCGTAGTGTGTGGAGGAGTAACATGTAAGTCAACAGAAACCCTCTTTGGAAAGTCAGGCTGCGGCGAGTCAGATTCAGAACTCGTGCATCGATATCCCGATCATTTGAAGACGAACAGTGCACACAAGGTATCAGACCACATCGGGGTGTGCCGAGTAGAAAGCGACATTGCCGTACAACATCAAGATTGCGCACGAACGACAAATTGGCTTCCACAATATCATCTTCGTCGTCCGAGTCATCGTGTTCTGTGTTCACGCACAAGGCGTTGCTAATCGCGTCGTGATACACGCACGCTGACGCCTCGGCGAGTGCCGATGAGCTTGAGAACAAAGCAACGAACAGGTGGTCGACTAATTTGACGCGAGCTGCACCGGGGGTCCACGCCGCTGCGCCATCAGCCCGAGATGCCTCATGATCAAAATTCAGAATCCAGTCATGAAGTAGCGGCAAAGCGGGCCAAGCCCCTGCACTGGATTCGTGCCGTTCAAAACAGAGCGATGGTGTGACGTGGAGCAACTTGTGAAGAACCTGTCGATCCCATGCATCAGCAGATAGTGCGGAAGTTGCACGAAGGCCACTTCGGAGAGTGACATACAAACGATGTTCACGGGACATGGATCGCAGAGAAGCAACAGCGAGTCGCTGATGCTGCAACGAGGCCGTTGCAAATGAGAAACCAATGATTGAAGATTGCGCAGGCTCGTCGGCCGTGAATTCATTACCGGCGCTTACTGTGGTTTGCATGAAAGTATTGAATCCAGTGGATATTCTTTTTATCAGTGTTTCCATCAGGCGAGGATTGTTTCCATCACTCGAGCTGTTAGGAGCTTCAGAGTTTGACTGAAGTTCATGAGACCAAACAGAAAGAACTGACGCCACGAAGGTAGCAGCTGATAGCATGATTTGATAATCCTCTCCGTCGGCCTCGCCTGACAACATTCCAGGTAGCGATGACAACGCGAGTTGCAGTAGCGTCCGAGCGGCGGTGGCATCTCCAATAAGATTTCGAGTTGGTGAACTTGCTGTTTGCATGAAGTTCAGCGTCGCGCTAAGCTCAATAGCAGCGAGCTGCAACTGTCGTGAGCTTTCTGACTTTAAATTCTCCACAGCTGCGGAAGTGCCTGCGGTGATGGCACGTACTAATGGGCCAGGATCAGGTCCGCCATGTGTTGTCGCATTTAGATATGCAACGGCGTGCCGTAAAATAATGCTGACGAGGCCCACTCCCTCTACATCGTGAAACCAGCTTGTTGCGCCACAGACATCACAGCATAGTTCTACTATCAATTGTTGCAGCTTTCGAAGCTGATGAGCTTCTCTAATGGAAAGGGGGGATGCAACAATACCCTGTGGAAGCCGGATTTCAATGGGATCACGCGTGGTGGATGCAACCGCGTCCGTTTTCTTTGGGGACACTGCTGCATCGGTGCTGCTCGTGTTTGCGAGAACCTCCAGATCAGCAG
>Ga0213839_1002440_pt1 | contig 10364 bp, 10 predicted proteins | sample SWPATP21_FD_160075 | JGI IMG/M metagenome (GOLD analysis project Ga0213839, IMG submission 160075) | Coastal seawater microbial communities from Marineland, Florida, United States - SWPA TP2 #1 | ecosystem: Environmental > Aquatic > Marine > Coastal | place: USA: Florida | collected 2016-08-14 | reverse complement strand
GTGAGTTCTGCCCGCGGAACAGGTGGTGGTAGCGGACGGTGGAGCCATAGTTCCTGAGGGAACGTAGGTGGTCAGCAAGGCCATGGTCGTCGGTGACGATTGCCCCCCCGTCGCCAAGCGCCCCAAGATTCTTGCCTGGGTAAAAGCTGAAGGCGGCCGCTCCGCCCCAGTGACCCGCGTGAAAGCCTTCGCGTCGAGCGCCATGGGCTTGGGCGGCGTCCTCGAGAACCTTGAGACCATGCCTAGCCGCGAACGAGCCTACGGCATCCATGTCGCACAGCTGCCCGTACAGATGCACTGGCATGACCGCGCGGGTCCGCGGGGTGACCGCATCCTCAAGCCTCGCGGGATCCAACAACCCGGTGTCGCTGTTCACCTCTACGGGGACCGGCGTGGCGCCGCAAAAACTGACCGCCAACCAGCTCGCGATGAACGTATGGGACGGAACAAGAACCTCGTCTCCCTCCCCAATGTCCCAAGCCCGCAACGCAAGTTCGAGCGCCTGCAGGCCGTTGGCCACCCCGACGCAGTGAGACACGCCGCAGTAGCGCGCGAAGGCTTCCTCGAACTGCGCCACTTCGTGACCCAGTATGTACCAACCAGAGTCGACGACGCGGCCCATCGCCTGATGCAGCGGCTCCGACAGCTCGGCCGTAGCCGCAGAGAGATCCAAGAACGGCACATTCATGAACGCTGACTCTCCAAGAAGGCCTTGAAGCCATCGTAGGTTCGTAGGTAGTCCGAGTCCTCGTGCGGACCGGAGGCAAGCACGAGCACGGAGGTCCCGGGTTCGAAGTCGACCATCTCCAGCCAGTGGAGCGGCGGCAGAATCAGCATGTCGTCCGGCCGCTCCAGTCGAAACCGCCTCTTCTCCACACCGTCATCCGCCACAAATGTAAATGCGCCAGTCAGCGCAATCACCCCTTCCCAAACCCGGATGTGCGCATGCCCCCCCCTCGTCGTGCCACCTGGTACGCCGAGCACATAGAAAACTCGTTGAATGTCGAAGGGCACGTCTTCGAGCTGCTGGACAACGCACAAGTCCCCGCGAACGTCCTGTACGCGCTTGATTCGCCGAACCTCACACTGGGGAGTCAACCGGTTCATTTCCTGTCGTCCTCGTTCTGGGCCGTGAGCTCTGCAAGGTACCGCCCATACTCGCTCTTCCCGAGCGCAGCGGCCGCCGCGACCACCTGTTCCCTGGTGAGCCACCCCTTGGCCCAGGCGATCTCTTCCAAGCAAGCCACCTTGTAGCGCTGACGCCGTTCGACAGCAGCTACGAAGTGCGCTGCGTCCAGAATCGACTCATGGGTCCCCGTGTCTAGCCAGGCGTAGCCACGCCCGAGAGGGGTGAGGTGCAGCTTCCCGGCATCCAGGTAAGCGCGGTTTACACTGGTGATCTCGAGTTCTCCCCGCGCGGAGGGTTCGACCTTCTTGGCGATCTCGATCACGTCGTTGTCGTAGAAGTACAGGCCTGTGACCGCAAGGTTCGACTTCGGACGAGCTGGCTTCTCCTCGAGCGACAGCACCCGACCTTCCGCGTCGACTTCTGCGACCCCGAACCGCTCCGGATCTTTCACCCAGTAGCCGAACACGGTGGCACCAGATGTCCGAGCTGCCGCCTCCTGGAGGAGCGGGCCGAAACCCTGACCGTAGAACAGGTTGTCGCCGAGCACCAAGCACACGTTGTCGCTGCCAATGAAGCTCTCACCGATGATGAAGGCTTGGGCGAGCCCATCAGGGCTCGGCTGCACCGCGTAGCTGAGGTTGAGACCCAACCGACTCCCGTCACCCAGCAACCGGCGAAATCCTGCCTGGTCTTCTGGCGTGGTGATCAGCAGGATGTCGCGAATGCCGGCCAGCATCAACACAGACAGGGGATAGTAGATCATCGGCTTGTCGTACACTGGGAGGAGCTGCTTCGATACCCCCAAGGTGATGGGGTAGAGCCGCGTTCCACTCCCTCCAGCAAGCACGATTCCCTTCACGCCGCACCTCCCGTGCCCAGTCGCTCCCGCTGGTACGAACCATCCTGCACCGCGCGACACCAGCCATCCCGGTTGGCGAGGTACCACTCCACCGTGCTCCGCAGACCCGACTCGAAGGTCTCCTCGGGCCGCCACCCCAGCTCCCGATCGATCTTGGATGCGTCGATCGCGTAGCGAAGGTCGTGCCCCGGCCGGTCCGTCACGAACGTGATGAGGTCCTGGTAGCGGGCCACGCCAGGAGGCTTGCCGGGCGCGAGCTCCTCGAGGAGGTCGCAGATGCCTCGAACCACCTGGATGTTCTGCTTCTCGTTGTGCCCGCCGATGTTGTAGGTCTCACCGATGCGACCGGTGGTAGCCACGAGCACCAGAGCTCGCGCATGGTCCTCCACGTGGAGCCAGTCGCGTACCTGGTCTCCCTTGCCGTAGACCGGCAGCGGCTTGCCCTCCAGAGCGTTGAGGATCATCAGTGGGATCAGCTTCTCGGGGAAGTGGTACGGCCCGTAGTTGTTCGAGCAGTTCGTCACCAGCGTGGGCAGTCCGTAGGTCCGCTGCCAGGCCCGGACCAGGTGGTCCGAGCTGGCCTTGCTCGCCGAGTACGGAGAGCTCGGCGCGTACGACGTGTCCTCCCGAAACAGGTCCTCGGGCCCCTCCAGGTCGCCGTACACCTCATCCGTCGACACGTGGTGGAAGCGGAAGCCCTGCTTCCTGTCTGCCGACAGGGCGTTCCAGTAGGCGCGAGCGGCCTCCAGCAGGACGTAGGTTCCGACGATGTTGGTCTGGATGAATTCCGCCGGACCATCGATGGACCGATCGACGTGGGACTCGGCCGCGAGGTGCAACACCAGGTCGGGTCGGTGCTCGTCGAACACCCGAGCGACCCCCGCAGCGTCGCAGATGTCGACCCGCTCGAAGGCGAACCGAGGGTCATCCGACACGGGAGCGAGGGAGAGGAGGTTGCCCGCGTAGGTGAGCTTGTCGACGACCACGACCTCGTGGTCGCTGTGTTGGAGGAGGTGTCGAACCACTGCGGAGCCGATGAAGCCGGCACCCCCGGTGACCAGGAACTTCACGACGGCTCTCCTTCAGCGTCGGCCCCACGGTCCGCGCCCATGAACTCGGGCATCGTCGCGTGCCCCTCGCTGCTGATTCCCTGACCGGTGAGCACCATCCCGACGGTCTTCGCGACGATCTTCGCGTCCAGCCGAAGGGACCAGTGGTCCACGTACCAGGTGTCGAACGAGAACTTCTCGTCCCAGGAGATGGAGTTGCGCCCGTTCACCTGGGCCCAGCCCGTCAACCCTGGCAGGACGTCGTGGCGACGGGCCTGGTCCACCGAGTAGCGATCCATGTACCGCATCACCAGCGGCCTGGGCCCCACCAGGGACATGTCGCCCTTGAGCACGTTCACCAGCTGGGGCAGCTCGTCGATCGACGACTTCCGCAGGAAGTTGCCGAGGCGCGTGATCCGCTTGGCGTCGTGCTCGGGACCCTCCTCACCCGGACGGGCATCCCGCATCGTCCGGAACTTCCAGACCCGGAAGGGCTTGCCATCCTGCCCGGGGCGCTGCTGCTTGAACAGCACCGGCGAGCCCATGGTGGCGCGAATCCCCACGGCCGCCGCAAGGATAGCCGGTCCGGTCACCGCCAGACCGGCCCCGGCGAGGGTCACGTCTGCGGCGCGCTTCACGACTCGTCGCCAGCCTCGCTGTCGCATGGCTGCACAGTTATCCCGGCTGCCCGACTCATCCACCCCGGACGCCGTATCCATGGCCCACGTCGTGCTCATCGCCAGCTACGCGCCGTCGTTGCCTCGCTTCCGCGGCCCCCTGATTCGTGCGCTCGTCGCCGCCGGCCATCGCGTCACCGCCATGGCGCCGGAACCCTCCGCGCCCGAGGGCTTCGACGCGCTGGGGGCGACCTACGAGAGCTGCGCCCTGGAGCGGACGGGCACCCGCCCGGACCGGGACATACGGGCCATGCTGAAGCTTGCCCGACAGCTACGCCGCCTCCGTCCGGACGTCGTGCTGGGCTACACCATGAAGCCGGTGTCGTTCGGCACCCTCGCCGCCCGCCTCGCTCGCGTGCCCCGTCGCTACGCCCTGGTCACCGGCCTCGGCTACCTGTTCATCCGAGACGGGTCGCGGAAGCAGCGGTGGGTACGGCGCCTCGCGCTCCCAGTGGTGCGGGCCGGGCTCTCCTCGTCGACCGCCGTGTTCGTCCAGAACCCCGACGACCTCGCGGATCTGATCCGAGAGGGCGTGCTGTCCGAGGGCCATCCGACCCAGCGCTTCTGGGGATCTGGCATCGACCTCGAGAGCTACCCGACCCAGCCCCTTCCCAAGGGCCCGACCACCTTCCTCCTGGTGGCCCGCCTCCTGCGAGACAAGGGCGTGCGAGAGTTCGTCGAGGCCGCCCGGAGCGTGCACGCAACCCATCCAGACGCGCGCTTCGTCCTGGTGGGCCCCACCGACACCAACCCGGCGGGCATCCCCGAGAGCGAGGTGCAGGCCTGGTCCCGCGAGGGCGTCGTCGAGGTCGCGGGGGAGACGAGCGATGTGCGTCCCTTCCTGCGAGACTGCACGGTCTACGTGTTGCCTTCGTACCGCGAAGGCACGCCGCGCTCGGTGCTCGAGGCGATGGCCACGGGCCGCGCCATCATCACGACCGATGCTCCAGGGTGCCGCGAGACGGTCGTTCACGACCAGACCGGACTGCTGGTCCCCGTGCGCGACGCCCAGGGCCTGGCGAGCGCCATGCGACGGTACCTCGATGAGCCCGGGCTCATCGAGCGACACGGCACTGCGTCGCTGCAGCGTGCGAAGGACCTCTTCGACGTCCAGAAGGTGAACGCGGCCATGTTGGAGGCGATGGGACTCTGACGAGGCGCCCCGCCCAGCCGCGCGCTACAGCGACCCCGAGGAACACCACCATGAAGGTCCTGGTCACCGGCGCCGGCGCCCTGCTCGGGCAAGGCATCCTGCGCGCACTGAAGAACTCTCCCCTGAAGCCCCACCTCATCGCGGTCGACCCGTCTCCCCTTTCGGCGGGTCTGTACTGGGCCGACGAGGCGGCCCTCATCCCGATGGCCCGGGACCCGGAGTACATGGAGGTCGCGGAGCGGCTGATCGCGGAGCACCGCCCGGACGCCGTGCTCATCGGCACCGACGTGGAGCTCTTCCTCTTCGCCGAGCACCGGGCCCGCCTCGAGGCCACCTACGGCACCCACATCGTGGTGGCCAGCCACGAGGTGATCGGCATCGCCGACGACAAGTACCTGACGGCCCGGTTCTTCCAGGAGCAGGGCTTCGATGCACCCCACTCCGTCCTCCCCGACGACGTCGACGAGATCGTCGAAGCCCTCGGCTTTCCGCTCATCGTGAAGCCCCGGGTGGGAGCGCGGTCGATCGGCGTCGCGAAGGTGACGGATCGGACCCAGCTCCAGCGGGCGATCGACGCGGTGGAAGGCCCGGTGATCCAGGAGTGCGTCGGCGACGACGGCGCCGAGTACACCGCCGGCACGGTCACGTTCGACGGCGTCTGCTACGCGTCCATCGTGATGCGCCGCGACCTCCGCGACGGCAACACCTACCGCGCCTTCGTCGAGGACTTCCCCGAGCTCAACGATGTGGTGCGGCGCTGGGCAGAGGCACTCGGGGCCCACGGTCCCGCCAACTTCCAGTTCCGGATCGACCGTGAGGGGCGAGCCAAGGTCTTCGAGATCAACGCGCGCTTCTCCGGCACGACCCCGCTCCGGCACCACGCCGCCTTCCCCGAGGTCGACATGGTGCTGCGCCATGTGGTGCTCGGCGAGCGCATCGAACAGCCGACCGTGGAGCCGTTGACCGTCCTCCGCCACTGGTCCGAGACCCTCGTACGCCCCCACGAGTTGCTGCAGTGACGCGGGTCGGGGTCACGGGGGCCACCGGGTTCATCGGTCGACGAGCCGTCGCCGCATTGCGAGCCTCGGGTACCCGCGTGATCACCATCGGACGACGCGACGCCGACCGTAGCTGGTCGCCGCCGGAGGCATCCGACGTCTCCCTGAACGACATCGATGTGTTGGTGCACCTCGCCTCGTTCATCCCCCCTGGCCATGGAGCGGAGCACGCGCGCCGGTGCGTGGAGGTGAACGCCCTCGGCACCCTCGGCCTCCTGGAGGCCGCGAAGCGCGACGGCGTCGCCCACCTCGTACACACCAGCTCCGGCAACGTGTACGCCGACCCCAGCGGCCCTACCGGCGAGTCCTCCCCCGCCTTCCCCGATCGACACGCTCCCTACTACCTGGGCAGCAAGCTCCTCGCGGACGTGTGGGTGTCCCATGCGGCACGTACGGGCCTCGGCACCACCATCCTGCGCCCCTCGGCCGTCTACGGGCCCGGCATGTCGGGCGGCGTCGTGCGGATCTTCGTCGACCGCCTCCGTGCCGGTCGGGCCGTCACCCTGGCGGACGGTGGGCGCTTCCGGTCGGACCTGGTCTTCGTCGACGACGTGGTGCGCGCCATCGTGGCCGCAGTCGAGCAGCGGCCCCCGGGGATCGTCAACGTAGGCTCGGGCACGACGTCCAGCGTGGCCGAGGTCGCCGGGCACCTCGGTGAGCTCCTCGGCACCCCATCGGCCCACATCGTCCGGGAGCCCGACGCCGACGGTGCCGCCCCAGGGTTTGCCCCCCTCGACATCGACCGGCTGAACCAGCTCGTCGGAGAGGCGCCGACGCCGCTACGACGGGGCCTGGAGCGGATGCTCGCGGAGGAGGGCCAGCCGTGAGGACGGTCGTGCTGTCCGACATCCACGGCAACCAGCACGCGCTGGATGCTGCTCTCGCGGAGGTCGAGCGCCTCGGGCCCGATCGGATCGTGGTCCTCGGCGACCTGCTCTCCTACGGTCCGGCCACCGAGGCCATCCTGGCTCGCCTGTCCGAGGCCGCGGAGCGTTGGCCCACCCGATGGGTTCTCGGCAACCACGACGAGCTCTACGACCACCTCCAGAAGGGGGAGACCGACTACTACGACGGCCTCGCCGACTGGGTCCGAGAGTCCATTGGCCACACCTTCGACGGCCTCGACGTCGACGCCCTCCGCGGCCTGCCGTGGGAACGAGAGTGGGCCGACGAGCACGTCCTCTTCGCCCATGCAAACCCCTGGGGCGACTGGCGATACCTCAACGGCGCGGACGCCCACGCAGAGGCCGCGAGTACTGTGGTCGACCGTGGCTTTCGCGTCGGCGTCTTCGGCCACACCCATCGCAGCCGGCTGTTCCACATGCCCAGCCGGGAGGGAGCCGACGACGACCACGACCTCCGGCGCGTCCTGCGGTGGGACGATGCAGCATCCCTGGTCGTCAATGCCGGCTCCATCGGACAGCCCCGGAACGCACGGCGGGTGTCGACCCTCGCGGTGCTCGACACCTCCTCCGACGGCGTCGACGCCCGCATCGTCGAGCTCGACTACGACGTACAGGCCCACCTCGACGCGCTCCGCCTACTGCCCCTCTCCGACACCACCCGGCGCCGCCTGGCCGCCTACTTCACGCCCCCCCGGGCCTGACCCCGAGGACTCCATGCCCCGCATCTACCTGTCGCCGCCCCACATGTCTCCGGACGAGCGCGCCCTGCTCCTCGACGCCTTCGACAGCAACTGGATCGCCCCCCTCGGTCCCCACGTGAACGCCTTCGAGGAAGAGCTCGCCGCCTACGTGGGCATGCCCTACGCGGCCGCTCTGTCCAGCGGCACGGCGGCCCTGCACCTCGCCCTGCTGCTCCACGACGTCAAGCCGGGCGACGTGGTGCTGTGCAGCAGCTTCACCTTCGCCGCGACGGCCAACGCCATCACCTACGTGGGGGCGGAGCCGGTGTTCGTGGACGCCGACCAGGAGACCTGGTGCATGAGCCCGGCCTTCCTCGAGGCGGCCATTCGTGAGGAGCAGGCCGCCGGGCGCAACGTGGCGGCGATCCTGCCGGTGGATCTGTACGGTCTGATGCCCGACTACGACGCCCTCGAGGCCATCGCCGAGCGCTACGGGATTCCGGTCATCGAGGACGCTGCCGAGGCCCTGGGCTCTCGGCGCAACGGTCGCGCGGCCGGGAGCTTCGGACGCTGCGCGGCGTTCAGCTTCAACGGCAACAAGATCATTACCACGTCGGGCGGTGGCATGTTGGTCAGCGAGGACGAGGAGCTGATCCGTCGTGCCCGCTACCTCGCCACCCAGGCCCGTCAGCCCGTTGCACACTACGAGCACACCGACGTTGGCTACAACTACCGCCTGTCCAACCTCCTCGCGGCGGTGGGGCGGGGCCAGCTGTCGCACCTCGACGAGCGCATCGCCCTGCGGCGACGGAACCGCGAGGCGTACGAGGCGGGCCTCGGGGACCTGTCCGGCGTCACCTTCGCACCGATCCCCAGCGGCCAGGCCCCGAACCACTGGCTCACCTGCATCGTGGTCGACCCGCAGCTCCTCGGCGTAGACCGGGAGGCCATTCGCGCCCACCTCGAAGCCGACGGTATCGAGTCACGTCCGCTGTGGAAGCCCATGCACCAGCAGCCCGTGTTCGCGGACTCCCGCAGCTATGGCAGGGCGGTGAGCGACCACCTGTTCGAGACCGGACTGTGCCTTCCGTCCGGGTCGAGCCTGACCGACGCCGAGCTGGCGGAGATCATTGGTCGGATCCGCAGCACGCCGGGCATCGCTGCGTAGTCAGCGCCTGCGGGACCAGGGCGTCGACCAGCCCCCGACAGCCACGGTCTGACAGCCGCACCCATCGATCGCCACCCCTCGTGGGGCGATGCTGCCGGTGTCCACCGGCCCGACGTCCGTGTCGGTGTCCGTGTCGGCATCCGCGTCGGTGTCTGCATCGGCATCGGCATCCGCGTCGGTGTCCGCGTCCACATCACTGTCTGCGTCCGTGTCCGTGTCCGTGTCCGTGTCCGCAGGGCTCGGCCCCGTGTCGCCCGTTCCGCCCGTGTCGCAGGATCCGTCATCGTCGAGGGTGGCAGGGTTGCAGTCGTTGTCGATGCCGTCGCAGGGTAGCTCGGGGAAGCCGGAGTTCTGCAGGGGGTTGTCGTCGTCACAGTCCACGGGTTGCGACACCAGGGCCTCATTCGGTGCGCCACAGTCCACACTCGCTCCATAGACAACTACCTCACTGCGGTCTCCATCCCCGTCAGCGTCAACGAAACAGTGCTCCGAGCCATCACAGTCTTGATCGACACCGTCACCAGCTACCTCCACAGCTCCATCATGGATGTCCGCAGCATCATCGTTGCAATCGTCAAAGCCTGCCGCGAATCCATCTCCATCCGCGTCGACGAACTCCACGGCACCGATGTCATCGAACACGCCAACCGGATCGCCAGCGTCTATGGCCGGCGATCCTGGGGACAGAGCGAAATCCCCCAGGCCGGCGTTGTCGCAAGACACCGTCGCGTTGCGCAGCAGCGGGTCCTCTCCGAACGTGTCCGCCGCCAGCGATCGATCGATGTCCGCGTCGACGTTCGAGAAGAACAGGTTGGAACCGCCGGTTGCGGTCCCCGAGCCTAGAGCCACCGCGAATACCGTGTCCGCTGCGAGCGGATGAGGTGACTGCTGGACAACGATGTTGTTGCGAAAGTCCAAGGTGCCCGTGTTCTCCACGGAAACGGCCGCCCCAAGAGTCGCGCTATTGCCCACGAAAACGTTGTTCACGAGCTCTACCTCTCCACGAACCAACACGGCGCCGGCCGCACCATCGGCCGTGTTTCCCATCAGCACCGACTGCTCGAGGAGAAGACTCGCGCCGAGCAAGACGTTCACCGCGCCTGCAGACAGGTCTCCGGAGGGCTCCTCGGCGCTGTTGAGACAAAGAATGCTGGACCGTACCGTAGCCTCTGCCGCCTGCACACGAAGTCCGGCTCCCCACCACGTCGGGTCCGAGAGAGTCCCTCCCCGAACCTTGACGTCTTCGACGAGCACCGATGGCGATGACAGAACGTTGATTCCGCCTCGCACTCCTTCACCGTCGACGGTGACCGAGGAGAGCGCCAGCTCTGCTCCGACCACCTCGACAACGTAGTCACCGGTGTCAGAGGCGAGGATGGACTGGTTCATGCCCGTACCAACGATCGATACGGACTTGTTCACGAGAACCGCACCTCGAACAGTGCCCGGTCCGACGAGGATGGTGTCGCCAGCGCTGGCAGCGTTGATCGCCTCCTGCACCGTGGCGTACGTCCCCGGCACATCCAGCGTCGCGCCGGAAGCCCCCCCCACCAGAACCAGCATCAACCCAATCACGCCCCCGCCTTATCCCATCGAGCCCACCCGTCAGGGCAAACCCCACCCCGACCCCTCGTTCCCCTCGACCAGCAGCCCGTCCACGGCGGCCAACCGCGCCCCTCCACGTAG
>Ga0213839_1002439_pt1 | contig 10367 bp, 9 predicted proteins | sample SWPATP21_FD_160075 | JGI IMG/M metagenome (GOLD analysis project Ga0213839, IMG submission 160075) | Coastal seawater microbial communities from Marineland, Florida, United States - SWPA TP2 #1 | ecosystem: Environmental > Aquatic > Marine > Coastal | place: USA: Florida | collected 2016-08-14 | reverse complement strand
CGACCCCCGCCGCCTCAAGCAGGCCCAGCTCGACGCGTTCACCGCCGCGGGGGGCACGCTCGGCGACGCCATCGCCACCCGGGTGGAGCGCACGGCCCGGGGACTGATGGTGCACACGCCCTCGGAGGTGGTCGCGGCCGACCGGGTGCTCGTGGCCACCGGCGCCACCACCGGCATGCAGTCCCTCCTTGCCGCCCCTCTGGCCTTCGAAGCCAAGACGGAGACCATCCTCCTCGCCGAGGTCGACGCCCACACCGCCGAGGCCGCCGGGGCGCTGCCGGCCCTGCTCGACGAAGGGGACGGACCGGGCTGGCAGGGGATCTACGGCATCCGGCCGCTCCGCTACGACGATGGCCGCTTCTACCTGAAGATGGGCTGCAACCTCGCCAGCGACCGCATCCTCACCAGCCTCGACGAGGTGCGGGACTGGTTCGTGGCCGGCCCCTCCGCCGCCGACACCGACCACCTCACCACGCTGACCGCCGAGCGCTGGCGCCTGCCCCTGGGGGCCACCCACACCCGCCGCTGCCTGATCGTGCGCACGCCCCACCGGCGGCCCCACCTCCACGCGGTCGACGAGGGCTGGTTCGTGGCGGCGGGAGGCAACGGCTACAGCGCGATGTGCTCCGAGGGGATCGGGCAAGCCGCCGCCCACCTGCTGCTCCACGGCGATCTCCCCGACGATCTCGACTCCCGCGCGTTCCGCGCCGAGTAGGCGGATCTCGAGCGGGCCGGCGCAGGTTGGCCGCCGAGATGAAAGGAGCGCAGCCCGTAATCTCAAGGCCAACCAAGCGGGCCGACCAGGCAGTTCGCAAATTCTCTTGCGTTCGGAACATTCAGGATTATCTGAACGTTGTGAATGAAGAGGGAGTGTCGTGCGATCCGACCGCGAGCGCTGGCTCATCGAGCGGATGAGCCTCATCTTCGAGCAGGCCGGGATGGCGCCGGCGGGGGGGCGGATCCTCTCGCGGCTGCTCATCTGCGACCCGCCCGAGCAGTCGTCGGCCGAGCTGGCCGAGTGGCTCGGGGTGTCGAAGGGCTCGGTGAGCACGCAGACCCAGATGCTCGTGCGCAGCGGCTTCATCGACCGGGTGCGGCGGTCGGGCTCCCGCGCCCACTGGTACCGCATCCGCCCAGGCCTGTTCTCCGATCTGCTGCAGCTCGAGGTGGTCCGCACCCAGCAGCTGCACGACCTCTGCGTCGAGGCCATCGCGTTCAAGGCGGAGGCCGGCGAGCCCCTCGACGAGCGTCTCCACGGCTTCCAGGCGTTCACCGAGTTCTTCCTCGACCGCCTGCCCGCGCTCATCGACGAGTGGCGGGAGCTGCAGGTGGCCTACCATCCCGCGCCTCCGGCGCATCCGTCGGCTCCGTCCACCCCAACCACCCGCTCCGAGGACTGATCATGCGCACGCTGTCGCTGCTGTGGCTGTTCCTCGGCACCCCGGCCCTCGCCGAGGATGCCGAGCAGGCCGCCAAGCCCACCGTCGAGGAGCTCCTCGACGCCACCGACGACATCCAACGCGGCGAGTCGAGCACGGCGGTGATGTCCATGGCCGTCAAGACCGACCGCTACGAGCGCTCGATGAAGATGCGGGCGCTGTCGAAGGGTGAGGAGAAGTCGCTCATCGTCATCCTCGAGCCAGCGAAAGACGCCGGCATCGCCACGCTGAAGGTCGACGACAACCTGTGGAACTACATGCCCAAGGTCGACCGCACCATGAAGGTGCCGGCGGGGATGATGAGCGGCTCGTGGATGGGCAGCCACTTCTCCAACGACGATCTGGTGCGCAACAGCCGCCTGCGCGACGACTTCACCTACGAGGTCACCGAGGAGCCTGCCGCCGACGGCACCGGCCAGTGGGTGATCGAGCTGGTGCCCAAGCCCGACGCGGCGGTGGTGTGGGGCAAGGTGAAGGTCACCATCCGTCCCGACAAGATCCCCACCTCCATCGAGTACTTCGACGAGAAGGGCGCCCTGGTGCGCACCCTGTCGTTCGGCGACATCCAGGAGGTGGGCGAGCGCAAGGTTCCGATGACGATGTCGGTGGTTCCGGGCGACAAGCCCGAGGAGTACACGCGCATCACCTACGACGAGCTGTCGTTCGACGTCGACCACGACGACAAGACGTTCAGCCTCCAGTCCCTCAAGAAGTAGGGGGCGGCCGTGTCGACCTTGATCGCCATCGCCTGGCGGAACCTGTGGCGGCACAAGCGCCGCTCGCTGATCACCGCCACCGCCATGGCCGTGGCCGTGGCCATGTGCATGAGCCTCATCGCGTTCACCGACGGGATGTACGGCAAGATGTTCGAGATCATGGTCGACCAACAGCTCGGCCACGTGCAGATCCACCACCCCGACTACCCGGGCACCCGGCAGATGGTCGACAGCATCCCCGAGGCCGAGGCCACGCTGAAGGCCATCGAGGGCACCGAGCGGGCGCTGGGGGCCACGGGGCGGCTGAACGGGTTCGCCCTGCTGGGGGGCAGCAAGAAGTCCACCGGCGCGCAGCTGCAGGGGCTCGAGCCGGGCCGCGAGCTACCGCTCACCCACGTCGACCACCGCATCGTGCAGGGCCGCTACCTCGCCAGCGACCCCGCCCACGAGATCGTGCTGGGCACGGGCCTGGCCGAGGAGCTCTCGCTGGCGGTGGGCGACGAGGTGGTGGCGTTCACCCAGTCGGCCGACGGCTCGCTGGGCAACGACCTGTACACGGTGGTGGGCCTGTCGAGCACCGGCAACGCAGCGATGGACAAGGGCGGCGCCTGGATGCACCTGGCCGACCTGCAGGAGCTGTTGGTGCTGCCCGACCAGGTGCACAGCATCATGGTGCTGTCCCGCGACGCCGACGACCTGGTGGCCTTCAAGGACGTGCTGAAGGGCGTGGTTCCCGAGGGCACCGAGGTGCAGACGTGGAGCGAGGCGAGTCCCCAGACGGCCGAGCTGATGGGGATGCAGAGCTTCGCGAGCCTGTTCATGCTGGGCATCGTGTTCGCCGTGGCGAGCTTCGGCGTGCTCAACACGATGATGATGAGCGTGTTCGAGCGCACCCGCGAGCTGGGCGTGCTCAAGGCCATCGGCCTGCGGCCCACACAGATGGTGTCGATGGTGCTGTGGGAGAGCGTGTTCCTCGCCGCCCTCGCCGGCGGGATCGGGCTGGTCTTCGGGGGACTGCTCGACCTGCTGGTGGTCTACGTGGGCTTCGACATGAGCGCCGGAAGCCCCGACGGCTTCGAGATCATGGGCGTGCGGCTCGACCCGATCATCTATGGCGAGGTCACCCCGTTCAGCCTGTTCGCGCCCATCTCCGCGCTGGTGGGGGTGAGCGTGCTCGCGAGCGTGTGGCCGGCGTGGCGGGCGGCCCGGCTGCAGCCCGTCGAAGCGATCCGGACGGAGTAGGCCGTGCTGCGTCTCGCCATCCGCAACCTGCTCCGCAACACCCGACGCACGGTGCTCACCGCCAGCGCCATCGCGGTGGGCATCACCCTGGCCATCGTGATGTGGAACCTGCAGGTGGGGCTGTACGCCGACATGCTCTCGCAGGCGATCAGCAGCCAGGCGGGCCACGTGGTGGTGCAGGCAGAGGGCTGGCAGGCCGAGCAAGACACCGAGCAGCTGCTCGCCGACGCCAGCGCGGTGCAGCAGCGGGTCACCGATGCGGTGCCCGGTGCCGTGGTGAGCCGACGCCTGTTCGTAGGCGGCCTGCTCATGGCGCCGAAGAGCTCGGTGGGGGTGGCGCTCAAGGGCCTCGACCCCGCGGTGGAGGCCGACCTCGACATGTTCGACGAGCTGGTGGTCGACGGAAGCTGGCTCGACGACGGCGACGACCGGGGCCTGGTGATCGGCGTGAAGCTCGCCGAGCAGCTGCAGGTCGAGGTGGGCGACAAGGTGGTGTTCATGACCCAGCCGCCGGGGGCCGACGACATGTCGAGCCAGCTGTTCCGCATCAGCGGCATCTTCCGCAGCGGCGCCGCCGGGGTCGACGGGTCGCTGGTGATGTCGACGGTGGAGGCCGCCCAGCAGGCGATGCAGGTCGACGACGCGGTGCACCAGCTGGCACTGCACCTCGACGACCCCGACGACACCCAGAAGGCCCTGTCGGCGGTCGGTGCTGCCGCGCCCCCCGAGGCCGAGGTGCTGCCGTGGATGGAGGCAGTGCCGAACATCCTGGGGTTCATCGACATGAAGATGTCGGGCACCCACACGATGAACGGCTTCTTGCTGGTGATCGTGGCCCTGGGCATCGTGAACACGGTGCTGATGAGCGTCATGGAGCGCACCCGGGAGTTCGGGGTGATGCTCGCGCTGGGCATGCGTCCCTCCTACCTGCTGCGCCTGCTGCTGCTCGAGGCAGCGCTCCTCGGCGCTTTCGGGGGACTGCTCGGCGTGGTCCTCGGCGCCCTGGCCACCTACCCGCTCTACGCCTGGGGCCTCGACTACAGCGCGTTCATGGGCGAGTCGATGGAGGTGGCCGGCGTGATCACCTCGTCGCTGCTCATCGCCACCTACGACTGGCCCACCATGTTCCTCTACGGCGCCGGCGGCATCGTCACCGCCATGCTCGCCGCCCTCTACCCCGCGCTGTCCGTGCTCCGGCTCACGCCGGTCGAAGCGATGCGAGGCCACTGATGCGACTGCTGAAGCTCGCGCTGCGCAACCTGTTCCGCAACGGCCGCCGCACGGCCATCACCGCCGCCGCCATCGCCAGCGGGCTCGCCCTGGTGCTGATGATGGTGGGCATGCAGGCCGGTCAGTACGCCGACATGCTGCGCATGGGCATCTCCACCATGGCCGGTCACGTCGTGGTGCAGGCCGACGGCTGGCAGGAAGAGCGCGAGGAAGACCAGCTGGTCACCGGCGCGGGCGAGGTGGCGGCGACCCTGCGCGAGGCCTTCCCCGAGGCCACGGTCACGCCCCGGCTCTACCTGGGGGGGCTGGTCACCTCCACCCGCAACTCCGCCGGCATCGCGCTGCGCGGCTCGGTGCCCAGCGCCGAGGCGGTGGTCGACACCCTCGACGACAAGCTGATCGCCGGGGAGTGGCTCGCCGACGACGACGACCGCGGCATCATCATCGGGGTCCATCTCGCCGAGTCGCTGCAGGTGGAGATCGGCGACCGGGTGGTCTACATGGGCCAGACCGAGGCCCAGGACGAGATGGTCTCCCGGATGTTCCGGGTGCGCGGCATCTTCCGCACCGGCGGGTCGGAGCTCGACGGGATGACCGCTCTGGCCACGCTGGCGGCGGCCCAGGAGCTCATCGAGCGCCCCGACGTGGCCCACCAGGTGGCGCTGCACATCCCCGACGCCGCCGCGAGCCCCGAGGCCTGGGCGAAGGCCGAGCAGCTCGTGAGCGCGCCCGGGCGCGACGTGCTCGAGTGGCCCGATGCCCTGCCCAGCCTGGTGACCTTCATCGAGATCGACCGCGTGTCGGGCGACGTGATGATGGCGGTGATGGGGCTCATCGTCGCCATGGGCGTGCTCAACACCGTGCTGATGAGCGTGCTCGAGCGCACCAAGGAGTTCGGGGTGCTGATGGCCATCGGCATGCGTCCCCGACGGCTCGGGCTGCTCGTGCTGCTGGAGTCGGCGCTGCTCGGGGTGCTCGGCAGCCTGGTGGGCACCCTCTTCGGCTCGCTGATCGTGGCCTACCTCGTGGCCTATGGCCTCGACTACTCCGGCATGATGGGCGAGACGATGGAGATGGAGGGCTTGGTGCTCTCCACCGTGATGTTCGGGGCGTGGGACTTCGACCGCATGGGCGCCTACGTCCTCGCCACCATCGTCGTCACCGTGCTCGCTGGTGCCTGGCCCGCCTGGCACCTCACCCGCCTCGAACCCGTCGACGCCATGCGCGCCGCCTAGATCCCGACTCGTCCAGTCCCTCCCGCCTCTCTCTCGGAGTTCCCATGTCCATCGTGTCCGTGCGCGGCCTGGTCCGTCACTACCAGCAGGGCGACATCACCGTGAAGGCCCTCGACGGGGTCGACTTCGACCTCGAGCCCGGCGAGTTCACCACCCTGATGGGTCCCAGCGGGTCGGGCAAGACCACCCTGCTCAACCAGATCGGCGGCCTCGACCAGCCCGACGCCGGCACCATCACCATCGACGGCACCGAGATCAGCAAGCTGTCGTCGTCGCAGCTGGCCGACGTGCGGCTGCGGAAGCTGGGCTTCGTCTTCCAGTCGTACAACCTGGTGCCGGTGCTCTCGGCCTACGAGAACGCCGAGTTCGTGCTGCTGCTGCAGGGCATGCCGCCGGCCGAGCGCAAGAAGCGGGTGATGGAGACCCTGCACGCGGTGGGCCTGCAGGGCATGGAGCATCGCCGGCCCGGAGAGCTGTCGGGAGGCCAGCAGCAGCGGGTCGCCGTGGCGCGGGCCATCGCCGGTCGCCCCGCCCTGGTGCTCGCCGACGAGCCCACCGCCAACCTCGACAGCAAGACGAGCGAGAGCCTCATCGATCTGATGCGCACGCTCAACGCCGAGCACGGCATCACGTTCCTGTTCTCCACCCACGACCCCCGCATCATGGACGCCGCCAAGCGGGTGATCCGCATGGAGGACGGCAAGATCACCAACGACGAGCGCAAGGCGTGACCCTGAGCCTGCTGCTCGCGCTGCTCGTGCTGCCGACGGCCGCGGCCGAGGAGGGCGACGACGACGCCGGGCGACCGCTGTCGGACGTGGTGCAGCTGCACGGCGACATCAAGTCGTTCTTCACGGGGACCTTCCCCTACGACTCGCCCCTGCTCCCCCCCGACCCCACCGGCCAGGGGGTGGTCGATGGCCGGCTGAAGCTGCGGATCGACGCCACCGACGACCTTCGGTTCGAGGTGCACCACGCCACCACGGCGCTGTCCGAGGTGCCCGGGGGCGCGCTGGGCGGCACGTCCACGGGGGTGGGCCTGCAGGCACCGGAGGCAGTCGACCTGTCCTGGGTAGCGTTCGACGACGACCTCACCCTGCGCGGCCGCGTCGACCGGCTCAACGTGCGCGGCACGGCGGGGCCGCTCACCGTCACCGTCGGCCGCCAGCCGGTGAGCTTCGGAGCCGGCCTGGCCTTCACGCCCCTCGACCTGGTCAATCCGTTCACCCCCGCGGTCATCGACCAGGAGTACAAGCCCGGGGTCGACGCCGCACGGGTCGACGCCTACGCCGGCATGAGCTCGCTGACCGTGGTGGGGGCCTACGCCGGCGACTGGACCCTGCCCGGCACGGTGCTCGCGGCCTACGGCCAGACGACGGTGGGCGTCACCGATCTGGGCCTGTTCCTCGGGGCCGTGCGTGGCGACGGCGTGGTGGGCACCTCGGTCGTCACCTCGGTGGGGGCCATCGGGCTGCACGGCGACCTGTCCCTGACCGCCCGCGAGGAAGGCGGCGACCCGTTCGTGCGCGGCGTGGTCGGAGGCATGTGGCGGCCCGGGCCCGACACCACCCTCGGGGCCGAGGTCTACGTGCAGACCCTCGGCGCCGCCGACCCGGCCGACTACCTCACCGTCGCCCAGGACCCCCGCTTCGCGCGCAGCGAGGTGTGGCTCTTCGGGCGCACCTACGGCTCGCTCAACGCCAGCCACCAGCTCACGCCGCTGGTGATGCTGGGCGGCGCGATGATCATGAACATCGAGGACGGCTCGGCCTTCGTCGCCCCGAGCCTCGGCTGGTCGCTGGCAAGCAACGCCGAGCTCGGCTTCGGGGGCTTCGTGGGGCTCGGCAAGCGGGCCGGCGTCACGTCCCAGACGTTCACCGGGCCCAGCGGGACGGCGCTCGAGGTCGACGTTCCGCAGCTGCGCAGCGAGTTCGGCACCTACCCGGCGGTGGCCTTCCTGCAGCTCAAGACCTATTTCTAGCCCGCCTCAGAGGCCCATCGGCGCCTGACGCCGACGAAGCAGGCCCACCGCCAACAGGAACCACACCCCGAGGGGGGCCGGCCCCGACTGGCAGGCGAAGCCCGGCGTCCCCGCCGGTTCGGTCGTCGGCGCCACGGTGCCCTCGTCGTCGCTGTCGGTGTCGCTGTCCGCGTCGGTGTCACTGTCCGCGTCCGTGTCGCTGTCGGTGTCGCCGTCGCTGTCCGTGTCGCTGTCCGTGTCGCTGTCGCTGTCGCTGTCGCTGTCCGTGTCGCTGTCGCTGTCCGAGTCGGTGTCGGTGTCCGAGTCGGTGTCGGCGGGCACGCCCGTGCCGCCCGTGGGCGTGGGGGTTGCGCTGTCTGCCGTGTGGCCGGTCTCGAGGGGCAGGTCGTCCTTGGGATTGCAGTTGTTGTCGATGCCGTCGGCGATCTCTTCGGCCCCCGGGTTCACACTCCCATCCATGTCGTCGCAGTCACCCGCCTGATCCACGTAGCCCTCGGGCTGCTCGCACGAGACCTCGGTGGCCTCGGAGCTTCCGAAGCCGTCCTCGTCGTAGTCGAACCACCATGTCGGCGCCATGACGTCGTCGTCGTAGCCGTCGATCCTGTCATCACAGTCGTCGTCTTTCTCGTTGCAGACCTCGACCGCGTCGGGGTGCACGTCCCCCGACATGTCGTCGCAGTCTCCCGCCACATCCACGAAGCCCGGCGGCTGGACGCACGCCACCATCGCGAGCTCAGGATCGCCGTAGTCGTCCACGTCGTCGTCCTGGTACCAGGTGGCGGCCAGGCCGACCTTCGCGTCGTTGTCGTTGCAGTCGCAGGCGACGGGAACGTCGTCTCCGTCGATGTCGGTGGCGTGGTCGCCGAAATTGTCGTCGGGGCACGGGTCGCAGCCATCCGGCCGGTTGTCCCCGTCACGATCGGCGAGGTCGTCGAAGCCGGGGCACTTGTCGAGCTTGTCACAGACACCGTCGGAGTCGGAGTCGGGGCACATGGCTGCTGCGACGCCCAAGGCGAGAACCATCCACATCGCGCTACATCCTCCACGACCTGCCCAACGTAGCAGCCCTCGGCCCCCGATGGCGACTGCAGGTGCGTCCCCTGGCGGGCTCCGGAGCCACTATGACCGTCACGACCCTCCCCACCCCCTTGTCCCCGAGCGACCGCGCGGCCATCGCCGGTCTCTACGTCGCGGCGTTCGCCCCCTCCGACCTCGCCAGCGACCTCGCCTGGCTCGAGAACGCCCCCCGGTCGCACCTGCTGGCCGCCCACGACGGCGACACCCTCGTCGGCTTCAAGTGGGCGAACCAGCGGCGGCCCCACGAGCTGCACAGCAACCTCGGCGTGGTCGCGCCGAGCCACCGTCGCCGCGGCATCGCCCGCGCGCTGCTCCGCGCCCAGCATGCCTGGGCCGCCGAGCAAGGCTTCGCCCGCGTCACCACCAACACCTACGGCCACTTCGGTCCCATGCTCGTGCTCAACCTGGCCGAGGGCTTCGAGCTGGTCGGGCTCCGTCGCACCCCCCGAGGCCTCAAGTTGCTGCTGGAGCGAGACCTGTCCCAGCCGGTGGAGCCCCTGCATCCCCTGCCCACCCCGCAGGTGCGGCGGCTCGTGGTGCAGGGACGCGACGCCCTGGCGGCGGCGCTGACCGTGGGCTTCGAGGTGACCGGGATGAACGACGACGGGTTCGTGCTCACGCCGCGGACGAGCAAGGGCCCGGCCATCGACTCCCAGGGTCGAAGCCGATGACCGGACCGATGCTCACTGCGCGCCGTAGACCTCGAACGTGCGCTCGTCGAAGCCCACCGCCAGATCCGACGTTCCATCGACCATCAGCCAGTGGCTGCCGAAGGTCTGGGTGTCCTGGAAGTCCTTGATGACCACCTTGTGCCGCCCCGGCGACAGCGTGATGCTCTGCTCCCGCTCGAACGAGCCCTTGTCGAACACCAGCCGACCGTCGACGTAGACGTGGAACCACTCGTCGTCGAGGCCGCGCAGCGTCACCGTCCTCGGACCCACCACAGGTGCCTGCACCTCGACGGGCTCCGCGATGCTCGCCGTCATCTGGAACCCCGGCACGGCCACGGCGACCATCGGCGCAGGGTCTGGTGCGGCGACAGCCACGGTCGCGGGCAGCGGCACCTCCTCCGCCGGAAGCGCGAGCACCTCGTAGACCGAGAACGTGTGCTGGCGCCAGGTGGCCCGGACGTGACTCGGGCCGTCTCCAGGGAAGTCCAGGTAGGCTTCGTCGACCCGCTTCATGAACAGGTTGCGGAACTCGACGTGGTGGCGCCCGGCGTCGAGACCGCACATCTTCGTCGTCGAGCTTCCCTCCTCGAAGTCCGACATCACGCCGTCCACCAGCACGGTGATGGGGCGGTCCACGTTGACCGTGAGACAGGTGCGGGCCCGCTGCTCGGCGGTCAGGCTGCTCCGGCGCGTGGTCTCGGGCAGCGGGGTGGTCGCCGGCAGCGGGGCGGTCGCCGGCAGCGGGGTGGTCACCGGCTGCTGCGCCACCTCGGGCA
>Ga0213839_1002438_pt1 | contig 10367 bp, 12 predicted proteins | sample SWPATP21_FD_160075 | JGI IMG/M metagenome (GOLD analysis project Ga0213839, IMG submission 160075) | Coastal seawater microbial communities from Marineland, Florida, United States - SWPA TP2 #1 | ecosystem: Environmental > Aquatic > Marine > Coastal | place: USA: Florida | collected 2016-08-14 | reverse complement strand
CACTGTCACTCACTCACTGTCACTCACTCACTGTCACTCACTCACTCACTCTCACTCACTCACTCACTGTCACTCACTCACTGTCACTCACTCACTGTCACTCACTCACTGTCACTCACTGTCGCTCACTGTCACTCACTGTCGTTCATTCATCACTCACTCATTGTCAGCTGACACAAAACGTTTTCCCGTTTTTGCGTCCCGGCGTTCATTTTGCAGGTTTCCGTTCTTTCTGTGATGTTGGGATGTGGAAGAACATCATTGAGGGGTGTATTACATTCCTTCCTTCCACCGCCCACTGCCGCACTGCCGCCGCTGTCACTCACTCTCTCTCACTCACTCACAACTGTCGCTCACCGAACTTCGCAGTGAACTGAGAGTGAGTGAGTGAGTGAGTGAGTGAGTGAGTGAAAGTGAGTGAGGTGACTGTTGGGGACAGCGCAGCGGTGCAGCCATCGTTGGTTCGTTGGTTCGTTCGTTTGACGTTCATTCGATCGTTCGTTCCATCGTTCGTTCAATCGTTCGTTGACGGTCGGCGATGATTGTCGTTGTCGTTGCTGCTGTCGACGTCGTTGTCGTCGCTGCGTTGTTGCTGTGGTCGTTGTGGCTGCAGGCGTTGTGTCGTCGTCGTCGTCGTCGTCGTTGTCGTTGCCGTTGGTTTTTGTCGTTGTTGTTTCGTTGTTTGTGGCAGCCGTTGTCGAGTGAGGACGGCGATGCAACGTTGGATGTATGGTCAGCGCAAACCAACATAACCGTGTTGCCAGTGTTTTGTCTCTCCTGTCTGCGCGTTGTGCAGTGACGGAGGCTGCTTCTTGCGGATAAAGGTGTGACGGGAAGTCTGTGCTGTAGCTCACTTCCGAACGAACGATGCAGCTAGCACCCGACAAGGCAAGAGAAAACTACAGGAATACCAGCCGGGTAAGGGTCGACTGACCATTAAAATTGGGTTGGGCCTTTTGGTGGTTTGGCTTCCGAGTCGTTTGCACAATCTGTCACACAACACGCCGCTCGCGTTGGGCGGTCCGCATCAGTGCAGGATGGGTGACGTAGACGAAGATCACCCGCTTTTCGGGATATTCAGCCAACTCGACGTTGACGGAGATGGCTATCTCAGCCACGACGATTTGACGGAGGCTTTGCAAGGTTTAGGCTTGGGCATCAGCGTCGATGAAATCTTCGAGAAGCTGGACCCAAACGATAACGGGGTCATTGACTTCGACCAATTCATTGATGGAGCGTCGCTCTTCACAGGAGGCGGAGCCGAAGACATCGAAGCAGATGGCGACGACGATGCTGTGGAGGAAGTCGACGACGCCACCGAGAATATGGCTTCCATTTTTCGGTTGGTCGATACGGATGGTGATGGGTCCATCACATTCGGGCAGCTTGGAGACGCCGTTTCACATGTCATTGGTCGAGTTCTTTCGAGCAGTGAAATGGGCCAATTGAAACAAGCGTTCGGTGAAGGGGCTGACGACGGGATTTCAATGGAGACATTTGTGTCTGTTATGCAGCAATTTACCGGAGCCGGCGACCAAGAGGACTCGGATGATGACGAGTTTGAAGAAGACCTCAACGCTATGTACACTCCCGACGAGAGGCTTAGTCGAGCCCGGGCGCAGTCGCGTCTGCAGTTCTCAAGTGATGATATCTCGAACGCTCTCGACCAAGAAAATTTTGCAGAAGTCCTCGCTGAGAGCAAGAGTATTAAGAAGAAGAACAAAGACTTGAGGTGAGACCATTGTCGTGCCAACTGTTCCATCGTCGTTGCAACGAGTTGACTTGGCACGATTGTTGTGGTTACGTCGATATAAACTGTACCACTATTGCTGTTTCTGCTGGTGGCGATAGTTACAAATATGAGCTGCTGAAACGTCAGAGCCTCGATGATACGAATAGAATCCAAGAGGCGGAAACCGCCGCTCGAGTTCTCCGCGAGCAGCTCAAGCAACAAACACGCAGAGCCGACGAAATCCGCGACTCTCGGCATGAAGTTGAGCTTGAGGTTCGTGGCCGATGCTTATCCGCGACTTTCTCTCGTGCCTCGTGAGTGGTGATGAGTCAATTCTCGATCGTGTGTTACTGACAGGTTAAACAACTGCAACGTAAAATTGTTAGCTTGGAGGAGGACCAGGCTGCTGCCGACGAGGCTCGGCGGAAGCTCAACCATGAATTGGTGAGCCTGTTTGTATTTTTTTTTGCGTCTAATACCCCTGTGTTGCTTATCTGTGACTTTGTCGTTATTGTAGGCCACCATGCGTGCAAAAGACAAAACCTCAAGAGAAAAGGCCGCGTCTGTTGCTGAAGAGACTGCACGGAGAGAAGAGAAGATGGAAAAGACTCTTCGAAATTTGCAGGTGAAGCTCGAGAATCTACAAAGTGAGGCTGCCGCTCTGAGTCGCCGTGGTGACGACGCACTGCGAGAACTCACCGAGGCAAAGGTACGAAACATCAGAGTCAGGGTAGATTTGTGTCTTACAACCCCAATAATCTTCAAGCTATCTCGTGGGACGGTTGCAGGCCCGATGCAGCGCTATGGAAGAGATGCTACAGCAGAAAGACGATGAACTGCAATTGAGCCAGTCGGAGAGACAGCGTCTTGAGCAAAACAATGAAACTCTGCAGGTCAGCCACCAATTTCTGCGTTGAAATCGTGCTTGTTGCTGTGGCAACCGTTTCAGTAACGGTCAATGGGTTTAGGCTGACGTGCAGCGGCTTGACGACCAGATCGCCTCGATGGCTGAAGGAGACGGTATGCCTTCAGATGGGATGGGGGTTGATGGCGGGTCCTTCGAGGGCGACATGTCGCTGGGTATGGAGTTCGATGCAGCAGAAGCTGCCGAGGAAGCTGCGGAGGATGCCAACTTGCAATCACAGCTGCGAGATGCTCAACAACAGATTGAAGAACAAACTTTGGATTTGGAGCGCACGCAGAGTGAACTTGCCACCACACAAGAGAAGTTACAGGAGATGGAACAGGAGCTCGCCAAAGTGCGCAGTTGTGCTGACGAGGCAACTAAGAACGCGGACAATGCTGAGTCAAAGTTGCAGCATCTCCAGGAAGAGCACGAAAGAACGAAGACTAGTGCTGCCCAGGCACACGAAGCTGAAACGGCGTCGTTGCGACAACAACTCAAACAGAAGGAAATGGAGTCGAGTGAGCTGCATCAATCAATTTCAGATCTGCAAGCATCAGTTGACACAAGCTCAGAGGTGCGACGAATCACATGCACTTTTGACTGTGATAATTGTTTTTTGACAAGTTCAGGGTGCAGGCCATAACACAAGCGAAGCGGCAGAACCGAGAATTAGAAGATGGCATCGCTGCTTTGAACGACAAGGTTTTCACAGTCAATGTGTGCGCATGCCAGGCAAGCAGCAAAGTCACGCTGTGCGGGTGCTCATGTTCTGCAGGTCTCATCACTGCAGAGTCGTTGCTCCGAGCTCACAGAAGCTGCGGAACAAAAGGACGCGGAAGTCACCTCTCTGACAGAAGAAAATGGCGAACTGAAGAGAACAATTGCGAATTTGGAGGCAGAGCTTGCGGTTGTTCGAGAACAGCTCCAGGGTGCGACGTCCGTGGCAGACCTTGAATCGGCCGAGCCTACACCACGCTTGGACGAACATGCAGCTCTTTCCCCAATTACGCTGCCGTCCGACGGAGAGGATAGCGATGTCGAAGAACTCGTGGACAGTCCAGACACAGGCGGTGATGCCAAAAGCCCAGCACTCTCGTTGGGAGCGCAATCGCCGACGAGCGGCAGCAAGCCTTCTTCGCCAACTCGGATACAGTCCAATAAGAGCATGATGGGTAGTCTTGGTGGCAGCTATCATGGTGAAATTCGACTCAAGGCAAAGGGTGTAGAACTGGTCCCAATTCCCATCGATGGTATTGTTAGTTTGGAATGGACTGTGTCAGTGGCTTCCGAGCACGTACTGTTTCGCGTGTGTCAGCAGTATAAGGACGAGGAGACTGGCGAAGATCGGACAATTGTGCTGCTGACGCCAAGGCAAGTGCACCGCGACAAAGGTGTCCTGGATGTTGAGCGCGCAGGTCGGTTGAGTATGGTTTTCTCGTTCATTGTCACCCGACGTTCACAACAAGTGCATCGGCTGTGTGATAGGGATTGTGTTTTTGGAGTTCAACAATGCAAATTCGAACATTTTTCACCCGAACCGAATAGTCACATACGAAGTGAAAGCCAGAGGCGCCGACGAGGACTTCGACGCACCATTTAAGCCAAAGAGTACAGCCGAAATTGCGTATCAGCAACTATTAGAGGGGGTGATCACGCAGGAAGAGTACGATGCCATTATGCAGGGAGAAAAAGTGTTCCAGAAAGACCGCGCTGCCCAGAAGCGAAAACGCAAAAACTACATGATATCAATTGAGGACGTCGCCTTTCAGCAGTTGCTGGAGGGACAGATTAACCAAGAAGAGTTCGTCGCGCGAATTCTCTGTTTCGGTTTCAATGTGTGGCATGATCTTGTGTTTTGGTGTCAGATATGTCGAGATGGTGCGTAAACACCGAGAGTTCGAGGCCCGTGAGCGCAAGGAGAAGACAAGAGCCATCAAGCTGTTAAACGATATGCCAGGCTTTTTGGAAAAGCGCTACACAAAGCTTGGTACGTGGATACGTTGCCGTGCTTCAAGGTTATATTCGTTGTATCACGCATGTTGCTTCCACGACAGCAAAACAGGTAAAGAAGAACGCCAAAGCAAAGGCTTCAGAGGATCCCAACGAAAAGAGTTTGGCCGCGGAAATCCGCAAGCAGGCCCGCGTGCAAGTCGAGAGGATGTACAAATTCGTCGGGATGTGCTCGAACCTCGCCGACAACTGGGAAGGAGACTATTTGCAACTGAAGGACGAGCCTGAACTGGGTGCCGCAATCCGCGAAATGAATGAGTAAGTGAAGTTGGCGGGCGCTTTGGTCGTAACCGACATTCTCTTCAACTCTTCTTTGCCAACCACAGGTCAGCCGAGGAAGAAATAATTTTGTTTTCAAGCGTTGTGCAGAGAGTACTGCCCGACAACTGGACCAATAATATTTTGGGTACTGGCAATCGAGCTCGTCGTGCCCTCGTCCTGACCTCTGCCGCGCTCTATGAGCTTGCAACACCAAAGTCCAAAAAGATTCTGAGCAGAATCCCAATCTCAGCTGTCGGATGCATTTCTCTGAGTACTCACGCAAGCAGCGTATTCTCTATAAGTGTGCCAGATATGTACGTGTTGATTCACCTCACGGGTCCCGGAACAACCTACCAATATAGTCACGACCCACATGTGAATTGAACAGGCATGACTTTCTGTATGATACCTCTCGTCGATCGGAGCTCGTGGCTCGGCTGATGCTCTTGTATCATATCAGTGCATGGAAGAATTTGAGGATCGATTTTATGAGAAGTATAACTTTGAAGATGGAGAATGGACAAAGTAAACACGCGTAAGTTGCAACCCCAATCAGGAACTTCGCCTTGCAAACACCTTTTTTCAATGCAATGACGTTTGCGCGTAGGTACTTTGATGAGCAGAAAGGAATTGTACGCATCGGCGATTTGAGCGATCCTCGAGCTATGGGTGCCGCGCGAACGGTACGTACACATTGGCATGTTCCCCAGTCCGTTTGGATGCACGGTCTTCAATCACTCAATTGTATTCTGATGCAATGGTAGCCGCTCTCTGGGAGCCCCTCTATCCCTGGAACGCCTCAAAACGCAAGGCGGTAGTGCACTCGAGAACTGTTGTTCGCCACAATGTGCTTTGAGTGATAAATTAGCAACATCCACCCATATATATATTTATTGGCGACGCAGCGGATCTCGAGCGTAGTCCTTCGTTGCATTGTGCCTTGATGAGACAAAATACCATACACTTAGTGCAGCATTCCGAGGAGGCTTCGCCCACGCTGTTGGGCTGCTTCGCGGCGGCTCCTTTCCTGCGCTCGAATGCGCGCAGGCAGGATGCGGCCCTCCTCGCGGTTTGAGTGCACAGTGATCCCACGGTTTCCAGCGTTTACTGTACCGTACTGCGTGACTCCGCTACCAGGCAGGGAAGCAGTCGGGGACACACGCTTCGGGGCTCTACAGACAACAGAACGCATTGACGACACAGACTTTTTCACACCGTCAACAATGAGCCGTGACTTACTCAACACGAGCGGCTGGGCTGTAGGAACCGACACTCAAAGTCCGAGGTTCACCATTTAAATTTTTCATCGACTTGGACGGCATGAGCGTACGCAAAGAGGTTGGTGACGACTCAGCCTCCGAAAAAATCCTCAAGGTGGCAGGGGACAGATCTCTCCGAAGCTCCGCCGGGTTGACAGAAGCGCGCGCTTCAGTTGCGCGCACCAGGTTGTCGAGACCATCTTCTTGTTCAATTGTTGGGCCCTGAGCCTTATATACTTGAGACAAATCAAACAATCCTAGCAGACGCGCGATCAAAACAGTGAACACGAAATGGGAGGCGCCTGTGCACAATCAAGTTGCGCACCAGTCTCTGTGGGAACGCTCGTGCTCGTGGAGCGTATCGCTTTGATGTGTTCGGAGAAGGGTATGGGTTCTTCGTCGCTGCTACGTGCACTGTCAAACTCACTGTCCACATCACTCGCAGCAGGGATCGAATCACGCTCCATTTGTTGACCGAGAATTAGTGAAACTTTGTTAATACTCGCCCCGAGTTGTCCCGCCCCCTTTGCACAGGTGGAAGACCACACAAAACACACGTCAACGCAGCTGGTCTCCGCCACAAAATTTGGTGCGCAGGCATCCTCACCATCGCATAAGCGGCGGCACTGCGGCGCACTTCTTCGCGCAACTTTTCCTTTTGGAAGTTTTCAGGGGATCGTTTCTAGCCGTTAGCAACACATTGAGCAGTTTGACGTGATGCATAGTCGTAGTGCGCGAGGTACGCCTTCGTGATGCACTTACGGTTTCGAACACCCTGGACTTGACACTGCTGTACTTTGCGCGAGCTCGCTCCGCGATAAGCTTTTTGTTCCTCTCCTGGAGAAGCTCGGCTGCTTTTCGTTGAGCGTAAGAACTTGAAGCGTTGGCTCGACCTTTCGGCGAATCATGACCCTACACCGTTTCAGACACTACTCATGATCGTGCGTTCCGAACTACAGAACCCGAGCGCATCCACAGAAGCTGATGCGTACCTGTTGGCGTGAGGTATGAGTGACTTTATTGGGAGTACCGTATCCACCAGCTCGAAACAACTCGGACAGGCTCACTACAACCAGCAAAGCGCGTTACAGATGCATCAGCGACAATCCCAACGCCAGATTGTTCCACAAGCACACCAACGACTTACGAGGCTTGCCATCTTGCCAACAATCCACCAAATCATTGAGCTCCCGTCTGTGGAAGGCCAGGATTTCGTCCACACCAGTTCCCTCCTTGCAGCAATCCAGTGGAAACAGTCGAACGAAAGCACAGTCGGACTGTTTGCCGCTCTTTTGACCACAAGCAGCATCTTCAGCTGCTTGTTGCCTCTGCGTCAGCGACATCCAATCGTCCTTGCTCAAGGCATTACTGTCGGCAAACGAGCCCGACCTGGCACGAGCGCCCGCCTGCTTCGGCAATGGTGACATGCCTTGCGTCCCTGTCAAAACCGAATGGAGCGCAGCTGACGTCAAAGCCAGCGCTGCAGGACTTGAATTGACACCACTCCCGGGACTGTCTCCTAAGTTGGTGTCATCGTCACATCGTTGACGCCACAATTGTTGCGGGAAAATACTTGCAATGTGCAGGCTTTCTTCGAGCACATGCTTGAGCATGGGCTGTGTGGCGTTTTCTGATTGAGCGAGGGTCTATTGCGTGCAAGAAAACAGCAGTCACAAACCGAGTAAATGAAATGACACGCGAATCATCAAAAACTCACCGGAGAACTCATGTCGATCAACCGAGCACGATGCTGTTGGTCCAACTCAAACTTGAGCTGAACGAGCTCAAATCCCTGCTGCCCGCAATCAGTTGGTCCCCGTGAGGCAATGTAGGCGGACTGGAGCTGGTGTTGCACGAGCAACAAAGCTTGTCGAGCGGCATGAAGGATCTCGTGGCGAAGTAAAAGACCCCGGCTCACTCCAACACTCGTGTCCTCAACCTCGTGACTGTCTGCGCCTTTGGAGTGACGAATGTCGACGGCACGCGCAAAATCGCACAACGAAGTGCTGTGAAGAACACGGTTTCGTAAAGTCCAAGTGACAACACCGTCTCGAGTTGCGAATGCTCGAAGTTGAGGGTGCACACTTGTGATTAACATCCATGTGTGAATGTGTATCACTGCTCTGCCTACGCCTTCCGCAGGCAACGCGTTGCGTTGCACTGTCAAAGCAGCCAATTTGTCGGCGTCCCGTACTCTGGAGATGCGTTGCTGTTGCATGAGACGTTCGGCCAACCCTGCAGCCCGTCCAACAAAATCGAATGATGAAAATCCTTTGCTGACTTGCGACCCGGCTGAAGCGGAAAGAGCGGCCGCATCAGCAACTACGTGAACACCGAAATATTGGGAATGGACGCGACGAGGCGTGATCCGTGGCACTTGAGTCGAGGTTGTGAGGTTGCCGTCTCCAGAATGGTTCGGCTGATTTTGCTCGTTGCCTTCTAAGTCCTCGACCGCAACATCGTGACCAGACGCAGTTCGCGGCGGAATTCCTGGTGCATCACTGCCCTGCTGCGCAGCTCCACTGGTTGACGCAGGCGACGGGATGCGGGCACGCAGTTTACTCCAATGGCTTGAGAGAGATGCTTGCGCTCCTTCATTTCTAGGGGATCCTCTGGCAGCCATTGCGTCTCGCCGCGCTTGCGGTGAATCTGAGCTGCTCAAATGCATCATTGTATCGCAGTTTGTCAGTGGGAAGGAGCGATGCAGTGAACTTGATAACCTGCAATGTAGTTGAAGGAGATGCAAGATTACCAATGCGACACGTGACGATGAAGATGGGAGATGCCTGCTCGAGCCTGCAATCTGTCGCGAATCACGCACCCTCTTTTGGCCAGTGCGTCGTGGGCCGCTTCTACATGACAAAAGAACTGGTGCCTGAACAGAAGGTGTTTGGAAACGCCTGTCCAACAATCGCATTGTGAGGCTTGTAACAAACACAGATTATTTACTGCCACAAATCAGACAAAGCGAACCTGGGAGGCGAGAAAACTTTTCCTTGGCGCTTAACGAACGCAACTTTTCCGAAAATGCCTAGTACATGTGCGATCAACACAGCACAAAACACATTGAGAAAGTTCTTATGCCACTGGTACAGAACACGACGCGTACCCTCTCTCGCGCATCAATGGCTTGTGTGAGTCTCCGATGAGGGACGGTGTGATTTCGTTGGTCTTGAGGTCGGATTGCCCGTCGACGGAAGTTCTGTTCCGATGTTAACTGCTCAAGATACCTCGACGACGATGTGATGATCCGCTGTGTGTCGTTCTCAGGGTCTGTCGCCATCGTTGTGGATATGCTGTATGAAGAGCTTGCACCAGAAACACTATCTGGTCCCGCAATACTCGGCGGCCCACAGCCGAGACCATTCTCATCGAGAAGAACTGACAACGGCGATGTGGGGATGTGCCATATGAGGGTCTGCTTCGATTTCCCACGGTTAGTAGGTGCTGTTGACAACACGCTGGAGTCGTCCATGATCGCCATGCCGATGTTTTCGCACAATTCTGGAAGCAACGAATCGCTGGGTCCTGTATTGTGTCCTCCGTCGTCCGAATCCGGTCCAGGAATCTCTGTGTCTGTGTCAATTTCTGTGGAGCCATTTTCTCCACCCGCAGTTTCAGACTCGCGCACCGAAGGTAAAAAATCGTGTAAACAAACACGGCATTTGGCAACCCAGCGCGGTGCAACCGTATGGGATGGTACGCTCTTGTCAGTTCGGTTGGCGAACAGGACATGACTGCACCGGGACACAACGGTGTCGTTGACGTAACGAACGAAATCGATTAGATCTTCGCGATCGTTTTGCATGTATGCGTATTCGGTTGTCGATTGAACCCAACTGCATAGATCGTCATTGGCATTGCCGTCGTTCCCTGTGACATCCTCGCTTGCGTGGGAGCGCCGCCGCCTTCGCGGCGACCCAACGCTTGGAGTGGGCATCGACTGCCGAGTCTAGTCAACGAGCATCGTTGACATTTCGTGGAAAGACAACGAACAAACAGACTGTTCTCAAGCCGTACCCGAAAAGAATCAAGGAACGGCACACAATTACATATCCCAATGAATAACAGCCGCAGCACCGCAACGGCAGTGGTGAATTCCAATCAAACATAAATTGATTTCTGAGGCTGTCAGCGTCAAACAGAAACGGTTGACTGCCGGAGTGGTGTGTGGGTTTGGGGCAACTCGCCTATCACA
>Ga0213839_1002435_pt1 | contig 10372 bp, 7 predicted proteins | sample SWPATP21_FD_160075 | JGI IMG/M metagenome (GOLD analysis project Ga0213839, IMG submission 160075) | Coastal seawater microbial communities from Marineland, Florida, United States - SWPA TP2 #1 | ecosystem: Environmental > Aquatic > Marine > Coastal | place: USA: Florida | collected 2016-08-14 | reverse complement strand
TGCAATGAATTTAATCATAAACTCACTCTTTCAGTCTGTGACAATTTAAAATGAAGAAAGACGCTGCATGTGCGTCTCTATCATTCGATAGCACATGCAGTGTCTGGATTATTTATAATTTTTTTGCTGAGTAAGGTTACTTAGCTTTGATGTACAGATCTTTGGAGAAGATCTTGTCTTCCGCGTTGTTCGCTGGGTAACCACCAACAGTTGGCGATACCAGACGCGACTTCACGTATTGGTAGATTGGTGCGATAGGCATATCGCGAGCCAGAAGTTTCTCTGCGTCAGTGTACAGCTTCTCGCGCTCAGCTTCAGAGGTTGTCGCCATCGCTTTTTCCATCACGCCATCGTACTCGTTGCTGAAGTACTTAGGATCGTTAGAGCTGTTGTTTGACTGCATCAGAGACAGGAATGAAGACGCTTCGTTGTAGTCGCCACACCAACCAGCACGAGTGACGTCAAAGTTACCCTGACGACGCGTGTCCAGGTAAGTTTTCCACTCTTGGTTTTCCAGTGAAACGTCTACGCCCAGGCTCTTCTTCCACATAGACTGGATAGCGGTCGCAATCTTCTTGTGGTTTTCAGAAGTGTTGTAAAGCAGCGTGAATTTCAGTGGGTTGGCGCTGTCGAAGCCCGCTTCCGCCAGCAGCTTCTTCGCCGCTGCTTCACGCTCTTTCTGAGTCATCTTGCCGTAAGCAGGCATTTCCGGGTGGAAACCTGCAGTGATTTCAGGCGTCAGGAAGTAAGCCGGTTTCTGACCTTGGCCCAGAATCGCTTTTGAAATGATGTCGCGATCGATAGCGTAAGACAGGGCCTTACGGACGCGAACGTCATCAAAAGGTGCTTTCTTGTTGTTGAAACCGTAGTAGTAAGAACACAGGTTACCCTGTACCTGAACAAAATCAGGGTGCTCTTTTTGCAGACGCTTGAAGTGCTCAATTGGCAGTTCGTTTGTAATTTGGATTTCACCGGACAGGAAGCGGTTCATTTCAGCCACTTGGTTCTCGATTGGCAGATAAGTGACCTTATCAAGAACAGTGTGCTCGTTGTCCCAGTAGAACTTGTTGCGTTTCAGTTCGATACGCTCGTTCACAACCCAGTTGTCCAGTACAAATGCACCGTTCCCAACGAAATGTTCAGGTTTGGTCCATTTGTCGCCGAATTTCTCTACCGTTGCACGGTGAACTGGTTTAACAGTGGTGTGGCCCATCATCTTCACGAAGTAAGGCAGCGCTGTTTCCAGTTTGATCTCCAGTGTGTTCGCGTCCAATGCTTTAACACCCAGAGTCTCTTTGTCTTTTTTGCCAGCAATAATATCGGCAGCATTTTCCATGGTGGTCATTTCCAGGTACCACGAGTATGGAGAAGCTGTTGCTGGATCCACGGCACGCTTAAAGCTGTACACAAAGTCTTCAGCGGTTACAGGATCGCCGTTAGACCATTTTGCGTCTTTGCGTAGGTGGAAAGTGAAGGTTTTGTTGTCTGTCGTTTCCCAGCTTTCTGCAACACCAGGGATGGTATTGCCGTCCGCGTCCTGGTTTACCAAGCCTTCCAATAGATCACGGATAACGTGCGATTCTGGCACACCCTCAGTTTTTTGAGGATCCAGAGACGCAACTTCTGTACCGTTACCACGGACTAATTCCTGAACATCGGCGAGTTTAGTACCAGCTGGAACATGTGCTGCGAAAGTTGCCGTAGAAGTGGTGGCCACTGCAAGACCGGCACCGAGAAGCAGTGCCTGAGTGATTTTGTTCTTATACATGCGTAAAACTCCAAGTTTTTATTTTGCATCCATGACTTCCTTGTAGAGTTCACCAGAACGGCTAGTGATTTAGATTTCTTTAGCGCAAATACTAAAAATAAAAACCTAAAGGCCCTACAAAGATTGGGGCACACATTAGCAATCATTGAAGCAATTTGCCATAAAAATGTAGCAAAAAGCGGTTTAATATTACGTTTTCGTCAAGTTTCTGGTCAAAAAGTCTGCTAAAAACCTAAACTCCGCATTTTTGGATTATTTAGATAGTACGGCTCAGAGACTCATGCCGAATTGACTAAAAAATAACGCCTAATCAGCATTATCATCTGCCCACTTGCAACAAATTTAACATTTTATTTACTCAATTGGCATCCTGCTTTTATCATCGTCCGCCAGTTTAAGCACTAATTGTGAGCATTATCACCGTCTGTATCCTTCCGCACCTATGCCACCGTGCGCTTACTCACACAGTGACATAAAACGCTTCAATATCAAGCGTCTGTTGACGGGACAGCACACATAAAAAAGCGCGGGCATTGCCCGCGCTTTTCTTCCACTCAGAGTGCTAGTCGACTTGATGTAAATGCACATCCATCTGACGAAACGGTATTTCGATGCCATTGCTGTCCAGAGCTTCTTTGACAGCCAGGTTAAGGTCCCAGAATACAGGCCAGTAGTCAGAACGCTTGACCCAAGGACGCACAATAAGCTGTACCGATGACTCCGCCAACGCGTTGACTCCGATCTTAACTTCCGGCTCTTTCAACACGCGAGGATCACTTTCGACCACCTCACGCAGCACCTGTTGAACCTGTCTCAAATCCGCCTTGTAGGAAACCGCAAACACAAAATTGATCCGACGGGTATCGTAACGGGAGACATTGGTGATCGGGCCTTTCATGATCGACGAGTTCGGTACCACAATCATCTTGTTGTCGCCGGTTTTCAGTATGGTTGAGAAAATCTGAATCGCCTGCACCGAACCCGAAACACCAGCAGCCTCAATGAAGTCGCCCGACTTAAACGGACGAAACAGCACAATCAAGACCCCGGACGCGAAGTTGGACAGTGACCCTTTCAGCGCCAAGCCCACCGCCAGACCTGCCGCACCCAGTACCGCAATGATCGACGCCGTCTCAATACCAATCCGGCTCAGCACCGCAACCAGCACAAAGGCCAAAATTCCATAGCGAACAATACTGGAGACAAAGCTGGTAACGGCCTTATCCACCCCCTTTTGACCCAACAACTTTTCAACCGTAGCGGCGATGGTTTTGCTGAGCATACTCCCCACAATCAGGATCAGCAGAGCGGCAATCACATTGACGCCATACTGAACCAACAAGCCTGAATGACTGACCAACCAGTCACTCACCTGATTTACAGACTCAACGGCCATCGTTTTTCTCCAAACAGAGCAATTTATATTGCTGATATTATTAACGATTATTGTTTCTGCTTACATGCAATTTGTTAAGCGCGCAGACAATATAGCAAAGCTTATCGAGCGCAAAGCGAAAAGATGAGACAAGTGGTAAAAATTCATCCCTACCATCGCTGCAACGTGGAAATAACGTGCAAAAACAACAACGCTCACCGGAGTGAGCGTTGACGAGCAGATACATTGAGTGGCATTAACCAATCAGGCGAGCATTGATCTCCGTCTCTTCATTAAACACCACGGTTTGAGCACGTTTAAAGAAGTTAAAGTCAGTCGCCGTAGCGCTGGTGTAAGCGCCCATCATACGACCAATCAACAAATCACCGTTGTCCAGTTTCGGCAACATCACGTCTTCGGCAATCACATCAATACTGTCACAAGTTGGGCCAGACAACACACTAGGGATCAGCTCACCGCCCTGTTTCAGAGTCACCAGTGGGTATTGCGCGTCATCGAACATCAAGCCGCTGAACGAACCATAAATGCCATCATCCAAGTAGTACCACATCTGACCTTCTCGCTCCGCTTGCCCCATCACAGATGCAACACTCATGACCGCTCGGGCCACAATAAAACGCCCCGGCTCTGCCAGAACCTGAACGGTTTCAGGTAATTCGCTCAACGCCTGATTGATCGGCATACAAAATTGATCAATGGGCATCACCGCTTCGCTGTAGCTAACCGGGAAACCCCCACCAATATCCAGTGTGCTCAGTGCAGGTAAACCGCGTGCGACCACTTGCTCCATCACCATTTTACAGGTTCGGATCGCGTCCACGTATTTCTGCGGATTAGTGGTTTGCGATCCCACATGAAAAGACAAGCCTTTCACACGGATATTCCACGCCTGCGCCGTTTCGATAATGGTCAGCGCCTGCTCAGGTGAACAGCCAAATTTTTTCGACAGATCGGCGAACGCTTCTGAATTTCGAAAACTCAGACGCACCAGCAGTTCAACGTCGTCGCTGTAAGCCTTGAACTTTTCCAGCTCATTGAGATTGTCAACCACAAAGACATGACAGCCATACGCCAAGGCATCGCGAATATCCGCGTCGCGTTTAATCGGGTGAGTATGAATGGTACGCTCAGCCGGAACCCCTTCCTGGGCCACCAGCTCAACCTCACCTGTGGTGGCCAAGTCAAAACTGGCTCCTTCTTGCACCAGGGTTCTGACCACGGCCGGATGCGGTAGCGGCTTCAAAGCAAAGTGCAGTGTCACAGTTGGCAGCGCGCTATGCAGCGCACGGTATTGCTGACGAATGACATCGCAATCAAGCATTAATAATGGTGCGCCAAATTGCTCCACCGAGGTTTCGATAAGTGCAATGTCATCCGCCGACAGAGTTGGAGAAGTGAAAGATTGAAAATTCAGAACTGAGTGTGCGTGAGCCATGGCAAACCTCCAATATAAAGGCACCTTCCATCGGCAATATGATGAAAAGTGGAGCGTCAAAAAAAGCGCGGATGCGCAGTCAAAGTCACTCTTGGATAGTTGCTCTATCGCCTTGCCACAAAACCAGCTGTGATGTACTCGGATTGGCTATCATCAAGAAGCACGGCGATAGTAAGGTCATCCCTCACCAGGCGCAATAAAAAAGCAGCCATTTGAAAGCAAAACATTTTTATGGTTTTGATAACCATTTTTAATCCTGAGTATACAGGTCGTTGGTCTCAAACGTCCCAGAGTGAACATTCCCGAATCGGCATATTTTTTCTCTTGGGCAGAAAACATGAATATACCAAGCAATCCTAATATAATCCGAACAAATAAATTAACCATGTAATATTAAAAATAAAATTAAAATTTTAAAATCAGTAATAAAGACTTAATCGTTAAAAGAAAGAGACGCCGGTTATTATATTAGTATTTGGTAAATATCACGTTATCCTTTTTATGCAAGACAATGGTAAACATTAGAGTAGAAGGCGCGTTAGTACACCAGTACTGAAATTAAACACACTGACAAAGCTTACTCATAAACAAACACATTGAATAGAAAATACATTAGATAAAACACTCAAACCTAAAATCGAATGAAAATAATTCAATATCTTTCAGTCAATTAATAACTCCAGTTATAATGACCTTCAGAAATCCGATTAAAATAAAGTAATTACTTTAATCCCGACCAAAGTATTCAAGAGAAAAATAATTCTAACCGCCTTATTGAAAAAGCATATTTAAAGTTATTGTTTAATATATTATTAGTGCATTTTTATTGAATTACCGTCACATTATTTCATTATCCAATTTTTATTTACGGTTAAACCAGACAAAGATATCTCCGGGTTGTTTGTGTCAACGGCAAACCTGTTGAAAAACAGGGACGCAAAGCTTCCGGCCTAAGGAATATATTTCTAAGGTAGCGGGGTTACCACAAATATCTGGTTTCACTACGCGTAAACCAAATAGGATTGTTGCACTTACTGCTCGTTTTTTAATAAACGAAGGTAAATACCATGAAACAAAACACCTATCTGTTTGTTGCAGGCACAACGCTTGCGATAACCGGGGCATTCCTGCCCGTTTCCGCACTGGCCAGCGAATTGATCGTCGTCCAGCAGAGTCAAACTCAAGCGCCACAACCGGCACCAGTGCAGACGGAGGTCATCGTCGACAGTGCCTCGGCTAACTGGTCAAATCTATCGATTAAAATCACCAATACATTGGCACAGGATGCTGACATCGACGGCATGGTTGTCACATTTGTCTCTCCACAAGACGTCACTTCCGTGTGGGGGGATTTCGGCGGCATCAGTTATCCGAACAACATAGCGGTCAACTCTACACCCACTGCCGAGGGCAAGTTCCTCATTCAGGTTACCACCACGTACTCAGACGACAGTTGGATCAACAGCATGTTGGCCGTCGGCGGAGCGATCTCGCTGCAATTCGGCTTGGGCGTCAATGCCACCCCAGAGACCATTCAGGACGTCAAAGTTTTTCTTGATGGCGTTGAAACTGGCGATGGCCAAATCACACTCACGGCCCCTACCGCCCCCGGAAGTGACGTCACCGACCAAAAGGCCACTGCAACATTATCTGGCCCCAACGGATACCAGCAATCTTTCTCGCTCGACTGGCAATCGTCTACCACAGTCGACGCACTCACTTACGGTGCCTACATCCTCGACGTCAACCCGGTGGGAGCTTACCCAGCCAAACCCGCTCGTCAGGAGCAGACACTCACCGATGATAGCCACCAAGCTGAGTTGAGTTGGGGGTATGGCGAAGCCATCTACCCGGCCAGCTTCCGTTTGACACTCCCTGCAAACGATCTGGTGGATAGCACAACCTTAACCATGACAAACGCCAGCTCTGGTGAACAAAGCTATTATCAGGCCCCTTACGGCCGTGAAACGCTGGTAGACAGCCTGGCACACGCGACGGCTTACCACGCAGAACTGACCGGTTACCGGCTCAACAACCTCCAGCACACACTGTTGATGAATGGCGAGCAATCCTTTGAATTTGTGGCCGATAAAGATCAGATCGCATCGCCAGATGTCACTGAAACCACTCAGCCCGTCGATACCGCCAACTTTATCGAAACGTACATTCAGCTTCAGGGATTACCGGTCAACCAGAGCACAACTTTGACTTTGGTCCACAGTGAGCAGGATATCTATCAGCACCCGCTACAAAGCGGCGGTCCAGAACGCTTTGATCTGTTGCGTCCAGGCAACTACACCGTATCCGCTCCTGTTGTTGAAGTTGATGGTAAACGCTACCTGTTGGCCACCACTTCACTGGTGATCAGTGAAGCGGGTATCGCGACCGTGCAGTTTGTCGAACAAACGGACAACCAAGCCAACATTCTGGCCCCATACAAAGACACCAGCATCAATGCTGACTGGGCTAATGGTGGAATGGAAAGCCTGGTGGACTTGGCTAATCAATCCGGCAACAAACACTTTACTCTTGCCTTTGTGCTCGGCAGCGAGTGGACCCCAGACGTCTGCGAAGCGCTGTGGGGAGGCCAACCTGACATGAAAGTTTCACAACAATGGGGCAAGAAACAGATAGACGATCTGCGCGCGGCCGGTGGAGACGTGATCATCTCCTTTGGTGGTGCGAACGGACGTTACCTGTCACAAGCCTGTGGGACGGAAGACTTGCTTTATGCCGAATACAAAAAAGTCATCGATACATATCAGGTGTATCACCTCGATTTTGATGTAGAAATGGGCCGCGAAAACGATGCTGCGGCAATGGCACGTATGGTTGGTGCACTGACACGTTTGCAGGCCGATTACCCGCAACTGAAAGTGAGTTTCACCCTGGCGGCAGCGCCAGATATCATCCGTGGGTTTGATGAAGTGGTTGTCCCTGCTGCCAAAGCTGGCATCAATATCGACAGCGTCAACCCGATGACCATGAGCTTTGGTCAGTGGTATCACGACACTTACGTGGACGACACAGCGGAGCTGGCGATTCTGACCGTCGAGTTTTTGAAAGATAAAATGGCCGAGCTCTACCCGGAACTCGACGAACAAGCGCTGTATCAAAAACTCGGTATGATACCGATGCAAGGCCTGAACGATCTGACCGTCGATTCGATATCCCTTCAGCAAGCCGAGCGTCTGGCAACCTGGTCCAAAGAGAAGAACCTCAAATACCTATCCTTCTGGTCCATCAACCGTGACCATTCGTGCAGTGATGCCTGGGCGTCAGCCACCTGCTCAAGTGCCAAAGACGGCGTGCCGTTCCAAAGTGAATCATGGCAATATTCAGAGGCCTTTCTGAAATTTATTAAACCGTGATTTTGTGCGTCATTTTGCCAGTTGGCAGTGATGTCTGACTCTCCGTCCCATCCGGTATCGTGCACGCGATACCGGATTTTTCACCTCGGGGCGACTCCGGCGTCATCCAAACCGAGAAAACGTTGACCGTTGGTCTGCCCACGTCATACTGTCTAGTGCGTCCATCATCATCGCGACGCAGCAAATCGTCCACAGACCGGGAAACACAACAATGAAAATTGGGGAACTCGCGCAGCAAACGGGCTTGACGCCATCACGCATTCGCTTCTACGAAAAAATTGGCCTGTTGACCACTGTGAAACGCACCGCCAATGGTTACCGCACTTATCCGCCTGAAGCGGTCATGGTGCTCAATATGATCACCAGCGGGCAGCAAGCCGGGTTTACCCTGGATGAACTGCGCGCACTGTTGCCCGCCGATTTGTCACAATGGGATCATCATCAACTACTGACTACACTGCAACAAAAGGTCAAAGATCTGGAAGACATTGAACGCAAAATCGCGACGAGCAAAGCGCGGTTATTGGAGGTACTGCGGGAAGTCGAGGCCAAACCCGAGGACATGGACTGTGCAACCAATGCCAAGCGGGTTATGTCTCAGTTTGGTTGGAATATTTTGCCGCATCAGGACGACGATAAAAGCCAGTAACGTGCCGGTTTATCGCATTCGTTCGGTCATTCCCGTATCCCATCGATTTACTTTCGCCCGTGAACAAGGCACTCGCTTCTTTGCACTCAGGCTGAGCTGAAGCTTTACTTACCTACACAATAGACAGTCACAATTCTGCTTGACCTTAAACACAACTTTAACCTTAGGATGCTCGCTAACAGATACAGTGACCTCTCGGGAGAAAGACATCATGCAAACCATACTCGGTGCAAACGGGCAAATTGGTCGCGAGCTGGCGAACAGCCTTAAACGCGAATTTACCCAGGATATTCGCTTGGTGAGCCGACGACCTCAAAAAGTGAATGAGAGCGATGAGCTTTTTCAAGCCGACCTGCTTGATCCGGTCCAAACATTGCGAGCGGTCGAAGGATCAGAGATTGTGTATCTGACCGCAGGGCTCCCGATGGACACGCAATTGTGGGTTGATCAGTGGCCAGTCCTGATGCGGAACGTGATCGCAGCTTGCGAAACGGCTGGTGCGAAGCTGGTTTATTTTGACAACACTTACATGTACCCGCAAACCAGCGAGCCGCAACGTGAAGACGCAAGGTTTGCCCCAAACGGCGAAAAAGGTAAAGTCCGGGCTCAAATTACCGAGATGTTACTCGACGCAATGAATCGCGGCACTCTGACCGCAGTGATCTGTCGAGCTCCGGAATTTTATGGCCCGGGTATAACCCAGAGCTTCACCAACACCACGATCATAGAGCCACTGTTGAACGCCAAACCGGCCAAAGTGTTTCTGCGTGATGATGTCAAACGCAGCCTGATTTATACCCCGGATGCCAGCCGGGCGATGGCTCTTATCGGTAATACACCTGACGCATACGGCCAAACCTGGCACTTACCTTGCGATGATAATCGATTGACGTACAAACAATTTATTTCTCTGGCCGCAGAGACGTTCGGCGCTCAACCGACTTACCGGGTCATCAAACACTGGCAATTAAGGTTGGCTGGTCTGTTCAATCGTACCGTTCGAGACGCGGCCGAACTCCTGCCCCGTTATGGTGAGGACAATATTTTTGTCTCCGATAAATTTAAAGCTCGATTTCCAGAGTTTCAGTTTACACGCTTTGAACAAGGGCTAAAGCATATCCTCCGTGAGCGACAACAAAAGCAAAGCGCCGAACCAAAGCAAGCCTAAACCCCGTCACAACTTGCAGGAGCAATAACCATGACACAAGCAAACCCCGACCTTCAACACGCCCGTTGGCTGATTTACGGTGCTTACGGTTATACCGGTGAACTGATTGCACGTGAAGCGGTTCGGCAAGGATTACGCCCCTTGCTGGGGGGAAGAGACAAACAAAAAACACAACGTTTGGCGAATGAGTTGGGATTAACCGCCCTGACTTTTGGCCTGGATGACTCCGACACCGTAGCGCAACAATTAAGTGGAGTGTCGCTGGTGTTAAACTGCGCTGGTCCATTCTCATCGACGGCGCATCCGATGATGCGGGCCTGCCTTGACGCGGGTGCACACTATCTCGATATTACTGGTGAAATCGCCGTATTCGAGTTGGCGCAGCACCTGAACTCGCAAGCTCAGCATGCCAATGTGGTTCTTTGCCCGGGCGTCGGTTTTGATGTTATTCCAACCGACTGCCTTGCAGCGGCGCTCAAAGAAGCTATGCCAGATGCCACCCATTTGTCGTTGGGGTTTGATTCCCGCTCTGGCTTTTCTCCGGGTACGGCCAAAACCTCGGTCGAAGGCCTGGCCCAAGGCGGG
>Ga0213839_1002432_pt1 | contig 10379 bp, 9 predicted proteins | sample SWPATP21_FD_160075 | JGI IMG/M metagenome (GOLD analysis project Ga0213839, IMG submission 160075) | Coastal seawater microbial communities from Marineland, Florida, United States - SWPA TP2 #1 | ecosystem: Environmental > Aquatic > Marine > Coastal | place: USA: Florida | collected 2016-08-14 | reverse complement strand
GCGGCCGTGGTGGCCCCGACCCCCACGAACAGCACCACCCCCACGCCGATGAGGACCAAGAGCACCAGCGTGCCGAGGACGCCGGCGGCGATCCAGCCTCCCACCGCGGCCGGGGCCACGGTGGGGGTCGGTGGCTGCGACGGCGGGGCGATGGTGGGGGCCGACAGCGCGCCATCCACCGTGCTGTTGCTGGGGGCGGCGATGGCGAAGCGGCCCGTGTCGTCGGTGGGGGGCAGCGACAGGTTGATGGGCTTCACCTGCTGGCTGTGGAAGGCGGCGAGGAGGTCGGGGCGGCTGTGGAGGAGCTTCTCGGCGAAGTCCGCGATGGAGGCGGTCCGCTGGTCGACGTCCTTGGTCAGGGCTCCCTGGATGGCCTCCATGACGCAGGGCGTGACCTCCGCCCGCTGCTCGATGGGCACTGGCTCGATGGTGACCGTGGCCGTCGTCTCGACACGGCCCTCGGCGTCGGCGAACGCGGGAACGCCGGCCAGGACCTCGTAGGCGATGGCCCCGAGGGCGAAGACGTCGGCGCGGGCGTCGATGGTGCTGGCGTCCTGGACCTGCTCGGGGGCCAGGTAGCCGGGCGTCCCCATCGCGGAGCCGGCACGGGTGCTGTAGCCGACGTCGCTGGTGGCCTCCTGCACCACCTTGGCGATGCCGAAGTCGGTGACCTTGGGGACGACGCCGGTGCCCACGCGGGCCAGCATGATGTTCCCCGGCTTGAGGTCCCGGTGGGTGATCCCGACACTGTGGGCGGCGTCGACCGCGCACAGGATGGGGGCGAGGAGCTCCAGCGACTCGGCCTGAGGCGTGGACCCCTCCCGCTGGAGGTAGTCGAACAGGTTCTCGGCGTCGACGTACTCCATGAGCAGGCCGACCTGTCCGTCGTGGTGGACCAGGTCGATGACCGAGACGATGTTGGGATGGTCGAGCTGGGCCTGGATGCGGCCCTCGAGCACCAGGCGCTCCTGCAGGCTCTTCTTCCGCCACGTGAGCAGCTTGAGGGCCATGACCCGCCCCAGGGCCTTGTGGCGCACCCGGTACACCTCTGCGAGGCCCCCCTCCCCCACGAGGGCCTCGACCTCGAAGCGGTCACCGACGAGCTGTCCGGGGGTGAGCTGCATCTCAGTCGGCTCTCTGCTTGAAGACCTGGTTGAGCACCATGCCCACGGACACGCCGATCTGGTCGCTGGGGTTGTTGACCGCGTGCACGGTCCGGAAGGCCCCGACCACGAAGGCGTTGTCCCGCGTGTCGCGGAACACGAGCTTGGCCCCTACATTCAGCTGCATCACCCGCAAGGCGGCGAAGCGATCGACGTCGGCCAGCTCGATCTCGTCGAAGTCCGTGCCCGACGGGCGCCACAGCCAGTTGGCGCTGGGCCCGAAGGCCACGACCCGCTTGGGGGCGAAGAAGGAGTCGAGGTTCACGAGGAGCTCGCTGCCGGGCGCGGAGCGGTCCCCCTGCTGCAGGGGGTACTGCTGGGTGTTGGGCACCCGGTACAGGCCAGTGGCGTCGAGGGAGGTGGACCAGTAGCCCTCGCCGAGGGCTCCGCTCTTGCCGAGGGAGAGCTTGGCACCGCCGTCGAGGGTGCCCTCCCCGACGTTGGTCAGGCGATCTCGATACTCGGCGACCAACGAGCCGAATCGGACGACGCCTGCCACGCTGGCCGACAGCGGTGAACCGGAGAGTTCGTCGGCGACCAGGACCTTGAGGTGGCCCTGGATGACCCCCACCGTGCGGGTCTGCGCGCAGGCGTCGGCGCCCAGGGCCCCACACAGGTCGGCGTCGGCGCGGTTGGCGTGGGTGAAGTGGACCGGCACCACGACCTCCACCTCGGCCCGTGGGGCCACGCCGTAGGACACGATGCCCGTGGTGGTGAACTGGTTGATTCCCTCGCCGAGCTCGGACGGCTCGCGGCCGTTGGCGGTGGTGGTGGAGATCTTCTTGAACTGCTGTACGTCGGCGCCCAGGTACAGCGACCCGCTCCCCGAGCCGGGCACCCAGGGACCGGAGCCCCCGAAGGCCATCGCCCACAACCACCAGCCGATCATGCCATCTCTCCCGCGGCGCAGGTGTGCCGTATCGTTGGATCGTCACCGTTGAATCGACTCGTCATGGAGCCTCCGGACGTCGGACGCGGGGGCGAGCGCCACCATGGGGTACGGCACGAAGGGGGGGGCGGTTACGCCGATCAGGGATCGGAGACGGCTTCGGTGGGGAGAGGGCGAGGGGCGGCCATGGGGAGCCTCTCGACGACCGCGGCCACCCGCTGGAAGGCGACGGCGGCGAAGCCGTGGGCGAACACGGCGGCGATGGGCGGCGTCTCGAGGGTGTAGTAGTTCCAGCAGCGACGGCTGGTTCCCCAGTACTCGAGGAAGAAGCCGAGGCCGGCGCCGGCGAGCATCAGGGTGACGTCCTGTCGTCGATCCCCGGGCCACAGCAGCACCACGATCATCATCGCCATGGCGAACCAGGTGAAGGGGTGGTTCGTGTACGGCCACACCCACCACGACATGCCCGCCACGAAGGGGGGCAGCATCAGGAACCAGAGCAGGCGATGCTCGCCACCGGGGAGGACCAGGTCGGTGGCTCGGGCCAGGCGGTCGATGGCGATGGAGGCCACGGGCCAGGCGGGCAGGATCCACAGGGGGGGCCGCTCGTCGGTGAAGTACCACCAGATCTCGGTGACGGTGCCCCAGGCCTCGATGCACAGGCCCCCGGCGAAGCCCACCAGGGCACGGACGGCGTCGCGACGGGGGGCGATGCCCCAGCACATCAGCGCCGTCATGAACACCCAGATGCCCACCAGCAGGACGTCCCGCTGAGACAGGTCGATGTAGCGATTCCAGACCAGGGCCACGGTGGCGTAGGTGACCAGCAGCAGGCCCAGGGTGAACGCACTGTTGCGGTCGTAGCCGGCCTTGAGGGCCTGCAGTGGCGACCGATCAGCCACCGATGCGGGCCTCTTGCTCTTCGTCGAGCCACAGGCCGTCGAGGGCTTCGGTGGCCCAGGGGACGTCGAGGCTGCGAAGGAGGCGGACGGCGGACACCTGGGCCGGCTGGACCTCGGACCACATGGCGGTGGTGAGGAAGCGCAGCGTGTCGAGTTCACCGTCGGGACCGTCGGCCAGGAGCGCTCGGCAGCGGTCGCAGAGAAGCAGCGCCCAGTCCTCGCTGGGCTGCTCCTCGGGACTACCGGTGACCTCGGTGACCTGCAGCCGCTGGCCACCTTCCTCGCAGAGCTCGCAGCGGCTCCTGGCCCGGCGCGACAGGTTCTTGCCGAGCCCGTGGAGGGCGGCCTGGTGGGCTTGGTGTTGGTCGCGTCGGCTGGCCATGGGGCGACGATCGCACACGGCTTCGACGGGTGCAATGCAATGCATGCGTGGCATGGGTGCGGTGGATAGCGGTGTGGGCGCCAGGCGGATCCTGGCGCAGTGAGGAGGCAGGGTGAAGGAGCTTCAGGAGCGGATCGAGGCCTCGTTCGAGGGCGGTGAGGTCGACGTGGCGGCGGTGGAGGCGGTCATCTCCGCCCTCGACCAGGGCCAGCTTCGGGTCGCCGAGAAGGTCGACGGCGAGTGGGTCGTCCACGGCTGGGTCAAGCAGGCCATCCTGCTCTACTTCCGCACGGCGTCGATGAACCCCGGCTCCTACGGGGACTACGCCTACTACGACAAGATCCCGCTGAAGACCGATCTGGTGCGGCAGAACGTGCGGGTCGTGCCCCCCGGCACCATCCGATACGGCGCCCACGTGGAGCCCGGCTGCGTGATCATGCCCGGCTACGTCAACATCGGTGCCTACGTGGGTGCCGGCAGCATGGTCGACACCTGGGCGACGGTGGGCAGCTGTGCCCAGATCGGCCGGGGCGTGCACCTGTCGGGTGGCGTCGGCATCGGCGGCGTGCTCGAGCCGCCCGGGGCCCGTCCGGTGATCATCGAGGACGGCTGCTTCATCGGTAGCCGCTGCATCGTCGTCGAGGGGGTGCTGGTGGAGGAGCGAGCCGTGCTCGGTGCCGGGGTGACCATCACCGCCTCCACGCCGATCATCGACGTGACCGGGGAGGAGGAGGTCGTGTACAAGGGGCGCGTGCCCGCACACTCCGTCGTCGTTCCGGGCGTTCGACCGAAGTCGTTCCCGGCGGGTGAGTACCATCTCCCCTGTGCGCTGATCATCGGCAAGCGCTCGGCGAAGACGGACGACAAGACGTCGCTGAACAGTGTGCTCCGCGAGTTCGCCCTCGCCGTCTGAGGAGCCGGAGCTCGCCCCGGGCGAGCCGGGCCTCCACCTGGCCCGACCCATCCCGGCCACCTGGCTGCTGGTGGGTCTGCTGGTCGTGGTGCACCTGGCCAGTGCGGTCCATCTCTCCGGCCACGGAGAGGGGCCGCTGTGGGAGGCGGCGCTGCTGGGGCGTAGTCCTCGCGGGCGTGGCATCGTCGGGGGGCAGGTGCTCTCCCTCCTCGACGCCGAGCCCTGGCGGCTGGCCTCGTCGGTCCTGCTCCACGCCGACGGACTCCACCTGCTGGTGAACGCCGGGAGCCTGTGGGGCATGGGGAGGTTGCTGGAGCCCTGGGTGGGCTCGCTTCGGGTCCTCGGTTGGTTCGCCGCCGGCGGCCTCGGCGGGAGCCTGCTGTCCGGGCTGCTCGGAGTGCCTCGCTCCGACGGAGCATCGGGCGCGGTCTTCGCCCTGCTCGGCGCCGCCGTGGTGCTGGGGCTGAGGCACCGCGCCGCGATGCGACCGGACGACCGCACCCTCTACGGGCCGGTGCTCGGGGGGCTCCTGGTGGCCAACCTGGTGCTGTCCTTCCTCCTTCCCTTCATCGACGCGTCGAGTCATCTCGGGGGCCTGGCGGTGGGACTGGTGGTGGGCGCCCTGCCGTGGGGACGGCTGGAGCAGGGGCTCTGGGGGTTTCTCGTGGCGGGCTTCGGGACCGCGGTGGCCTTCGGCTACGTCGCCTGAAGTCGTCGGACCCAGGCCCGCGCCAGGGTCTCGGCGGCCCGTGGGCCGTGGCGGAAGAAGAGCGACGGTTCGACCAGTTCCACCTCGTTGATCCGCGGACCGTGGTCGTCGAGGAGCCAGTCGATTCGCCCGTAGAGGAGGCCCGATGGCAGGGCGGCGAGGGTGCGGTCGACCAGGTCCTCCTCCTCGGCCGAGGGGCGATGGACGTGGTCGCTGGCTCCGTGGTCGTCCTGGACCCGGTAGTCCCCCGGCACGGGGACCTTGCGGACCCAGTGGGTGACGGCGCCGTCCACGACGATGGCGGAGCGTTCGCCGTCGGTTCCCACCCGGCTGAGGAAGGGCTGCAGCATGGCGTCCCCGGCACTGGTGAGCTGGCGCGCCCATGCGATGGCCTCTGGTCCCCAGCCCTCGAAGCGGGCGGTTCCCTCCGCCGTGGCGCCGACACAGGGCTTCAGGAACACCGGGCCATCGACGTGTGCCTCGAGGGCGGAGAGGTCCGAGCCCTGTGGGAGCCACACCGTGGGAACGATGGGAACGCCGGCCCTCTCGAGCTCCCGGAGGTAGCCCTTGTGGGTGTTCCACGCGATGACGTCGGGCGGGTTGTGGATGCGCGGACCGAGGCGACGACACCAGGCCACGAATGCGTCCCGGTGGGCGGTGTAGTCCCAGGTGGTCCGGATCAACACCCCGTCGAAGGAGGACCAGTCCACCGCGCTGTTCCACGGGTGCACCTCGACGTCGTGCCCTTCCCGACGAAGAGCGTCGTGGAGCGGGCGGTCGTCGACCTCCCAGGAGGGCAGATCGAAGCAGCTGGCGAGGGCGAGACGCATGGAGGTGTTTCACGTGGAACATCGCGCCCGGCCACCCGGTGTGGTCCGATGGCGACGACCGGGTTCTTGGCCCGTGAGGGAGACGTGCATGCGAGGTCGATGGGCAGCAACGACGGTGGTGGGGACGCTGGTGATGGGGCTCGGCTGCGGAAGCCTCTTCGAGCCCGAGCGGGTGGAGCACCCGGCCTGTCGTTGCTCCGTCGAGGTGCCCTTCCTGTGGAACGAGATGGACCTGGTGGACGAGGACACCCTGGAGGTCGGCTCCCTCGCCGACGACCGGTATGTCTTCGCCGAGTTCGTTTCGCTGGACACCTTCGAGGCTGGGGTCGATCTGGCCACGTTGAACGACCACCACATCGGCTCGGACATTCCCTTCGACGCCCTGGAGCCTCCCGAGCGGCGCACGATCGATGGCCACCGTGGGGTGGTCCGCTGGCTCGGTGACGGCGCCGAGGTGGATGGGGTGCCTCTCCAGGGCGTGCTCGCGTCGGTGGCCTACCCCGATGGCTACGTGCGGATGTTCGCGTGGGGCACGGCGGGCGACAAGGGGGCCCGACCGGTGCTGCTGGACGTGGTGGAGTCGCTGCAGCGGACCGAGGTCGGGGAGGGACGGGAGGCCCCGTCAACGTCCTCGGAGCCGTTCCTCGACGCCCTCCGAGCGGCGGGACTCGAGCGGGCAGGGCGTCGGTTCGAGTGGAACGACGTGGTTCCCCCCGAGGGCCTCGTGTCGACCTCCTACGAGGTGCCGGCCGACGCCGAGCTGGGTCCGGCAGTGCCGATGGAGCTCGAGCTGTGGGCCAGCCCGGTGGGGGAGGAGCTCCGTCCGGCGATGGTGTACGTGGAGCCGGTCCACGGGACCTCCGAGGAGACGGACGAGCTGCTGGCCGGCCTGGCGATGGACGGTGACCTGGTCGTGGCGCGGCCCTTCTTCCGAGGAGGACCGGGACAGCCCGGGACCTGGGACGTGCTGGGGAGCGAGCTGCTGGATCTGCAGGCCGCGGTGGCCCACGTACGGGCCCGTCCAGACGTCGATCCGGCTCGGGTGACACTGCTCGGCGAGGGTGTCGGCGGTGGACGGGTGATCCTGGCGATGACCACGGTCGAAGGAATCCAGGCGGGCTATGCCATCGATCCGCCGGCGGACCTCCTCTCGGTGCGCAGCACGTTCAGCCAGCTCTGGGGGGACATGCCCTACGACGGCGGCGACCCGCTGCAAGACGAGATCCGCAGCCCCGTGCGCTACGTTCCCTACCTGAAGGGCCCCGTGACGGTGCTGTCGACCCAGTACTCGGACCTCGTCGGAGAGCGGGCGCTGTTCGAGGGGGCGGTGCCGCTGTCCGAGGGACGGTTGTCGGTGCTTCCCGTCGATCGGATGGGGCTGGAGGAGACGAATGGCCTGGTCCGGAAGATCGCCGGGAAGGTGGCTGCCGGGGAGACGGAGCTGAGCGCGGAGGAAGCCGCTGCGTGGGCGGATGCGTCGTGGTCCGAGCGGGCGCCAGACATCGCCGAGGGGCTGGTGGCCCGGGTGCACGCCATCGACCGGGTGGGCCTCCTGTCCGAGAGCGGAGCCGTGGACTACGTCATGGAGACGCGCGGGGACGTGGACTACCGGGTCGCCGAGGAGATGCTCAAGGCGGCCCGGACCGTCGAGGAGGCACCCGCCCGCAAGCGCTTCCGCCCCACTCCCCTTCCGGCGTCCAGGCGTCCGTCGCGGGGCGACGCCGGCCGGAGCGACGACCCTGGCCCCGCGCTCCGGGCCTTTGGGGCGAGTGTGCGGGAGGAGGGCCTGCTGGTGCGCTTCGGTGGGAGCGACGACGCGTCGGCGGTCGCGGAGCTCGCCGCAGAGCAGGGCCACCAGGGCTACGTCTTCGTGCGGATGGAGGACATCGAGGCGGCCGGTAGAGGGGGCACCCTCCCGGTGCTGTACGGCGACGTGCCCTGGAGCGAGGACGGCACTCGGCAGCTGGGCCGGCGGCTGGCCTCGCAGCTGCGGGAGAGCGGACTGCAGGTGGACTGGGACGACGACCCGGGCTCGGCGGTCATCGTGGTCCTTCCGTGGGCAGCGGCCCACCGTGGGGCGCCGAAGCCGTTGCTGCCCGCGTCGTCGATGCCGGTGCCGCTGCCGACGTCCGGCCCCTGACGGAGCGTCAGGCGCCCTTGGCCCTGAGGGCCGCTCCGAGCCGCCGCCTCAGGCTGCCGAGGGCCAGGCGCACCTGGACCGATCGGAGGGCGTGGGGAGGGACGGCGCCCATGCGTCCGTAGGCGGCGTCGTCGTCGCCTCGGGCCAGGTCCAGGTGCCCCTGCTCGATGGCGGGGAGGTGGCGCCACGCAGGGTGGCCGTCGAGGAGGGCGGCCCCGTGGGCGAGGACGCTGTAGGCGAGCCGGTCGCCCTGCCGGCCGAGGGAGACGCCCCGCAGGCAGGCCACGCGCCCCATCAGCCACGGCTGCCGCTGGACGGCCGGGTCCTGCTCGAGGGCGTCGAGGGTGTCGGTGACGGGCTCTTCGTCATCGATGGCGAGGCGGGCGAGGGCCAGCTCGCACCGGGCCTCTCCGGGTCGGTCCCCGAGGCGGTGCCAGGCGCTGGCGGCGTCGCGGTAGGCCGCCCGGGCGCGGAGCCGACGCCCAGACTCGTGATCGATGGCGCCGAGGAGCTCCCGGCACTGGGCGCTCAGGGTGTGGTCGTCCGCCTGGTGGGCCACGCCCAGGGCAATCTCGCCGTGGCGGCGTGCGGGGTCCAGCCGCCCTGCGGCGTGATGGACGGCGGCGATGCCGAGCTGGGCCTGGGCCTCGGGCACACTGACCTTGAGGCGGGCGAAGCGGGTGAGCGCCTCGAGGTAGGCGGACTCGGCGGCGTCGAGCTCTCCGCAGGTGGCGTGGAGGGCCCCGAGCTCGAGGAGGGTGTTGGCCAGGGGGCGGTCCGCCACCATGCGCCGCTGGGTGGCCAGGGCGTTGCCCAGGACCGTGGCCGCCGTGTCGAGGTCGCCGCGGGTGTGGAGCACGCGCCCCAGGATGGTCTGTACGGACGCGACGCCTGCCTCGTGACCCTCGGCCCGGGCGAGGGTCAGCGCGGCGTCACAGTGGCGCTGTGCGGCCTCCAGATCCCCTTCCCGGAGGGCAGCGGCGGTCGCCCACGCCAGGCGGGCGGCGGGGGGCCGCTCGTCGACGTCGGGGCTCTTGTCGGGGCTGGGCGACGAAGGGTCGTCGGAAGAATCGTGCATGGCGGTCCGTACACCTGCATCCTATCGCCGCTTGCGCTATGGTCCGACCCTTCGGAGAACTCATGAACGACCTCGACCGAAAGTCCCTCGCCCGCTTCCGCATCCTCGTCGCCGTCGCCAAGGCCGATGGCACCTTCGCTCCGGAGGAGGAGCAGGCGCTCAAGGGGGCGCTGGGGAGCCACTCCGACATCCTCGGCGATCTGCTCGCGGAGGACATCGACTTCGGCGCGGAGTGCGCCGTGCTGGATCCCGCAGAGCGGCGCGACGTCTACTACGCCGCCTACCACATGGCCTACGCCGACGGGCACGCCCAGACCTTCGAGGTGAGCCTCCTGAAGGAACTGATGCCCAACAAGGGCGAGGGAAGCCTCGCTGGGGAGGTCCTCGGGGAGATCGGCGACACGTTCCTCCCTGGGCGCATCCTCCCGGAGCCGGATCCGGCCAAGCGGGACCAGGAGATCCTCGAAGACATCATCAAGTACTCGGCCCTCGCCGGCGTCGCCGGGCTCACCCCGGTGCCTGGCGTCGCGATCATCGCGGACCTCGCCGTGGTCGCGCTCCAGGCCAAGCTGGTCCACGACATCGGCCTGTACTGGGGCCATGACGTCGACTCCAAGGCCATCCAGGGCTTCATGGGGGCCGCGATGGGCTCCATCGGCATCCGCATCGCCGTGGCCAACCTCGCTCGCTTCGTGCCGGGATGGGGCATGGCCTTCGCCGGTGCCACGAGCTTCGCCAGCACCTGGGCAATCGGGGCGGCGGCGGACAAGTGGTTCGCCGCGGGTCGCGAGATGGATGCCTCGGAGATCAGCGACCTGTTCAAGAAGGCGCAGGCGCAGGGTCAGAAGGAGTACGTCGCCCGCAAGGAGGCCGTGGAGAGCGCCAAGGCTGCCCACGGCGCCGAGCTGGAGTCCCTGAACGCGGCCCTGGCGGCGGGCGACATCGACCGTGCCACGTACGAGCAGAAGGTCGCTGCCCTCGGCGACTGAGGCCCTCGGAGCGGCGGTCGCCGTCGATGCGGCCGCGCTCGCCAGCGTCACTCCGCGGTGATGGTCGCCTCGACCTTCGTGTTCCACTCGACGCCCGACGTCAGCAGGGCGCCGACGATCCCCTGGACGCACGGGGCTGCGTCCCCCGTGGCCTCCACATCTCGGACGCCGCCTCCCTGCATCACCTTGGCCTCCACCTTGGTCTTGCCGGGGGCCTCGTAGCAGCGAGCCAGGCCGCCTTCCTTGGCCTCGAGGGCCGACTTGAAGGCCGCGACGGCATCGAGACCCGCCGTTCCTCGGACCAACTGGACCGAGACGCTCACGGACAGGCTCGGGGCGGCGGACTCGGGCTCCGTCGTGGGCTCGGGCGCTGGCGCAGGCTCG
>Ga0213839_1002431_pt1 | contig 10383 bp, 9 predicted proteins | sample SWPATP21_FD_160075 | JGI IMG/M metagenome (GOLD analysis project Ga0213839, IMG submission 160075) | Coastal seawater microbial communities from Marineland, Florida, United States - SWPA TP2 #1 | ecosystem: Environmental > Aquatic > Marine > Coastal | place: USA: Florida | collected 2016-08-14 | reverse complement strand
CGGGAACAACGGGGGCAACAACAACAACGGCGGCAACAACAACGGCGGGAACAACAGCACCTACACCTACACGTCGTACGGCAGCGGGTACTACGGCAACAACGGCAACAACAACGGCAACAACAACGGCTACACCGGGAACAACGGCTACACCTACGGCAGCGGGTACGGCGGAAACAACGGCTACACCTACACCTACGGCAGCGGCGCGTACACCTACACCGGCAACAACGGCGGCAACAACAACGGCGGGAACAACAACAACGGGAACAACGGCTCGTACGGCAGCGGCGTCTACACGTACAGCTACGGCACCGGCACCTACTACTACGGCAACGGCAACAACAACGGGAACAACGGGAACAACGGGAACAACGGCTACGGCACGGGGTACTACTACACCACCTACACGACCGGCAGCGGGTACTACGGGAACAACGGGACGAACGCCGGGAACAACAACGGTGAGAACAACAACGGCGGCAACAACAACAACGGCGGCAACAACAACGGCGGCAACAACAACGGCGGGAACAACGGCGGCGGGAACAACGGCGACGACACGGGCTTCAAGGCCGACTTCGACTGCGAGTGCGCCACCCAGTCCCCTGTCGGCGGCTGGGTCGGTCTGTTGCTCCTCGGTCCGGTGCTGATGCGGCGCCGCGGCGCATGAGCGACGCGAACGTCCCCACCATCTGGGTCGATGCCGACGCGACCCCCCGCCCCGTCAAGGACATCCTCTTCCGGGCCGCCGAGCGCGTGAAGCTGCCGCTGGTGCTCGTCGCCAACCAGCCCCTGCGGGTGCCACGGTCGGCCTACATCCGCACCATGCAGGTGAGCAAGGGCTTCGACGTGGCCGACGAGGCCATCGTCGACGAGGTGTCGGCCGGCGATCTGGTGATCAGCGCCGACATCCCCCTGGCGGCGGCGGTCGCCGAGCGAGGGGCCACCTGCCTCGACCCCCGCGGCGAGATCATCGACGCCGCCAATGCCCGGGTTCGCCTGGCCGCCCGCGACCGGAACGAGCAGCTGCGGGAAGCGGGCCTGATGCTGGGGGGGCCGAAGCCCTACGGCGACCGCGAGAAGCGGCAGTTCGCTGGCGCCCTCGACCGCTGGCTGGCGAAGAACACGCCGGGGCGCTGACCCTCGCGGACCAGCTCGGAGGGAGGGGATGGGCGGGGGCTCGTGCTGGCGAGGACATGGTGCTGAGGCAGCTGGGAGCGGGCTCGCGGAGGGGGTCGATGGGTGAATGGGCTGCCGCGCGCCGAGTGGGGCGACGGGGGTGAGCTCGGGTGGGTGGTGCTGGACGGAGGCGTGCTCGGCTCGAGGTCGCGGCCGGCTCGGAGGGAGGGGATGGGCGTGGGCTCGTGCTGGCGAGGACGTGATGCTGAGGCAGCTGGGAGCGGGCTCGCGAAGGGGGTCGATGGGTGAATGGGCTGCCGCACGCTGAGGCGGAGCGACGGGGGTGAGCTCGGGTGGGTGGAGCTGGACGGAGGCGTGCTCGGCTCGAGGTCGCGGCCGGCTCGGAGGGAGGGGATGGGCGGGGGCTCGTGCTGGCGAGGACGTGGTGCTGAGGCAGCTGGGAGCGGGCTCGCGAAGGGGGTCGATGGGTGAATGGGCTGCCGCACGCCGAGGCGGAGCGACGGCGATGAGCTCGGGTGGGTGGAGCAGGACGGAGGCCGGATCGGTGCTCGGGGGACGGGGAAAGGCCAGGAATCGTTGGTCTCCGGCTGGGTCGTGCTGCCGCTGGAAGCGCGGGTCCCGAGGGTCGCCTCCTCGGTAAGTCCCCTCGCAAGGGCGATCTATCCGGCTACTTGTACAGGTGGGCGCTCCGCTCCCCCCTTGAACCCCCCTGGCTGGGGTGCCGAGCACCCCTGGCCCCCTCTTGTTTTAGAAGGTTGTAGCTGGCTCATGGGCATCCTGTGCTGACAGGAGATGGAGGGCCGATGGCGCAGGTCGTCGAGCGGCGCGGAGCGGAGGTGAGAGAGTGGCGCAGGCCGAGGCCGCGCCGGTCGTGGCCCGCGGGGTTTCGCCTGGTGATCGGCTAACAACGACCACTTACGTGCTGTCCGGCTGATCCCCGACCGCTGGGTGGAGACCGCTGCTGACCCCGGCGGCGACCACTGACCGCCGCTGATTCGCGAGAAGCAAACCCCACCGGGCTCTCGTCACTGCGTCGCCTGTGGCCGCTTTCGGCGTTGACTCATCGGATGTTCGGCCGGTGGCACCCGTGCTTCCGGCGACACACGCCGCCGAGGGACATTCTGCTCACGAATCACCGCTGCGCTGAACGCCGAACGCTGAACGCCGAACGCTGGACGCTGAACGCCGAACGTCGAACGCCGGACGCTGGACGCTCGCTGAACGCTAAAGCTCGCCCAGCCGGAAGTCGGCGGTGGCCTCGGCGTTGGCGACGAGCCGGGCGCGCAGATCGGTGAGCACGTCGGCGAGCGCCGGGTCGTCGACGAGGTTGGCGCGCTCGAGAGGGTCGACGCTCAGGTCGTAGAGCTCTTCGGGCGGGCGCGGCTCGTCCCACCGCTGGTCGGGCTCGTCGGCGAGGGGCTCGAGGTAGTCGGCGCTGCCGTCACCATGGCCCCAGGGCGTGGCGCTGAGGTTGCGGATGTACTTGTAGCGGTCGGTGCGAACGGCCCGCGCGGGGACTGGGTCGATGTGCTCCTCCATCTCCGCGAACACCGCCTCGGCGGCGTCGAAGGGCTCGCCGAGGAGCAGCGGCGCCAGCGAGCGACCTTGGGCGCCCGGCAAGGGGTCGACGCCGGCCAGCTCGAGCAGCGTGGGCGCGATCTGCACGGTGCCCACCAGCTCGTCCGACCAGGCGGGCGCCAGGGCCGCCGGCCAGCGGAACACGAGCGGGGTGCCCACGCCGCGGTCGTAGAGGGTGAGCTTGCAGCCGGGGAAGGGCGGGCCGTTGTCGGACACGAAGGCCACCAGCACGTCGTCGGCCAGTCCCCCGTCGTCGAGGGCGTCGAGCAGCGCGCCCACCATGTCGTCCATCCAGCGCAGCTGCGACAGGTAGCCCGCCACCTCCTCGCGCAGCTCGGGCCAGTCGGGCAGTCCCCAGAAGCTCGGGGGCGACGCCTCGTCGACCGCCACCTCGTAGCCGTCGGCCTGCACGAACCGGTCGAGCAGGTCGCGGTGGGTCTGCATGAAGTTCACCTCGAGGAAGAACGGGACGCTGCTCTCCCCTTGCTCGGCCAGGAAGTCGACGGCCGGCGAGATGTCGCGGATGCGCTGGTCGAGGTCGGTGGCGAGCCAGTCCTGGTAGCCGAAGGCCTCGGGCTCGTGGGTGGCGGAGATGTGGAACTTGCCCTGGATGGCTGTGGTGAAGCCATGGTCGGCGAGCTGCCGCGCCACGGTGGGCGCGTCGGCGGGAAGCGACAGCTCGGGGTGGCGATGGGTGAGCCCGGTGACGCCGTGGGTGTGGGGGTACTGGCCGGTGGCCAGCGAGGCGCGGCTCGACGAGCAGGTGCTCACCACGTCGAAGGCCCGGTCGAAGGCCACCCCGCCGGCGATCAGCCGATCGAGGTGGGGCGTGGGGACCGCGGTGAGGCCGTAGGCGCCCACGTCGCGCCAGCCGAGGTCGTCGGCGGTGAGCAGGAGGATGCCCCGCAGCGGAGGCAGCGACCGCACGGGGGCTTCGTCGTGCGGTGACGCGCCGTCTCGACAGCCCAGCGCTGCGCCGAGGGCGCCGAGGGCCAGGGACTGCTGGAAGCGGCGGCGGGTGAGATCGGACATGAGAGGCAGTCTATCCACCCCCTCCTCCCGGTACACTGACCGCATGCTTCCCCTGCTCCTGGCCTGCGTGCACGCCCCTCCGTCGGTCCCTGCGGAGAACACGGCGGCCGAGCGGGCGTCGCTGTTCGCGGCTCTACACGACGACCCGCGGGCCGACCGGATCACCCGTAAGCTGCTGGTGCCTGCCGGCTGCAGCCTGGGCCACTGCTGCGAGCCCCTGCGACGCGAGGAGATCGAGCTGTGGTGCCGTCCAGCGCAGGGAGCCACCCTGTGCGCCAGCGACGACCGGCTGCTGCTGCTCTCCCCCACTGACGCCACGAGCGGCACCGAGGCGCTGTCGCGCACCCATACCGAGGGGGGCACCGTCGAGCGGTATGGCGACGGGCGCATCGTGCACACCCAGTACGGTGAGGTGGCGCTGGTGGAGCTGGTCGACGCCGAGGAGGTGCAGCGGCACCAGCGCTGCGTGCTCACACGTCCCCGTCGGCGTGGTACCGCGACGGGACGCCGAGATCTTGCTCGACGATGTCGACCGATGACGACCATGGGCAGGTGACGACATGGACACAGAAGACGCCCTGCGACGGGCTCACGCCGAGCGTATGCGGCCGCGTTTCCACCTCCCCGTCACCGACGATCAACCCATGAGCAATCTCTTCTCAGAGAGCGACATCCGCGCTTGGGAAGACGACATCGAGCGGGTGCGCCAAGCAATGCTCGCGCTGGCGTCAGAGGTGCACCGGCTGCGAGGCGAACCGGTCCCGACCTGGACGCTCGAAGACTTCTGGCAGGAGGGCCTCTACCTGTCGTTGCTGCGGCCATGGTCGGGCAGGGAGCGGTCGAGGTTGGCGGTCGCCGCACTGCGAGAGTGTCTGCACGACACGACTCGAGAGGATCGGTTCGCGCTGATCGCCTCCTACCTCGGACACGGCCACAACAACGAATACCAAGGATGGCGACCCGTGCTCGTAGCGTGCGCCATCGCGCTGATGTACCGGGAGGATGGCCACGCGCCGATGTTCTGGACTCGCCTCTCGGCCCGCACCTGGGCCGCACCGCAAGTCGCTGCCACCCTGTCGGTCATCGATCCCACCTTTCGGACCACGGCAGCGGCCCTGCTCGATGGCCAAGGTAGCGTGCACACCCTCGACGGGAAGGGCGCTCGGTCCTTGCTCGCCCTCATGACCGACCACCCGACCTACGCTCGCTGGGCCTCCGCCTACCAAGACGAGTCGATGGAGCTGCACTTCGTGGCCGACCTCGTCCCCACGTGGCGCGACACCATGCTGTCTTGGTGCCTTCCGCCCGAGTGACGAGGCAGAGATGGCAGCACCGCGACCTCGAGTGCTACCTCCTGCGAGGTCGTGGGACCATGCGAGCGGAGGTGCCGTGCCGTCGACGAGACCCGCCCCGATTCCCGCGCAGGACGAAGCGATCGCTACGGCCGCACGCCGCGTGCGCATCCTCGGCAGCCTCACCTGGCCCCTGCAGGTAGAGACCCGCTTCCTGGCTCGGTGGCGCGCAGGCGATCGCGCCCTTCCGCAGCCACCCGCCGTGGAGCCGCCCCCGAGCGACCCCGTGTTCACCGAGGCCCCGACCTCCCTCGACCGCGCCGACCCGGTGCACGCCTTCGTCGCCCGCACCGCCGACAGCTACGCCCGCGCCCAGGCCATGCTCGCCGCCGCAGGCACGCGCGCCTTCACCGAGCACAGCAGCGCGCTGTACGGCCACCCCGACGACGAGCTGTCGCCCGGCGGCCCCACGGTGCGCGACGAGGCCGAGCACCTGCTGCAGGCCACCGAGGCCATGGCCGACGTTCCCTCGCCGCCGAAGACGATGACCTCGGCACAGGCCCAGCAGTGGCTGCAGGAGCGGATCGACGACCAGTTCGACGACCCCCTGCCGGTGGAGCTCGACCCCGAGCTGGCCAGCCTCGCCAGCGCCAGCAGCCGGCGCCTTCGCCTGCGGGACGGCGAGCGGTGGTCGGAGGTGCAGGTCGCGCAGCTGCTGTTCCACGAAGCCCTGGTGCACACGGCCACGAAGCGCAACGGGCGCAGCCAGCCGCTGGCCTGTCTGGGGCTGTCGTCGCCGCGCACCACCACCGTGCAAGAGGGTCTGGCCACCTTCGCCGAGCTGATCACCGACACCCTCGACCTGGCGCGCCTCCGCCGCGTGGCGCTGCGGGTGAAGATCGTCGACCAGGTGCTCGACGGCGCCGACTTCGTCGAGGTGTTCGAGGGGTTGCTCGACGACGGCCAGGAGGAGCACGAGGCGTTTCGCACCGCGCAGCGCGTGTTCCGTGGAGGGGACGTGCGCGGCGGCGTGGCCTTCACCAAGGACGTGGTCTACCTCCGGGGACTGCGGGAGGTGCACGGCTTCCTGCTGGCGTCGCTCCGCGCCCACCGCCCCGAGCTGTGCGACATCCTCTTCGCCGGCCGCATGACCGCCGGCGACGCGCTGGCCTTGGCCCCCCGCTTCGCCGACGGCACCCTGCATGCCCCGGTGCGACGCCCCGGGTGGCTGCAGGCCACCGATCGCCTGGCCGCCTACCTCGCCTGGGCGGCCTTCGGTCAGGGGGTCGAGGCCCGGCCACTCGACTCCTTCCGCTGACGAGCCGGCAGCCCACGTCGTGGCATCGCGGCCTTCGTCTGTCGCTGCCCCGACACGACCATGCGTTACGCCTCCTGACATGGTGTTCCTGCTCACCGCGGTCGCTTGCGCGCAGCCGCTCCCGCCGCCCCCGATCCATGAGCATCTGTCGCAGCAGCGCGCTGCGTTCGCCAGCTTCGATGGCGAGCGTGTGCGCCAGTTCATCGACCTCGGGCCCAAGACGGACCACTGGCTCGCGTCGATGCCCTACCGGGTCTGGCTCTGGTACGCGACGGCACCGTGCTCGGGTGAGCTGGTGTCGATGCAAGGCGAAGAGGCCACCGTCACCATCCAGTGCGGATCGGCGGGCGCCGCGACCACCACATGGCGCCACGGGGCGAGCGGCTGGCGCATCGTCGACCTTCCGAGCTGGTCGTTCGGCGTCCACCCCTTCGGTGAGGCGCCCTTCCCGGCGCTTCCCGGCCCTCCGATCGCCGAGCCGCCCGATCTCGGCGATCTCCTCAGCTTGAGCCCTGTCTACCCCGCCGGTACCCACCTCGCGGTCCTGGGCGTAGCTCCGGGAGACTGTTCGGACGTCAACCAGGTGTTCGGCAGCGCCACGGTCCGCGACGGAACGATGACGGGCGGATCCGCGCAGATCGACCACCGGTCTCTTCAGGCCTACGTCCTTCAGCGCGAGGGCCAGTGTCTCGTGGACATCTGGTGGACCCCTCCGGAGGAACGCGCCTTCGCGAACGTATGTGCGTCACCGGGCTGCCGCTCTCTGCAGAGAGTACTGGGCGCCTACTACGAACAGCGGCGGCTTCCCGCGGGCGAAGAGAGGGCCACCGCCCTCGCCAGAGAGATCCTCGAGATGCCGGCCAGTCGTCATCTTCCCGATGAGTTCCTGCGCCGACTCCGCGATGCCGCACGGCCGTGACCCGTTCCGCGACAGGCACGCCACGTCGTCACCCCGGTCTCGGATCCACCGCCTCCAGCACCAGCGCCGACCAGCGGCGATCTCGTGCAGGGTCGAACGGCATCCCTGGCGTCGCCTCGGCAGCGGCCCCTGCCTGCAGTTGCTCGATCGACGTCGCGACCAGCTCGCGTAGCCGCCCCTCGGCCTCGGGCGACTTGTCGGTCAGGAAGATGGTCCACGCCCCTCCAGACGACCACGTCTCTTCCCCTCGCAGGCGTGCCTCCAAGAAGCGCCCCACTCCCACCACCACTTGCTCCAGCGCCAGCCACTGATTGGTCTCGTCGGCCCTCCAGTGGAAGGCGGGATGCTCAGCGAGGGCCATCTCCACGACGGCAGCGTCGACGCCGTACTCAGCTGCGAGCGACGCGACGGAGAAGGCGACCCCCACCCGCTGCAGGTGCAAGGCCAGCTCCGCCACCTGCTCGGCCGCGAGGGAGGTCCGGGGAACGACCTCCAGACGACCGTTCCGATCCCGCAACCACCCGGCACCGCACATGTCCTGCACCACGGAGGCGAGCGTCTTCCGCTCCACCGCCCGCACCCGGAGCGGGAGCTGTTCGAGGCCCACCGGCTCGGTCTCGACGGCGTCGTAGACACGCATCCACACGGAGCGACGGCGCACCCGCACCCCTTCCTCCGCCGCAACCACCCGGCGTTGCAGCGTACGTCGTGAGATCCCCAGCATGTCGGCGACCACGCGCCGCGGCAAGCCGGCCTCCTCGAGCTCGCGGACCAGGGCGAGGAAGAACAGGTCGACGACCCACGGCAGAGGCTGCCTCCGGCCCTCGCTCACCGCAGCCCTCGCCACCACCCGCGCGGTGGTCTCCACCAGCTGGCCGAGAAACGACTCGAAGCCCTTCATCCGCATGCCTCCCCACCCATGTCTAGTCCGAACGTCGTGGGTGCGAGGCTCGGTCATGGCGACATGCACACGGCCGAGCCAGGGAGCGGCGACGTGGGTGACCTGACAGCTCTCCGCCTTCCCTGGGGACTTCCGTCGTGTGAGCGGGCGGGCCTAGGGGCCTGTCGCTTCCCGGGTGTGTCGATTTCGACGCAGTCGTGGCCGCGCGCGGCGATGTACGTGCCCCTCAGCCAGCGAGGAGGCAGACAGGCCTCCCGAACCGGCGAGGAAGAGACAAGGGAGGAACGAGATGCTTGGCACCATCCTGGCGTTGCTGTGGACGAACCTCATGACCCAGGCCCATGCGGAGCCCGGACCGGGCGGCCTGTTGGAGGCCATCGGAGCAGACGGCGACGCCGGTTCCGTCGAGGTGGAGCTCTCCGGCATCTCGGACGAACCGAACGGGTGGGAGCATGTCACCCCGATCGCGCCGCCGCCCCCTCGCGACACCCGGATCGTCCCCCTGACCGTGAAGCGGCCTGTGTTCGTGAAGGAGGCACCGGGTCTGCAGTTGCACCTCTTGCACCTCGATCTTGCGCCGCGCATCTTCGGTGCGTTGCGCGAGTGCGCAGCAGATTGGGGTGCATCGGAGCCGAACGCGGAATTCACGTACGACGTGGAGCTCGCGGTGTCGCCGAGCGGCCCGAACGACCAGGGTGAGCTGAAGCTGCTCGACGTGAGAGCACCCGGAGATGGACCTCGCTGCGTGGAGGACACGCTGCGCACCGCGCTGTTCGGCACCACCGAGATCGCGGTGTTCGAGGGAGCCCAACCGAAGAAGAGCACCGTCGCCATCCGCCTGGAGTTGACGCCGCCGAAATGGGCTTCGATCGGTGGCCCTCCTCCCAGCTGACCGGAGCCCGCCACGTATCCGAGATAGACCGGTCCATGCCCGACCCCCTCCATGGCCTGACCCTCGAGCAGCTCCTCACCGCCCTGGTCGACCAGCACGGCTGGGCAGAGCTGGCCCGCCGCGTGCCCCTCCGCTGCTTCGAGCGCGACCCGAGCATCGCGTCGTCCCTGCGCTTCCTCCGCAAGACCCCCTGGGCGAGGTCCAAGGTCGAGGCCGCCTACGTCAACGATGTCCGCGCGGCGGAGCGGAAGCGGAAGCGGAACAAGCGTCGTGCGGCGCGCCGGGCGTTCGCCGCGAGCCTCCCCACCGAGCGCGACGACACCCTCGCCTTCTTCTGGCCCCAGGGTGCACCGCCGCCCGAGGTGACGTGTCCGTCAGGGGTCGAGGTGCGCCTCGGCGCGGACCGCGCTGCCTTCGAGCAGGTGCAGGCCGCCATCGGCTTCGTGGTCACCGATGCCCACTGGGCCGGCATCGTGCTGGTCGACGACGGCATGGTCGTCGCCGAGGCGGACGGTCAGCCGGTCGCCGTGGCCTGTGCCGAGTCCCGGGACGAGGGCTGGAGCGAGCTGGCCTGGGTCGCCGTGGCGCCCGCCTGCCGTGGGCGGGGGCTGGGCCGCCTCGTGTGCAGCGCGCTGATCGCCCACCTCCTGGCGCACGGACACGACCGCATCGTCGGCAGCACCCAAGACCACCGGCTCCATGCCCTCCGGATCTACCTGGGACTCGGCTTCCGACCCCTCGAGCGCCCAGAGAAGGCGGAGCGCTGGGCCGCTGTGCACGCCGCCCTCGCCGGCACCGGGGCAGGCACGACGTAGGCGAGACCACGGGACGTCGGGGTAGGAGGTGGAATGTACGCCGACCTCCACCGACACCTCGACGGGTCGCTACGCCCCGCGACGGTGGCCGAGCTGGCCGCCGCGCGGGGCGTCGACGTCCCCGAGCCCCTGGCCTTCCGCGCCGGCATGGGCCTGCAGGAAGCCCTGGCGTGCTTCGCCTTCACCCTGTCGCTGCTCGACACGGTGGAGGCGGTGCGGCGTGTGGCCCGCGAGATCGTCGAGGACGCGGAAGCCGACGGCGTCACCACCCTCGAGGTGCGCTTCGCGCCCCAGCTGCACGGTCCGCCCCTCGACGCAGTGATCGACGCAGCGCTGGAGGGCCTCGACGGGCAGGCGGGGCTGATCCTGTGCGGCCTGTACGGGGAAGACCCCGCCCAGCTCGACCGGCTGGTCGACGCCGCACGCCCGGGCGTGGTGGGCCTCGACCTCGCCGGCGGGCCGCTGCCCTCGCACCGCTGGCGCCTGGCCGACT
>Ga0213839_1002429_pt1 | contig 10392 bp, 8 predicted proteins | sample SWPATP21_FD_160075 | JGI IMG/M metagenome (GOLD analysis project Ga0213839, IMG submission 160075) | Coastal seawater microbial communities from Marineland, Florida, United States - SWPA TP2 #1 | ecosystem: Environmental > Aquatic > Marine > Coastal | place: USA: Florida | collected 2016-08-14 | reverse complement strand
ATGACCACCACCATTATTATTACCGACACCACCGATGTTGGGGCAGGCTGCTGAGCGAAAGAAATTCAAAAAAAGGCCTGTATCCCACCAGATACAGGCCTTTTTTTATACCGATTTTTCAATATTTGGAGAGGAAGGGATGCGAGTATTAAAGTTTGGCGGTTCATCATTAGCCGATGCTGACCGTTTTCTGCGTGCTGCAGACATCATCGCAAACAATGCACAACAGGAAGAAGTGGCCGTCGTTTTGTCGGCGCCAGGAAAAACCACCAACAAGCTGGTCGCGGTCATCGAGGGCGCGTTGCGCAACGGTGAAGCGGATCTGCAGATTGCCGAGCTGGAAGATTCGTTCCGCGATTTGTTCCAGGACATCAAGCAGGTGCTGCCTGCGTTGGACGGCCACGCATTTGATCATCAGGTCAAAACCTCACTGTCTCAGCTGCGCCAGTTTGTTCATGGCATCAGTTTACTGGGCATGTGCCCGGACAATGTCAATGCGCGCATTATCAGTAAAGGCGAACGCGTCTCCATTCAACTGATGAAGGCGGTACTGGAAGCCAAAGGTCAGCCAGCCAGCCTGATTGACCCGGTTCACTACCTGCTGGCGCGTGGCGATCATCTGGAAGCCATGGTGGATGTCGAACTCTCCACTCACAATTTCCGTCAGCAGCCTTTGCCGCAAGGCCACGTTAACATCATGCCGGGTTTTACCGCGGGAAATGAAAAAGGTGAGCTGGTGACGCTGGGCCGCAACGGGTCGGATTACTCGGCGGCGGTATTGGCCGCGTGTCTGCGTGCGGACTGCTGCGAAATCTGGACTGACGTAGATGGCGTCTATAATTGTGATCCCCGTTTGGTGGATGACGCGCGCTTACTGAAATCGCTCAGCTATCAGGAAGCGATGGAATTGTCTTACTTTGGCGCGTCGGTACTGCACCCGAAAACCATTGCCCCGATTGCTCAGTTCCATATTCCCTGTCTGATCAAAAACAGTTTCAACCCACAGGGCGCCGGCACGCTGATCGGCCAGGATACCGGGGAAGACAATCTGGCAATCAAAGGCATCACCACCTTGAACGACCTGACCATGGTCAACGTTTCTGGTCCGGGCATGAAAGGCATGGTCGGCATGGCCAGTCGTGTGTTTGGCGCCATGTCCTCTGCCGGTGTTTCGATTGTGCTGATCACCCAATCTTCGTCTGAATACAGCATCAGCTTTTGTATTGAAGCGCAGGATAAGCAACTGGCGCAGCGCGCGCTCAGCGACGCTTTTGAGCTGGAGCTGAAAGACGGCCTGTTAGAGCCGGTCGACTTTATCGATAACGTATCCATTGTCACGCTGGTCGGGGATGGAATGCGCACGTCTCGCGGCGTCGCCTCTCGTTTCTTCTCATCTCTGGCGGAAGTCAACGTCAACATCGTAGCGATTGCCCAGGGATCGTCGGAACGTGCCATTTCTGCCGTGATCCCGGAAGATAAGATCTCGGAAGCGGTCAAAGCGTGTCACGAGAACCTGTTCAACTCCAAACACTTCCTTGATGTGTTTGTGGTCGGCGTTGGCGGCGTGGGCGGCGAGCTGGTGGATCAGATCGAGCGACAACAAGCCAAGCTGCAGGAGAAAGGCATCGTCATTCGCGTGTGTGGTCTGGCCAACAGCAAAGGGCTGTTACTCGACAGCGAAGGGCTGCCGCTGGAGCACTGGCGCGATCGGATGAACAGCGCGACAGAAGAGTTCAGCCTGGCGCGTCTGATTGCGTTGGTGCAGCGTAATCATATCATCAACCCGGTGTTGGTCGACTGCACGTCAAGTGAAGCGATTGCAAACCAGTACACAGATTTCCTTGCCGCCGGTTTCCACGTGGTGACGCCCAACAAAAAAGCCAACACCGCCAGCATGGCTTACTACCATCAGTTACGCGATGTGGCACGCAGCTCGCGTCGTAAGCTGATGTATGAGACGACAGTAGGAGCAGGGCTACCTGTGATTGAGAACCTGCAAAACCTGATTTCTGCCGGCGATGAACTGGAACGCTTTAGCGGCATTTTGTCGGGCTCATTGTCGTACATTTTTGGTAAGCTGGATGAAGGTATGACGCTTAGTCAGGCGACGCAAATTGCCAAAGACAACGGTTTTACTGAGCCGGATCCCCGCGATGATTTGTCGGGTATGGATGTCGCGCGTAAACTGCTGATCCTGGCACGTGAAGCGGGCATGGCTCTGGAGCTGGAAGACGTGATCGTCGATCAGGCGCTGCCACCGGGTTTTGATGATTCCGGTTCGGTGGACGAGTTCATGGCTCGTTTGCCCGACGCGGATGCGTACTTCAGTGACTTGTCGGCCAAAGCCAAAGTTGATGGCAAAGTATTGCGTTACGTCGGTGAAATCAGCAACGGTCAGTGTCGCGTCAGTATGGCGGCGGTCGATGATAACGATCCTATGTTCAAAATTAAAGATGGTGAAAATGCGCTGGCCTTCTACAGCCGTTACTACAACCCTATTCCTTTGGTGTTGCGAGGTTACGGTGCCGGTACAGAGGTCACTGCGGCTGGGGTATTTGCGGACGTTATGCGGACGTTGGGATGGAAATTAGGGGTTTAACGGAATGAGTAGTGAGATGGATGTTGTCGTTTACGCACCGGCTTCAATCGGCAACGTCAGCGTAGGATTTGATGTGTTGGGGGCCGCGGTGTCCCCGATAGATGGCACCTTGCTCGGGGACCGGGTTGCCGTCAGCGCAGGCTCAGAGGCATTCAGCCTGCAAACCGCAGGTCGCTTTGTAGCGAAATTGCCGGACAACCCCAAAGACAATATTGTGTACGATTGCTGGCGAGTCTTTGCTCGTGAGCTGGATAAAAAAGGCGTCAGCCTGAAACCGGTCGCCATGACGCTGGAAAAGAACATGCCAATCGGTTCAGGGCTGGGGTCGAGTGCCTGCTCGATTGTTGCGGCGCTGGATGCGTTAAACCGCTTTCACGCTGAGCCGCTCAATGAGACCGAGCTGCTGGCGCTGATGGGCGAAATGGAAGGGCAGATTTCCGGCGGGGTACATTACGACAACGTCGCACCTTGCTATCTGGGTGGTGTACAACTGATGTTGGAAGAGCTGGGGATCATCAGTCAGTCAGTGCCCTGTTTCGATGACTGGTACTGGGTGATGGCTTATCCGGGGATCAAGGTTTCCACCGCGGAGGCACGTGAGATCTTGCCGTCTCAGTACCGTCGTCAGGATATCATCGCTCACGGCCGTCATCTGGCGGGGTTCATTCACGCCTGCCATTCCGGTCAGCCTGAGCTCGCCGCGAAGATGATCAAAGACGTGATCGCGGAACCGTATCGTGAGAAACTGCTGCCAGGCTTTGCCAACGCGCGCCAATACGCGGCATCCGCTGGTGCGCTGGCGACTGGTATTTCCGGCAGTGGCCCGACCCTGTTCAGTATCTGCAAAGAGAAAGACGTCGCCGAACGGGTTGCCCGCTGGCTGGAACAGCATTACGTACAGAATGAAGAAGGATTCGTCCATATTTGTCGTCTCGACAAGCAGGGCTCAAAAGTAACAGGAAGTGAGCTATGAAGCTTTACAACATAAAAGAAAATGATGAACAAGTCTCCTTTGGCCAAGCCGTTCGCCAAGGATTAGGCCGTAATCAAGGGCTATTTTTCCCGTCACAACTGCCTCAGTTTGACGATATTGATGCGCTGCTGGCGGACGATTTTGTCACTCGCAGCACCAAGATTCTGTCGGCGTTGATCGGTGATGAGCTGAGTGAAGAACAGGTCAATGCCATGGTCGACGCAGCATTTCAGTTTCCGGCGCCGATCAAAGCGGTCAAAGACGGTGTGTACGCATTAGAGCTGTTCCACGGTCCGACACTGGCGTTTAAAGACTTCGGCGGCCGCTTCATGGCGCAGTCACTGGCGGCGGTGTCCAATGGGGGTAAGATCACCATCCTGACGGCGACGTCAGGTGACACAGGTGCTGCGGTGGCGCACGCATTTTACGGTATGGAAGACATCAATGTGGTGATTCTGTATCCGAAAGGTAAAATCAGCCCGCTGCAGGAGAAACTGTTCTGTACGCTAGGGAAAAACATCCACACCGTCGCGATTGACGGCGATTTCGATGCTTGCCAGGCTCTGGTGAAGCAAGCGTTTGACGATGCAGAGCTGCGCGAAGAAATCGGTCTGAACTCCGCTAACTCGATCAACATCAGCCGTTTGATGGCACAGATTTGTTACTATTTTGAAGCGGTGGCGCAGATGAGCAAAGCTGAACGTGAGAATCTGGTGGTGTCGGTACCTAGCGGTAACTTTGGTAACCTGACGGCCGGTTTGCTAGCCAAAGCGCTGGGTTTGCCGATCAAACGTTTCATTGCAGCGACCAATGCGAACGATACCGTGCCACGTTATCTGCAAACCGGTCAGTGGGATCCGAAGCCGACCGTGGCGACGACCTCGAATGCGATGGACGTCAGCCAGCCAAACAACTGGCCGCGTATTGAAGAGTTGTGTCGGGTGAAAGAGTGGGGCCTGGAAACGCTGGGTAAAGGCGCAGTATCTGATGCACAGAGTGCAGAGTCGGTGAAAACGCTGTTTGAGCAAGGCTACTTATGTGAGCCACACGGTGCGATTGCCTACCGTGTGTTGGACGAGCAACTGCAAGCGGGTGAAACGGGTCTGTTCCTGTGTACCGCGCACCCCGCCAAATTCAAAGAAGTGGTCGATGAGATCCTCGCGTCCGACATGGAGTTGCCCGCACCGCTTGCTAAGCACGCGGCCATGGCGCTGCTGTCTGAAGATCTTGATAACGACTTTGACGCGCTAAAAGCGGTCTTACGTCGCGTGCAGAACTGATCCACGTTCAAGGCAATAAAAAGGTCGCTCAGGCGACCTTTTTTATTGCCTTGAAGGCGTCAGCGATTGAGGGCAAAGGTTGGCAGTGACAAGTGCCAACGGATGGCGCCAAGTCGAATCAGCAGAGTTGACAGCACACCGGACATGAAGGCGGTGTTGCTGTCATAGCCCATCGCCAGCGCGGTAGTGTGGAAAATGCCCCCGATAATACAGGCTGTCGCATACACCTCACTGCGCAGCACCATTGGCACTTCGCGTGCCAGTACATCACGGATAATGCCCCCACCACAGCCCGTGATCACGCCCATGATGATGCCAACCAGAGCCGAATCCTGATAGGCCATGGTTTTTTCGACCCCGATACCCACAAACACCGCCAGACCAATGGCATCGCACACGGGTAAAATCCACCAGGGCAGCCGTTTAGGACGGCGGACGATCAACATGGTCAGTAAGCAGGTGATCAGAATCACCCACAAATAGTTGGTGTCTTTGATCCAAAAGACTGGCGTCGCTCCGAGCGCCATGTCGCGGATGGTGCCACCGCCAATGGCGGTCACACTGCCCAACACCGCCACGCCAAACGGATCCATTTTCAGCCGCCCGGCAAGCAGAACACCAGAAATTGCGAATACCGCGGTACCGAACAGATCGGTGAAATAAAGCAGCATGGAATCCATGTTACTCACCATTGCTATTGATAGAAGGAACAGAAAATAGGGCTGGCATTCTACGCATTCCGCCTGACTCCCGTTAGCGCTTTTGTCTGACAGAGTCGAATCGATCACACACTTGTCGGATCGCATTGAGGGTTCGTGGTGTGGGGCGGTTGAGCCAGTCGGCGTTCAGTGCCCAGATGTGTTGATTCTGGACAGCGGGCAACTGCGCCGCCCACTCTTGCCACATGTTCCCGTTTTCAATCGCGTGCTCAGAGGTAAAAATGACCTCGGGCTTGGCGACGATCACCTGTTCCAGCCCGACCTGAGGGTAGGGGGTTGCGCTGCGTTCAAAGACGTTCTCTCCGCCACAAAAGCGAAACACTTCGCTTGGCCAGCTGCCCTGAGCCAATGTAATGATTGGCTTTTCACTCAACTGATAGAAGTAACGTACAGGCGTTGCCGTCTGATAACGCTGTTTTAATTCTGCAAGCTGCTGGCGAAAGTGAGTGGCGGCGGCTTTACCCACTTGAGGGTCTGCGCTGAACTCGCTCAGCTGCTCAATGTTGCGGGCGATGTCTTCCAGTGTATGGGTCTGTGAATAATAGATGCGTAAACCAAATTGCTTGAGCTTGTCGAGTTCGCGCTGTGGGTTGCCGGCAGGCCAGGCGATGATCAAATCGGGTTTGAGCGCGATGATACGCTCGATTTTTATCCCCTGGTAATTGGAGACATGCTCGAGTCTGGCGACCTGCACCGGGTAATCGCTGTGCGCACTGACGGCGATCAGTTGGTCACACAGTCCGGCTGCGCAGGCCAGCTCCGTTGCGTGTGGAGCGAGTGCGATCACTCGCTGTGCTGGTTTGGCCGCCAGCGAAGTCGACAACAGTAAAAGGGCGCTCAGCGCCAGCAGTTTGTGCATTTAGAATCCCTGATAGATAACGGCCAGGATCACACTTTCGGTCACGATCCAGATCAGAATGCGCCAGGCAATAAATTTCTGCAATTGGGCGAGGTGAATGGCCGCGGGCGCGATTCGGCCACCAATTTTGGCCCGTACCGTTTTACGTCCATCGTAGATGGCCGGTCCGCCAAGCGCCAGCTCCAGCTTTGAACCGAGTGATGTTAGCAACCAGCCCGGTCCGGGTAGCGGCCAACTGACACTTTGAGCACGCATGGTTTGGAAGGTCGACAGACCGCGTTGTCCAGGCACGACGAGCAGTGCCAGCAGGCGCAATGGGACAAAATCGAGCACGGCAACCAGGCGAATCGCGGGTAAGCCAAACGGCGAAAAGGTTGCGCGGGACGGAGACCAGACGCGTGACAGTTCTACCGCCAGGCGGTACAGCAGAGCACCCGCTCCACCGCCGAGTGCGTACCAGAACAGCACACCGACCACATTGCGGCCATAGCCGAGGATCAGAGTTTCAGCCCCAGCTTTACCCAACCCAAGGGCGGACAAGGTACTGGTTTCGCGATTGAGGAACGGTTGTAAAGTGGAGCGTGCCTGGGCTTTCTCGTCTTTGGCCAGGGCAGGTAACAGTTCGTGGGTGAGTTTGTCATAGCTGCGCCAGTCCAATGCCAGTATCAGCAGCGCCAACTCATACAACTGAGGTTGCCAGACTAACGGTTTTAATGCCCACAGTACCAGCCAAGTTGGCAGCAACATGAGTAGCAGAGCGAGTGAGCCCGAGATCACGCTTTGTGTGTGGCTGTGCGGTGTATTGACTTTGTCGGCCAGCAACTGAGCAAAACGGCGCCACAAGTTAGCCGGATGGGCATCGCGGGGGATTGGCAGTAGATAATGACACAACAGTGCGCCCCACATCACCAGGAGCGCGCCGTTGCTGTATAGCGAGTTGAATAAATCTTCCATGATTTAGATGGTGAATTACTTCAGCAGCTCCACCATCTTGATCACCATGGCTGAGGAGCTTTTCGCCGCCAGCGGCAAGAACTCTTCAAAACTCATTGGCGACTCTTTGTCTGCCACGTCAGAAATGGCACGCACAACCACAAACGGGACGCCAAACTGGTGACAGGTCTGAGCAATGGCTGACGCTTCCATTTCAACGGCGATCACTGTCGGAAAATGTTGGCGAATGAAGGCCTGGCGCTGCGCGGTGCAAACGAACTCATCGCCCGTACAAATCAGACCGCGTACCGCGTGTTTGTCTTCCATTTGCTCCAGTGCACGTTCCGCGATGTTCATCAATTGAGCATCGGCCTGGAAAGCCGCAGGCTGGCCTGCCATTTGACCCATTTCATAGCCAAAAGCGGTCACGTCGGCATCGTGGTGACGCACTTCGCTTGAAATGACCACATCACCCAGATTCAGGCTTGAGTCGAATCCGCCGGCGGAACCTGTATTGATCACGACATCCGGTTGGAACTGGTCCAATAAAATGGTGGTACCGACGGCGGCCGCGACTTTGCCGATGCCCGACTGCAGTACGACCACTTCGACGCCGTTCAACTGGCCAGAATAAAAGGTGCAGCCCGCTTTGCTCATTTCCTGGCGGTTACTGATTGCGTCTTTTAGAATCGCGACTTCTTGTTCCATCGCGCCGATGATGCCGATTTTCATGCTGGTTCTCTTGATATGAAATTGAAAAAACAGGATTGAAACAAAGTGTACCATGAATCGGATCACTGCCAATACGCAATCTGTCGGGTGGGTGGAAAACCGGTTGCTAAGCGATATCGATTCCCCTATAATTCGCGCTCCTCGTGTCGGCTGAATCAGAGATTGGCTGACACAAATATAAACTTAACTCTTTAGGAGAGAATTATGTCTCTGAATGCAGAAACTAAAGCAGCAATCGTTGCAGAATACGCACAAGGCGAAGGCGACACCGGTTCACCAGAAGTACAAGTAGCACTACTGACTGCTTCTATTAACCACCTACAAGGTCACTTCAAAGCGCACAAAGGCGATCACCACAGCCGTCGTGGTCTGCTACGCATGGTTTCTCGTCGTCGTAAACTACTAGATTACCTGAAAGGTAAAGATCTAGGACGTTACCAAGACCTAATCAAACGTCTAGGCCTACGTCGCTAATCAGTGGCTGCATAGCACAGTTTGTACGAAAAAGGGGCGTCAGCCCCTTTTTTGTTGGCTAAATTTAGCCAAACCGCATTTATCCCGTTATACTACGCACGGCAAAATCCAAACGTTGGATTTTCTCTTACATACTCAGGCATTACAGTCAACCTCGTCGACCAAAAGGTCGCGACTATTAAAAGCTGCCTCGAGCCCGCTAGACGGCTTTTACTAGTCGCGATTCGTAATGCTCTGAGCCTAAACACATTCAATCTAAGCACAGCTTAGAGCAAGGAATAATAATGTTCGAAAAACCAGTTGTTAAAACGTTCCAGTACGGCAACCACACGGTGACTCTGGAAACGGGCGTGATTGCACGTCAAGCTACAGCTGCGGTTATGGTCACTATGGATGACACCGCAGTTTTCGTTTCTGTTGTTGGTAAAAAAGAAGCAGTGGAAGGTCAAGACTTCTTCCCACTGACTGTAAACTACCAAGAGCGTACTTACGCGGCAGGTAAAATCCCAGGCGGTTTCTTCAAGCGTGAAGGTCGTCCTTCTGAAGGCGAAACATTGACAGCTCGTCTGATTGACCGTCCAATCCGTCCGCTATTCCCAGACGCGTTCAAAAACGAAGTTCAGGTTATCGCGACTGTGATGTCAGTAAACCCTGACGTTCAGCCAGACATCGTCACCATGATCGGTACTTCTGCGGCTCTGGCTATTTCTGGTATCCCGTTCAACGGCCCAATCGGTGCCGCGCGCGTAGGTCATATCGATGGTCAGTTGGTTCTGAACCCAAGCAACACTGAGTTGGACGCGTCTAAACTTGATCTGGTGGTTGCAGGTACCGAATCTGCAGTACTGATGGTTGAGTCTGAAGCGGATAACCTGACTGAAGAAGAAATGCTGGCAGCGGTTGTTTACGGTCACGATCAACAACAAGTGGTGATCAACGCGATCAACGAGTTCAAAGCAGAAGTGGCGACACCAGCGTGGGATTGGGTTGCACCTGAAGAGAACACAACGCTGACCAACAAGATTGCTGAGCTAGCAGAAGCGAAGCTGGTTGAAGCTTACCAAATCACAGAGAAGATGGCTCGCTACGACCGCATTCATGCAATTGCTGCGGAAGTAAATGAGGTACTGCTTGCTGAAGACCCTGAAGCAAACACCAAAGAAATCCACACTATTTTCCATGATCTGGAAAAGACTGTAGTACGTCGCAGCATCATCGCTGGTAACCCGCGTATTGACGGTCGTGAGAAAGACATGGTTCGTGCACTAGACGTACGCACTGGCGTTCTTCCTCGTACACACGGCTCTGCGCTGTTCACGCGTGGCGAAACTCAGGCAATCGTGACGGCGACTCTGGGCACTCAGCGTGATGCTCAAATCATCGATGAGCTAACGGGTGAGCGTAAAGATCACTTCCTGCTGCACTACAACTTCCCTCCTTACTGTGTGGGTGAGACTGGCTTTGTTGGTTCTCCTAAGCGTCGTGAAATCGGCCACGGTAAACTGGCGAAGCGTGGTATTGCTGCGGTAATGCCGTCTGTAGATGAATTCCCATACACGGTACGTGTGGTTTCTGAAATCACTGAATCGAACGGTTCTTCGTCTATGGCATCGGTTTGTGGTACGTCTCTGGCGTTGATGGACGCAGGTGTGCCTATCAAGGCATCTGTTGCGGGTATCGCGATGGGTCTGGTGAAAGAAGGTGACGATTTCGTTGTACTTTCTGACATTCTGGGTGATGAAGACCACCTGGGTGACATGGACTTTAAAGTAGCAGGCACCAGCACCGGTATCACTGCACTGCAAATGGACATCAAGATCGAA